>SDBT01004861.1_pt1 | contig 22710 bp, 18 predicted proteins | sample 2277101 | NCBI WGS metagenome assembly SDBT01 (sample SAMN10404973, study PRJNA504765) | marine sediment metagenome | isolation source: marine sediment core GS10_PC15, 103 cmbsf | place: Arctic Ocean: Southern Knipovich Ridge | collected 2010 | reverse complement strand
TTATTACTTGTTGAAGTTCATGCTTGCAAAGGAACACAAAACCGATTGTGCTCTCAAGATGTTCGAGACAGGTGAGCAGTGGGTCGCTCCGGGATACATCGCGAATGCCATCAAGTGAGAACAGAGTTGTCATCGCCTGTGCGGGATCAGGTAAAACGACGCGGCTTGTCGAGGAATCGCTCGCAAGCCGGGATCGCCGCATCGCGATCGTCACGTACACGAACAACAACACAAGAGAAATTACCAAACGATTCGACGAGTTGAATTCCGGGGTGCCGAATCATGTTGATGTGGTAACGTGGTTCGGGTTCCTACTGCGGGAATGTGCGAGGCCCTACCAGCGGTCGAAATACGCCGAGAAGCGAATTGAGTCATTACTGTTTATGAATCAGCAATCCGTAAGGTATACCGCGGAAACTGAGACCAAACACCACTACTTTGCGAATGGCGAGTTGATCTACTCGGACAAGATTGCCAAGTTCGTCGTTGAGTGCGAGGCGAAGTCGGATCAGAGCGTAACAGCGCGGCTTAGGCAAATTTACACGGATATATTCATCGACGAGTTCCAAGACTTGGCAGGATGGGATCTGGAACTTATCAAGATGCTCCTGCAATCGAACGTTCGCATCATGCTTGTTGGGGATCCACGGCAACACATCTATAGCACGAATCCGTCACAGAAGAACAAGCAGTATCTTGGCGTCAATGTGGTCAAGCTGGTAGAGAAATGGAGGCAGAGCGGATTATGCACAAGCGAGCTTATGAGCGACACCTACCGGTGCAATCATGCCATCTGTGATTTCGCGAACGGGCTATGGCCGGAGATGGCCGCAATGAGGTCTCTGATGAACGATACGACTGGCCATGATGGCGTATTCCTCGTTGCCGAGGATGCGGTGGAAGAATACGTCCATCGCTTTAGCCCACAGGTTCTTCGGTATGATAAGCGGGCGAAGTCATACGGTTGTGAGGCGATGAACTTCGGCATTACGAAGGGGCTCCAGTTTGAGAGGGTGCTGATCGTCCCCACTGAACCGATCAAGAAGTATCTGGAAACCGGCGATCTGCAGCACTTGGAGACATCGAAGGGTAAATTGCATGTTGCGGTTACGCGGGCAAAGCACAGCGTTGCGTTTGTCTATGACGGGCAATCGCAGATTGTGCCAGCGTGTTTTTCTCGGTGACCCCGTTCCACTTGCAGTTGTTGACCGCTTCCCCCTCTGCATGGTTCGTTTTCATTGCAGGTCCCGGAAGCAACGGGGCTGTTAACTGGCGGCAGGCTGTTCAACGGAGAGTCAGAGAGTTCGCGGCCGGATTTTCGGCCAACGGGCGAAACCGTGACAGTTGGCTGAGGTACAAGAGGAGAAAGAAATCAGTTTAATCTCTCGATTTACTCAATTGACTGAGCGTATCAAAATCCTCTCGGATCAGAGCTAGCTTCTTGGCCCGTGACCAACGTTTAATCTGTGCTTCGCGAGGTTCGGCTTCCTGCCGGGTATCAAAATCCTCAACATGAAGCAGCTTCTTAATCGGGTTGTATGATGTGAAGTGACTGCCTTTATTTCCGTGTTCACGCAGCCGCCTGTTGATGTCCTGAGTAATTCCGGTGTAGAGAGCCCCATTTTGACATTCGATGATATAAACATGCCACATATGCAAATACCTTCATCCTTCGACGCGTTCACCTTCGCCCTGGCTCAGGGCTCAAGTTCACTTGCTCAGGATGGCTCGCCGCTTCCCCTTGAGCATATTATACGCTTAATAGCAAATGGAACTTGGAGATGGTGAGCAAGGCCCCGTCCTCACTTTGAGGGCGGGGCCACGTCGAACCACTCCCCTATCCGAACGAGTTTCAAACGCTGGGCGAAATGGAAGCTACTCCATAACAGCAACTTACGGAGCCTGTCCGCCGAAGCTACAGCGAAGGCAGATTAACAAGTAACGAGCGGAGGCTCTCGGTGTAAATGATCTCAGATTCCGCGTGCAAGCAAGCCTGCCTGCCGGTAAGCAGGTTGCACGCCGTACCTACTAAAGTCCGGGATACCATTTCTGTGCGTGTCCCCTGGCCCAACTTGCCCAACTCCGCGCAATTCTGCCGACATGGTCGGATCAATTTTAGGTAAAATCTTTGACGGCTTAAAACCTCGCTAATTCCCTTGACGAAACCCCGAAGTCGAGTAGTATAAATAAAGTAAAGTTGGCAATTAATGTAGGCGAGAGAACATCCGCAAGTTACGGTTGTTATCCCTAGCAATTCATTTCGGGATTCACGTAATCTGAACGGCACGCCAGAGCCGGCTGTCGTTCAAAGAAAGAGAGGGACATCATGTATCACAAGACGACCTGTCTTCTGGTCGCCACTTCAATCGCTGTGTTGTTATTACTGGGCAGTTCCGCCCATGCCGGTTCAGCCTCGGCCGAGGCCGGCAGTTCCGGCTGGTGGATAAAACCCGTTGACCGGGACGATGGCTATTGGATGAGCAGCAGTCGTGACGCCGCCATCGCAGCGACAATCGAATGGACAGCCGGTGTAAATACCGCCGATGGAGCCACGGCCGGGCCGACAACATTTACAGAGCCCAAGTTCGTTGGCGCACAACTTACCGCGGAACCTCCTAATCCTCCCTTGTCGCACAACCTGACTGGTCTGACGCTTTCTCTCATAGGACCCAAAGGCAGTTCCGCCGTCAGCACAGGATTTGGAGTCAGCACAGCTACCCCGTACGCCTATTACGGGTCGCGGAACCCGATCTATCACACCCGGTTCACAACGATCGCAACGGGCAGCTTGGGAACCTTGCCGGCCGACTACCACAGCCTGATGACCGCATCTGATCCCTGGCCCATCGAGGGCCCGGACTTGACCGAAATCGAAGACCCGACATTCGACTTACTTATCCCCCTCGAAATGACCTGGGGCGAGATTGCCAAGGACCGCCCCGAGGCCAGTGCGGAAGTTTCATACTCGGTTGGCTACGAGACTGCGGACGGAATGCTAGACATATTCAACATCTCTATCGACGGGACGAATGTGGACCTGTCCCTGGACGCAGCTGTTGAAGTGTACCTGATGTCAACGCTGCTTGACGCGCCCGATACGTCCGCAGCCAATTTGCTGACCGAGAGTGACCTGATCACAATGTTCAGCAGTTATGGAGCGGGCTGGGACGAGGCGCTCACGCTGGGCTTCTACCTGAGGGACATCACCGTGCCGGACACGCCGATGGGTGACGGATCACTGGCTCAGATCCATGTTGGCGTCGGAGCGGAGGTAGCCGATGCAGCAATCCCCGAGCCGGCCACACTGAGCCTTCTGGGCATCGGTGCATTGTCGCTGATGCGTCGGCGCAAATAGACAGGTCGTCTCACGTTTCTTGACGAAAACCACAGGCGGTTGGCTTAGGCCGGCCGCCTGCTTTCTTGGCATTGGAGCCATAGCCAAACGAAAACGGGCCTTCTCTTTCGAGAAAGCCCGCCGAAGATCTCCCCGAGTAGGACTCGAACCTACGACCTAGCGGTTAACAGCCGCTCGCTCTACCAATTGAGCTATCGGGGAATTTTTTAATCTTTTAAAAAAGCACTCCGCCACAGGTAAAAACCCGCAGGAAGTCCGTACAGGGTAGCGTTTTAACCCCGCTTGTCAAGGCACTTTAACCATCGACAAGCATTTGATTGTATCGGCCAAATCCACCACCATTATTAACCCATTACGCGAAGCTAGGCTACCTCTCGGCCCGGCCCGGCTACGCGGCGCAACTTGCTCACCCACGACGCCTGCGACAGATATTGCTTGAACGTCCGCAATTCGATCCCCCACTTAGCCAGGCCGGTTATGTTGACGTCGTAGCCGACTTCATTGAACCAGCGGAACATCATGGCCATATCAGGGCCGAACTCGTCCAAACTCTCAGCATCTGACATTACCTCGTACCTTACCGGTAGGCCGGAAGCACGGGAAAGCAACCGCATCGCTTCGGGCATGGTCAATTCGTCGCTGGCCAGGTCGATAGTCCTGCCGCTAAATTCAGACGGATGCAGCAGCGCTTCGGCACCGAAATCGCCGATAACAGCCAGCGATACCATCTGCATCGTCCTGGAAGGCAGGATCGGCAGCCGCAGCGCGCCGGCCTGTATCGACGGCAGGCACCACCGAGAGCCGAAATTGGCCATGAACCAAACCGGCCGGAGGATCGTCGCCGACATGACCGTGCCGGAGATGTACCGCTCGATTATCCGCTTCGATTCGAAATGCGGTACATCGGGAGCAGCGTCTGCCCCGGATACCGAAGTGTAAACGATATCCTCAACGCCGGCCAAAACGGCTGCGTCGACGAAGTTGATCCCCTGGGCGATCTCACCATCGGAACCCGGCCCGAAGGGCGTGGTAACGAGAAACGCACGCTTAACTCCGTCCAGCGCCCTGGCCAACGTAGCCGGTTCGGATAGATCGGCCTGGCAGATCTCGCAGCCGCCCTCAGCCCACTGCTGGATTTTCGACGCTGACCTGCTGATTGCCTTGAAAGGCTGGCCCCTGGCTAAAAGGCTACACGCAACAGCCCCGCCCTGCTGGCCCGATACGCCCACTATAAGAATCTCATGAGCTTCCATCACAGTACCTCTCTCTCAGCCGATGGAAAAACACCCACAACTACTCAGACAAAACACACCGGCCTTTACAATTCTACGCGCGATGGCGCTAGTTCGGCGTGGGTCTGGCGTATCCACAGCCAGGCGAAGGTGCCGCCAATAACGTTACCCAACATAATACCAGCAAATATGCCGCCCAGGCCCATCAGCCAGCCGCCAAGGGCCGCCAGTGGAAGGTTCAGGCCAAGCATTCGCAGGGCGATAATCGAAGCTGCCCGTAGCGGCTTGTTGATGGCGTTCATGCTCGAAGAGGCCAGAATTGCTACACCGACCGGGCCGTAGCCGATCGGAGCAATTCGCAAGTATAGAACCATGTCGGATATGACTTTGGGAGCCTCGCTGAAAATCCCGGCGATAGGCCTGGCCAGTGTGAATATAGCCACCATACAAAACCCGCCCCAGATAAGCGCAAACTGGTGTCCGCGTCGGTGTGCCTGACGTACCCTGTCGAACCGGCCTGCACCCCAGTTCTGCCCGACGAATGCCATGAACACCCCACCAAGAGAGAACATTACCATCATGGCCAGGCTGTCAACTCGCCCGCCCGCGCCCACTGCAGCTACTGCTTCGTTACCGTAACCGGAGACCATTCTGGTAATGATGAAGATGGTAACCGGGATAAGGATATACGTCCCACCGGCAGGGACAGCGATTAATAACAACTGCTTCCAGGAATCCAGGAGCTGGCCCATTCGAGGCCTTTCGAACGTCAGCATCCCCTTGCGAAAATGCATGATGTAAAGGGCGACTATCATCGAAAAGCCCCTGGCCAGAACAGTAGCCACAGCCGCGCCCTTAATGCCCATAGCTGGAATCATGCCCCAACCGAATATCAAAATCGGATCGATCGCAATGTTCAGCAAGGCCGAGGAAGACATAATCAGCCCTGGAGTTTTCGCATCGCCGGTGGCTCGAATGGCGTTATTGCCGACCATGGGAATGCACATGAACCCAACGCCCATGAACCAGATTCGCATGTAACTGACTGCCAGGTCTAGTACCTCACCTTTTGCCCCAAGCATTTGGAGCAAGGGCCGGCAGATAATCTGCCCAACTCCGCCCATAATAACTGCCATAATCATCGCCAGCATCAACGCATGGGTGGTCAACTGCTGGGCGCGGTGATGATCCCCCTTGCCGATCGCCCGAGAGATAACCGAGGACGTACCCGTGCCGAGGCCAAATATCAAACTGGCCAGAAAAAGCACGACGGGGAACACAAAACCCATCGCAGCCAACCGTTCAGTGCCCAACTTAGAGACAAAGAAAGTGTCGGTCAGGTTAAAAACCGTCATCGACGCATGCCCGACGAGCATCCCCAGCGTCATGCGAAACAGAGTCTGCCCGACGGCACCTTCAGTTAATGTTGCACTTCGTATCACTTCAATCACTTATAAAGGCAAAGGCAATGAGTGTGCAAGAAGACCGAAACCATAACACAAAATTAACTGATAGGCAGCATTAATACACCTCGCCTGATAATTGAGTTAACCTGTTGAACCTGCAACCTTGACACTTCCAGCGGGTGGGCCTAGATTGGCCTTTTCCATTGGCTTTGACCAAAGTGAGTAAAATGAGAATATTATCTGGCATACAACCATCGGGCCGGCTGCACATCGGCCGATACTTCGGCGCAGTCCGGCAGTTTATCGAACTTCAGGAAGCAGGCAACGAGTGCTTCTACTTCATCGCCAACTACCACGGCTTGACCAGCATTCAAGACAAGCAGAAACTGGAAGAGATTACACGTCACCTAGCAGTGGAGTACCTAGCGATGGGCATCGACCCCAAACGCAGCGTGTTCTTCCTGCAGTCGGACGTGCCGCAGGTAACTGAACTGGCGTGGTTCCTCAACTGCGTCTGCCCGGTCAGCCTGATGGAGAAGGCCACCAGCTATAAGGACAAGATCGCCAGGGGAATCGCTCCCAACATGGGACTGTTCGACTATCCGGTGCTTCAGGCGGCGGATATCGTGATCTACGATTCCAACCTGGTGCCCGTTGGCGGCGACCAGAAGCAGCACATCGAGATGACCCGTGACCTTGCTAGTAAGTTCAACAACGTTTTCGGCGCCGATGTACTCACTGTTCCCGAACCATACATCGTCTCGGACGTAGCTACCATCCCGGGCATCGACGGGCAGAAGATGTCGGCCAGCTATGGCAACGCGATCGACATCTTCATTACCGCCAAGCAGACCAAGAAGCTCTGCGCCCAGATCGTGACAGACTCGACTCCGCTTGAAGAGGCCAAGAATCCGGACGCCTGCAATGTGTATTCTCTGCTGAAGCTGTTCACCGATGAGGCGGAGGCCGAGGAGATTGCCGGCAAGTACCGCGCCGGCGGGTACGGTTATGGACACGCAAAAAAACGGCTGGCTGAAATGATAAATGAACGCTTCGCTGATGCGCGGGACAAATACGACAAGCTTATCAACGACCCGGATCATGTGCGCGACATACTCGCTGAAGGCGGGCGAAAGGCACGCGAAGTAGCCGAAGCGACCATGCAGCGAGTGCGCGACGCCGCTGGAATAATACGTACGCATTAACAACCAGGTTAAGGAAAATAATGACACGCCCGAACATTCTTATCGTCATGACCGACCACCAACGGGGCGACACCGTCCTGCCGGAACACCCCTGCAAGACTCCGAACCTCGATAAGTTCCTCGCCGAGTCGGTTACGTTCACCGAGACGTTTTGCCCAACCCCGCACTGCTGCCCGGCGAGGGCTACGTTCCATACGGGCCTGCTGCCAACCAGCCATGGCGTATGGAACAACGTCGGCAACTGCATGAAGCTATCGGATGGCCCCGCAGAGGGAGTCAAGTGCTGGTCCGAAGACCTTCGCCAGGCCGGCTATGAGATGGCCTTTACCGGCAAGTATCACATCAGTAATCACGAACGCCCCAGCGACCGCGGGTGGAATCGGGAAATGAATGCGACCGGCAGCGAATATCGAACCAAGGCGGACGACTGGGCGAAATACCGCGCGGCTATGGAATCTGGCGACAGCGGCGATGGTGATCGCGGCGAGGGCCAGATCCTCCGGCCTGGCTACGATACATACACGATGTATGACACGCGAACCGAACGCAACAATGACGATCAGGTGACAGAGAATGTCGTCAACGTGATCGGCGAACTGGCTGAGACCGGAAAACCCTGGGCAGTATTTATGGGCCTGCAAGGGCCGCACGATCCCTATAAGGTGCCGCAGAAGTATCTGGATTTGTACGACATCGACGATATCGAACTGCCCGAAAGCTACGCCGACACGATGGAAGACAAACCCGCCATCTACCGTCGAATGCGACAGATGCGATGGGATCAGCTATCCGAGCGGGAAGTGCGTGAAGGCATCAGACACTTCTGGGCCCATTGCACCTACCTGGACGATCTATTCGGCCAGGCGCTAGCAGCCCTTGAAAAATCCGGCCAGGCGGACAATACGATTGTGCTTTACACCTCCGATCATGGCGACTATGCAGGCGAGCATGGCCTGTTCGCAAAGGGAATACCCGCCTTCCGCGGCGCGTATCACGTCCCTGCTGTAATTCGTTGGCCTGGGCAAGTCGCTAATCCGGGTAGCCGGGTTGATGAGTTTGTCTCGCTGGCGGACTTCGGGCCGACGTTCCTTGAAGCTGCAGGTATCGAGACGGATCGCGAATTTGACGGCAGGTCGCTGATCCCCTTTATCAATGGCGAAACCCCAGCCGACTGGCCCGATGAAATGTTTTCAATGTGCGACGGCGTTGAGATGTACTTCACGCAACGCGCTGTTTTCACAAAGGACTATAAGTACGTTTTCAACGGTTTCGACTTCGACGAGCTTTATGACCTGAAAAAAGACCCACACGAAATGACGAACCTCTCAGATGACCCGGCCTACCAGGACATCAAGCGCGATCTGGTCGGCCGATACTGGCGATTCGCCGATGTCCATAAAGATAAAATTCTCAGCCGTTACATCACGATCTCGCTATTTCCGTGGGGGCCGATCGAGCGACTTAAAGAAGACCCCCAAGCGGGCCAGCGCTAACTGATTTTTACAGAATATTTCCAGGAGTTACCCGTCAGTCTTGCCGCCTGGTTCCGCCGGTGGTACTCTCATTTGCCATGGATGACTATCGAGTAAAGTTGGACGTTTACAACGGGCCGTTGGACCTGTTGCTGTACCTGATCCGCCGGGAAGAGGTTGATATTTACGACATCCCCATCGCGCGGATTACAGCCCAGTATGTCCAGCATGTTGAGCTTCTCAAGGAGATCGACCCTGACCTTGCGGGTCAGTTCATGGTAATGGCTGCGACGCTGCTGGAACTTAAGACTCGAATGCTCCTTCCGAGCCCGACGATTGAGGATGCAGGTGAGGGAGATTTCGACGGCGACCCACGGGCTGAGCTTATTCGTCAATTGCTGGAGTATAAGGCCTTCAAAGATGCTGCCGGCGACCTAGCCGACGCAGCTTCAGCCCAGGCGCAGAAGTTCCCGCGCCGGCCCGCACAGCCTGAAGTAGACCACGCCGAGGTCGATCTGGAAGACGTACAGGTCTGGGACTTACTCGACGCCTTCGGCCGGCTGATGGAGCAGATCGGACAGGCCGATGCGACTCACGATATAATCTACGACGATACCCCGATCGAATTGCATTCAGCCGACGTTCTCGACAGGCTCAAGCGGGAGGGGCCGTTGGATTTCGAGCGTATATTCTCCGGCAGGACCAGTCGCAGCGAGATTATCGGCCTGTTCATGGCCCTGCTCGAACTTGTCCGGCAGCGGCAGATCCTGACCCGCCAGTCCAGCAACTTCGGCCAGATTTGCATCGAGTTGAACCCTGACCCGCCAACCGAGGGCGAAGACCCTCAAACCCAAGGCACTTACACTTCTGATAGGCCAACCAACGAGAACGAGGGCGATGATGACGATTATCAACAAGATCAACCAGTTGGGTTATGAACTGCCCACCCCGCCAAAGCCGGTAGGCTCTTACGTCCCGGCTGTTCGCACTGGCTCGCTTATCTTTACCGCAGGGCAACTCCCCTTTAAAGATGGCGAGCTGATCGCAACCGGCAAGGTTCCGACGGATATTTCCATTGAAGACGCCCAGGCTGCGGCGCGTCAGGCGCTGCTGAATGCACTGGCTGTTGTTGGGCGGGAGGCCGGCTCGCTGGAGGCCATCACGCAGGTGGTGCGGCTTAACGTTTTCGTCAACTCAGCAGCAGGCTTTACAGACCAGGCTAAGGTAGCCGATGCAGCCAGCGAGCTTCTCACCGACATCCTGGGCACCCCCGGCAAGCATACAAGATGCACCATCGGCTCAATTCTGCCCCTAAATGCTCCGGTAGAACTGGATATGGTAGTTCAAGTCAGCGACTGACGATTCACCCTACTGGTTAATCAGTTGCTCGGCGTTTGGCTCGGCGAAGGCTCCGAGAATCTTACCCCAGTAGACGCGGTGGAAATCGCCGTCGACATACGGCCCGGCCAGTATCTCATCAGCCAGTTTCTTCGGCAGGACGTCGTTGGAGTGGACGACCTGGCACTCATAGACAATCGGGCACTCGGCTATCGTGGGGGCCAGTACATGGGCAGACTTTTCAACCGTCAGGCCGCACTCAGCGATTTTGTCGATGTCCCTGCCTGACTTCGACCCGCAGGTTATACACGCCGAGGCCATGTGCGCTGCAGGTACGTTAACTGTGAAACAGCCGCTATGTTCAATGCAGTTGTAGGTGTGTCGGCTGGGCCGAACTAGCACGGTCCATACCGGCTTGCCCCAGACCACCCCCAGTGAGCCCCAGCCGATGGTCATCACGTTGGCCTTGCCGGCGGCGTCGTAGCTTCCCAATAGCAGCCCCGCCCCGGTCAAAGCATCCATCACTGCCTTATAGTGTTCGGTATAGTAAATTTTCTGCCTTGCCATGTTAGTCAGCGTCCTTCCATGAGATAACGATAAACATATAAGGGTTCAATTCCTATAGAAGTCTAGCTAATCCGATCACGAACATAGCCGACAACCTTCTCAGCTGCGATGCGATCCTGGGTGAGGCTGTCCCGGTCGCGGACGGTTACGGTCTGGTCTTCGAGCGTCTGGCCGTCGACGGTTACGCAAAATGGCGTACCCGCTTCGTCCTGCCTGCGGTAGCGTCGGCCGACGGCGCCCTTCTCGTCATAGAAGCTCGACAGGCCTGCAGACTTGCAATCGGCATGGATTTTGCTAGCTATGTCCGGCATTCCGTCCTTTTTGACCAGCGGGAAGACGGCCACTTTCGTCGGGGCCAGTCGCGGATGAAGTTTCAATACCGTTCGCGGCTGGGGGTTGCCCTTTTCATCCGGCGCCTCGTCCTCGCAGTAGGCCTCGCAAAGGAACGCCAGAGTCGCGCGATCCACCCCACCCGACGGCTCGATGACGTAGGGCAGGAACCGCTCCTTGGACTGGTCGTCGAAATAACTCATATCACGACCCGCAGCCTCCTGGTGATGCGAAAGGTCATAGTCGGTCCTGTTGCCGATGCCCTCGAGTTCAGAAATTCCAAACGGGAATTCGTATTCGACATCGGCGCAGGCGGCGGCATAGTGGGCAAGCTCCTCCGGCTCGTGGTCGCGAAGCCTGAGCTTATCCGAGCCAAGCCCGTGATCGACATACCACTTGTATCGAGTATCGCGCCAGTATTTGTACCAGGTCTGGGCTTCATCGGGCCGGCAGAAAAATTCGATCTCCATCTGCTCGAACTCGCGGCTGCGAAACGTGAAGTTACGCGGGTTGATTTCGTTGCGGAAAGCCTTGCCAATCTGTGCGATGCCGAAGGGAAGCTTCAGCCGGGAGGTATCGAGCACGTTTTTATAGTTAGCGAAAATCCCCTGGGCGGTCTCAGGACGAAGGTAAGCGACCGAACTGGAATCTTCCATCGCTCCGACGAACGTCTTGAACATCATGTTAAACTTTCGAGCTGAGGTAAGCTCACCCCCGCATGAAGGACACAAAGCTGCGATCCCGTCGGGGAGCTTATCCACGCATTCGACCGTCCATACCAGCCGATCAGCCTTCTGTTCCAGGCGTCTGCGTGTCTTGGAGTTAGCCCCGGCAGTGGCAGCAGCTTTGGCTTCTTCAATGCCATCTGATTCGACAGCGACCTGAAGAATGACATTCTCACCTTCGGCGGCGACAACGAGATAAACCTTATCGGCCCGGAAGCGAGCCTTGCACTGGGTGCAGTCGACCAGCGGGTCAGTAAAGCCTGCCACGTGGCCGGACGCTTCCCATACCTTGGGATTCATTATGATCGTCGCATCGAGCCCTACGATATCGTCCCGCTTGCGGACGACGTCTTCCCACCAGGCCTCTTTGACGTTCCGCTTAAGTTCCACGCCGAGCGGGCCATAGTCCCAAAAGCCGTTGATCCCGCCGTAAATCTCCGAAGACTGGAAGATAAACCCGCGTCGCTTACACAGGCCAACCAATTTTTCCATCAAGTTCTCTACCATCGCATAAGATCCATTCACATTTTTTTTAGACACCCGCAGGCACACTTGCCTTACAAGGGGGCCATGATAGGTTCGAGACGAAATAATTACAAGGCACCGGACGGGGCAAGGCCTACATCAGGTTCATCGGATCGACGTCGGCGATAATCTCGGCGTGGCACTTACGGCTCAATTCAGCCATTTGCGGGCCAAGAGCATCCTGAACGAGCCCGGGGCGAGCGGTTTTGACAAGTACCTGGAAGCGGAACCGGTCCTTGATCTTAAAAACCGGCGCCGGCATGGGACCGATTACCTGGGCGAGGTCACTCGGTAAGATCTCCCGCAGACAGCGGACTAGCTCGTCAGCGGAATCCTGCGCCCGGTCAGTTTTTGCATGCCGGCAGATGAAGCGGACCATCCGAACATACGGCGGGACATTCGCTTCTTTGCGAAGGGGCATTTCCATTGAAGAGAAGCCTTCATAGTCGTGCTTTAAGGCAAACTGAATAGCCGGCTCGTCGGCGTGGAGGGTTTGGACGATTACCTCGCCTGGAACATCTGCCCTACCTGCCCTGCCTGCAACCTGGACGATCAGCTGGAATGTCCGCTCGGCGGCGCGAAAATCTGAAATGGCCAGCGATGTATCGGCAGAGACCACCCCAACCAGTGCAACCCGCGGGAAATCAAGCCCCTTTGCAACCATCTGCGTACCAAGCAGCATGTCTATCTTGCCGGAACCGAACCCGTCGAAGACTTCCTGAAACTGCTTCGGCGAAGTCATCGTATCGCTGTCCATCCTCGCAAAGACAGCTTCGGGGAACTTCCGGCCGAGCTCTGACTCGATCCGCTGAATGCCGTAGCCGAAGTAGATGATCTTGCCCCCACAGGCTGGACACGCAGGGGGAATAGTCTCGGTGTGCTGACAGTAGTGGCACATCGCAAGTTGCGTTGATCGGTGAAACACCAGCGCCCGTGTGCAGTCGCGACAAGTAAGCGTCCAATTGCACGATGGGCAGAAAACATAGCTCGCATATCCACGACGATTAAGGAGCAGGATAATCTGCTCACGACGATCAAGTGTCGCGGCAATCTTACCTGTGAGAGTCCTGCCCAATAGTTCGATCTTGCCGGGAGTAATCTCTTTACGAAGGTGGACGAGTTTAAGTTTGGGCATCTGCAGATTCCGAACCCGCTCGGGTAGGCGAAGCATTTCGTATCGGCCCAGATGCACGTTGTGAAGCGATTCCAGCGAAGGGGTGGCCGAGCCGAGTAAAATCGGCACACCAGCGAGGGATGCACGTTTTACCGCAACGTCCCGGCCGTGATATCGGGGGGCTGTGTCCTGTTTATAGCTTGACTCATGCTCCTCATCGACGATTATCAGGCCCAAATTCGGGGTCGGTGCGAATACGGCACTTCGAGGGCCTACAACCACATTAGCCAGCCCGCGACGTATCTGCTCGTGATAGAACCCCCGTTGCGAGTCGGTTAACCCGCTATGCAAAACCGCCACTTTCGGAAGGCGCTCTACAAGGCGTTGAAGCGTTTGTGTAGCCAGCGCGATCTCAGGGACCAGTAGAATCGCCTGTTTGCCAGAGTCGATAACGTGGCGAATAGCCCGAACGTAAACTTCGGTTTTTCCGCTGCCGGTCACGCCATAGAGCAACGTCGCAGAAAAACAGCCGCCCAGCTTGGGCTCAATCGCAGCCAGTGCTTTGGCCTGATCTGCGTTCAATTCAAATGGGGGGTCCGCCTGGGTGTCGGCAAGGGCGGGCAACTGGACAGGCCTGGATTCGATGCGTATCAGACCGCGAGAATCAAGACGACGAATCGTATCCGGGGAGGCCCCCGCATGGAGACGCAATTGCTTCAAGGATAATGGCTCGACGCCCTGGAGTTTTGCTTCGGCGAGTTCATCGAGAATCCTGCGTTGCTTCCCGCCAAGTGATCTCGGCCAATTGGAAGCTTCCGAAGCTAAAAAAACCACTCGTTCGGTCTTGCTTGCTGCCTTGCCGGCAGCTGAGGGCACCATCGCCGCCAGAGTCATCCCCAACGGACACAGATAGTAACTGCTTATCCACCTTCCCAATTCAAGCAGGTGCGGATCCAGCTGGGACTGGCGGTCAATAACTTCACAGACAGCCTTGAGCTTTCGCCCTGTATCGCGGCCTGAAAGATCGGTAACAAACCCCACCCGCTTGCGGTCGCCCCGGCCGAAGGGCAAACGAACCCGCTGACCTATAACCGGCTGACCGAGAGCTTCGGGCCAGAGATAGTTATACCCCCCCCACACATGTGCATTGACCGCTACTTCAACCACCGGGCCTTCAGCGGGAAGGCTATCGGGTTGGAGCGCTGGTTGAAGTTCGGGTTGTTCGAATAGCTTACCCATCGGCTGCCATAGTAATCGCACCGGCATGGCTGAGGCAACCGGCCAGCTGCCCAGAAGGTTTTTTCATGCCGTTGCTCAGGCTTAAAAACCTGGGCGAAACCACTTATTAAACCAACAAACAGCCCAACTCCAGCCAAAGCAATGTTGCCATTATGCGACGGGCAGGATAATCTCTTGCACTTAGCGAAACGAAGATCGAGGAGACTTTTCGAATGCAGGAAAAACCCGCAAATCAGCCGATCAGCAACGAAGCCTCAATAATTATCGGCAGTAAGATTCTGGTCGTTGATGACAATACGCAGAACCTTGAGTTAATAGTCGCCTACCTGGACGACCTTGATTTTGAGATCCAGACGGCGGGCAATGGCCTGGAAGCTTTGGAAAAGGTCGAAGCTCAGCAGCCGGACCTGATTCTGCTGGATGTAATGATGCCCAAAATGAGCGGCTTTGAAGTTTGTAGGAAACTGAAATCCGACCCTATCACGCGCGACGTGCCAATTTTGATGGTCACCGCCCTCAATGAGTTAGGTGACATTGAACGTGGTGTCGAGTGCGGGACGGACGACTTTATCTCCAAGCCGGTGAATCGGCTGGAACTCGTTACTCGCGTAAAGACGCTCCTGCGTGTCAGACAACTCAAGAACGAACTGGACAGGACACTGGCTTATTTGGATTCGATTGACTCGCGTAAAGACCAAGCTGAGTAAGTCAAAACTCGCCCAAAGATAAAGGGGAGGACGAAAATGTCCCAGACCTCCAAACTCACCCTGCTGACCCTGCTGGCCTTGATGGGGTCGACATTGCACCTGGCCTGCCAAGGGGGGGCAAACGATATCGACACGCCCAGCCCAGCTACTGCCCCTGCGCTAACGCCGGTCACCGTTAAGGCCCAGACCGTAACAGACGACGGAACGATCGTGGCTACGCTTTCCAATCTTTCGACCGTTATCATCAAAGCTGCGCATACTAACCCCGTGGTCTGCGTGCGAGCGTATGTGCGTACCGGTAGCCTTTACGAAGGGCCCTGGCTGGGTACGGGCATAAGCCACCTGACAGAGCACCTGGTAGCCGAAGAGGCCAGCCATGATTCAGGCCCGCAGCAAGCCGCCCAAACTCAAAAGAAAGCAATAGACCGTGTAAGCCTTATCGGCGGACAGGCAAATGCTTATACATCGCTGGACCATACCTGCTATTACATCTCAGCCGCTGCCGACAAGGTAGATGATTGCATCGAACTGGTGGCCGACTGGATGGCCAGGCCAAAGTTCAGCCCGGCTCAATTCCAGCGCGAGCACGGAGTTGTTCAGCGCGAATTGGAGATGGGAAAAGACAATCCCAACCGCCAGGCCTATTACGCTCACATGGCCCAGTTTTTCGCCACACACCCAGCCAGTGTTCCGGTTATCGGCTACGCCAAGCCCATGGCAGCCTTAACTTACAAGGATATTGTTGACTACCACTTAAAAAAATACGTCCCGCAGAACATGGTTTTCTGCATCGTTGGTGATATTGACCCACAAGCTGTTCTAGGGAAATTATGTGAGTCGCTGGCAGGCTTCGAGCCAGGCCGGGCCAGCCGACAAATACTTCCTGAAGTGCCCACACTCACCGGCATCCGTCGCGGGACTTATCCACTTGAAGCCCTTAAGGACGTCTCGCAGTCCATAAGTTTCCAGACAATCCCCCTGCTTGACGATGACCTGTATGCCTTGGACGTGCTGAGCTACGTCCTGACACGGGGCCGGGCAAGCCGGCTGGTCGAGAAAATCGAACGCCAGCAAAAGCTTGTAACCATGATCAGTTCAAGTTCCTGGACACCAGCCTGGGGCACTGGAGCTTTTAAAATCAGCTTCCGGTCCGAGCCGGAACTGGCCGACCAGGCCGAGCAAGCAATCCTCGATGAATTGAAGCTTATCGTCACCGAGGGAGTCTCGGATGACCAGCTCACCCGGGCTAAACGCCAAAAGATTGCCGACCTTGTCTATTCGCAACAGTCTGTCGAATCGATATCAGCCCAACTCGCAACAGACTACTTATCAACAAATGACGTGGGTTTTTCAAAGCGGTATACCGACCAGATTCAGCACGTCACAGCCGAGCAGGTTCATGAGGTAGCAACCAAGTATTTCAACTTCGATAACATTTGCATTACCCGGATGGTCCCTCCCGGCCGCGATGCTGAACTTGCAGATAAATCCATTCAGCAAAAGGCCGAGGCGCAGCTTATAACCCTAACTAATGGCCTGAGGGTTGCCCTCAACCCGGATAACTCGGTCGGATTAGTTTCGTTCGTCATGGTGTCGAAAGGCGGGATCCTGGCTGAGACGACCGACACTAACGGCCTGGGCAACTTCATGACTGCAATGACGGTCAAAGGAGCCGGCAATCGGACAGCGCAAGATATCGCCCAGTTCTTCGACCAGGCCGGCGGAGCCGTTGCCGGTAAGATGGGAAACAATACATTTTACTGGCAAGGTTCGGTCCTGTCAGACAGTTTCGCCGATGCACTGCCGATTTTTGCAGACATCATCCAAAAGCCCACATTCGACCCCAACGAACTGGAGATACTCAGGCCGAAACTCCTCGCCGCCGTCCAACGTGTGGATGAAAACTGGCGGTCACAACTGAGAAAATACTTCAGGCAGACTTTCTTCATCGACTCGCCCTACCAAATGCTGACCATTGGCAGCCAAGAAGTTCTTTCTGGAGCTACGGCAGATCAACTTCGTCAATTCCACAGCAAGCATGTCCTTGCCGGATCATCCGTTCTCGCTATTTTCGGCAACTTCGACCCGGTCGAAACTGCAGAGAAAATCCAATCTCTGTTCGGCCAGATGCCTGAAGGTGAGTTTTCTCCTGCTAAACCCGACCAGCGAGTTGTCGCCCCTGACGGCGAGATGCATGTACTGAAAACGGCTAACACCGTCTCGGGCATTATTGTTGCAGCCCCCGGCATGACCGTAATAAACCTCCAAGACAGGATGCCGATGGCTGTCCTGGATACGATCATCAGCGGCTTCCATTTCCCTGCCGGCTGGCTGCATACGGAACTTCGCGGCAAGCAGTTGGTATATGTTGTCCACGCATATAACTTCTCCGGATTAGCCCCTGGCGCGTTCGTAACATACGCCGCCTGTCAGCCCGATCGGGCTGGGCAGGTTATCGATATTATCAAGAGCAACCTAAAACGAGCCAGTCAATACGAACCCACCGAAGCCGAAATTTCTCTAGCTGTTAACACCATCCTCACGGCTGAATTGCTCGGTACGCAATCCATGCAGGAATTGGCGATGTCGGCAGCTCTGGATGAGTTGTACGGCTTCGGGTACGACTTCAGGAAACAACTGGCCAAGATGTACGGAAAGATTACCCCTGCCGACGTTTTAAGAGTAGGTAAGAAATATCTGTCGGGCCCTTATGTGGTCTCGGTAACAACACCCCAGCCTGAAACGCTGGACCGAAGCCAGGCCGACCAGGACGAAAATAAGTAACTTTTCCAGGAGAAAATCGGTGTCATCAAATAATGGCATACTTTCGCTGTCGGTCAGACAATTCGCAGCAGCTACTGCAGACAAGACACCTACCCCCGGAGGTGGAAGCGTCGCCGGTGTGGTTGGTGCATTGGCTGTAGCTTTGGGTGAAATGACCCTGAATTTTACCAAAGGCAAAAAGAAGTTCGCCGCCCACACTGATTACTATGATGGGCTTTCTTCTCGTCTGGGAAGAGCTCATGGGATGTTCCTCGATCTTGTTGCCGACGACATCTCGGCATATCAGCTTTACCAGGAAGCTTCTCGCAAAGAAGATGGCCCCGAAAAGACCGAGGCGGTTCAAATTGCACTAGCGGCAGCGGTTGCAGTTCCGCGAGAGATGGCCAAGCTTTCACTGGCAGTGCTTCAAGATATGGACGAACTGTCCAATAAGTGCAACACGTGGCTGATAACCGACCTGCTTGCATCGGCTGCATTATCGGCTGCTACCGCCAGGATCTGTGATTACAACGTGCGGGTTAATACGCCCAACCTCGATAATGCCCAGGCCCGCGATGATATCCGCCAAGCCTCAGCCGACGACCTTGCCAAGGCCAACCAACTTCTGGAACAAATCGAAACTGCCGCCAAGCAGTACCTACCATAAAATAACGATGGCCAAAGAATATAATATCGCCAAAATCAGCGGCACCTGCCAAGAGTGCGAAACCGAACTTATCCCGGGAACGGAATTGATTGCAATTCTCACCGAGACGGATGAGGGGCTTCAGCGCCTGGATTTCTGCCAGGATTGCTTCCGGGACGGTAAGCACGAACAAGATTCAGGCCGGGAAATTGTGGGATCCTGGCGATCAGTGGTACCTCAGCCTAAAGAAAAGAAAAGACTCTTCGTCGACAATGACCTGCTTAGAAATTTGTTCGAGCGGCTGGGACAATCCGATACCGAATCAAAAATCAATTTCCGCTTTGTCGTTGCACTTGTTCTGATGCGAAAAAAACTTCTCATCTACGATGGAATGGGCTCCACCGGCGAGAAGGAAGTATGGAAGATGCATTTCAGAGGGTCGGACGAAAGTTGCGATGTAATAGACCCGCATTTGGACGAGGATAAAATCGCCGAGGTAACCGGCCAGCTTGGCGAAATACTGGAAGGCGAGCTATGACGAGACCGGCACATTTTGTGTGGGTAGTTGCCTTAATGGGCATCCTTGCAGGCTGCGTACCGCCTTGCCCGGAAACTTTCGTTCCGCGCGAGCAGCTGGTGGCAGAATTCAATGCCAATGCATCGCAAGTTACTCAGCTTTGGGCCAGAGCCCAGATCACAGTGAAACTTCCCAGTAGGCTGCTGCCACTTCATCTCGATGGCTTGATGCTCCTGGGAAAACCTGACGCTCCTGATGGCCAGGTGGATTTTGTCCTTCAAGGCAGCCACGCTTCGGTTCCAGTTTTCCAACTCGGCTCGTCGGCTGAGCAGGGGTTGTACTATTTCTGGTATCGTTACGGCGACCAGGCGTCCGCTTTATGGGGGCGAAATGAATTCGCTGGAGCTCCTGGCATTGACGCCCTGCCGATCGACCCTAACGATCTGCTTTCGGTACTGAGTGTATGTGAGTTACCGGCTGATTTCACATCGATACCGACAGTAACGATGTCTATGGATACTACTCCGGGCAAATGTGCATATGTGCTCAGTTACATCGATCGTCAAGTAGTCTCAGGTTCGTTGATAAGTAGCAGGCAAATCCTTTTCAATTGGTCCGACGCCAAGGACCGCCGGGCCTTCGCGGTTAACTTCTACGATGCAAACGGCATGGAAGTCTTGAAGGCGAAGCTGAAAGACTATAAACAGATCGACACTGGCGACGACACCCCAAACCCGCCAATTATGCCAACCGATATCAGGATCGACTGGCCTCAACGAAACAGCTATCTGCGAGTAAGGCTTTCGGAAATGACCACCTCGCCAACTGGTGATCCAGCAAAGGCTGCGAGATTCGATCCGCCAGTCGCGGCGGACAAGATCATCCAAATCGATCGGCATCTGGAGACAGGGGGCAAATCGCAGTGATTTTCCGTTCGGTGATTCTGTCCATTCTTGCGACGGCCTTTTCTTGCGGTTCTACCTGGGCTGGTACTGGAGATTCGATCCTCACAGGTAATGAGCTTGGCCTGTGGTATATTTCCTTCGACACCGCTCCTTTAGACGAGGCCGAAGTTGAAGCTGAAGTTACAACATTTTCAGTAGCTGCGAAGTTAATTGACAGCCAATGGCAATGGGTGGCGACCAATATTAGAGGCCGAATCGCAACCACAACCGCCGTCGCAGAAAACCTACATATTCTATTTGATGGCGGCCCGCACCAGATATTTCCCATCACTGATGGGCCCGGTAAGCCCGGAGGCAAGCTCGATTCTACGCCTCTGACCGCATGCGAAGGGCCGGCAGGTTTCGCCGGAGCAGCGGCACCTTCTCTGCTGGTGATAACACAGAGGACATCTCAAACGGGTTCTCTGCTAACTCTTTCGCAATATGCCGGGGGGAAATGGCGAGATATTTCTCCATTCGATCAGTCGAATATATCGCCGGATGCCAAAGTCCTGTCGGCCGCTATCAGCCAGGATTACTACTTGCTCGTTTGGCCCCAAGAAAACTCCACCGGCAGTGTATACCGATTAAGTGACGGCAAATGGAGCCAAATTGCGCTAACTCCCCAACTCGATCAGGCTGACGTTATCGCTTTTGTCGCACTTGGCGGCCAGGTCACAGCTTTACTTGCAGGGCGCCAGCCTACCCAGCACATTCCAGAGACTGCCGGCGAAACCATCGCTCTTACGATGGCCAAACTGGCTGTTTCGTCGCAAAAGTGGACCTATCAGCCTATCGGCATAGATGGGGAAACCGCCTCCTGGCTAGCTGACGAACCGCCTATCGCGGGGCGTCTTGGGCCGGAGCGAATTGGACTTATCTGGCGAGACGATAAAGGTAATCTAGCCGAATCAAGCGTAGGCCTTCAAGGCCAGCTGCTGCCGGCGGCGGAATTTACCCTTCCTGTCACGCCAATGGGGCAGGTGGAGTCTTTTCTTGTCATGGAATATTTCATGTGGGCAGTGTTGATTGTCTCGATGGCAGCGATGCTGTTGCTTCGTCCCCAGGGACCTCCCCAGCCATTCACCCTCGACGAATCAATCAGGATTGGCTCGCTGATTCGCAGAACCCTGGCGGTTCTAATCGACTTCACTCCGTTCCTGTTTTTATGCAGCGCCTTATTCGTCCCAGCCGAATTACTCGATGGATCGAAGGATTTTAAACAGGCTGCTGATGAGCTAAGCCGGAGAAAGGAATTCGCTCTGGCAGTGGTAACTGCCCTGACGCTTTACACCGCCTATTCGTTCGTCATGGAATTACGTTACGCAGCGACGCTGGGAAAACTTATCTTCAAGTTGCGCGTTGTAGGCAATAATGGCCAGCCGGCTAACTTGCGTTCTATCTTGCTGAGAAATCTTATCCGACTGCTTGAGATAAACTTGCTGATGATCCCATTTATCATTCCGTTCATCATCCTGATGATAATATTAAACCGCTATCACCAACGGCTTGGGGACATCATGGCCAGGACCGCTGTGGTAGATGCCCGGACACTGACTTTCGCTTTCGCAAAACCCCCTGCAGATACCGACCAGCAATCGGAAACCGAAATTGACGGCGAGGAAGCGGAAGATCCTCCCGATCAGCAGGAAACCTAGTTGGCGATTTTCCAGCCTATCCGGCTAGTGCCCCCCAGCAGGCGCCGTTTCGCTAAATTCCATTGCAGTAGTCTGATCCAAGCCAGCCAGTTCATCCTGGAACTGCATCAATTTCAACAGTACCGCCGCGGTTTGAAGTTGTAAGTCTGCAGAGAGTTGCTTTTGCATATCATCATCAAGCCGGGCAGAGTCAACCTCCTGCAGAAGGTCGTTAGCAAACCGAATCTCCTGCCAACGCAACAACTGCTTAGGCGTCATAAAAACCTCGACATTAGGGTCGACGCCCCAATTTTCAGAGCCGTTTTGACGATGCAAAAGCCGCTGGGAATCACCCACATAGTAATAAGCCGTCGTTAACTTTAATGAAGCGAGAACTTCACGCGTCCGCCTGTCAAGTCGAAGTGTAATTACACTCTGGACGCTGCCCTTGCCGTAGCTGCGCTGGCCTACAACAGTCGCCCGTCCAAGATCCTGCAGAGCCCCCGAAACAATCTCAGCAGCAGATGCACTGTCGGAATTTACAAGAATAACGAGGTTGCCGTTAAGGAAGGCCCCGCTCGGCTGGGCCTCTTTTTTAGAAGGCTGGATCTGCCTGCCTCGCGTTGAAACTATCTGCCCCGAACCGACGAACTGATTAGTAACCTCGATAGCGGAGATCAACAGGCCCCCAGGGTTGAATCGCAAATCCAATATCAGGGACTCGACCCCACTGGCTTTGAACTGTTCGAGAACGTCGCTAACATCCCCAGCGGTCTTCTCTGTAAACTGGGAGATTCGCATATAGCCGATCCGGCCTTGCGGGTCGAGGATATAGTCCCAATCACAAGAATAAGCCTTACGCCGCCAACCCTTGACCGTGCGAATATATATTTCCACGCGTATGATGGAAACATCAAAAAAATCGCACACGCCACACCGATATACTGTCATGATGACCTTGGTATCATTGAAGCCCATTATCAAACGA
>SDBT01004860.1_pt1 | contig 22714 bp, 26 predicted proteins | sample 2277101 | NCBI WGS metagenome assembly SDBT01 (sample SAMN10404973, study PRJNA504765) | marine sediment metagenome | isolation source: marine sediment core GS10_PC15, 103 cmbsf | place: Arctic Ocean: Southern Knipovich Ridge | collected 2010 | reverse complement strand
TGGGCCCATTTACCACATGATACCGATTGGTCCATTAAAAGTTATAAGAAAATTATGACATTGACCACGGTTGAGAATACTGTTGCGTTATACCAGATTGTGCCCGAAAAATTAGTCAAGAATTGCATGTTATTCCTAATGAGGGAAGGGATAAGTCCTACGTGGGAGGATCCGAAAAATAGACAGGGTGGATGCTTTTCATTTAAAGTCCCAAATAAAGTGATCTTTAATACATGGAAGAATTTAAGTTATGTTCTTGTTGGCGAGACGCTTTCTAATAACCATAAGATGTTGAATATTATAAATGGTATTACTATCTCTCCAAAACGTTCCTTTTGTATTATAAAGGTGTGGCTTGCGGATTGTACAGTTCAGAGTCCGGCAAAGTTAACAGAAATCAAGGGGCTGAATATTCATGGATGCCTATTTAAACGCCATAAACCAGAGTATTAAATGATCTATAATTAAATGATTATTTAATAAATTTGTCACCTTAGATATTTCCGCCGCCATGCGGTTGTAAATACAAATTAGTTATAGATTATAATATAAATGAATAACCTATTTGATATTGTTATACCTGTTGGTCCCAATGATAGAGATATAATGGAGAAACAACTTAAATATACAAAAAAAAATATTATTGGGTATCGGAACATTTATTTAATATGTTATGATCCCAGTATTAGTATAAATAATTGCATAACAGTAGACGAAAGAGTATTCCCTTTCACCAAAGCGATGATAGCCGAGTCACATGGAAAAACAGATTTCAATGGTTGGTATCTGCAGCAATTATTGAAACTATATGCGGGTATTGTTATACCCAAAATTTTAGATCGTTATCTTGTTATTGATTGCGATACAATATTTTTTAAACCAACAAAATTTATTGATGGAGGGAAATGTTTATACATGCATGGTAGTGAATGTCATAAACCCTATTTTAAACACATGTCTCTCATGCATGAGAATTTGACTAAGGTGGTGCGGCAGTCTGGTATATGTCATCATATGATATTTGAAAAAAAATATATAATAGAAATTATTAAAATGGTGGAGAGAAAACATAAAAAACCATTTTTCCATTGTTTTATAAATTTTGTATTACCAGAATTCAAAGGAAAAACTATGGGGGCCTCAGAATATGAAATGTATTTCAACTACATCATGAAATATCATTATAATAAAATAAAATATCGCGAATTACATTGGTGCAACTGGAGAAAAGATAAAGGAAATGGTCCCCCATATGATTTTATTTCATATCACTGGTATAAAAGAAGAGAATTATAACGATGTAATAATGCTGCAAATAAATTGATTTATTTTTTTAAGATAAATAAATCATAAAAACATGACTTCACTAGCAGATCTTTGTGTACAAACAAAAAAAGAATTTAGTAACATTGTTAGACCATTATCGGCCTATCAATATTATACGAAAGCTATGCTTGAAAAATGGACTGATATGAGTAATGATGAAAAAAGGGTATATATAGCACTGGCGACAAACGATCATACTCGGTATGAACGCGAAAAGGAAACTATCCGGGAAAAATCGGAGGAAGAAGTTAAAAAACTCAAGATATTCTTGAGTTACACTGGAGATAGAGTGCCTTGTGTAGGATTAGATAATGGATTTACAAGTTATACTATTAGAGGACCAATGGATACTGTTGAGTTATTTACAGAGGAAGAAAAACAAAAACTAATTGAAAAAGGTGTTCCAGAAAAATACATAGGAAAATATAAATCTATTAATGGTATCAAGTTTAATTGGCGCGCGGCTAGGAAATGGGATGTAACCGTCTATGGTGGGAGTCAAAATTATCGAGCATCTTGGGGTGGACTTAGAGAAAACTACGAAGGAAAAGCCGGACAATTTACAAGCTATAATAACTATAAAGGGGAAACATGGACCGTTGACCATTAATTATGAAAATAACGATATTGTAGAAAATATTATTTAATCATACTTTCTAATACTTAAATTAGTTTATATTTTATTATCGTGTATATATATAAATATGGGAGGTTTACATAGTTCAAAGCAAAAAGAAGAAGCAACAGTTGGGGGTTCACCGGTAGATACGACCACCGAACACCCCTCTGACGAGCAGTTAGGAGGAGGACACCGAAAAAATAGGCGGCGGCGTACGAAACGCAGAAGAAAAAAATCTAAAAGACATCGGAAACGTCGTAAACGCAGAAAATCTAAGAGACGTCGGCGCCGTTAAATTACATCGCAGGTAATGGGGCAAGACATAATTTTATAGTACCCAGTGAGGCAACTGAATATTTTACTATAAGTGGTAGGTCATTTTCTAAATACATTTCTATTGAGTTGCATAGATTTGTACATTTTATAAAGTATCCAAGATTCTTCAATGAGAATTCACCTTGAATAATCTTACTTTTGCCAGGATTTTTAATAAACTCCGTCACGGCATCGCTTTCTGATCTTGTAATTTCACATGTCGCAAAAGGACCTTTGCACATAAATATTAGTTCATTCCCTACCGATTTAATCTCTAATCTATCACTAAGATTGGAGAGATCGCGGATAATCTTTTGAAAATCAGATGATGGCAAATTGATTATTGAGGAAAACTCAACATCTGGTACATCTAACTCTTCCTCTTCAGGTTCAATGAGTTTTAACTTCTGATTTTTACATTGTTTAATATCGCCATTTTCAAACTTTAAACCTAAATAGTCTACAATGCCATCGCTATACTCACCTTCCTCTATATAAATAGTTAGAGTATCATCATTATCGATGGTATTAATTAATTTGAAGAGATGAAACATGTTTACACCAATAACAATTTTAGGATATTTACAATAATAGTGCTCAAATTTATCAGCATCCAGAAATAGATGAGCAAGTATAGTATGAGATTTATCCATGTTAACAATTCTAATACCATCCTTTTTAAATGTGATATTTGTTTCTAATAAGATATCCTTTAGAGCGGTCATTAAAGTTCTAAAAGGTGCTATTTGAACTGTTTTAATTTCTAGAACATTGCCATTAGGAGAACTGTCACACATAATATAATAATTCTAACGAGTCAACCTTTAAATACTTATGTGCGTTCAAAAGTTGCATAGAAAAGTAAAGTATTTAAATATCGATAATATATATATATATATCTTAGTCAATGTTGAGACAAATAACAAGGAAGTTGAAGGGTAAAAAGGTTAAAGAGAATCGTAAATTATTGGAGAAATATACAATAATTAGAGTATTGGGAAAAGGAGTAACATCAACCGTGTATAAAGTAATGGATAATAATTCATATAATTATTATACGTGCAAAAGCTTACGATCGGACAAAACTAATACTGCAATGCGGGAAATAAAGATATTAAATAAACTTCCCACAAAAGATTATTTTTCACAAATTACAGAAATTATTGAGGATGATAATAATATAAATATTATAATGGATTATATCCCCGGTCAAGATCTATTTGAATGGTTTGATAATATATTAAAAACGGATAGAAGTTTAATTGTAGCCCCCATATCTAAAGAGATTTTCAGAAATATGGTAAAAATAACGAAAAATCTTCATCATTTTGGATTTGTTCATCTGGACTTGAAACTAGAAAACTTTATTATAAGTAATAAAGAAGAAGAACCCGCATTAACACTCATAGATTATGCATCTTGTCATCCATATCATATCAATCCAAAAACGATGTCTAAAATAGTTGGAACAAGAGGTTATGCCCCATATGAAATATATAAAGGAACATATTATCCAGAAACAGATGTCTGGTCTTTAGGTATATGCTTATGGATATTATTAACGGGTACAGCTCCCTTTGATCACAATAAACTCTCATTTTTAAACAAATCAAAAATTACAGACAAAGACTTCATATTTCCTAATAAATATCATAATAAATTTAAATCACAACTATCGGCCGATGCATTTGATCTTATCGATCAAATGTTAATTATAGATCCCGATGAGCGTATAAAAATAGATGTTATATTAAAACACCCATGGTTAAACCATGTTGATGAAAATGAATTATCTTTATAAATACTTAAATCGTTATTTGAGTATTTATCCACATGTCAATTGATACATCAATAGCAGCTTTAACGGAAATATATAAAAACTATTCCGACCCAAGAATTCACAATAAAATTTTAGAGTTTATTAAGCGAGAACTGCCGGAGAGATTAGATATATATATTAATCGGATTGAGCGAATAGAAGGATTAGAAAAAGGTGCAGATGCATTTATCAATGAATTTCTTATAAATTCGGATACTAAATATACATATATTACTAAGCCAAACATTTTCATTGAATATAGTGGCAGACAGTTTAAATTAGTTAATGAAAGCGAAATTTTACATCGTATTTTAACAGGAATTTCAAAAAACAAAGCCCTAATCCCATGGAAATATAAAATAAAAAATATGATCGTAAAAAAAATTAAGGAAACTAGTATGTTTGATACAATCCCAGAATCCCATACTATACAAAAGGTATTATCATATCTTACACCACTTTTATTGCAAACAAAGGAAGAAGCAAAATATTTCCTATCAGTAATTGGGGATAATATCCTTAAAAAATCTCAAGACCGAATTCATTTATTAGATATTAAAGTTAAAGATTTTATTAAAGCCTTATCGGATAATTTATTTTGTTACTTTAAAAATAAGTATCATATTGATAGTACATTAAAGTATGCATGGTATGAACATCCTTATGAAAAATGTCGTATCATAAATTTTAACAAGGTGGTGGCAAATGTAAACTGCTGGAATACATTCATTAAATATCATATTTTGGATATTTTAGCTGTTGCAGTTCATTATTCCAATCGTTTTGAAAATTCAGATAAGTATGCATTTTCCTTGGCGGGAAATGAAGCAATGGATGGTGTAATGTATTTGAAAAAAAATAAAGAATGTGATATAATTAATAAATTTATTGAGGAGAATTTACTGGTAGTTAATGATAACACCGCCACAATAACTTCTAAAGAAATTCAATATCTATGGAAGAAATTTTTGATGGATAAAAAGTTACCATCTGTTATTTTTCTCTCCCAACTAACAGATAAATTGGGGAAAGTACTTATCTACAACAATGAACAAGATTCATATATAGGGATTACAAGCAAATTCTTAGGAAATAGTGAATTTTTAAGAAATTTTTGGGAAGATTTTATGATTGAAGAACCTTTTGAAGAAATAGAAATTGCAGATCTTTATTCGATATATACAATACAGTTGGCCGCCAATAAAGAGTATGGGATACCCGTTAGTGAGTCAGGATTTATAGCCATATTAGAACATTTTTATGATATTGTGGTAATTGATAATAAATATATTAAGAATTATAAATGTTTATTATGGGATAAGAAACAAGAGATAATAACAATTCTTGAGGAGTTAAAAATTACATATAAATTCTCTCCAGAATACTTTGAAAAGAGTATTGATATAATTTATACAGACTATTGTGCACGATGTAAAACAAAATTTAACTATAGAGTATCAAATAAACAAGAGTTTGAAAAGTATATCCGCCAGATCATACCCGATAAATTTATCATACGTAAAAGAATATTAAATGATTATTGGGCTATATAATAGAATGTATTTACTTAATTAAATTAAATACATTATCTAACGTCTGCGGCGGCGAGAACGCTTTTTGTAGCTGGGTTTGCGCGCAAACCTTCCGGAGGAGGCGGCACGATCCTCCCATCTCACACCCCGAATAGAATGAACACGGCGTTTACTTTTGCGTCGCTTTTTAGTTCCACGCGCCCGGCGTTTCCGACCCTTTCCATCTTTCTTTACGTAGCCGAAATGTCCTTTGCGAGTATGATAACCTTTATCAGTAAGACGCTTAAGCATCTGCGCCCCTTTAGAACTCTTTGCACGCGAAACGATCTTGCCGTGTTTGTTTTTCTTAAGATCTTTCTTTTTTAGCCCCCCCGAAGTTTTGTACGCGGTTCCATGATGAACCTGCGCGCGAGATCCAATAAGAAATTCGAATATCATACCGTTAATGTGGTATTTGCGGTCACTACCTTTCATATGCTTCTTTGTCATTATATATCATAGTGAGAAAAAAACTTATAATAAATGAAGTTTGGCTAAATAATAATTCTATAATATAAATGAGTTATATTGTTGTTCAAGATAAATTAACCATTGTTAAAGATGAAATCTATCATTTGGAACTTATATTGAATGATGCTTATTTACGCAAGAGAAGAATATTAAAAAATGATGGCGAGCAGTCATGGTACGATTGGCTATTAGAGTGGATAGGTTATTGACGTCTTGTCTTCTTTCGTTTTTTATTTTTCTTACGTTTTGTCTTTCTTTTTTTTCTTCTGTATCTTTTTCTCCGATTTCCCTCGCCTTGATTATCTGGACTAATTTGTCTTTGCATTACTGGAGCTTCCTCTTGTCCCAGGATACGAGCAACATCATTTATACGATCTCTAACCGTCGTATAACGTAATCCAGGTCCAACATTTTCCGCAATTTGAATCATTGGTACATTTGTTTGCAAGGCTCTAATAGTAGTCGGTCCCACAGGTCTTATTATTTCTGGCAAATAATCTCTTACGCCTTCAGGAATAGCAGTTGCTGGAGGACCACCAAATAATGGCATCCCATAATCATGTAAGGTCTCGCGTATTGTTTGATCTGTTTGAGGATCCGAAGGAACTTCTCGCCCCGCCATCAATCTGCTCGCAAAATCAAATAACATTAAATAACCATTTGATACACCATACATCATATCGCTTACTGGATCAAATAATTGTGTAGTTCCCGGCAAATCATAACATGCTTTGTCCTTTCTAGAGTAACAAGGAAAATCCGGCCATCTATTAAAACAATGTTCTCTACTTAATACTTGATTTTGATTTACGCACTGCATTATAAAATTTACTTAGAAATTAAAATTGAAAACATTTAAAGATAGATAAATAAAATACATCCAAACAATGACTAGTTCAAAAGAAGATCTCGCGAAACAATATCAATTAAAAAAGCAGCGTCAACATATTTTAGATGCACCTGATACGTATATCGGAGGAATTGAGGCGGATGATGTTATTGATTGGACAATGGATGGTGATACAATGAAAAAGAAGAGTTTCCAATTTATTCCAGGTCTCTATAAATGTTTTGATGAGGGAATTGTTAATTGCCGGGATCATTTGATTCGCATGGAGGGGAAAATCAAACGAGGAAATAAAACTGCATTACCAGTTACTATAATTGATATTAATGTCAATAAAGAAACAGGTGCAATAACAATGTTAAATGATGGAGATGGCATTGATATTGCAAAACATCCCGAACATAAAATGTATATTCCAGAGATGATCTTTGGACACTTGATGACATCCACAAACTATGATAAGAAGGAAAAGAAAATAGTTGGCGGAAAGAATGGTTTTGGTTTTAAACTGGTGCTTATATTTTCCAAAAAGGGACGAATTGAAACAGTAGATCATCGGAGAAAACTTAAATATGTCCAAGAATTTACTGATAATTTATCGGTAATTAAAAAGCCAAAAATTACAAAATGTACAGCCAAACCTTATACTAAAGTTACATTTGAACTTGATTTCGAACGATTTGGAGTTGAAGGGATTACAGATGATATTTTCAATATACTGCGTAAACGAGCATATGATATTGCGGCAGTAACAGATAAATCGGTAAGAGTTCGTTTTAATAATCAAATGATTCCTATAAGAACATTTGGGGATTACATGAGTCTCTATATTGGCAACAAAGCGGCCACCAGACGAATTTATGAGGAAAATGGAAGATGGAAATTTGGCGTTGCATGCTCTCCAACGGGTGAGTTTGCACAAGTATCATTTGTAAATGGGGTATATACTCAAAAAGGGGGTAAACATATTGACTATTTGATGAATCATATTATCAGAAAGGTCAGCGCTTATATCTTTAAAAGGAAAAAAATTAAAGTGACTCCAGTGTCAATCAAGGAGCAACTTATATTATTCTTGAATGTTGTTATTGAAAATCCTTCATTTGATAGTCAAACTAAAAATTATCTAAATACACCGAGTGTACGCTTTGGATCAAAATGTGAGGTGAGTGATAAGTTTATTGAATACATTGCAAAAAAACTTGGAGTCATGGAAGCAGCAATTAATTTGACACAAGTTAAAGCCAATAATGCATCTGCTCGCAAAACGGATGGCGCTCAAACTCGTTCTGTACGAGGGGTGGCAAAATTATCGGATGCAAATTATGCCGGAACACGACGTTCAAAAGAATGCACCCTGATTCTGACAGAGGGAGATTCAGCAAAGGCAGGAGTTATGTCTGGTTTATCCAAAGAAGATAGAAATAAATATGGTGTTTTCCCATTGAGAGGAAAACTTATGAATGCGAGTGATACCGCCGAATCAAAACTTAATGGCAATGCAGAGATAGCAGCTATTAAAAAGATCCTCGGACTCAAATCAGGCTATAAATATTTAACAAAGGCGGACGTTGATAAACAACTCCGATATGGAGCCGTTATGTTTATGACAGACCAGGATCTAGATGGTGCACATATAAAAGGATTGGGAATTAACTTGTTTAATGCACAATGGCCAGAACTTCTCAAACTAGACTCATTTCTTGGATTTATGAATACTCCTATTATTAAAGCAAAGAAGGGAACTACTACAAAAAGCTTCTATACTGATCAGGAATATAAGCAGTGGAAGACTGACCATAATAATGGCAAGGGATGGTCAATTAAATATTTTAAGGGTCTTGGTACATCAACCGCCAAAGAGTTCAAAGAATATTTTGCTAACAAACGAATAGTTACCTTCAAACATAGTGGCGATGAATGTACAGATGCAGTTGACAAAGCATTTAATAAAAAACGGGCAGATGATCGTAAAGACTGGCTGAGGCAATATGACCAAGATTCCATACTTGATATTAATAAATCCGAAATTTCATACAAAGATTATGTAGATTGTGAATTGGTTCACTTTTCCAAGTATGATTGTGATAGGTCCATTCCAAATTTAGTAGATGGTAATAAAATTAGTCAACGGAAAGTACTATATGCTTGTTTCAAACGCAATCTTACTAAAGAAATCAAGGTTGCACAACTCGCGGGTTATACATCAGAACATGCCGCCTATCATCACGGTGAGGCAAGTTTGGTTGGTTGTATCATTGGTTGTGCGCAAGAGTTTGTTGGCAGTAATAATATCAATACATTAATGCCAAAGGGACAGTTTGGTACTAGAATTAAAGGTGGTAAGGATTCTGCTAGTGAAAGATATATCTTCACCCACTTAACACTTCTTACAAAATACTTGTATAATCCAGATGATAATGCAGTTCTTAAATATCAGGATGATGATGGTTTTCCGGTCGAGCCGGAATATTATGTTCCAACATTGCCTATGATTGCAATTAATGGAGCCAAAGGTATTGGTACGGGATTTAGCTGCGACATTCCTCCCCATAATACATTGGATATCATTGCATATATTCAGGCCAAACTATCGGGAAAAGTTCTTCCAGATATATCCGTTTACTTTGAAGGGTTTACAGGGACGGTAGAAAAAGTTAAAAAAGATCGTTATTTAATCAAAGGTAAATATGAAATTATTGGAACAGATCTTATTAGAATTACAGAATTGCCCGTTGGAACATGGACTGAAGATTATAAGGAATTCTTGGAAAGTTTGATTGAAACAAAAGATAGTAAAAAATCAAAGAAATCATATTTAGTCAAAAGTTATATGGATATGTCCACTGATACGGATATCGATTTCAAAATTAAACTGGTAACTAATACAATCAATAGACTTTTACCTAAAAAAGTTGAATATGGTTGCAATGAACTTGAGAAGAGATTCAGATTATATACAACAAAAACAACCACAAATATGTATCTCTTTGATTCCGAACAGCGTTTAAAGAAATATAATACGGTGGCCAGTATTATTGATGATTATATTCCGGTACGAATGCAGACATATCATGATAGAATTGCCCATTTAATCAAACAACTTGAAAGAGAAGTATTGATTCTTAGTAATAAGGCGCGCTTTATTCAGGAACAATGTGATGATATTATTGACCTACGTCGCAAAAAGCGTGAAGAGGTTATTGCACTTCTTGGAAGTCGTGACTATGATATAGTAGATGATGATGCAGATTATAAATATTTGAGAACAATGCGCATTGAACAGGTTGAGGAGGAAAATATCAAAAGACTACTTGATGAATGTAAGAAAAAACTGGTGGAACTGAAAGAATTGCGCCAGGAGACGCCAACTTCTATGTGGCGACGCGAGCTTCAGCTTGTCCACGACAAATATATTCAATATCGGTTGGATAGAATAGAGCGACAAAAAGGATCAGGTAAAAAAGTTGTAAAACGAAAGAAGAAGAAGAAGGTCAAGGTAAAAAAAAAGAGTTAAGAAAATTGATTTAATATTAATGTGATTAAGTATAAGTATATACATCATGAGTCTACGCTTTCAAAACGATACCGCAGCATTACATCACCTTTGGTATGAATCCCATAAAAATCTAATTACGAGTCTCTGCATTGAGACAGACAATGTTGATAAAATCGCCGAATATACTGATAAATTTCTCGGCCCTTCACAAAAGCTAAAGCAACGTCGTGATCCTAAAAAGCCAATTCGGCCAAAATCTTCTTATCTATATTACTGCGACGTGCATAGGGGTAAGCTTATGGAGGATATGAGAGCGGAGGGTAAAAATGTTGTTATCGCACTAATTTCCAAACATCTTGGGCGACAATGGAAGGCTCTTACTGAAGCGGATAAAAAAACATTTGAATCCCAGGCATCAAAGGACCGAGCGCGGTATGCCGATGAAATGCAGTCTTATAAAAATTAAATATAACTATTTGGCATAAATAAGCATGGTAAGACATATTGCCAATGTAACTCCAAATATTTGAATATAATATTTATGCGATGTATACTGTAAATTATATATACGATAAATTAATAGAATATTTATGAAAAATAACACAAATCTTGGAAAAAACTTATTTTTTATATTATTCCTTAGAATAGCATATATACCCGCAAACATAGCACATATTCTCATAAATGCTAAAACGGTTCTTTCTTCTGCTAGTTGAACTAGTGTATAAGCGTGATCTTGCGATGTGTTCATTATATAGACATTAGATATTTTCTATATAGTAGCATATTAATGGTAATAATTGTAATAAAATTGGATCATTCATTTGACTTATGCACAATTGATACAAAGTTAAGAAATATATTTGATACACATAATAATATAATTTTTGTGTTTGATATTATATCTGCAACTATACTAGATTGGCGACTTCTATTATCCATACTACCTTTGCTTAGGAGGTATAATAAGGAAATAGAAGAAAAACTAGAAAAAAGTATTATTGTGGCGCCCTACCAATGGCAGCATTTGTTATTGCAGGTATTCTTTTCACTCTATAGACCAATTAAGCCATATGAAATTGTTTATAATAATGAGTCCATCTAGTTATTCTTCCAATTTTAATTGTTTATTATCAATAAATAATTAAAACCATGGTTTCAATTCTAATGTGTTACTGTGGTATGTAGAGGCTGGTCGCTGCATAGGAGTATACATCATGCTTGCATCATTTTTATATTTTGCATATCCAATTGCTTCCCCTAGAACTTGTGGGACAGCATAACCAAGAACAAGATCATTTAGCGCTTTAACTTGTTCGGTAATATTAGTTGGCAAATTCTTCGAACTTTGTAAAAATGTACTACGCATTATCATCTTAAGTACATCTTTATCTTGGTCCCCTATTTGAAATCTACCATTTGATTTATGATAAACACCAGCCTTTATACCATTCTGCAATATCCGTATATTTTCAGCGCTAAAGAATACCCGAGATAACATACTATTTTGCCAATTGCCGGTTAAGGCAGTGCGGTAGTATGTATCACCATCCGCAATAGGTATTTTGTCATATAGATGAAAACAATTTCTTGTATTAGGAGCTAGAATATCTACACGTCCATTACTATTACAATTCATATATATAATTTACTAGAAAAAAATATATATATTTTAATATATATAGACATGAGTTTTCAAAGTATCGTAATGACAATCGCAATAGTTGTCCTAATAATCTGTCTTATCGTTTTAGCCATTTTAATGTGGAATTCTAGAAAGGAGATGGCGTTTCCACCAGAACTCAGTAATTGTCCCGACTATTTTGTTATGAGAGAAAATAATGGCGCAGAAATGTGCTACAATGCAAAGGGTTTAGGAAATGGGAGTCCCGATTGTCTATGGGGGACATTCGGTTCTACCAAGCACGATAAGAAAGAGTGGTCAGAAAGCTGCGGAGTAACTTGGGATGGTATTACCAATAGATAAATTTGATATAAGATTTTTTAGCATTCTATATCAAATGGACCTTAATATACTCCCCGAGGTGATTGTTGGAGAGATTTTTGCATTTCTGCCAAGTAGTACATTATATACATTGAATAAAATGCTATTTAATTTACACTATCCAAAAATTATATCCAACTTTAATGATCAAAGTTCTAGATTCCAAGGATATATGCGAAATATCATTCGGCATGACTGTGACTTACAACTACGATATCTTATAGATGCAAAATTTAAAAAATGGAATAAACCTTTAATTTGGAAGTATAAACAAAATACATATCCATCATATATTGTCTTCTTAAAGTTTTTAGCTATTCATTATGGTGGACAGCACTGTCGCGCCCTAATTGAAGAAAGATTAAAAACTAGCCTTTCTACTAAAAATAGACATAAAAAAATAAGGCATAAGAATAACAGATGGAGCAACTAAATATTAATCATATTTTAGATAGAAAAATACAAGAAAAAAAACTCTCCGATAGTCTCATACATTTTGAAGCTAATAAAACTAACGTTTTGACACCAAGAGGAATCTATGTATATGGGAGTCCTGGCGCCGGGAAAACGCACTTTGTAAAATTAGTATTAAAACAATTAGATTATGATACAATTTTATTTGATGCAGGTGATGTAAGAAATAAAAGCATAATTGATAATATAACAAAAAATAATATGTCAGATACTAATATTATTAGTATGTTTCATAAGAAGGTGCGCAAAATTGCAATAATTATGGATGAAATTGATGGTATGAATGGCGGCGATAAAGGAGGAATTAATTCACTAATAAAACTAATACGACCTAAAAAAACGAAGAAACAAAAGAAAGAGGACTCTACAATGATACCTATTATTTGTATCGGAAATTATCATATTGATAAAAAGATAACAGAAATGATGAAGGTATGTATAAAGATAGAACTTAAAACGCCAACTCAAAGTCAAATTGGAGAGATTGTGCGCATTTTAATGCCAAAACTTGATAATGGATTAACAAAGAATATGGTAACATTTATCCAAGGGGATATGCGTAAATTAAAGCATATTTATGATATATATACGAGTCAACAAAGTATTCTTAAAAATAAAATAATTACAAATATGTTACAACCAAAAACATATAATGAAGATACTAAACAAATAACAAAACGTTTGTTAAACAATAAATATGGAATTAATGATCATATTCTTCTAATGAATGAGACGGATAGAACCAGCGTGGGATTATTATTTCATGAAAATATTATCGATGTATTAGAAAATATCCCAAAAGATATCGCTCTTCCTTTTTATGTTAAAATTTTAAATAACTTGTGTTTTGCTGATTATGTTGATCGTATAACTTTTCAGAAACAAATATGGGTTTTTAATGAAATGAGTTCTCTTATTAAAACATTCTATAATCATTCCTTATGGCATAAGCTTCCAAAGAAGAGTAAGATCATTTTTAATCCCGAGAAAGTTCGGTTTACAAAAGTTTTAACAAAGTACTCAACTGAATATAATAACATGTTATTTATCCAAAATCTATGTCAACAATTAAGTATGGACAAAAAAGACGTATTCTCATTTTTTCTATCATTGCGACAGAATTATACTGACGAACAAATATATGAACTTTTTGATAATGATAATTATCAAATCAACAAACTAGATATCAATAGAGTTTATAGATTTCTAGATAATTATACAAAAGAGCATGATTAAGCATTTTGTGTCATAAAATTTGATAAACCACCCTTTGTTCTCGGCCCACTGTATGATTTAAGTTTCTCACCATTCCCATCTAATAATAAGATAGTAGGAAACCCAGTTACATTGTGTTTCTTACATAATTCTGGTCCATCTGCTTCTTGTCTCTCCACTACCCGCATTGAAATTCCACTTTTATTTTCTTTTGATGCCGACTCCCAATGCGGCATTAACTTAACACAGTGTGGACATCCTTCCATATGAAGTAATAATAACTCTTTCTTCCCTTCAAATCCTTCGTGTACACGAGGAACCGTTACAGCATCAAAGAGTGATCGCAATATAATATAACAAAGAGCAAGTGATACAATACCCATTACTACGTGGTCCACATTTCCGTTTTTAACATTAAAAATCTTTTTCAAACTTTTTAGTCCCATTATAATATTAGTAAATAAAATTATTGTTCCATATAAAAATTGGCGATATCTTTATCTTTAATAAAAGCGGTTGGTTTAATTTTTGTTTCCCTCACATAATCTGGATGCGGATTAATAAGTAATCTTCTTTTATCAAAAGTATTCTGATCATGCGCAAAACAAAGAATTGTTTTCATTGGATTTAATTGAACAAATGGTATAGTATAATTCTTCAGAAATTGTTTTTCTTCGGCCACCTCGGCATCATCATCATATCTGGTTTGTAATAATAATTCTCGTCTAAAGGCAAATGTCCCAGCAGTGGCATGATTTGCTCCGTACGGCCCAAATTGATAAATTTTACTGATATGTTTAAAGTATATGTAAAGACAACTACTTCCTGCACATAGGATACCCGGCTTAGATCTTAATTTATTTACAGCATGATTAATACGATCGGGCGGATAGTAATCGTCATCATCCATATATACAATAATTTCACCTTTCGCTTTCTCGTGCATATAGTTCCTCTTTTTCCCCAATTTCATCTTTTTTTCTTGAAAAAAGTATTTAACATTTGGTATATTTAAAAATAAATCTCCAACCGGATCTGTTCCATCATCTACCACAATCCATTCTATCAATTCCATCGGATAATTCTGATTTTTAAAGTTTTTTATTAATGTTGGTATAAACCGTCTTCTATTATATGTAGGTGTACATACACTTACAAATGGTTTTCCATTTGCCGAAACCTTTTTTTTCTTCCTCCGATCCTTTTTACCCATTTACTTAATAATGATTATATTTATTAAGTAAATTTTTATGCTAAATACCAAAGCCAGTGAAATAGTTTTATAATAATGATTATTAGAGTATATATTGGAAATATTGAGGAAAGAATCATCCCAATAGTTCGCTTTCCCGAAGCTGCTAATGCAATGCCAAGATGAGTAACTATAATTGCAAGAGTAATATACAAATTCAACCAGAAATATTGTTTCATATTTCTTCTCATCTGATAAAGGCCGGAATCATATGGACATTTCTTAGAATCTTTATGTGAGCTACTTCCTCCAAATAACAGATAAAAGAATACCGAAATAGGTTGCGCAAACATATTTACCAAGGCTACCAAAATGCCACCAGTTAAAGGTAAAATAAAATTACTGTATCTATTTATCGAACTAACAGCGGTAAACCAAAATCCCGTAAATATAGAGATAGTTAGTATTATCATCATCAAAATTGGAATATACCATGTCACTATATACCGTATCCAGTAACGGGTGTCACCGCCAAAGGGATTCATAAATCGTGACCAATGACTCTTTTTTTCTTTTCCAGATTGTGTTCGTTCATGCTGTGGTGGTTTTGTAACTGCAATATAAAAATCTAGAAAAATATTATCAATTCCACCATTTTTAGTCTTATATCCCGATTTCAACTTATTTTTTGCCTGTTTCTGTTTTTGCTTATGCCACATATTATGTAGACCACCACCCTCAGAGGCTCCTTTATTGGATTTGAGATTTCTTTTTTCCCGGCGGTTATTGAGCTCACCCTGTCTCTTCTTGTGCTCACCCTTGCTTTTATCCAGCGCTACTTTTTTGTGTTCTAAAACCGACGCAGTTTTCTCATCTGCTGTTAGCCTCGCTGCTTCAGCCTCGTGGAAACTCATCATCTCCGCTCCCTCAAAGTAATCATTTCCCCTGGGTTTGCTACCCGCTATAACATCATATAGCTTTTTACGTACTTCAACATTTCCTCCGTTATAAACACCATCTTTTTCTGGGAATTGGGCCTTGAAACTTTCTTTAATTTTTCCAAATTGTTTGCGTATTTTTTCCACAGCTCCGACGACTTCATTCTTTTTCTCACCAACAGCCCGAGTTGATGCTGCCCTCCTCTGTGCGTCGTCTTGCCGATCTTTATATGATGGACCGACTTGACCAGTCTGCGCGGCGGTCACTCCAAGCCCGCCGATCTGATTGTCTGAAGGCGGCGGTTTCATCTCTTCTTTTGCTATATATTTTATGTATGCGATGTATTCTGGTTCGGCTTTGAGATCCGCTATTTTAGCATCAAGTCCGTCTATGAAGTTGTTAATTCGTATTTCTACTTCAACAAAATCTAATTCATCGTGAAGAAAAGGAAAGAAAAACATTAATATCATACTCCACACACTTCTACTTGCACTCCACGATCGCTGTTGTGTTTTTGCAAACCATGCTCCGAGCCATCTTTTTGGCGTTGATTCGTCGGCACTTCCCTTGGGATTATATCGGGTATCAAAAAACTTTCCGGGAATTGGTTTTCCATCATCTGGGTTAATTTTTTGAGCATTAAATAGATAAGTATAAGGCCATCCAAAGTCTTTAGGAAATATTGATTTGAAGGGTTCAACATCAAATAAACTAAAACCCGGTTTACATTTGGCATGTTGCTCAACATTTTCATACTGTAAGACATCGCCACAACATTTGGCACTTTCCAAAGTTTTAAGGTCAACCCCCGCTGTAGTACCCAATACTTTTTCAGCTATATCTACCGCTTGACCATATGTTGATGAATGTTTTGTAGCACTCCGGAATGGTATGAAACTCTTGCGAGCTGCTTCATGTTTTCCTCCTCCTCGCTTTGGCATTGTTTTCGGTTGGGATTTGTGGTTTGCAACATGTTTTTCCATTTTTTTGATCTCTTCATCTGCCTTAATCCATACCATACCAGTAATAATTTCATAAATTTGTACCAAAGTATGTGTAAAAAACTCCAATATAGCATTTAATGAATCTGGTCCATTTAGTGTTTCACGACAACCATGACCAACATTAGGTCCCGGACAGTATGGTGGTAGGTCCTTATTAGAAGGGAGTGGACAACCTTTATCACCTGGAGTTTGACATCTAGCTTGGTCAAATATAATTTGAAGTTGCCAAGAATAAAAAGGGAATAAAATCCATAAGAATATAATTGTATGAACCGTGGCGCTTACAAAGGATGCCCAGGCGGTTGCGGCGGCACCTTTCTTGGCATCACTTTTTACCTTTTGGCTAGTCAGTCCTTCTCTGAGCGGCTTCTTTTTTTCTTTCTTTTTCCTTTCTTTCTTTAAATTATTATCTTTTTTGACTACCATATTGTGTATATATATCTGTAGATATAATTCTTTCTAAAATTAAGATTTATAAAATCTCTTTTACTATATATAGTATGAATAACACCTTCATAATTTTACTAGTTTTATTTGCAATGGTAAGTATGGGTGCCACGTTAATGCTGCCACAAGCAAATGTTGGTGAAGGATTTAAAAATCCAACCGAAACATATGATTCAAAAAAACCACATAATTTAGGACCCGGTGGTACCCAACAATTGATGGGTGGTTGTGCAGGTACAAGATATGGTTGCTGTCCAGACGGAACCACGGCTAAAAAATATAAAAACGATCCTGGATGTTTGAAGCAACTAAGAAATTTAGGACCTGGAGGAATTCAACGTTTAATGGGTGGTTGCGCTGGCACAAGATATGGTTGCTGCCCAGACGGAACCACAGCTAAAAAAAATGAAAACGATAAATGTGGAAGTCAGAAACCACAACCGCATAGAAAACATGGCCATGGAAGAAGAGTTCCAGATAATATGCACCACAGCAGATATAAAAAATTTGTCCCTAGCGATCTAGATGAAATGCCGGTAACAAAAGAAATGTATGAAGAAATCGGTAAAGACTTTATGCGCGATGAAGCAAGTTTAAAGGGTAAATCTCTTCCATACATTCATGATCACGAAGCAGAAGTTCTAGGCAGAATGGTATGGCGAGTTTATGTTGCTGAAATGCAGCAAAAATTGGCAAACTCTCCAAAGGCAGCAGATGAAGTTATGCAGCGCGAAATTCAATTACTAGAAAAAGTTTCGCATATAATGAAAAGCGAAACCGATCATCATAAAGGGAAGAAACATCAGTCAATTGCATCACAAGCTTCTAATATTCCCGGGTGCAATCCATTGGGAATTCCAAGCAGGAGAACAACTAACCAGTTTGGCTATCGGCCACCTAGTAATCATAATATTAAAAGAGAAACGGGTCACGCTTTTGAAGGGCGTCCTATTCATGGTTCGCCTAGATATTACGATATCACTAATGCCATTGAACATTGTTTTAATGATAGGGCATGCGGGGGTGTAAACTTTGACACAACTAGCGGAGAGTATACTTTAATGCCTGTTCACGCAAGGCTTATTAAACGCTCTCACTATACAGCTTTAATTAAACGAAGACACCATCGACCGAATAATCCAAGGTCAGAAAATAAACACAAAAAAAATCATCATCATGGTCATCATGAGCATGGTCAACGTTCATCAAATGAAAATCCATATGTTCCGATAACTGGAATCGGATATAGTGGAAATCAATCTTGCAAGGGTGGTAATCCTCTTGATCCTAATACATTGCCAAGACCATATAATTCAATTATGGATCTCTTTAGTTAATGATTATGAAGTAAAGTATCTGTTTCTAAACTCGGCATTGTTATATTCATACCACTATAAAGTGGAATGGCTTCTTGTATCTGGATATTTGAATGTGTATCTAAATATAAGACATTTTGTTTCTCTCGTTTTGTTAAAATATCCGATATTATTTGTAATCGTATTTTAGCACATTGTGTCCGATTGTATGAGGCAAGACATTCAACAACAGAAACAGCCGTTGGGGGTATACTAATAACACCACCGAGACCGCCTGTGGCAAATGTAGTTATTGTACCACCTATGGCGGCGGCTCCCGATCCAAAACAGTATAGGCTATTTGTTTTCAGTTTATACTCACTTTTCTTTCTTTTTCCCCTTAAATAAGTATCCGATCTATGCTCTAGATTATGTCGGATATATTTTTCTACTTCTTTTCTATCGCGGCAGCAATTATTACAATTTCCCATTATATATCACTTACAAAAATTTCCTGTTTCTATATATATATAATGAATCTTTGGGGAACCTTTACCACCGTTGTATTAGTATTTGTAATTTACTGTTTTTTGAGCGCTATTTATCATTTTATGATCCGTTATGCAAGAATAAATGGATATGGGATATTTACGGAGGGATTTACGGGATATAAAGGAATACTTGGACGTGGCGCAGTTTTAGATAAAACTCATAATGCATACTCATTGGGTCAATTAAGTCCTTTAGTAACAAATTGTAATTGTTCAAATGGTGGTTGTGCGGCAGCACCCGGTAATCATTATTGCCGTTGTGGTAATAATTGTTTAAAATAATTTGATTGTAATTAAAAATACTTTTTTCTAACTAATATACATAATGGTTAAATATTACGGAAGAGCGCGTCAAAGAACAGGGTCAGTGAATACCAACCAACTGGGACTTAAAATGTCCGGCTGCCCTTCAAAAGTGGGTAGAAAAGGAGTAATTAGCAGATATATACAGCGTAGAGTTAACTGTGCGCAAGGTGTATGCGGTGTTCCTAAGGTACATGGGGTGGCATGGAGATATAATTACAGCAATGCTGTACCATTCTGCAAAGAGCCCGTTGGAAAATGTTTGGCAGCGGCCGGAGGAATTGGAAACATCAATACACCATATTACAAGACAGTACAGCCGGGTAAGCGCGGTTGCACTCTGGCTAGCCAGAGAGGGAAATACCCTGGTGGACTCAATGTCCTTCCCGTTCCACTCAACCTTCCCCCAGCTCCTGGCCAGAAAGGCACTCTGCAAGCGCAGTATAATGCATGGCTCGCAAAGCAATTACACTTTAATTAATTAATCATATGATATAAAATTTATTATATGATATTATCTAGCAAGTAGCAAACCTATTCTTCCACCAACAATTTCTATCATATTGTATCTCTCCTCAAATACCCGAAGATCATAGTTGTATTGATTAAGAGACCACACATCTTTTCTAACACCAATAATTGCTCCCGATGGATCACAGAGTACATCCACACTATTTGTATCTGTACATTGGTTTCTTGGCGGTTGAATAGTATTAAACTCAAATGTTATCCATTTCCATTTATTGCAATTTTGAGCCCCTGATGGTTGATATGCTCGTCTATTACTATTAATACAAAAATTATAACAATACAACCCGTTTTTAGCAATACCCGTTGTTCGGAACCATTTCTCAACATAATTATATACACCCGCCGACAGAATATTCTCACGATAATCTTGCCCGCAGAGTATTGCCATATCTATCAAAATATCTTGTCGGTTCTCAATTGTTCTAGCTCCCGTACTATATATATTTAAATTATTAATGCTAATTTCTCGTGAAAATACAGGAGGTGAAGGAATCACATTCTCCCATGGATAATTTTGATAATTATTCCATTGATTTCTTAAATTTGCATCGCTTCTTCTGAATCGCCACATATAACTACTTACCATATCTCTACTTGGAATATTAACACGCCTTGAGCCCGTTACATTCATAAAATCCCATTCAAATTGTGTTTTAATCAAAATATTATGACATTGAGCCGCAATAGTCCGCCGCTCTTCCTCCCCTAAGAAAATATAAGTGCTCATTAGATGAACATCTGCATTCCAATCATTTCGTCTATTAAGATATATATTATTATTGTCCGTATCAGACTTGGGTAAAGCAGTAGGAGGTTGTAGAAAGCGCCACATTTGATCTGTAACAGAAGCACTATCCGGAGCTTTTCTCTCCAAATTTAAGGCCAGTGCATTCGCGGGATTCACAGTCGCGGGATTCACAGATGCGTCGTCGGGACAGGGACGACATGTACCAATAGTTGGAGGTGGAATACTTGGACAAGCGGTGGGGTTATATATTTGTGTAACATTTAAGATTGTAAATAGCTCACGAATGGGTCTAAACTCAATTTTAATATGCACTTCTTGATATTGAAGTGCAATCAATGGGAGCGCGGTTTTACTTGAATAACAAAACCATGCCATTAAAGGTATATATAATTGTCTCCCTCGTATAGATGGTTCTATTCCCGTCGTATCATAATTTGGACTATAGATAGCATTGGGATAATTCCCACCGTTAAAACTTTTCGGATCAAATAATCTTCTTTCATTTCCAACCATACGACCTAGGAGAACACGTTTTCCACCCTCATCGCGACGCATCATATTCATCATATATTCTCCAGAATATTGAGCCAATGTACTTCCTCCAGAATAGACGGTTACTTGCCGAATCATAGTAAATCCGAGATTTTTAGTCCATTGAAATTCATAAGGTAAATAGTTGTTGTTAGGATCGAGATCACTGCGATAATGCACTGGACTCCATATGTCTGGTAAATTTACAACAATATATGTATCCCATATTAACTCGGCGTATCTAGGTATTTTAAAGTCCATAGTAACAGGAGCATCAAAAGATAAGTGGCGTTGCCCGTCATAATCGAGCCTAAATCTTTGTAGACCAAAAGGAGTATATGGCTTATATACAGCTTTAAAAAAAGTCTTGCTTGGATTTCCATTTAATATAATATTAGCTTGTCCATATGCAACTAATTGAAGGAGTCCGCCTGGCATTTAAAATAATATGATATAATTATTTTAAATAATGTATATGTAATTAAGTTTAATTTAGTAAAGAATAAAATATAAATACATATTATATTATGGAGAATGTTCAAAAACATATAAATAATGCAGCACAATTTGCTAGTGGCGCTGTAACAAAATACATATGGTTTGCTGTATTTCTTGCAATAATCGGAGTTCTAACTTACTATAGAACGCAAATAGGAAAGAAGAAGGGATCATGGCGCCGAATGGAACAATTATATAGTGGTGATACTTTTTCTCCAACTATTTCAAGTATTAATAATACGGATTCCCGATTCAAGGATAGGTTATTTAGCTACTATATAGCCAGTAGTTATAATTCTTGCTGTGCGGGTGATTTCCAAGATAGTTACGTATCTGTAGATCCGTTAAAAGAGATTATTTTTCACGGTGCCAGAGTTTTAGATTTTGCCATATATTCGGTTGATGGTACAGCTGTCGTTGCTGCAGGACCCGATAATAGTACTACATTAAAAGGGACATATAATAGTTTGCCAGTTAATAAAGTATTATCTACAGTACGCAATCTCGCCTTTGC
>SDBT01004859.1_pt1 | contig 22715 bp, 25 predicted proteins | sample 2277101 | NCBI WGS metagenome assembly SDBT01 (sample SAMN10404973, study PRJNA504765) | marine sediment metagenome | isolation source: marine sediment core GS10_PC15, 103 cmbsf | place: Arctic Ocean: Southern Knipovich Ridge | collected 2010 | reverse complement strand
GTGCTGTATTACATTGTATGCATATTTTCAACTTGTAATTTTCTTGTTTTCCACATAGAGAGCAAGTAAATTCTATTCCTTCAGCATCACTCATTGTTTCTCGTCGGGAGAGAAATTTTTCAAATATATCAATTTTGCATTATTTGAAAAAATCTATAATTTATTAACTCACTTACTGACTGGCCAGAAGTAATATCAAAATTAAGATGAAATTCGAAGACGTTTCAGTATGATAACTAGTTTTAAAGGATAACTTCACTTTGAATACAATTAATTCAAGCATAAATCAATTGTATTCAAAGTGTCTATACTGTGAAAACTGTACATCATCACATATATAATAGGATCAACTAATGATCTTATCCCTTTTGATGTTTTCAGATCTCTATCTTGAAGTTCAATCAGACTATCTTGCCAAAATTCTCCTAAAGAAAACAGACTATAATATCTTTTTGCTTCAGAAACAGCATGCATAATCACAGAAAACTCTCTTGTCACAACTCTCAAAACGCGTTGTACAGTATCCTCATCTGTAGGACCTATATGAAGTTCTCTAAGTTCTTCCAGACTAAAACCAGCACAAGAAAGAGCATGATCGATCTCTGCACTCTTGAAATCAACAACAGATTCAGAATAAACATGTACTTGCATACGAGGTATTTGATGTTTATTCAAAATTCCTGCAAAAAGATTATCATCTCTCATACCTTCTTCAAATAATTCACCGTATGTTTGTCCGTCGATCCATTCTTTTCGTAGATTTATCATATTCGAATTAAACAGAAGTAATGCAGTCTCTTTCCAAGTTTCTCCATATTTCTTCTCTACCCCGTAGTCGATCAACACTTTCTTTTTCCAGAAAGATTCTCTTTTACACGCTTCGTTGAATCTTGTGTTTGTTACGGATAATTCAAGTATTTCTTTCACACTTATCCCATAGAAAAACTCTTCTATGACATCAGTTCCGAGTTCAGAGATGTTCTGGATATTGAGAAGAGTTGAGTTCATTTTGAATTGTGGTAACTCTTTACTCTCTCCTGAGAGTTTCAAAATCTATATCAATTTTAATTAAAAAAAAAAATGAAGTTAATATTCAAAGATGTACCTAACTAGTATTTTAAAAGATGACTAAAACTATCTACTCAAGAGAATACTGTTCACGTAGAAAACAACATAACTTTTAAAACTATTGAATAAATGTCTTCTATGATTGCAGTTTGATCGCATTCAAAGTTTCCAAAGTTTGAAGACTGTAGAGAATCACATATCTAACGGGATCAACTAACGATTCTATTTCTTTTGATGTTTTCAGATCTCCTCCCTGCAATTCATTTATTTCATTTTGCCAATCATGTCCATAAATTCTTTTTGCTGCTTCTGCAGCATGCATGATCACGGAAAGCTCTCTCGTTACAACTTTCTTAACATACTGCACTTCCATAGCTTCCCAAGCACCAACTCCATGAGTTCTAAGTTCATCAATAGGATAGCCTGTCTGTAAAGCCAGGTGTTCAATTGGTACATTCTCCAAACCTGTAATCCACTCAGGGTAAACATTTTCCAAATCTTCAACGTTTTCAGGATAAACATATATTTTTGAGAGAGGTATTGAATTATCATATATATACCTCTTCTTGTGTTCATCATCATGATAATATCCAAGAGAGAGGAACTCTTCTCTTGATAGTCCATTATAATGAACACAAGAAGAATGACCTAACATTTCCATCTTCTTGTGTTCATCATCATGATAATATCCACAAGAGAAGAACTCTTCTTCAGATATTCCATCATACATGGTCATATTTAACCATTCTTTGTTAAAAATCTTGTGAAAGAATCCATTACTTTTGAGAGCTTGTTCAAATAAATCGCCATATGTTTCTCCATTGATCCATTCTTTTTTCAGATTTATCATGTCTGAATCGTAAAGAAACTTTGCAGTCTCTTTCCAAGTTTCTCCATATTTCTTTTCAACTCCGTAGTCGAGTAACACTTTCTTTTTCCAGAAAGATTCTCTTTTGCACGCTTCGTTGAATCTTGTGTTTGTTACGGATAATTCAAGTATTTCTTTCACACTTATCCCATAAAAGAATTTTTCTATCACATCAGTTCCGAGTTTAGAGATGTTCTGGATATTGAGAAGAGTAAAATTTGAGTTCATTTTGAATTATAGTAACTCTTTGTTCTCGCTTTAGGGTTTCAAAATCTATATCAATTTTGGTCAAAAACGAAATTTCATTTAAACTAGATAAATAGACGATACTAATCTCGAACAATATTTTTAATATCACCATTTTTTTAGCATTTGTTACAGATGTGGATCTTTCAAGCATATTTGTTCAGAAGTTTTAAAAAATATCCTTTTCTATGCTCACAGTCTCATTATATTTAAAGTCTTCACAGTTTGAAGACTATACATCATTACATATGGGATAGGATCAACTAATGATTTTATTTCTTTTGATGTTTTCAGTTCTTTATCTTGCAATTGGTCTATTTCTTCTTCCCATTCTTGTCCAGAAGAAAACAGACTATAATATCTTTTTGCTTCAGAAACAGCATGCATAATCACAGAAAACTCTCTTGTCACAACTCTCAAAACGTGTTGTAAAGTATCCTCATCTGTAGGGCCAATATTAATAGCTTTAAGTCTAGCAATAGTATTATCAGGATGTAAACTTAAACAATAATCTATTTCTGCACTCTTAAGATCTTCAACAGATTGAGAATAAACAAATACTTGTGAACGAGGTATTCGATATTTAGTCAAAATTTCTTTAAAGAATCGTACAAAGAGTTCATTGTCACCTTTCGTAGCTTCTTCAAGTAATTCACCATAAGTTTGTCCATCTATCCATTCTTTTCCTAGATTTATCATGTTAGAGTTGGATAAGAGCATTGCCGTCTTTTTCCAAGTTTCTCCAAATTTCTTCTTCACTCCGTAATCGAGTAACACTTTCTTTTTCCAGAAAGATTCTCTTTTACACGCTTCACTGAATCTTGTGTTTGTTAAGGATAATTCAAGTACATCTTTCACACTTATCCCATAGAAGAATTCTTCTATCACATCTGTTCCGAGTTCAGAGATGTTCTGGATATTGAGGTGGGTAAATTTTGAGTTCATCTTGAGTTGTGGTAACTCTTTGCTCTCGCTTGAGAATGTCTGAAATACATCAATTTTTACACTCGTTACATATATAGATCTTTCAAGCATATTTATTCAGAAGTTTTAAAAAAAATCGCTACTACAATTATAAGTATATATTCACCTAAATTTTGAATATGTTATAATGGACAAAATTGATTAATTTTATTTTCTAGTCGTGATACAGAAACACAAGATGTCTTTCTTCATTCTTCAATCAGGAGAAGGATTCGGATATTACAGTTCCTTCCAAGAAGCAAAAACTGAAGCGCTTGAACAGAAGAATGATACTTTCTCGATTCGAAAAGTGTCAGTTAACATATATACTCGTCAATTCAGTGAAATTGGACCTGATATTAAAGATTCAGAATTGTCAGAACAATTCTATCAAGTTCCAGAGAAATTATACACAGTTGGACTTCCTGGAACAGCTTCGGTATTTCATCGCACTGAAATAAAGGCTGCATACTACAATAAAGTACAGCTCGTAATGACAGAACGTATTCTCGATTACATGGGGTATATTGAGAATTTCCAAGGCCCAAGGAATTACATTACACATGGATCTCTGAAAGATGTGTATGGATTGTCCTACATCTACGATATGGTGATTCTGGGTGATGATCACGATATCTCTTTGGAGAAGGTATTCTCAGACATGAAAGATCGAGGTGACATGTTTGAAATCAGCTTGGGAGATTTTGGAGCTCTTCGACCTATGGGATTTGTACATGATACGATTGAAGAGACTCATCGAATTATCTTTGCCATGGCAAAGATGTACAACAAGCTTAACAATCTCATTGGAATGTCTTAACTGTGTTTACTAATTAGATTTCTGTTGTAAGCACAAATCGGAGGCCTCTGGATAGTTATAAATAAAACTTTTAAAAGTTTTATTTATAACTATCAAGTAAGTCAGTGATTTCTGATAATACACCTCCAGAGGCTACAGGGATGCTCTGAGGATATCTGAACACATTCGAAGGATCATATTTGCGTTTAACTCGTTTAAGTCGATCGAAATTGGAGCCATAATACTCTTTGCCAAAATCCTTGATTGCACCGTCAGGCACGTTGACATACGAACCTACTGAAAATGGTGATATAGCTTCTGCAAACTCTTCTACCCATTCCAAGCTTGGAATTGTCAAGGAATCTTTTTCCCATACAGCCTCAAACTCCATATAGAACTTGGGAGAACGCCAAAAGAAAGCGGTGTCGGTTGGGGATAAATCTCTAACAGCACCTCCAAAATTCAACATCCAGACTTCATAATTCTCAGTCAGGCCCTTGCCAAGGAAAGATTTTATGACGTCTATCCCATCTTCTGACAATAACTCATCAATCCATTGTGAATGATACTTGGAATTAAGATTGCTCGGTACAAAATCAGGATCTTTATAGATTTGTTGAGCTGCCTCTAAGAAAGGAAATTCTTTTATGTTAACAGTAGGAAATCCAGTCTCCAGTAAAGGTCGTAATATCTTTCTCAGTCCTCTCTCTGAACCAAGATACAGTCCATAACAGGTATGAGTACCATTCTTCCTGGAGAGTAAAGAGAGAACTGAACCGAATCTATTTTCGGCAGATGGAGCCAACTGTTGCCATTGTTCAATCAATCTATCAATAAGGTCCCAATCATCCCATACCAATTCATAGTGTACAGCTTTGGACGGTGCAGGTATAAGTCGAAATGAAAGATTTGTAACTATACCAAAGTTATTTCCTGAGCCCCCTCTTGATGCCCAAAATAGATCTTCGTTTTGATGTTGATTGGCCTGTATTATTTCTCCCGAAGCTACTACTGTCTCCACACCTGTCATATTATCACTAATTGTCCCAAACGTTCTAGAAATAAGGCTAATCCCACCTCCTAAACTAATTCCACCTATCCCTACAGAACCGCTATCTCCAAAGGGGACTACATATCCTTTAGGTATAAGTGCATTATCCAAGGTACCTACAGTGACACCAGGTTCAACATTAACGATACCTCTTTCCTCATTGATCTCTATTTTCTGCATATCACTTACATCAATAACTAAACCATTATCTATTAAGGACCAGTTGGTTAATCCATGTCTTCCACTTCGTATGCGAAAAGGTACATCATTTTTCCTCGCCCATCCAAGGGCATTTACAACATCTTGTGTTTCCTGAGCGAAAACAATGATTTGAGGAAATCTTTCGGGGAAAGCATTCCAGTTAGTCCTAGCTTGTTCGTAATTTTCATCCCAGGGTATGACTATTTTTCCTGTTAGTCCTTTTATTTCATGTTCATCGGAATGACTTTGAAAGAAAACAACTGCGATAATTACTAGGATGACGAGAATAATAATGATAATAATCAAATCAGTATAGAATAATTCCATTTTAATCGTTCGAGGAAAAACGAATGGATTTTCTGAATTCAGGGAAGGGTATCAAGCTTTTACCGAGACAGGAATTACTTTTAAAAGTCAATCATATTCTACTCTAATTAATATTCTTTATAAATAATGTCATTTTGACCATTTTTTACATATGCACAGGCTTGCATAATATATGGAATAGGGTCAATCATTTTCGAGATAATAGAAGTAAGAGCTGGAGGAGGATTGTAATGCGTTCGTGTTGGATGTCGTGTGGGAGCTGCAGGTAACAAAGGATATTTCCTTGACAGTATGGTAATAACAGAAGCAATTATTGCAAATTCTTTGCTTAGTATGATCTTCATATTTTCAATAGTCTCATCTACTTCTTTATATTCTTCATCAGTGAAAAATGCTCTAATATTTTCAGAATTGTGCTCATATGGGAAAAAAGAAAGGTATCCTGCATCATCTATATCGTAATCCATATAATCCATTACGGCATCAATCTGTACATCATGTAAATATGTAGCTCCGTCTTTACCCTCATTCAATGCAGTTTCAAGTATTTTATTGTAAGTTCTGCCATTAATCCATTTTTTATTCAAATTAATCATACCAACTATAAACATGTTGTTTGCTGTTTTTCGCCATGTTTCTTCGTACTTCTTATTTACTCCATAGTCAGCCCAGACCTTGTTTTGCCATAAAGGCTCTCTATTGCAGAAAGAGTTGAAGTGTCTGCTTACTACACATAACTTGGATATATCAGCTGGTGTTAATTCAAGAAATAGTTCCTGGATTAAGGATAAAGATAAGTTATTTAAATCTTCTTTTCTGAGTCTTATCTTTGCGAGTATTTCTGATACAGACATTTTGCATGTTTGTTAATTACTTTAAAATTAACCATTTTTAATGAGTATATCATTCTAGTGATGTAGGATTATCTAATATTGCTAGACAACTACTCACGAGGATGTGTTTCATGTATTGCTTTACAGAAATCAATAAACATGTCTTGAGGCATTTCTCCCTTCATCATGTTAACACAAGAGCAGACTAGTTGATGTAGATAAAAAACCAAATGTTGATCAATGCTGGATCATTAAACAATTAAATGGCAAGGTTAATATTTATTCTTAAAAGTTTGATTTTGTATGACTAGGTGCAGCATAAGATGATTTCAGAGAGATGGAGTTAAATATAGCAAAATTGATCTAATAATGCTATTGTTTGTGATAGAAAAACTGGGTTGATGCTGTCAAGAACACAGATACAACATTAAATATTACCAAGAATTTAAATAAAGAATGAGTAGTAAACAAAAAAATCAAGAAGAACCTCATATTGAATCACTTCTTTTCATAGATGTAGCTGCAGGAGACAATTTCTCCGTTGGTATTACAATAGATGGAGAACTCATGAGTTGGGGAGAGGATGATCATAGACAGGTCACTGATACTCCACAAGGTAATGATTTTGTGAATGTTTCTGCTGGAGAAGGATTTGCAGTTGCTTTGTGTAAAAATGGTTCTCTGGTTTCCTGGGGAAATGATGATAGCTATCAAGTATCAAATACTCCAAGAGGTCAAAATTTTGTACAGATTTCTACTGGTTTTAAGACTGCCACGGCAGTTAGAAAAGATGGAACTATAGCAATATGGGGTAAAGATAAATCAACTCAAATAGAGAGTTTATCTCTATTTCCTACTATTGTTTACAGATTGCTATATGAAAACCCCAAGGATTCAAATTATAAGTATGTATCGGTGGGAAAACAGACTGCAGTTGTAATCAAGAAAAATGGGAGTTTGAAGCTTTGGGGCAGGAGTTATGGATTTTTTGATACAGTTAGAGGTAAATTCAAACAGGTATCCGTTCACAAAGATTATTCTTTTGCTGTAAAAGAAGATGGAACTTTAAAGATTTGGGCAGATCCTTGGATGACAGTTATGGGACAGAAATTGTATGATTTTCCCAAAGATGGTGGATTTATTCAAGTTACTACTGCAAAAAGAGCTGTTGCAGCAATAAAATATGATGGAACTTTAAAGGTCTGGGGATATGATAAATATGGAGAACTGACAAGTGCTCCAACAGATAGAGATTTTGTACAAGTATCTGGGAGACACGATCATTTCATTGCCCTTAGAAAAGATGGAACTGTTGTCTCATGGGGTAATAACGATTCTGAACAAATTTCTCTCACTCCAGGTTACAAATAATGTTTGAATGTGAGTTTTTGTAATCTTTGCTTAAATCAATAGAGAATTTTTAAAACTACGATTTAAACTCAAACCACCTATCACATTTATATTATCTCTCACAAACTAAATTATCATTATCACACTGTAAGAGGTTGTTTTCTTATTACACTGAGTCAGAATCGCACGTAATATTGAATTGGGTATCTGTCACTTCAAATATCCATACAATAAGAAAGATGATCATTTTGTCATTGATTCTGAAATACGTGGTCTTAAATGGATAACTCATCCTGATTTAATCTCTTATGTTGAAGAAACGGATCCCAAAAAGAAAGTATTCACTGAAATCGAACTATATGATGGTCCTGAGAAATTCATCTAATAATACTTTTAAAACCTTCTATGTATTTTTCTAGATATATATAAATACAAGATGGGATCTACCACATCTATGACACCTACAACAACGGCAGTGATAATTACAGATGCAGCCGGAATAATGAGTCTTATTCTCAATGGAGATGATCTTTATTGGCAGATATCATTCTATGACCTTTCATCTGATGCGATATCTGTAACACTTAATCGTCATGGAGACCCCGTTTTCGATCTGGGATCTAACAGTAATCAACCAACTCTTCCTATCAAAAGTCCAGTAATAGGAGGAGGTAATTTAAGCCAAAGACTAATCGACAAACTTTTGGGAGGTAAGTTAACTTTGAATATAGGTACAACATTAGCTCCTAAAGGTGAATTGGTCACTGTAATTTGTCGAGGTGATGTATTTAAACTCAGCAAAGACAAGTGTGAGAGATCGTGCAAACATAGACATAGACATCATTCTGAGTGAAGGTAGGATTGTCTAATACCACTTTTAAAATAGCGAAATTGGATTGGTTAAAACATGAACATAAGATGATGATAAAAACAGTAACCCACACAAACCATTTTACTCAGAACAAGTTTTAAAACTCAAAGTCCCGATCCTTGCGCAAAGTGCAGCTAGCATAGAGAGGTTTTCCGTTCGCAGATATTTGATAATACTTGGAATCAACTATTTCCCCAATATAATTATCTTTATTGTCGAAGTACTCTTTTCTCTTGGAAAAAGTTGTAGCTGGTCTAGACTTGTAATCAATTCCTTTATCATTAACAACTTTAAACATAGCCAATCCTGTTTCTCTACCTTTGCTTTCATAGATATCAATTATCGTTGCCTTCTCTTCAAACCAATCTTTCATCTTGAGAAGAGCTGCACATCGAGTATTCTTGTAAACAGCTGTGATATCTCTGATAATTGATCCTTCAAATCCTGCCCTGACAAACTTTTCATGAAGTTTAATAATCCCATCATCATCGGAAGCTCTGTATGAAGATATAAATCTTAAAGTTTCACATTTGAAGTATGCTTTGGTCAAGATCTTTTCTCTCTCCTCAAATGGTAAATCAGTTCCACCAATATCAAAGATGCAATACTTCACATCTTTGAGGTATGGGCTGATGTTCTTGACAGCTCTAACGATGCCACTTATTTTACTTTGAATCATGCCAGGAATATACAATTCTCCATCTACAAAAGATCCTTCTGGAAGGTTATCGATAAGAACTGTTACATCATCGAAGATATGACTAAGATGGTTCCATTCTTTAGCGCCTCGAGAAATGCACATTATTTTTCCACCTTTTCCATACATAAGACATCTCACTCCATCCAACTTGGGTTGCATAGCAACAGGCCAGTTCTTAATCTCAACGTCACCATATGTTTTTGCCAACATAGGAGAGATAGGAGGTTTAGATAACTTCGATGTTGAATAACCACCCCTGAGCTTATTTTCATAACGTCGATTCATTTCAAGATCAGCCTGTTCTTGGATGTTTCTCCCAGACGTATTTGTCTTAACCTTGACTCTATCAACAGTCATTTTCCCGAAATTTTGACCATGTGTGATTATTAACAACTCTTCTTCAGAATCATACTTGATCTCCCAAACTTGATACTTTTTTCTGGCATTGAGTTTGTAAAGAGTAGGCTTCATTTCTTGTTCGAGAAGATATGTTTAAAATAAATCAATTTCTATATTAAATGACAGAACCACATCCCAAATCCCCTATCGATAGTACAAATGTTACGATAAATGGTGTACCCTTCGATAAAAGGGAGCTAAAGCCAATGAAATCTATTGAGGAAGAAGAGAAGAAATCTTCTCAATCTGTCAGAGAAATACAAGAAGACAGGGTAAGACCGTCTCGTAGAACAAAGTCTGATACAGAAACATTTTATATCCCTGTGTTTGATAATGATAAAGTGTTTCAAAGAACTAAAAGTGAAGGTACTAGTAGAATTGAAGTTCACAACGTGATTACAAATCGGGATGATCTAAGAAAAAACAGTATTAGAAGTAATCACAGCCATAGGAGTCATCGCAGTGTTAGAAGTAATAGAAGCTCCAAAGATAACCAGAATGTTAGTCACCACAGCCATAGGAGTCATCGTAGTGTTAGAAGTAATCACAGCCACAGGAGTCATCGTAGTCACAGAAATCACAAAAGCTATCGATCTGGTGATGGTCGAAGAAGTGTCAGAAGTCATACTCAAACAAGCCATAGGCCAACTCATCGCTCACTTTCTATAAGATCTGATGGTATAAGATTTTCGAATCGTTCTAGTATACACTCTATCAGCTCAGCTGAGCCAGATGAATATCTTGAATCACCTCAAGAAACCAACAGACGAAGGAATTTAAGAAGACTTCTTGATACAGCTGATGAGGAAAATATACCAGACTACTCTATTCTATCAGATGAAGAGAGAACCAGAATTAAGAAAAAATTCAAAGGATTTTTAGCAACACTACAGCATGCATATCCACACATTCAGATACCTGAGATAGAGATGGATGAGACTCTCAAGGATATTAACATTAGATACAACGAATACCTCAAGAGAATTCACGTCGAATCCTCAAGTAGTGATTATTTCATTCTGTTAATGATAGCGTTTATGGCAATAGAGTGTCTTGGATCAAAGTTCCTCGGTCTCGACTTTTCTAATTTCAGTAAACATCATCTGAAGAGGATTGGAAAGTATAAACGTATTTTATACGCTCTGGGTGAAGAAAATTATAACTCTGATGAATTGATGGCATCTCCCATCACTCAGCTTGTATTCTTCTTAAGCATTGATATGGTAGCTTTTGTCATATTAGGCTTGCTCAGTGATAGTATAGGAGAGAACATGAGAACGTGTATCGAGAGAGGAATTGATTTCTTTGTAACGGGTCGTCGAAAGCCAATCAAACTCACAGATGAAAAAGGAGATCCTGTTGCACCTCCTCCTGTCGAAGGATTCGGTAATCTCTTAGGTTCACTCGAATCAGGAGGTATCAAAGAACTTTTATCTAATCTTGGTGGTGGAAATGGAGGGGGTGACCTAATGAGCATTATAAGTAATCTAATGAAATCATTCATGGGTAACTCAGACAAGTCAACTGAAGAACTCAGTGAACCACCATTTCCAGAATGATAGTTTTAAAAGAAAGGTATATATTCTCTTGGTTCGACATTAGAACAGAAGATGAGAGCTTCATCAATTAATTTCTTTTGTTCATCAGTGGCAGGGATTTCATCATTTCTCTCCTCGGGGAGCATTTTTATATATTCTTGCATCAAAGCTAGCTAAACTACATTCCGATGAAAGTTAAGATGGAAGTGATGATAATCAATCTTTTAAAACATTTACTTACGTAACGTAGGTCTCAGTGTGTAAGGTAATCTGTCAATGATGAACTGCTTGATATCTTCAAGTTTAACAGTGTATGGTACTGTGATCAAGTAAATACCTACAGTATCACATGTGTCTAATTTCCACGCATCACGACGTATTTGTTCTTTGAACTGTTCTTCAGTAAAGTTAGGAAAACTTGGAAAACTGTAATGTTGTCTTCCATTGTACTCCACTGCTAGCTTTAATTCCTCGTTGTAACAATCTAATTCGAGATTTCTACCTGTTTCAGGAGATTTAAGAAAGTCAGGTCTAACAGTGTCAAACTCTTTGTTGAATAATTCCTCCATCACTTTAATACACTCTGCTTCTCCTTTTGATCTTTTCTTTCCGTTTGTTCTCTCCTTGTTAGGTATGAAGCATCGTTCTGAAGAAAGAGTAAAGGTATCACATACCTCTATACATTTATTTGGTTCGTCTTTTGAACATATCTCTAGTCCTACAAACTCACACGTTTTGTTACCTCCATATATGATCCATACTAGGAACAAAATTATTATCAATATCACTATGATAATGTTAATATGCTTGGAGATGAAGCCTCTCATTTTGATTTGCCCAAAAAGTTTTATTAAACTGCGCTGGATATAATATTACTAAGATAATATCAATCATCATTCTGCTTGACAGCAGAACCAAACTGATCGATTGTAAGAGTAAATCCTTCTGGAACTTCTGGAGGCACAGTAAAAAACTGAAATAACTTCTGACCATTGGCTAATACACCTCGGCAACTTGCCTGACTGATAATTAACTCCGTACCAGTCTCAAATAAAGTTGTGTTTATTTCAATCATACCATTGACATCAACAGAGTAGGTTCCGTTAAGGAACCCCACAAATAAAGTGTCACGGTTACCGTTGATTATTGTTTTGCATGGAGAAGGATCAAGAACACCGAATCCATCAGGTCTGTATATACCGATTTGTTTTGTAGTCCCATTGGGTGGAAAACTCGGATCAACATTTTGTGTAAAAAACCCTGATAGGGACCAGGCATAATTTCCTTTAAAATCACTATCGGAAAATGTTTTAGCCACGACTTGACTAGCAAGGAGAAGCGTTACAATGGTGCAAAATTTTGTATTCATTTTGTTGGCTGGTTGGTAGTTATTTTTAGAGATGAGAATGTTTCAAAATAAATCAATTTTAATCTACGCAGGACATAATATCGAATCCCACGTTGATGCAACTGTAGGACTCTGCATAGATAGTAATATTCCTATTATCAAAATAGCCAAGATAGTGAATAGACCAAGAAAATATGCTATCAAAGGATTCATTTATTTTATCTCGAAATTAAAACAGATTTGTAAACTGAGTGGCGTTTTAAAGTATAGACCTAATCATTTTTTGGAGTGTTAGAAACCTGATCACATTAATTTCTGTAAGTATATGCAATCAGCACATAAAATACCAGATTTAGTTCGAAAAAGCTTACATCCTTTTTCAGTATCACCACAAATCATACAATGTTGCTCTGTCTTATCGTAAAATGATGATATATGTCTGCGAAGTTCAATTCGATCATCATCAACATCACAAGGAAATATACTGTCATCGCGAGGTAATGTTTTTCCACAAGATAGTTTATGTTCTTTCCAGTGGGTTTTTTGACATGATTTATTACAGTATCTTACATTCTTACATCTTCCACAGACATGTAATTTGGTACTGATTTTGAAGCAGTTATTGCAACGTCGACTATCTCTAGTAATAGTTGTCATTTTCTGTTTTGACAGAGTTTCAATAAATCATCATTTTAATAAAAATATGGACGAATCCTCGTTTTCTAAGACTACGTTTCTCTGGTTGAGTAGATGGTTATCTGGTGGAAAAGAGATAGAGAGTTTACCTAATGACGTTAAAGATGAGTTAATTTGTCTCAATCTATTAGAAGGAGATTATGATATTAAGTTATTTAGAGGTTTATTAGATGATTCTCTTGAAGCTGAAGGAAAAGATGTTTACGTAGTATTCAACGATTTTCCATCTAGCTGGACTTATTCTAACGAAATAGCAGGGTACTTCAGCAATATTGTCATTTCTACGAAAGTTAACAGTATAGCTGATATCTTGATTGATACAACTAGACTAGATATGAAGAAATTTGGAGGAGTTCCGGATGAGGTTGAAGTAATATTATTACCTGGAAGATATTTAACCAACTTATCTCTGGATCAGTTAGAAAAAATCGAGAAATATAAAGAAGGAAAGATTTATAACTTAGATATGAATAACTTTTAAAAGCACCAAATTTAGAGTAAATGTTTAAAGCTTTGATATTCCCTTCCATTGACACCTCTTCCTAAATTGTATTCTTTTAGCAATTTTCTACTTTTGTGATAGTTTGCGTATGAAATAATGATGATAAGTGGGGGTAAGAAAAGTAACGTACATAATATAGACCATTTAAATGAAAACATGAGGATAATATCAGGAAAGTCAGTTGGCTGTATAAATGGATAATAATCACAATGATGAAATCTATATATATCCAACATCGTCCAACCAAAAGACACCTATCAAAGGATTCATTTATTTTATCTCGAAATTAAAACAGATTTGTAAACTGAGTAGTGTTTTAAAGTAGGGTAAAACTTAAGAATATATGTGTTAAAATTGATCCAATTCTGATTTTCTTCAAAAAGGTAAAGAGGTAGATGGATGAACCTACGCTTTCCAAGAACACTTCAGAATGGTTAGGAGGATGGTTATCTGGTGGAAAAGAGATAGAGAGTTTGCCAAATGATGTCAAGAATGAGTTAGTCAATCTCGATATGTTCAAAAGAGAATATGATGTTAAACTATTTAGAGGTTCATTATCCTCTGATGTGTTTGAAACTGAAGGAAAAGATGTATTCATAGTGTTCGATGATCTTCCATCCAGCTGGACTTACGAAAATTCAATTGCAGGGTACTTCAGTGATTTCATCATCTCTACAGAAGTTAACAGTAAAAACGATATTTTGATCGATACAACCGGATTAGACATAAGACCGTTCGGAGGCTTTCCAAATGAAGATGAGGTGATCTTATTACCTGGAAGATATTTAACTAACCTATCTCCAGATCAGATTCCCTAAATATGTTTTGACTCCACATTCACTGTTTAAAACTTTCCATTATACACGTGAATGTAGAGTAAGTAAATTTTGAGAGTATGCAGTTGTATTAATACAATGAAAAGGATAATGCCTCAAAGTTCATCTTTCAGTTTATCTTGATTTGATGTGTTCTTACATCAATAGTATAAGAAATTTAAAATCGGAATATAAATGAATGACACAGGACCAAACGGATTCTCAGTAATCATAATAATAGTCTTTATTCTAGTAGCACTAGCTGTATTTATTTGGGTGATGTTTATAGCACCTTCTTCACCTGAGGTCGATGATGAACCAGATTTTAATGCTCTATTCGAAGAGTCTTTATCAACAGAATGGGTAGAAACATCTAGCGAAGCGTGTCTTAAATATACCTTTATATTTCCTGATCAACCTACTCTCGATACCGAAACGCTAGATAATATGGAAGGTACAACTTTCCCGGCTAATACAATTCCTTTGAGTGATGAGATAGGGGCACAAAAGTTTACAAGAGTTTGTAATCAAAGTATATGTACAGATGACATGGACAAAGAGTTCTCTCAGGGAGAGACTCAAACTCTATATAGACAGTGTATATCAAACCAAAACTCCGAGAAGACACTTGCTTTGATTAGCGTTGGTTTTGATTCTGAACTTCCATCTAATATGTGTATCACTCAAGATGAAACTTCACTTCTCTTAACGGAGTGTGATCCATCAGACAGCGATCAGTTATTTTCCATTGAAAGGATGAACACTCAGTATGCTAAGATCACCAATAAAGAAGGTTTATGTATTGTACCTGGAAATGATGTAATTGACCCTTCGACAGGTGAAAATTTAGGATTAGAGTTGGTAATGGGACCATGTCCTGTGAATGCATTCGTGTGGGATCTTCTAAATTCCAAAAGATATATTGTACCTGATCCCACAAGAACAAATTTCATAGCTCAACAGATATTATTCTGGAACGGACCAACAGATCAAACTGTCTCAGCTGCTAATATAGTAGCAAGTGATCCACTTCCAATGTCGATGAGCGTTAACCCAGCTGATCCTGAGAGTCTTATTCTAAGCGGTATGTCAGTAAATTCTTTTCAAGACCCACCTGATAGGTTCAACACTCAGATACTTGACTACTCTTTTTATCTTCTCGCTCTTTCACTTCCCACTCAAGTTATACCAGGAGACATTTTTTTTCCTTTCTTCAGTAATTTACCCGAAATCGACTTTCCATTCTTTTAAAATGAAGATATCAAAAACGTTCTTCGTTCTAAAATTGACAAGCGCAGTCTTTTGTATATTTCAAAGAAAATTAAAGAAAGATGAGCTACACCATCTCACTCGAGACTATTACTACCATTGTCAACCTCTACAATGAGAGTGGAAATGATCATTTAGAAGTATCTTTTATTACTAACTACTTAGATAGTATTAGAGAAACAACATGCTTATGGAAATACGAACGAGGTAAGAAGTTGGGACAACGTTGTCCAAACAATGTTGAAGAAGGAATACCCTATTGTAAGACATGCAAAAATAAAGTCAAAGCAAAAACCTATATGGTTCAACATGGTTTTAGGAGTGATGATAGCAAAAATAATGGACCTATTAGACCTACAAATCAACTAAAGAAATCTATCATAGGTAGAACACATTCTACCTATGATCAAACGAAATATCGTGCTACACCTGTTCCTAATCATCCTGAGTATGTTAGAGAGCAAACATTTAATTTTGTTTTAAGAACTACTATCAATGCAGAGGTGTATGCTGAAGCTATTTTTGATGACAATAATCATACAGTTAGAAATCTTACCCCTAATGAGATCAAGATAGCTATCTCCAAAAAGTTTCTAATATCTAAAGATGGTATTACAGATCTGAATCTTTTAAAGGACATAATTTATCCTGTTAAGGATGAGTTTTGTGGAACCACGATGTCAATCCAAACTGCTCTCAGTGAATTCACTCTTGATGAACAAGATATCACACCTAAATTTTAAGAATGATGTCTTAACGTTCCTCTGTTAATACAATCTTTCTTTCTTATTCTCCATAACCCAGCTACAAATACTGCAGAAAAGAGTATCACTGCACCGAAAATATAAAGCCATAGACCTTCTTCCATGTGATTCTTTAAAATCGGTTTATAATCCTTAGCAAGATGAGATAATAAAAGGAATAAAAGTCATTCTACATTTTAAGAATGATGTCTTAATGTTCCTCTGTTAATACAATCTTTCTTTCTTATTCTCCATAACCCAGCTACAAATACTGCAAAAAAGAGTATCACTGCACCGAAAATATAAAGCCATAGACCTTCTTCTATGTGATTTCTAAGGAAGCCTTGACATGTGGGGTTCACTATAAGAAAGAAAACTACCACAGCTACTAATGGAACAAGTAGATATTCCAGGAACGTGTCTGTCCATGTGCACAATTCATGATCATGCATTTTTTAATCAAGATAAGTCATTTGGGGTTTTTGAGGCTTCATTCTATATTCTGAGAAAAACGTCATGTCTATCATGTGTGAATCATAAAATGATATGTTTCTAATCTTGACCTTATCACCTCTAATAGATGCTTTGTGTTTTCCGTTTTCCACCTTGATCTTTAGAGGTATCTCAAGCTGCCTAGGATAAAAAGATAATAACGCTATCTTACCTCCTACTCCCTTTATTACAATAGTTTTGAAACAGTCTTTTGCGTTCCTTGTTATTATTTCCTTTCCTATTCTTTCCTTAATTCTTTTGACTGAGTGAAGTTGTTCAGATGTGATATCGATAAGTGATTCATTTTCCATGAAAAGATCATAGTCTCCTATATTGAGGCTTGTGAATGCAACATCACACGATTTATACAGATAGTTTTCATTGATCATCAGAGGTATCTTAACAATAATATTCAAAATCCACGGTATACTATCTGTTCTTTTTTCGAATGATGCTCTTAGACATTTAATCTCGTCATTATAGACCATATAGATTAATCTCAGTTCATCGAATGATAAAAAGCTTGTTATTAGAAAGTAGAGTTCAAATGTAATCTTATTCATTCTATTCTTAAATTTGTTAAAACCACGTATAATTGAGATCTGGTCATCATCATCTAATTTTAGTACTGATTTCATTATCTTTATTTTAACATAATTGTCTTTTAAAGATCAAAGTAGTATATTATAAAAAAATGATTCAGTTTAAATATTGATATCTAGTGACAAAATGACTTACATTGTTTGTTCCAAAAATAACAAATATCTTCCTATTTTCTGCGAATATGATGTGAACTTAATCATATTTCTCGATAAAAGAAACTCTTTACTCATTGTCAGAGAAAGAAAAAACTCTCAATGGTATAAATCACATAAATATTTCATCCCTAAAGAGAATGAAACAGGTACATTTAGAGAATATCATAAGTTTACTATTTATGGACAAGAGTGTTATGCTTACAACGGTGATGAAGATTACTTTGTTAGATTAGATATTGACACGAAAGATGCTCTTGAGTTACGTATTCATCCTGATTTCATTTCATACGTGAATGAAACAGATCAGGAAGATCTTGAAGTAGTTAATGTTGCTGGTGGAAAGAAATTAACTATGCTTAACATTGGAGACAATTTATTAAGTATAGTTGTAATGTCTGATGGAGATTGTGAAATAATCTGATAAGTGATTTTTAAAAGATCAAAGTAGTATTATATAAAAATGATTTAATTCAAATACCGCTATCTAATAGCAAAATGACTAGCATTGTTTGTTCCAAAAATAACAAACATCTTCCTGTTTTCTGCAAATATGATGTAGAGTTAATCATATTTCTCGATAAACGAAACTCTTCACTCATTGTCAGAGAAAGAAAAGACTCTGAATGGTATAAATTACATGAACATTCCATTCCTAAAGAGATCAAACAATATGAAGACTATAATAATCCGGAATATTATGAGTTTACTATCTATGGATGTGATTGTTATGCTTATAACAGATGTAGAGATTATTTTGTTAAATTAGATATTGATACGAAAGATGAGCTTAAGTTACGTACTCATCCTGATTTCATTTCATATGTGGATGAAATATATCAGATAGATCTTGAAGTAGTTAATGTTCCTGATGGAAAGAAATTAACTATGATTAGCGTTGGAAACAATTTATTAGTTGTAATGTCTGATGGAGATTGTGAATTAGTCTGATAAGTGATTTTTAAAAGAATCATAACTCCAAAAAATCGATATGTCCACTTTTTATTCCAAACAAATATGATAATAACTGACCTTTATAGTTTTCAGTATCATAAGGTGCCTTAATATCAAATACGATGCTTAATCTGTTATCCTCGATCGGAATATAGTCCGTTTTTGTGATCCCGCTCTGTTTAGCTATCTCTTTAACCAGTTCGTTCTCTATCACCGCTACTGTTTCAAATCTTACGAGAAATCCCGTCGACACACTTACAACAGGAAGACTGTATATAGTTGAAATGATTTCATCATACACATTTCCTCCATATATACATCCATCACAATCTGTGTTACCATACTTACATGTTCTTCGAAGAGCATCTGGAAACTCTCTGAAGAACTTCTCTTCATCGTTTTTCAGTTGGTCTCTAAGATTTCCATCATTAAACGGACACTCAATAATAAAGCTTCTTACTAGCTCTCTATACAATCCTTGTTCTAACCTTTCAAGATATATTGCAATGTCTTCTCTTAGATTATTTTGACTTTTGTTGAGGTGGCGTGCTATACTGCAGAAATAACAATTACCTATAGCGGGCATCTTATCCATATAGGAGTTAGGTAAAAGAGTGGCTAGGGCAAAGTTAGCATCATCTCTTTCCATAGATAACCCTCCAATTGATGCTCTGATCAGCTCACCCAGTTTACCTGTAATTCTTGCACCTCTGAGGTTTTCGTAATACAGTGGTATTAGTTCATTTGAGATATAGGTTGTGTACTGGTCAATATAGGGACTTATGTAAACTATCTCATCATTGACATAAGCAAAAAACAGATTCACTCTTATCCGTAGATCTGTAATCCAATTATCTATGTCATCTTTAGTAGGATTTTTCATCTTGACAAGAGATCTAAACCTGTTTGGAGCATGTAGGGTTGTAGCACTCTGGAGACTAATAGGACCTTGATCAACAATACTCAACAGATCAGTCTTACCTAACATAGGATAATTTTCCTCATTCTTAGTAGTACCTTTTGCAAGACTGCTTTGGTTGATTAGATTTTTGATCAGAGCTATTCTCGGATTAGTATTTATCTCCAATCTGTCTAAGAGAGCAATATATTCCATAGTTACTTTGATAGATCTACTGTAGTTGAATAGTCTTTCAAATTTAGAGTATGTGTTGGAAAACAACTTTATCTGCCGTAAATGAAGTATGGTTAGCATAATACTCTTACCCTTAAGGTATTTCGTTGGATCAAACACACTATTTTCATATTTAATTCCTCCATTCGTTCTTTGTCCTGCAAATCTTTTTGATACATACTTTCGTAAGTCTATTTTACTTGAAACAAGATAGTCAGGTAAATTGGTGCCGAGCTTTATATCGCTGTAGAAAAGTTTCAACTCATCTCCATACCAACTGTACCATTGTGTTGATTCAATCAAAGAGTGAAGAAAAGAGTATGCATCATACACAGGGGATCTCCCATCGAGAGATGCTGTCGAAAAATCTTTGATTATGGGGATCACATTAGTTGTGATAGTGGCGAACTTAAAGTAAGATACTGTTATTGGCTTTTCTGTCTCGAGTATACTAATCTTGTCGAGTGTAAGGGAGTTATGAGAGAACTTCAAAACAGTTGATGCATAATATAAAACTATGAGAATGTTCTCATAGACATGTCTTATCTTCTTCGATGCATTTTTCGTCCTAAGAGTCTTGGTGATGTATTTCTCAAAGGACATAGAGTGAAGATCAACGAACACCCTGTCATCTCTCATACCATATGTGTATTCAAAATTTGGTACAAATTTAAGCAATTTGTTGACCGATCTTCCTATCGAATATGCACGCTCCGTTTCTTCTTTCGATCTATGTATCCGTGACAAAAATCTATGTTCTTTTCCTCCTACAAGAGAGTACTCTGCATCAACTTTTTCCTCTTCATAGTCGGATCTAATGTATAGTTCATAAAGATCAGGTCCTATAGATGTTAGTATTTGATCAATAAACAGATTTCTTTCATATGCTCTCGGTTGTTTAAACTCATTGTAATCGAACTTGATAGTATCGAATGATGAGTTTATGATTTTGGAGAAGAGAGAAGGTCTAGTGGGCACAAACTTAGGAGGTAAAGGTCTTTTGACTGTTTTTCTACCTTTTTCTCTTTCCTCGTTGTACTGACTTATGGTAGCTCCCATTTTAATTATGTTTTATTTTAATGGGTAAAATGTCTCTCAAAAAGGTGACGAGTAAACATCTTAGTTCTCTATCTGAAGGAGAGCAGCGTTATTGTAGATGCATACTCAAAGTTGCACAGAAACAGCCAGATGAATGCTTGAGAAATAAATCCTGGGGAAGAGGAACTGGTTGCTACAACCCGTATGCAGTATGCACCAAATCGGTAGGTCATCAGGCAAGACATTGCTACTATGATTATTCCCTCTTATCTGACTCTTTGATACGTGTATGGTTCTCTATACATGACAAAGTGGCTCCTTCACCTTGGGATCGAGATATTGCAATTGCGATAATAGAGAACTATTCTAACAAGTTTTAAAACTATTCATTTCCGGAAGAGGATATCGTTTAACTATGGAGTCAGTCATGGTTTAACCTCATCGAAAGAGTTGAGAAGAATATGAGTAGAAGTGCTGATACATTCATTCTAATTACTATTTCCAAATCTTGTCTCTACACGAAAAACAAATTTCGAATGATATACTACTGCGACATTACTAAAGGAGAACAGAAATACGAAAAATATGTATCAGATAGTGAACGTAGGTGTTTTTGACATCAGACTATAATCATGGAGATAAAGTTTCTGACATCGCCTGAATGTTTTAAAGTTTCTGATCTAAGTCCACATGTAGAAAAATTTGCGATCCCCTTTAGAATCAAATTTAAGAGTGAAATCTATCGTAATAATCTCATAAAAACCTTCTGATTCACTCGGCATTTCAAATTTGGATTTATACCTATTGAATCCAACTTGAGGTACACGACGACATTCTCCTTTGGTTTGATTCATTCTCAACAGATTCAAATGTTCACAAATCGAAATATCTGTGTTGAAGTAGAAGCAACGAATAGGAATACATAATTCATTTCCCAAAGATATGTACCTTTCTCGAGTTTCCTTGTCTGGAGAAGTGTTATCTACAATTACATTCTTTTTCAATATAAGTGCATCTCTCGCTTTTCTGATACAATTGAATTGAGTCCCCAGTTTATCACGATTGATCCATGTGTACTTTTCAAGATAACGCTTAGCAAATGTGGTTTTTCCTGAAGCTGGAAAGCCACAAAAAACAACGATCTCTTGAAATTCTTTTGTGTAGCGTTCTTGAAAATCTTTTGACTCATCTAATGTGGAAGGATCTAGAGATCTCCAACTCCAGTCATCAGCAGAATCTTCTCCTAAGAAATGTTCTTCCGGAGTCTGAAATGATAAACCAATGTTAGCTGCAAATTTTCTATCAGATGTGGAAAAATCTTTCTTTGCACCTTTCTTCCAACCTTTTGAACGACCAGCAGCATCCCCTATGTAAAAACATCTTTTCATATCAGGTTTAATTCCTCCATTGTGATATTCAATCATATAATCCCACATGATAGTATTCGGTTTGCGAAAATGATTCACTGCACAAGCAATGAAAACTTGAATCGGAAAACCCAATTCTTCAGATACATTAATGAATTTCTGTTTCAGAGATTCGATATCTACTTTTCCTTTCTCCACGCCACCTTGATTTGTGAAGAATACAATCTTGTATCCATCATCATGAAGTTTTTTCAATTCGACCGGAACACATTGAAATAACCATTTCCAATCATCTTTTCCAACTGGAAATTTACCACCCGATTTTGATGCTGCGATAGTCCAGTCAAAATCATAAGCAGCAATCAGAGAAGAACCTTTAATATCTGGGCT
>SDBT01004858.1_pt1 | contig 22716 bp, 17 predicted proteins | sample 2277101 | NCBI WGS metagenome assembly SDBT01 (sample SAMN10404973, study PRJNA504765) | marine sediment metagenome | isolation source: marine sediment core GS10_PC15, 103 cmbsf | place: Arctic Ocean: Southern Knipovich Ridge | collected 2010 | reverse complement strand
TGGCCGGCGATAGATCGGCAAACTCCGTGCAAATGAGCTTCTGACTATACTTCCCGGCGAATCCCACATCCCTTTCCCATGTAGCGGTTACCCCTTCATCCCCGGAGAATTGCCAGTAGTCGGCCAGTCCATCTCCATCTGTGTCCTCCTGGAAATTCCCGTTCTTGACCATGTTTTCCTCCTGCGCCATGACGCTATGGCCAGCAAGGCTAAACGTCAGCACCGTGACAAGACATATTATGCTTTGCCTTTTCATATAAACCTCATTTTTTATCAGCAATCGGCTTGATACCCGAACTCCCGTCAATCTGAAGGCACATTTGGTATCAGTCCATCAATGTGCCAATCAGCCTGGAATTCATACCATTGTCCTTCTTTCATAGATGCTCCCGCGCCATCGAGAAAAGCTATAAAGAAGAGATTCCCAGCAACAAAAACGTTGCAGTCACAACCGTCAGGTGTTTTCAGATTTTCTAAATGCCATTGGCGTCTGCCTTCGTGAATAAAGATGATATTATCCGGCACAGGCTTCCCTTTAGTCTGGTAACTTCGCTGACCTGAATCTGTAACAGTATCATCAGTCAGTAATTGGCCGTTTCGGCTGAACTGGAATTGATAATCTAAAGGCAGCTTCAGGAACGACGCAAGGAATGCCTCCTCGTTCTCAAAGGATTTCTCAGTTCGGAAAGCCCATTTCTGGGTGAAATTCGGGGAATTTGTGAATATATACTCGTTACGGTACCACACCGGCTGCCTCATGGTTGCGAATCGGTTGAAGCCTCTAAGCTGACCCTCAAAAGATAAACGGAGGGCTGAACCGTCCAGAGAAATGCGAATGCCACATTCTACGTCGTTGGCAGCCTGCATGCGACGGGCGTCTCTGGCCTCAAAATATTCCTGGTCTCCGTAGAAATCATGATCCATCGCAACAACCTGATCGCCGATCCGAAGCTCGCGGATTACTCCAGCCTGTCGCTTCAGCAAAACTGTGAAGTATTGATTGCTGATTATATAGTCAGGCCCTACAACACGGAAATTTACACCGCCAAGCTTCACGGCTTTTGTCACATCCGGCGCAGGTGGCGCAACAGCTTCAGCAGAGATTTGGCATTCCACATCTTCCAAGCCTGTCAGCCAAAGTCCCACCTGACCTTCGTGTCGTTCCACAAGGCACATGTCAGAAGAAACCGGCCCGTTGAAGCGCACCAGAGTCCAGCCTTTTTGATCCCGCTTTACACCAACGCATCCTTGCGTGGGATGCAACGGCTGTAACTCATTTTCCCATATACTGGCCGTGCCCTGAAGACGCCAGTATATACTGCTCCGTCTGGATTTAGGCTCAAAATCACCCCGGAGGGGAACAAATTGGTCGTGAAGTCTGCCTTCAGCAGTATCTACGAACCACTCAGTCGCATCCTCAAAGGCTATAGTGTCACCTACCCGTTCAACTAGCATCGGATTTACCGTAGCTGTTGTGTCAGTTCTTGTATCTTCCGAAGGTTTCGGGATAACAGTATATTCAAGAGGGTTTAGATCGACCTCCGCTTCTCCTCCAGGCCATGTGAGTTCAGCCTTTACGGGTTCATGATTGAAATTGATAACAACCACCGTCTCGCGATCGCCCAGCGTTCGCAAACAAGTAAAAACTCCTGGTGTGTCGCACTGGATTGCCCGGTAATCCGCTTTACCCTGACTCAGTTCAGGGCGTGATCCGCGTATATCATTAATGCGCCGTAGTTCAAAACCGTGTCCCTTATCCATTTCCTGGTAGACCATGGGTACGCCGTCGATCCAGGCGCTTAGGGCATACATGGCTCTCATACCATTCACGCCGTACCAGAGCTGAGATCGCAGGGAATCGTGGCTCTCAATGTGACGCAACCATATACCGCCCTGTGGTTCCACCAGTTCCTGTTCTGCCAGGTATTCCTGTAGGTTGGCAACAAATCTAGCAGGCGATTCCTGCCACCATTTGTGGCAAAGGTTGAGGAAGGAGAAGTCGAACATCATATCGGAGAAGGATTGATGCCTTGTGCTCTGAACTTCCGCAAGGATCGCTCCTTCTACCGGTTTGAGATTCTTAACGATCTCCCGAATCCGCTTGAGCATCTCCAATCCTCCCCACAGCCTGGCCATACTCGCCCGGGGATAAGGTATTTCCGGATCCCAATTGGCTTCCTTACTGCCGTAGCAGGCGTCTACCCGATAACCATCTATGTCGTATTCCCGGACATAATGTTCTGTAACTCCGGCTATGTAATCCTGCCAGTCTGGTCGGGCAAAGTCGTTCAGCCAGTAATCCAGGGTGGAGCCATCCTCCCGTCGAAGCATAAACTCAGGATGTTCCTGATTATGGACAGCGTAAGGCGCTCCCCCATGAGGTACCAGATCCTGAATGAAATGCAGCCCCATCCTGTGAAATTGCCTGACCATTTCGCGATAATCATCTCCTGTACCCAGTCCGTCCATAAACCGGTAGTAATCCAGGGGCCAGTATGGGCTGCGGTGCTCGATAGGCAAGCTCCAGACGGCAGTAACGCCAAGTCGCTGAAGGGATGGCAACAGGCGTTCTGTAGTAGAGTTAAATCCACCCAGATCCTGCCAGTTACTCCCAATAGTTCCACCCGGATGGAAAGAATAGAACACAGCACCGGGTACCCACGGAGCCAGATTTTCAGGCACTTTGACGCCCACACTATCCAGCCACTCCTGCACAGTTGAGAAGGCGTTCCAGTAGTCAGACTCAGCGATGATCATGGATGCGAAGCCAATATCCTGAGGTTCGTTTGGGTGGAGGTAACCTATAGCCTGGATATTCTGGTTAACATCCAATTGCATCTCCCCTTCGGTTACTGTGCCTGATGGAGTATCATCGCTGCATGTCATCCAGATGAGGGTCAGTTTCGGCGAGAGTTGTGCCAGCATAGTGGATACGGACCCGCCCTGACCGCGACGGCGCCCGGACTTCATATCTCTGAATGGGTGCGATCTGGGCGGCCAGGTCCGTGGAAAGCGATAGAAACCATCATCTGTCGCTTTAATCCCTGACGTTCGGATGGAAAAGTTCCTCAGTTTGACAGTCTCCGTGCCACGATTGATCAGTCGAGCGGAGCGATCCAATCTTGGCGGATCTGTGTGGACTTTGTATCGCTCAGTCAGTTCATAGTCACCAAATTGGGCTGTTATTTCCATCACATCAGGAGAGGGCTGATGAACCTTAAGAAGTTTCCTTTGCAGATTCATATTCTCAAGCCAGCGGATGCCATCTGTTGGACCCACAGCAAAAGTCATAGGTTCCAGATCCTGCTTTGCTTCGGCAATTACATCGCTTTTATAGATAATCCGCGTCAACCTGCCAGTTTCTTCATGAAATACAATATTAAGCGCGCCCTGCTCTATCTCCAATTTGGATGGTATAGCACTCATGACGGCAGTAAGAGCTGTAACGAGAATTGTTGTAAGCAGTTCCAAGATTTCTTTCTCCTCCCATATATTTAGTGTAACTGAAAACATCGTTATCGCATCATATCGCAGCTACAGTTCTGTTGCTCTTCTCCGTCAATATAGATGCTAGTTTCAGATCCCTCATAAGTTCCGGCAAGATGAGTCCATTTGTTAAGCGAAATATCCGAATCGCCAGCTACATCCTTTGCGCTACCTCGAAACTTCAGATTGCTTTCACCCGCTTCGGTCAGATAGATACTGTAGCCTGACCAGGGAGCTTGATTGAGTTTCTTGTCCAGAAATCTGGGGTCGTTAAAAATGAGCAATATGAGATCTAAAACGATACAGGTTTTCTATGTTCCAGAACCCAGGCTTGGGCTATTCTGTGAACAATCCTCATTACGCTGTGTGAAGTATACCTCTTGTTGATCTTTGCGTAAAGCGAAAAATATCATTTACTGACATATGCGCGGCCCGACCGCCGGCACCAACTTAATTGCCCGTCATCACTGGATTTGTTGTTCATCCAAAAAATCATTTCCTTATGTAGCAAAGTCAACAAAAAACACTTTACGTGTCCTATACGTGTCCTAACTTTTCCTCAGCTATCGGCAAACGGCAATCTTAGCACCTGTCGTTTTACGTGTTCTGCTGAGAGATGAGCGTATTTTTAGGTGTATTGCATTACTAAAAAGTAAGGAATCTGATAATCCTGCTATTCTACGCCATCCCATATACACTTTCCTGTTGTCCTGGTAGCGGAGTTTCTGTATAATACCGCATGTGTTTGTTACGTTCCCTCAAATGAGGCACGTTAAGGAAACTCTGGTCCTATACTCCCAAGGAGATCTATAGTGAGCAAATCCGCTGTTCCGATTGCTATGGTGTTTTTCATCACAACTATACTGGCATTTGCTTCTGCCAAAGACGTGGAACGTCGACAGATAGTTGCAGTAAGAACTGAAACGCCGCCCAAAATTGATGGCAATCTGGATGACTCTGTCTGGCAGAAGGCTCAACCCTCGGAGGATTTCATACAGACAAAGCCCAACAGGGGCGAACCTATGAACCAGCGAACAGCTATAAGCGTCCTCTATGATGATGAGAATATCTACTTTGGCATTCAGTGCTACGATTCCGAGCCTGAGAAGGTGCTTGGGACGGAGATGAGGCGTGATTACGAAGTATGGAACACCAATGATTACATCAGGCTTGTGATGGACACTTACCAGGACCTGAGGACGGGATATTACTTCGGGACAAATCCCCTGGGAGCGAAAGTTGACGGACGCGTGACGGATAACGGTAAACTCCACAGGAGTTGGGATGCTGTTTGGGACTGCGCTGCCAGGCGCAATTCGCAAGGCTGGTCGGCGGAATTTGGCATACCTTTTGGGCAAATACGGTTCCCAAAGAGGGATAAGCATATATGGGGTTTCAATTGTGCCCGGACGATTCGGCGCACCGATGAGGAAGGATGCTGGTCATCTATCGCGGTGGAGCACGTCAATATACTCCCTGGCGCCGGGGAACTTGTGGGACTTGAGGCTCTACCACAGGGACATAGATTGGAGATAAGGCCAACAGTCGCCCTGGGAGCGGAAGCGAATTACAATGGCGGAACCGATGTAGACGATGTGGAAAATCCCAGCCTGGACGTCAAGTATGGGGTTACATCAGATTTGACGCTGGATGCCACTGTGAACACGGATTTCGCACAGGTAGAAGCTGACGCGGAAAGGGTAAATCTGTCGAGGTTCGACCTGTATTTTGAGGAAAAGCGTCCCTTCTTCCTGGAGGGTGTGGGTATCTTTGACACTCCCATGCCCCTGTTCTACAGCCGCAGAATCGGGAGCGCAGAGGGTAAGGAAGCGCGAATACTGGGCGGACTGAAGCTCACAGGAAAGGTTGGCAAGCAATCCCTGGGCTTGCTCAATGTTCAAACAAATAGTGTTCAAATAGATGAAGGAGATGATGAAGTAGATAAGATCCCTGCAACTAATTTCTCTGCCTTCCGAATTCAGAGGGATATTTTCCGCTCATCCTCCGCCGGGATAATATTCCTCAACAAAGCGCCCTGGGAAGGTGGGGAAGATAACCAGACTTTCGGAGCCGACCTGCGTTTCAATCCCAGGGATGAACTGAGCATATCCGGCTTGCTGGCTAAAACGTGGACGGATGACCTGAACGGAAATGATCTGGCAGGACAAATCAGTGGACACTGGCGGGATGAGTTCTGGAATGTGGGAGCATCTTATAAGGATGTTCAGGAGAACTTCAATCCGGAGATGGGATTTGTGAACAGAAGGGACATAAGGACTGGAAGCAGTTGGGTGAGTGGATCTTTGCCTATCCGCAGGAGCATTTTCCGTTCATTCTCGTATGAGGCAACCTACAGCGTGAGCCTTGATCATGACGGGGAACTGGATGGCAGGCATTTTGGCGCCGACGCTCGAATGGAACTGGAGACAGGTGACCACCTATTTGTATGGTATGATAGAAACTGGGATAATGTGGATGAAGACTGGCCTATCCGTGAAGACATCACCATCCCCGCAGACATATACAGGTGGGATGTATACGGTGTCTATGTGGGTACGGATAGTAGCCGATGGCTGAAACTCGGCGGTATGATCCTGAAAGGGGAATATTACAATGGTGATCGACAGACTGCTTCGCTGAATGGCCACATACGGCCAGTCCCAAACCTGTTGATAACCGGCGATTACGATCGAAATACCATAGACCTAACAGGTGGAGGCTTCACGACTAACACCATCAACAGCCGATGGATCTACAATTTTTCCCCGGACTTTTATGCCAAGTTGTTTTTGCAGTGGAATGACGACAGCGGAGTAGTCCGTGGCAATTTCCTTCTCCGATATACATACAGCCCCGGAAGCAATCTTTATCTGGTTTACAACGAATCCTGGCGCGGTGGTAATGCGGAACAGCGTTCCATCGTTGCCAAGATCACATATTTCCTCAATATCTGATTTCAGCTTCGTGGGTTGGGGAACTTAACCATGTAAATTACTTTGTGCTGTATGCCATCCACATAAGGATTCAGTTGCAGCTTTTATAAATCCCTGTAACGCTGAACAAAATGTTCCAACGTTGTTAATGGGCTTCAATTCAGTAGCAATGCTAATCTCTTGATCATCTTTTCTGGTTGAGATGCCCCAGATTAAGACACCGCCTTGTTGGTGAGCATATCCTGATGCGGCTTTGGAGAAATTCGCTTTATCATCTGGGGTCATTCTTCCTGTTGTACTTGAGGTTTGCTTAAAGTCGATAAAGATATTCTCGCGCTTGCCGCGAAGCCCCTCAATGTCTTCATAGCTATCTATTTCGTTAAAATATAGCAGTGCATTGTCCATCATTCATCCCCTATGCTTTTAGCCCCGGCCTTTTTCTTGAGTTCCTGCAATTTGTTAAGCGCCTGAAGGGGAGTCATATTGGATATATCGGTCGCGTTCAGTTCGTCTATGATGTCATCCCCTTTAGAGCCAAAGAGCGAGATTTGGGTTGGCTCACGATATTCGGATTCTGCGGGAACTCTGTGTGCTGGTGGCAGCTTACTGTCCACAATAGGAGAGATGGACTCAGCCGCCTCGCTGGTTTTCTCCAGCGTTGCCATTATTTCCCTGGCTCTCTCGATAACTTGAGCGGGTAAACCAGCCAGTTGCGCCACGTGAATTCCGTAGCTCTGATCAGTGCCGCCCTCCACGATCTTCCGCAAAAACACCACCTGATCTTCCCATTCCCGGACGGCCACGTTGTAGTTCTTCGCTCCGGGACGCGTATCTGCCAGCTCCACAAGTTCGTGATAGTGTGTGGCGAATAGAGTCCTCGCACCGATCTTGGTCTTGTCTAGAATATGCTCCGCAACAGCCCAGGCTATGCTGAGTCCGTCATACGTACTCGTGCCGCGACCGATTTCGTCCAGGATAAGCAGACTCCTGCGAGTGGCATTATTCAGGATATTAGCAGTCTCGTTCATCTCCACAAGAAACGTGCTTCGCCCCATAACGAGATTGTCCGACGCGCCTACACGCGTGAATATCCTGTCAACAATTCCGATTGACGCCTCCGATGCCGGGACAAAGCTGCCCATCTGCGCCATTAACACGATCAAGGCGGACTGTCTAAGAAACGTACTTTTTCCTGCCATGTTAGGGCCAGTGATTATGAGCATCTGCTGTTCGTCGCAATCTATGAACAGATCGTTGGGCACGAATCCCTCACCGACTGTATATCGTTCCACCACAGGGTGCCTGCCGTCTTTTATAGTTATTTCATCGCCGTTTTTTATGTCCGGCTTGACGTAGTTATATTTCGAGGCCACGTAAGCCAGCGCGCTCAGGAAATCCAGCATGGCGACAATAGACGCCGCCTTCTGGATGCGCACGGTGCTTTCCGCCACCTGTGAGCGTATCTCGCAGAAAATCTCGTATTCGATGGTTTCCATGCGCTCCTGCGCGTTCAGAATTAGTGATTCCTGCTCCTTCAGTTCCGGCGTGATGAACCGCTCTGAGTTGACCAGAGTTTGCTTGCGTATATAGTCTTCCGGGACGCGGCTCAGGTTGCGCTTGGTTACTTCGATGTAGTAGCCGAAGGCATCGTTATACCCGATCTTGAGAGAGCTAATGTTTGTGCGGGCGCGCTCAGTTTCCTGTAGTTTGGCGACCCATTCTTTTCCGGAGCTACTTACTGTCCGCAGTTGATCCAGTTCCTCATTGTAACCACTCTTGATTAGTCCACCATCTGTCAGTACCGCAGGCGGCTCGTCGTGGATAGATCGCTCAATGAGTTTGGCGACGTCGGAAAGATCCTCCAGTTCTTCGTTAAGGATACACAATAGAGTCGCCTCACAACTGTTTAGTTTCTCCTTGATGCGCGGTAGAAGCTCAAGGGATGCCTTTAGAGCCAGCATATCCCTGGCATTGGCACTTCCCAGACCGATGCGCGCTATAAGCCGCTCCATATCGTGCATATCTTTCAGAATTTCCCTGAACTCGTCCTGAAATACTATCCTGCTGTGGAATTCCGCGACGGCATTAAGACGTGCCTTAATCTGGCTCACATCAATAAGTGGTCTCAGGATACAACTGCGCATCTTCCGTCCGCCCATAGGCGTCAGCGCATCATCCATAACCTCCAGAAGCGTCCCTCTGGTGGAGCCATCGCGCAGCGAGCGCATTAGCTCCAGATTCCGCTGGCTGTCAGCATCCAGCAGCATGTAATCTTCCAGAGAGTATGTACTCAGCGACTGAATGTGCTGTATTTCCTGCTTCTGCGTGTCGTTGAGATAGTATATGAGAGCGCCAGCCGCGGTGATAGCTGCCGGCATATTCTCGCATCCGAACCCATCCAGTGAGAGCGTGTGGAAATGATCTGTCAACTCGGAACGCGCCGCGTCCGGAGAGAAAACCCAGCCGGGAACTTGATTGATTGCAGGGCCAACCGTTTCTGTCACAGCCTTTATGAGGTCGCTTTCTTCCTGAAACTGCTCGCTCACCAGACATTCGGCTGGATGGACCCGCTCAATTTCAGCCAGGAGCTTATTCTCTGTATCCAGTTCGGTTACAGAAAATTCCCCGGTGGAGAGATCCACGTGGGCGAAGCCGTATGTGTCGCCCAGTTGGCTGATAGCTGCCAGATAATTATTGGATTTTGTATCCAGAATATCCGGCTCAATGATTGTGCCCGGAGTGATGACCCTGATGATCGCACGTTTTACGATCCCCTTCGCTTTCTTGGGATCTTCCACCTGCTCACAGATAGCAACTTTGTATCCTGCTTTGATGAACTTGGTAAGGTATGTGTTCGCGGCGCGGTACGGAACGCCAGCCAGTGGGATTGGCTCGCCTTTGTTCATACCGCGGGACGTAAGAGCAATACCCAGCACCCGCGACGAGATTTTGGCATCCTCATAAAAAGTCTCGTAGAAGTCGCCCATCCGGAAAAACAGTATAGCGTCCGGATGCTGACGCTTGATGCTATGATATTGCCTCATTAAGGGAGTTATTTTTTCTGCCATTTTCCTCTTTTGTAGGGGTGGGTAAATGCTTTTTGATCTAATCAAAAAGCATTTACCCACCCCTACGGATTGCAATTAGCTAGACTACCCGATAGGCGGGACATTCCTGTCCCGCCTCGTAGACCCACTCCTGCTATATTCCCCAGTGTTCGTTGATAGGACGCTGGTACGCGTCTATTTTACCTGACAGAACATCGTCGTATTTGACCGACTTACCGCAGGCGGCTGATTCAAAGATAGATTCACAAATAGCCTTCGCCTTCATGCCCAGCTCGCCGGTTACTTCAGGCTGTCGGTCGTTTTGTATCGCATCCAGAAAGTCGTAGCACTCGATAGCCACGCCATCCGTAAATCCAAGCGGGAACAGGCAATTCTTCATCTCGTCATCCAGAGTGGCGAGGAATTCATCCTGTAATTCGGTCATAGGACGTGTTGTTCCATCTTTCAGTATGATTTCCGCATTACTTCGCGGCCCGTGGAAGGGATCGGTATCGCGTATACAGCCTTCGGTGCCGTAGTATACGACATTCTGGAACGAATGTCCCGGCGCAGACCATGTAGCGTTCCATGAGCCAATGACTCCACTCTTGAAGCTTATCGTAGCAACCCACGTATCTTCCTGGGCATTCTGGACAAGCTGACCATCTTTATCCGCCTTCCTATCCTCCAACTGCTCCACTCTGGCATAAACGGTGTCCACATCTCCGAAGAGAAAGCGGATAGTGTCGCAGAAGTGCGCGCCGGAGTCCATAACCATGCCGCCGCCGCCCATCATGTGATCCAATCGCCAGTGCCAACGTCCCGGTTCAGGCGCTCTCCATCCAGCCATCTGTGAGAAGAACATCCGGGGATCGCCGATCAGCTTATTCTCATGGAAAAGCCAATACGCCGTGCGCTGACTCAAGCCGCGTCGGATATTTTCCGCTGTGGCGGCGATCTTGCCGTTGCGCTTCGCTGCTTCAATGAGCAGCTTGCTGGCTTTTATGGTCACACCGAAGGGTTTCTCGACCATGATGTTGACGCCAGCATCAAGACACGCGATGCCGTTGACGTGGTGATCTGAGTGCCTTGAACATATATCCGCCGCCGCCAGATCTTCATTTTTCAGCATCTCATCCAGATCGGTGTATACTTTGGGCGGTGAGTTTTGCACCTTCGCTGTTTCATCCGCGAAGTTCTGCGCCCGCTCTGCCACCGGATCGCACATGGCGGCAAATTCCAGCTTTTCAGGCTCTTTTTCCTTTATGCTTATATAGCTCCTGAGATGACCTCCAGCCATCCCTCCACATCCGACAATAGCAAGTTTCACTGTTTTATTTGACATTTTGGTATCTCCTTTGCCAGTTGGCGACAACTACTCTGGCAGCCAATCCAGAACAATGCCCAGAGCTTTGTCTTTTTCATCCCTCAAAAGTCTGTATGCTTCTTCTGCTTCGTGATAAGGCAGCTTGTGAGAGATCAGTGCGTTGACTTCCAGGCGCTTATCGGCGATCATTTTAAGTATCTGTCTCCTGTTGTACTGCTGAGTCCAGGGGAAGTATGCGGTCTCGGCGGTGGGGCATTTCGGCTGATGGCATCCTGTGAGGGTGAGTTCCTTCAAGTGAAAGTCCATGAAATCCACCTCCACAATACGGTGCCATATAGACCCCAACTGCACGATCCTGCCGCCGATTCGTGATAGATCGAATATGTAAAGAAGCGCCTGGGGATAGCCAGATGCCTCTATAGTCACATCAAGACCACGATTTCCAGTTATAGCGTTGATTTCCGACTTGAAACCGGCTTTATCGGGGTTAAGAACATGCGTAGCGCCGAACTTACTCGCTGTCTTGAGCCTGGCATCGCAGGGGTCTATCGCGATGAGAGCTTCGCACCCGGTCTTTGAGACCAATTGCAGCGCGAGCTGACCCACAAGCCCCACGCCTGTTATAGCCGCAAATTCTCCCAATTCAATCCGGGCTTTGCGGACGCCATGTATAGAGATGCTGCCAAGAACGCCAAAACTGGCCTCATCAAAGGATACATTCTCAGGGATTCTGGCGATGGCCTGCGGTTCAGTAGAGGCTATTACATGACTGGCATGTTGCCTCAGAGTAAGAACCCGATCCCCGACTTGATAGTCTTCCACGCCCTCACCAACAGCCATTATCTCACCAGCGTTGGAGTATCCGGGGTAAATATTCCTATCACGTTTCTGCTCTTGAGTGCCAAGTTCCGTTCCGGCGCTGATGAGGGTGCTCGCAGTTTTAATCAGCACCTGGCCCTTGCCCGGCTGTGGCACAGGGAATTCCTCAATCTCAACCCTATTAGTTGGTAATACAGCGATCCTACGACCAGTATGGTTGCTCATTTCGGATCTCCAGTAATTATAAGTACCTGACCAGAATTATTTTCATGTTGCTGTAGGGGCGATCCTTGTGATCGCCCTTCTGAACGGGCGAATACAAGATTCGCCCGTACGTTGATAGCGACATCTATTTGGTGATCAAATCATCAAAGCCAATAACCCAAAGTGTAACAGCTTTTCTCTTTCAGGTCAACGAAAAATCTCTGTCTTCTCAAGTATGGTATAGAACGCTTACTATCATTCAATTCTGGAATACTATAAGCCCCTAAATACGTTATAAGGTTATAGGATGCCTTATGAAAACTGAGGACGGAAAACGGAAAGATTACTTGACAAGATGATTAATTTATGATAGAAAAGAGGGAACTGAGTTAACACGTTTGCAGAAGAAATGCAGGACGCTGGTTTTGCATATTCAGAGGTAGAGAATGTCCATTTCGAATCATTACCTGACACTGGGAATAGAGAACGGCGCGTCAGAAGAGGAAATCAAAAGAGCCTTTCGACGTCTGGCGAAAAAGTTCCATCCAGATAAGAACCTCGGCAGAGAAAGAATAGCCGAGCGAAAATTCAAGAAAGTCATAGCTGCTTATCAGGTTCTCCGTAACAGGGAGTCGCGGACTGCGTATGATCAGATGTTGACGTCAAGCCGCCAGACCGCACGGGATAACCGTAGGGCTAATCTTCGCAAAAAAGCAAAGAACGACGTGGCATACCTGTGCCAGCTAATACTACATGAACTCCTCAACCAGAACGCCCAGGACGCGCTGGAGATGTATGAAAATCTGATTTCAGTTGAGCCGCATTTCAACTTCAATTCATATATGAACTATTCGGATATTATGGATTGCGAGTTCCTTCTGGCGGAAGCATACCATCAGAGAGACAGGCTCCCGGAAGCTGCTCAATTGTATGAGAGAATCCTTGAACGTGAGAAGAAGAAAGCGTATTTTCGCGGCTTTGCACAGGAAATCAGGCTCATGGCGCGGGATGTATATATCCAGAGCATTATCAGAGCCAATCGCTCGGAAGATGTATTGCTGAATTTGGAGAAGATATTGTCCATGGACCTCTCTAAACGCGAGGCGGCATGGATACATAAAAAGGCCGCTGAAGCATACTACCGGACGAACGATATAGATAATGCTTTGAAAAGCCTAACACTCGCCTTCCAGATAAATCCAAAGCTGTCCGGAGCGAAAAATATTAGCAAAAAGCTAGGAATTAGAGGTAGGATCTCAGAGTCATACTCTTGAGATAAAGCGCGCCTTATATCGCTTGAAGAATAGGATTAATAGTTATCCGATGGTTAGAATATATCCTTAATTCTACCCCACGTGACGGCAAGTCTTCTGGGAGATTGGGTAACTATTACAGCGCCTCGAAGTGAGACGTAATCGATCTCGGTTCGCTTGTTTTCACCCGTCCCCGGATGAATTCTGAATCCTCTGATCATGCCTCCCCATCGCATTTTGAATTCAAGGTCCACAAAGTCCCGATCTGCCTCCACCTGGAACTCCTGGCTTTGCTCATCGCTGTATTTGCCATCTCTACTTGTTATATAATCTACTCTCCATTCATCGGAGCTTTCTACCCTCAAACCGATGTATAAAGTATTATGTTCATACCCGCTGAACGGTTCCCAAACAGGAACTGATCCACCCGGATATATGTATGGGTTGTCACCATCCGACTCGATTGTGAGGACGCTCCTCTCAACTCCATTCTGGTCCTTAACCTGTGTGATCTCAGCGCCCGGAGCTAAATCCTGATGATCCTGCCAATCAGCCAGTTCTGCCATGTCGTCAAAGGTCCATTCAGGCAATCCTGTATCCCGACGTGCCAGGACAGTCACAGGTAACGCAAACATACATATCAGAACGAAAACAATAATTATCTTCATGGCTTCATAAACCCTCCTGTGCCAAAGCGACCGCGCATCTTTATGCGTGGCCCCACTATGATTATAGTCTCTCCACAATCGAATGCCACACCCTGTGCCTTGATGAGGGTACCAGTTCCCTTACACTATTATAAACTGATCCAGTAAGTTTGTCAAATATTAGTTCAACTGCAAAACACAAACAAAGCCTATCAATTTCCATACTAATCCTCTATTTAATATAGACGTATGCCACGCTCTATGGTTTACTAACGACTCGATCAATTGTTGAAACTATGAAGTGGCGCAGGGATACGGCCTCCAAATCGGACAAATCTTCCACTCATGTCGTTGTTTGGGACAGGCATCACAAATGCTTCACCAAACAATCCACCAAAAACTGCTTTATCGCCGGCTTTCATGCCGGGAGCAGGGATAAGCCGCACCGCAGTAGTTTTATTATTCATTACACCTATGGCCATCTCATCCGCTATAATGGCTGAGATCGTTTCGGCTGTGGTATCCCCTGGGATGGCTATCATATCCAGACCGACAGAACACACGCTGGTCATGGCTTCCAATTTATCCAGAGAAAGTGTTCCTTTTCTGACAGATTCACTCAGCGCAACATCCTCGCTAACTGGAATAAACGCCCCACTCAGCCCGCCGACGGAGGAGGACGCGAACAAGCCGCCTTTTTTCACGGCGTCGTTCAGCATGGCGAGAGCAGCCGTTGAGCCTGGCACACCGACACCATCCAGCCCCAGCGTTTCCAGTATCTCCCCCACCGAATCACCTACTACGGGCGTGGGAGCGAGGGATAAATCTACGATGCCGAAGGAAACGCCCAATTGTTTAGCGATCTCCCTGCCGATGAGTTCCCCTACTCTGGTAACCTTAAAGCTGGTTTTCTTTATCACTTCCGCCAGGCTGCCCAGATCTATGTCAGGATCATTTTCTATTGACTTCTCCACAGCGTTTTTCACAACTCCAGGTCCGGAGACACCCACGTTGATCACACAATCCGGTTCGCCGATCCCCATATATGCGCCAGCCATAAACGGGTTATCCTCCGGTATATTAGCAAAGACGCATAGTTTCGTACACGCGAAGCCATGTCTATCCCTCGTCATGAACGCCGCTTCCTTGATGAGACCGCCCAATTGCATGATGGCTTCCATGTTGATCCCCGCCTTCGTAGAAGCCACGTTTATAGATGAACACACTCGCTGCGTCTGAGACAGCACCGCCGGTATGGAATCCATAAGCCTTCGGTCGCCCGGCTTAATGCCTTTATGTACCAGAGCCGAGTATCCACCTACCAGATCCACCCCGGTTTCTTCGCAGGCTTTATCTAGTATCCGGGCTATTTCCATCAGTTGATCGATACTCCGATCCGCCGCGATCAATGCAATAGGGCTGACGGCTATACGCTTGTTGACTATGGGTATGCCATATTTCTGCTCCAGTTTCTCACACGCAGAAACCAACCCAGACGCTTTTTCTCGGATCTTGCTGCCTATGTTCTCTCCTGTAGAGCCTTTACCTGCACACTCCCAGAGGCTAATGCCCATAGTAACCGCTCGAACATCCAGATTTTCCAGACGGATCATCTCTATTGTCTCTATTATCTCCTGATACTCAGGCATAGATACCTCCATGTCAGAATATTGGTCTATTGAGACCTATAGACCCATAGACCAATCCTATATCTTGTGCATTGCATTAAATATTTCCTGACTCTGGACATTGATCTCCACAGACAGGCTTCGCGCGCAATTCTGGAGAGCGTCGCTCAATGCGAGCATATCCACGTCGTCATCCACTTCCACCCGCGCAATCATAGTATACTGCGGCACATCATGGATCATATATGACGGAGCGGTGGATGATTCCACAATGTTTATGCCCCTATCCGCAAGCACTTTTGTCACACTGGCCACAATTCCGATCCTATCGGCTCCTATAACGGTGATTATGACCCTATCCTTTGCCGCCGAGGGAGTGGAATCTGTTGAGGTCGTAGCCGCTCGCAAAGTATGTGTGACTTCCAGTGCTTCGCAACATTCGATGAGACTGCCGTCGAGTTCCTGAATATCTATCTCTTTAGTCGGCTGAAGCAGCAGTATCATGGCGAATTCGTCACTGAGGACAGTCTGGCTCAACTCCTGAATATTGCACTCATAATCATAGAGCGTGTTTGAAATCCCCGCAATAATTCCGGGATGATCTTTGCCCACGACGGTTAGTATAAATCTCTGTCCCAGTATACTCAAAAGCTGTAACCCTCCTTCAGACCGCAAACCTATTCTGCCGTCACTATGCCAACCCATTTTTCAGCGATACTTCCATAAGCATCCACCGTTACTGCGCGGAATTTGTGCTCTCCTGTTTCTTTAAGTTCCAGTGAGTGTTCCGAGCCATACAACATCCGGTATCCGCCCGACGGCGAGTAATGCTCCCATATAACTGGAACCCGGCGTTGAAGCCCCGTTGTTGAGTCCTGCCCTATGTCAAATCCCAGAGGCGGACAGCCACCACTTGCCGTCGCTTTGAGCTTTACCTGCCCGGGATCATCCGGAGACTGAGAGACTGTGGCTTCTATCTCTGGTTGTGCCTGAAGACTTGGACGCGGCGGAGTGCGAGGTTCATCCCGCTGTTCCGTTCCACCGCTGTTGACAATCTGAAGCTTACCATCCGGCTGTATATAAATAACCTCCTGGTAACCTTCGCCGTGGAAATTATCGCTATTCACAACAATGTCGAACTCTATTCCCAGCCGCATTAGCCTTTCCATCTCCACCGCGGCGTTGTGCAGAACGCGCCGATAGGTCACGCCATACTCGTTGACACGCTCCAGATGGTGACTGCTCTGGTTATACATAAGCCCTGAATACTCGAAAGTATAGCCATCCGGCAGAGCAATAGCAGCCTTCGCAGCATGAAGCAGAGCCTCCATGTCCCGATGAGGATGTCGCTCCGCATGTCCTTTCAGCAATCGGGACAGATTTACCTGCTCCGGGTAGGGGATATGAGCGCCGTGATCCGATGTCCAGAACCAGAAGTATCTGGCGCCCATGTCGTAAGCCAGTGTAAACGCCATCGGCGCGAGACGATGTTCCATCCGCCCGTAGACCGCGACGCCCCAGTCGCATCCGAAATGTCGCGCCGCGCCGCGCAGTATTGAATAATAGTATCGCAGGAGGTATTCCGGATAAGGCGGTATCTGGCATCCATATTGTGCATTGATAGCCGGAATTTGCCCGTAGAGAATATATCGCCCTTCGTGTATCGCCCCAATAGCTCCAGCACGCATCTGATACCAGACGGTGCTCACCACAGTCTCCCACGATGGTATCGGATGGCGAAGATTCAGATCACCCAGATCCACGTCATCGCGACCATCAAGAGCGCGATGAAGATAATCTGTGCGGGTTGACTCCTGGGTATACCGAACGACCGCTTGAGCCATCTCCGCTGGCGTGTTCTCAACTTTCATTTCACGTCTGCCACGATGCCCCGGCTCGTCATAATACGCGTGTCCGCCCTGCATGTTGCTCCGATAAAGCATCTCCGGGTATCGGTCGCCCTTCCGAGGATGAATGCAGAACACCGGCCAGTTCTTCACCCAGTCGTATTGCTGCTCAGTGACCCAGAAATGATTGAAGCCGGCTTCTACAAGCTCCTCCATGTCTTCTTGCGAATATGGGGTATAGTCATATTCCTCGTTGTCCAGAAGGCGGTGCCCCTGTGTATCGCGGAAGGTACGTCCTGTGCCAATCAGCATATCAGGTCGGAGTGAGATGCGCTCAGCGTTCGGCACTGATACCGGTTCATCTTGCCATACACGAGTGCGAGAAAAATCATGTCCCAGGTAGTGAACTCGCTCAGGGAAAGGCGATCCAGCTTCGCCCTGATCCGTGGGAAACAGGATATTCCATCCCCGCAGTTCCGGTAGCATCGCCTCGCCGGTCAGAGCATGGACATATTCCCGCGCCGGCTCCTCCCCTTCCTGCAGGATATATCGCGCCGTCCGGACAGATTTCTGCACCGCAGGATCGCCAGGCCATTGATCCACCAGCATCCATACAGAGTATGTCTGACCGTTCTGCTTCAGGCCTCTGAGATGAATCCACTGATATGATATATCTTCATGGACTTCCGTATCACCAATAGTCATGGACAATTTCACCACGTTCTGGTCGGGCGGCTCTGCCAGCCCGGTGAGAGCGTATTCCGCGCTCTGGCCGGGATGCGCCACTCCCATCAGAGACGTCACAACCTGCGCCAGAATCCAGCATGTCATGTTATATTACCTCCATTGGGAAGAAAAAATCACGAATGACGCGGCCTGTAGTTCCGAGTCACACTTTATCTCCATCAAAACGATAAGTATAATGAGCGCTATTCAGGATGAAAAAGCAGTTATAGGCACAGAGTTTCGCCCCTGCGGACAAAAAAACACCTCCACGAGCCAAAAAGCCCTTGCGCGGACAAAAAACCTGGGAGTAAATTGTCAAAGATATATTATAATTGAATTGTAATTTTATAGTATCGGAGGGTATTATATCATACGGAGAGAAAATGTCAATAACGCGAATGATGAAGGTGAAATGGGCATAATAAATATGCCCATTTCGTTACATGTTACTGGATGCTCTTGATCCGTCCCCAGGTTGCGGTCAGTTTACCTGAAGGCTGTACGGCTATCTGCTCCAGACCGAATGTCAGATCCCCGAACCGTTCAGGTGTGTGGAAACTGGCGCCCGTAGTGGCCCAACTCGTCCAGATGTCGACGCCAGCCATGATGTGCCGGTTGAAGTTCCACCCCCACGTTTCACCAATGGGCGCTTCGTCATACCCGAGGTCCGCGAATGGTATCTTCACTTCGAGAACCCAGTTGTCATTATTGATTTGAGTTTCACTTTCCAGGTCGGGTTCCCAGCCGACGTCGGCGCCGCCGCTTTCCGAATCCTGTGTCATATTATCGGCGTTGATCATAATGTGGAAGTATGGCGTTGTTCCCAGGTGATTGGGTTCGATGAATATTTCGTTCTCATCGTCCGCCCACACATTCTGATCATGCCCCGGCGACACCAGCGTGAGATCGTTGGTGTTCGGCTCCATGTTCCTGAAAGCCACGTAAATAAACTGGCTGTCGTAAACTGCCCACGACGTAGTGAATTGATCGTCCCCAACTTCCCCACCCTCGTTTATGTTACCCCATTCGACGGGTTCGGCGAGTTGCCAGACAGAATCATTCAGCTTCCCATCGATCGTGGGGGCAGAGGTAACTTGTGCTATTACCATTTCATAATCTGGTTCGTGAGCAAATCCAGCAGGCATGAGTAAGTTTATTAACAGCAGGACGGCGATCACTGATATAAGATTCCTAAACACGATCTCCCCTCCTATCCGAGTCTGTCCGTTGAGGACAGAGAGTAAATTACGGAAATACAGAATCTGCTAAGGTTGAGACACTTAGTTCAAAGTCGTCGAAACCGATCCATGACGTGTCGATTTCGACGACTTTGTCGGATTGAGCAGTTTAGACGATCCGAATAAGGCGGATCTAGTCTTGTTTGATGCTGCCCCAGCAGGTGGTCAACTTGGCTGAAGGCTTGACTGCGCTGGCTAACTCGCCGAAAGTCAACGTACCGAACCGCTCTGGCGTGTGGAAGCCGGCTCCTGTGGTAGCCCATGCAACCCAGAGGTCAACACCAGACATAATGTGGCGGTTGAAGTTCCATCCCCACGTCTCTCCGTCGGGAGATCCGCTGATACCCAGATCAACGAATGGGATAGCCACTTCCATAGCCCAGTAATCCGCGCCTATTACTACCGCGCTCTCCAGGTTGGGTTCCCAGTCACCTCCGGCGCCGCCGCTTTCACTGTCCTGCGTAATATTAGCGGCGTTGATCATGATGTGAAAGTAAGGCTGTGCCCCTGCAAGGGCAGGTTCGATGAACATTTCATTCTCATCGTCCGCCCACACATCCTGATCATGTCCCGGAGATGCAGTTACGATCGCGCCAGGATTTGGATCTCCGTTCCTGAAAGCCACATAGAGCTTGCTGTTATCATAAGCAGCCATAGCCGTTGCCACGTATTGGGGTTCCACCTCAGTTCCGACATCGTCGTTTATGTGGTTCACCAGTGCCGTGGGCGCCTGCTGCCAGATAGCATCATCGAGGACACCATCGATCACCGGCGCCACCGAAGTTTTTGGGATGGTTATTTCGAATCCGGGCTCCGAAGCTACTGCCACAACGCACAGCATTGTAAAGACAACTATTAAACCCAGAACTTTTATCCTCATTCTATTTCCTCCTCTTTACACTGGATTCTTTGGCAACAACGGCTTATTCTCTGGTTAAGTGCATAGCACTTAGAGCCACAATATGCTTAGATCCAGCGGCTTTTCCACAGTCAGAAAACTCACCAAAAATCTTCCTCCTGAACACATGTTACTCTATATATCTACAAACCTTCTCAGCATACGGATCTACGGAATATTCCGGAAGCATATTTTCATATTTGTTACCAAAAAACCTTACACTGATAGTCTAATGATTATTGATAACTGCACCGTAAATACAGCCTATTTACCTTACTATCACCACCTCCTCTATTACCTTCAAAGGCGGACAGTTTTGGGAAAACCCAGTATTTATGTAGTTTTGTAGGGGCGAATCTTGTATTCGCCCCTTCCCCCGAACCTTATGCTCACTCCATAAGAGGGCGAATACAAGATTCGCCCCTACAAAACTGTCCGCCTTTGAACTCTATCACCCAGTAGGATATTATATCATACGGAGAGAAAATGTCAATAACGCGAATGGAGGTGAAATGTGCATAGTAAATATGCCCATTTCTTTATACATTACTTGATGCTCTTAATTCGTCCCCAGGTTGCGGTCAGTTTGCCATTTGCGTCAACAGCAATCGTTTCGCTAGAGAGTATGACCAGCCCAGTCTTGTTGGCGTCTTTGCCGAAAACAGCAGCGTGTGGTCCCCAACCGCTCCAGCCTTTCTGGCCAGGAGTATCGAAGTCTCCGTCATTGATGCAAACACCTACACCGATACCCATATCAGCCTCAAAGTCCTTCAGACCTAATATCTCCGCCGAGAATCTGGCTTCGTAAATAGTTACACTTTTATCATCATCACGAACAATAGCCACATCTCCATCAACCATTCCTCCAGCCGTAACCTGTTCGTTTCCAAATATGATATCATTCTGATTATCACTGAGAGCGTAGTTATAGAGCTGTGTTACGACTGTACGATCTTCATCAGCGATCACGATCTGCGCGGCATCACCATCATAGAAGGTGGCGCTTACATGCTCATGTTCGTCATCCAAAACGTAAGTGTAAAGATAGAGATAGTCTAAATCCCATGCAAAGGCAATCGAGGTTGTATGATCCTCTGGGCCATTCCAGTCACCACCATTGTATTCCTCGAAAGTAACCCAATCGTCGGCTGCCGTTCTGAACTCACTGTCGGTGATTAACTCGACAAATCTCCAGTCATCGGGATCACCGTCTATTATGATGGTGCCCATAGGAGCGTCATAGGTGTCCGGGTCCACCCAGTCCTCCGCACCTGCAGAACCGATGAGAATCAGTATTAAGGCAAATACACTTGTTGTCAAAAATCCGCTCTTCATGTTCTTACCTCCTGTCAAGTTCTGCTAGAGAACATATTAGCTTACTGCTAATTAGCTGTAAAAGAATAACTTCCCACTCGCGAGATAACGCTATTCATCAAGGGTGGGTATTCTTTTACGATCCCTAAATCCCTGAGTTAATGGGAAAAGGCGTGGTAATGCACACGCTGAAAAGAAGTGCGGCATACCACGCCTCACAAAAGATACCTCAAACAGATGCTACTTTTTGAGTCCTCCCCAGGTTGTTGCCATCTTTGAGCCAGGCTCAACTGCGGTTATTGGCGAGAGTGTGACCAGGCCGGTTTTGTCACCGTTTTTGCCGAAAACAGCAGCGTGTGGCCCCCATCCGCTCCAGCCTTTCTGACCAGGGGTATCCAGATCTCCGTCATTAACACAAACACCAATACCAATGCTCACATCAGCCTCGAAACCCGCCACACCCAATATTTCGGCGGCGAATCTGGCTTCATAGAAAGTCGTCCCAGCGGCGTCGTCACGAACAATAGCAACATCGTCCTCCGTCATTCCAGCACCCGAAACCATTTCGTTCCCAAGTATGATGCCGTCCTGCGCACCATTGAGAGCATAGTTGTAGAGGTGTGTGTGGGCTGTCCGAGCTGCATCGGCAAATACAAGCTGCACAGCATCACCGTCCCAGAAGCTATCGCTTGCATGTTCATGTTCGTCATCCACAACCAATATGTATAAGTAGAGCGCATCTGCGTCCCACGCAAAAGCAACCGAAGTTGTGTGGTCATCTGGGCCATTCCAGACGCCGCCATCGTACTCCTCGAAAACAACCCACTCGTCGGCTGTCGTTTTAAATTCAACAGCAGTTAGCGGCTCGATACCAGCCCAATCTCCAGTATCTCCATCTATTGAGATACTGGCCATTGGAGCAATATAGGTATCCTCCGCAATCCAATCTCCCGCATTCGCAGAACTGAGAAGAATCAACGTCAGTGCAAACAAACTTGTTACCAGAAATGCTTTTCTCATGTCTCTAACCCTCCATTTGCTATTAGATAATGATTGAAACTTTGACAGCTTCCGCTGCCCAATTTGTGGAATAGACACTTGTGAAACATAACACTTCTCACTTCCTGGCATCCCCCCTCTCTTGATGCTGGTACTCAACACTTGCGTCCATACACAGAGTACACTGCCTACAGAACTGACAACTTAATTGTTAGCGCACAAAAGTAATGGGAGAGCTTCTGTAGGTTGGGTCATATCTTCTTAACTCAATCGCTAAATACAATGGACTGGCTTTAATTGAGACCTTTGGTTCGCTATAGTAACTTGACCCAACATTCATACTTCCCATC
>SDBT01004857.1_pt1 | contig 22717 bp, 37 predicted proteins | sample 2277101 | NCBI WGS metagenome assembly SDBT01 (sample SAMN10404973, study PRJNA504765) | marine sediment metagenome | isolation source: marine sediment core GS10_PC15, 103 cmbsf | place: Arctic Ocean: Southern Knipovich Ridge | collected 2010 | reverse complement strand
CACCAAGCGCATGTTTGGTGTGGTCATCCTCGGCGGCGAAGTTTTCGTTGACAACTACATCCTCAGGGTTCATTCCAACCAGGCCAACGCCAAGGCCAAACAGTACCGCAAGTTCGCAAAGGCTATGTCCCGCACCTGGGACGCCGGCTTTTTCGACGGGACCGGTACCGCCGACGACTTCAAGGGTGTTAACACCCTGATCGCCGAAGGCCTTGGACAGTCGATAATCCAGGCTACTGGTGGTGGAGCCCTGACACTTGCCAAGATGGACGAGGCTTTCGATTTGCATCGAAGCCAAGCCGTTCCCGATGCGGCGTTGCTCAACCGGACTTTGCGCCGGAAGATCACGACCCTCGCCCGTGAAACCCACTCAGGGATCTCCCTGATCGACGTGGGCACGGACGTGTTCGGGCGACAAGTGATGACCTACAACGACACACCGATGCGGATCATCGGCGACGACATAGGCGGCACTGCGCTGCTTGGTTTCGACGAAGATCCTGGTGACGCATCCTTTGACACGGCGTCCATTTACTACGTGTCATTTGGTGAAGACGAGAACGTGTACGGACTTTCAGGCCTTGGCGGGTCTATGGAAGTCTCCGACTTCGGCGAGACCGAATCTGCTCCTGGCCACCTTGGCCGTGTTGAGTGGTACCCGGGCCTAGCCATTGACAACCCGTTCTCGATTGTCCGTCACTTCGGCATCCTGGACGCTTAGGGGAGGTGAACATAAATGTCACAAGCATTCCTTGGAGTTAACCCGGGTACCGACATTCGAGATACTCTCGAACCGGAACTGCATTCCTCGACCGTTACGGCCGATGTGACTGTGGTCTGGGTACAGGTCAACTTCCCCGCTACCGTTGCGGTGCTGGTCGAACTTGGTGCGATCGCTGCTGGCGTAACCGGCCTCGACATCGAGGTCGTAGGCGCTGACGACGCTTCGGCCACGAACCAGGTGTCGTACGGCCGTTTTGCGGTCATCAACGGCACCAACGACGACGAGGACCGTGTGTTGACGGTCGACGTGTTCAAGCCTTTCATGGGCGTGATCATCGACTACACCGGCACGGGTAACGCCGTTGTCGACACCATCGCTGTCATACCGAAGGACTTCCACCAGGGCAACCTGAGAACTGCCTAGTCCATCCCTACCTATCACGAGAGGGGCCCCTCCGGGGGCCTCTCTTGACACGATTCGGGGGGATTAGTGAACACCACCAATGAGAGGCTCTCGAACAAATGACTGACCTTGGTAACTTCACCGAAGACGAGGTAGCCGACTGGCTCGGCAACAACGGGACCCCTCCGGCCATTTCCAGCGTCAACACAAAGCTGCATACAGGTGATCCTGGCGAAACCGGTGTTGCCAACGTAGCCGGCGAAACCACGAGAAAGGTGACCACTTTCGACGCTGCCTCGGGTGGGGTCATTTCTCTGACCACCACGCTCTCATGGACCAACGTGTCAACCACCGAGACCATTACCTGGGTGTCCGTGTGGGACAACATCACCGCCGGCAACCACCTTTGGAACGCTGTCCTCGCTGCTGGAGTCTCATTGACCGCTACCGACGACTTTGACCTCACCGCCCTCACCCTGACCATCACCTAGGTCCAAGATGAACCAGGTAGCTGCCCTCCGGTTGCGGTTTGGGGTACTGCTGTTGCTAGTGGCAATGATGGTACCGGCAACAGCAACAGCAAGACACTCACCAGCAGCAGCAGATCCAAGTGCAAATCGAATCGTTGCCCTCGACCTACTGCTTGCCGAATACCCGAACCGTGACACTCAACTTGTTTGCGACGGCAACGATGTGGTGACTTTCAGAAACTTGCGGGTGGAGGCTCGCATTGATGTTGAATCCACCCCGTCAGAACATTGGACAACCCGAATCAAGTTCAGACATGAAGTGAGGGGCGGTTCACAGGGTAATTGGAGCCTGCTCTATCACCATCAGAACGTAGCCCCAGGTAGGCCACGTTTAAACAACGAGTTCGGACAAGTCCAACAGAAACTCGCTCCTGGTCCGTGGACTGTCACTTATAAAGCCATTGGTGCTGAGTCGGGCATTGAACTTGAGGAATCCTGCTCCTTCCTGGTTGAATAATGAGGGTCTCTCTTAGCTTGGCTCTCATTGTGGTTCTGTCGATGGGGCTCGGAACCCCAGACCCTCGTTGTGAGAATCACCCCGAACTCCGTCGCTGTCAGCCCACCGTCACGTATGCCCCCATCGGGGTTGTCGGATGCTCCAACACCGAAGACGCCATCGAGAATGATGGTGGCTACCTCACCCAATCCGATGAGGACCTGTTGGGAAATTCTGCTACTGGTGGAGCATCATTAGCCAGATGGGATTGGAGCAAGCGGAACTACTGGGAGCTCTTCGACAGGTACCGTCCACCCGAGGGTTATCAGGCTGTGTGGTGGCAGTTGTGCGTCAGGACTCGGGAAGGCCCCGACCATGAAGGGCAGATGGATTCTGTCCTCGCTCAAATCTATGAACGTGATCCGGGGGTGCCGGTGTACGTGTCGTGGGTCAATCACTACACCTTCAACGGTTGCCGCCAAGTTGATTGGGGAGCAGAGGATCGTCTGCTCGACTACGCCGCTTCTCTCGGGTTGCTGACCGGCCCCTGGTTGGGTCCGCTAAACCAATCGCAGGTTGTCGATGACAACTGCCACCCCAACCAAGCGGGCTGGAGCCTCCTGGGAAGTCAGCTTGTAGAATTCTTCGATAACTAATGGCCTGGACGTTCACCGCCTCACGGGGTACGGCGGGAAACAACACTGATGCGACCACGATGGCAATGTCTCCGTCGGCGGCGATTCCCGTTGATGCTATCGCTGTTGTCGTTCTTTCCACCGACAACCAGGCCACCACTGACGGCAACTCCAACGAACATTCGTCGGTTGCTGACACCGATAGCCATACTTGGACGAAGCTCTACGAGTGGACCGAAACGTCAGGGTCGGCTGATGATGGTGTCACCACCAGTTTGTGGGCCACCAAAGTTACTAGCGAAATCGGCACTGGAGACACGGTAACTGTAACTTTGGCGACATCGGCACAGGCAAGTGCAATGGGGATAGCCGAGTTCGCAGTTGCCGCCGGTAAGACCTTCTCTGCAGTAGATCAGGAAGGCCACGGGCTTCCCGAAGATGATGCGGTGACGGTGACCATTTCCGGTTTGTCGTCAGGCGCTCGGTTGTGGCTGGCTGCGGTCGGTCTCGAGGCCAGGCCTAACCGGTACGGAACCGAGGATGCCGACTACACCCAAATCGCTGAAGACGAAGGCGGTACTGGCGGCGACCTCACTCGAATCTCGTTCTCCTACTCGTTCCGGATCGCCACGCTCACCGGCGACACCTACGCCCAAACGCTTACCGCTCCCCGGGACCATGTCGAGATCCTCATCGCTTTGGACGAGGTTGATGATGGTCCTGCGGAGGGTACAGCCTCTGGTACTGGGTCAGGTACTGGTGCAGCCACGGGATTGCCCACCCACAAGGGAACAGCCACCGGTACCGGGTCTGGTACTGGTGCTGCTACCGGAATCCCAACCCACAAGGGGACGGCTTCTGGTACCGGTTCAGGTGCGGGTTCTGCTACGGGTGTCAAGACTGGTACCGCTTCTGGTACCGGTTCAGGTGCGGGAGCAGCAACAGGTGTACCAACCCACAAGGGTACAGCCACCGGAACAGGAAGTGGTACTGGTGCGGCCACTGGTGTCAAGACGGGGACAGCTTCCGGTACTGGGTCTGGTACCGGTGCGGCTACCGGAGTCAAGGTAGGCGGTCCTAAGACAGGTACAGCCTCGGGTACAGGGTCGGGTACGGGAGCCGCCACAGGAATCCCGACTCACAAAGGGACTGCTACCGGTACGGGTTCTGGCACAGGTGCGGCAACTGGGGTCCCAACCCACAAGGGGACTGCTACTGGTACTGGGTCTGGTGCTGGTGCAGCGACCGGAGCCAAAGCCGGCACAGCCTCGGGAACAGGATCTGGTACTGGGGCAGCCACAGGCCTACCCACTCACAAGGGAACTGCTACCGGGACAGGTTCAGGGGCTGGAGCAGCCACCGGGCTGCCCACCCACAAAGGTGCAGCTACCGGAACGGGTTCCGGTACTGGGGCTGCAACCGGAGCCAGGGTGGGTGGCGCTCCGAAGACTGGTACGGCTGCTGGAGTGGGAAGTGGGACCGGAGCAGCCTTTTCGAAGATCCCCGATATTCCCCCAATGTCTTTCAGGTCTATATTCGAATTCAAAACACCTGGTATCAGGACAACCTCGATTTCACGGAGGATTCACTGACACCGCTCGGGGGGATAAGTAGATGCCAACCACAACTTCCGTAACCCTCGGCAACCTGATCGAGGAAACTCTCGACTCGGTATACCGGTCCGCTGAAAGACCCACCCCAGTGGTCGTGGGTTCCAACGCCATAGACAACGACGCCGACGTTACCTTCACCCTGTCGGCAGGTGTCCTGGACGTGACCGACCGTGCCGAGGGCCCACTAGGTGAACTGATGCTGGTCACGGCCAAATCGACCGATGCCACCCCGATATACACTGTGTCTCGAGCCTACCAATCCACAACAAAGGCGGACCATCCGACCGGTACCGTCTTCCTGAAGAACCCAGACTTCACCAGATCTCAGGTTTCCAGGTGGATTCAGCGGGCTGTCTCTTCGATCATGAACACCGAACTCCCCTACTGGGAGACAACTGAGTTCTCACGTCACGCCACCCTGCAGTACATAGAACTGCCTGCCGACAGCCTCCAGGTCCTCCGGGTGCGTTACTTCGGTCTGCTGGAGGGCAGGTTCGCTGATGTAGGGGGTTGGGAATTCCAGGAGGTGCCCACCACCCTTGTCGCCTCGGGTCGGGTACTCCGTACCCCTGCGTCTGTCTCTGAGGACGACGACCTGATTGTCGACGTTCAACGTCCGTACCTGTTCACCGGGGTCGGGGAGGCTGCGACCATACCTCTTCCTGTGGCCGGCCAGGATATCCCCGTGTTGTACGCTGCGGCGTACGGCCAATCTCGGCGTGAGGTTTCTCGAGCGGAGCTCGACAAGATCGAAGAGTGGAACCAGGACCAGGCGATCCGAGCCGGAGTGAACCTCCGCATGATACGTGACCTGTGGGGGGAAGTCTACCGGAGGCTCGACGAGGCGAAACATGTTCACAGGTTGCCGAAGACCCGCCCGTACAACAAGATGCCGAAGGTCTGGTAATGGCTTTCCAACCTCTTGGTGCTTATGCGATGGGTACACAGCCTTTGGCTGGTGACCCTCTTCATGATGCTCCGACGGTGACGGTGACAACTATCGGGGCGGTCACTACTGGGGGCCCGAACCTGACTGTAGCCTGGATATACGCACAAGGACAGGGTGACCCGCAGTCGAGGTACAAGCTCGAAATCTTGGACGACGCCTTGGCGACCACCTACTACGATTCCGGTTTCCTGTCTGGGACAGACCTGAATCATACTTTCGATGTGGATGCGGAAGCGGTTCCTCACGAGTCGACAGACGTGACAGCCAGAGTAACGGTGGAGGCGCCGAACCTTCGCCGGGGGGACGATGTAGACGCCTATTCGATCGTTTGGGGTGTTCCCCATGCCACGATTGATACTCCGTTGAACCTTGAAGTGTGGTCGGACTTGACGGGTGTCGACGTTACCTGGACGTTCACTGACGATGTCAGTGGGAAGATCCAGGCAGAATATCGGGTGCGGTTGATCCTGACAGGCCCGGGCTTGCCTCTTTGGGACACGGGTTGGATTGTGTCGACCGACACGATGTACACCATTCCGGTGATTGTGAACCCCGGGTCGGAATACACCGTCGAAGTCCAATTGAAAAACAACCACGGGATAAGATCGGACTAGAAAATGGTTACCACTAACAGGCTCTTCCAAGATTTCATTTCGTTCACCATCGACACCGACCCTGGTATCAGCGGCACCTCCCTGTCAGGGCCCGGGTTGGCTGACCTACTGGTGGTTGCCAGCCCAGATTTCATTGCGCTGACCCTAGACCCCCTGGAAGTGGGCGGGGATGCGGAGATCGTTTGGGTGTCGGCTCACACTTCGGCAGCGACGACAGCAACAATCGTCCGAGGGCAAGAGGGGACTACTGGGCGTGCTCACGCTATTGGTAGAGAGGTTGTGAGCGGTGTCACGGCTGTAGCGGCCACCGACCTGTCGAAGAAAAAGGCGACCGGTGGTGTGGCTGCCGAGGTTCCTACTCATGACCATTCGGCTGCTGCTGAGGCGGGCATTGCGGTCCCTCCGCCTTTTGTCGGTTGGCAGTTGCACATCAACGCCGATCAGGTCTTCGATACTGGAGCGTTAGGTGTTCTGACCGACGTGATATGGCAAGTCGAGGATATCGACTCGGACGGTTTTCACTCTGGAACAGCCGCCACTGTCACGATCCCGGCAGGAGCGGCTGGTTACTACGAAGTGGAGTTCCAAGGATTGGCGGAGACAACAGGTGCCGCCGACGATGACCCCGTAGTTTTCTATCTAGACCACGACGGCACTCCGGTGGTTTACACCTCCCTCTTACCCAACCTTGCAGCCCCAGGGATCGAATACTTCGTTCCGATTGGGTTCACCAAGCTGATAAACCTGGCGGTTGGTGACGTACTGAAGGTCATCAACTATCGGGGTGGGTCCAATATGGATATCCAGCTTGCGTGGCAGATTCTCGCCCAGGGTGGACCGCTCACTTACTTCTTAGGTCATCGTATAGCCGTATGACCGACCTGCTCACCGAAGTGAACCGGCTTCGCACGGAGGTCCGTCAGATCAAAACCACCCAGTTGCGTGCTGACGTTGTGACTCTTCAAGCCTCTGAGGCTGATGCTATCCACGACAACGTGTCTGCGGAGATCAGTGGTGTCACTGAGAAGACTTCTCCTGTGGACGCTGACCTGATCCTCATCGAGGATTCGGCTGCGTCTGACGCCAAGAAACGAGTCCAACTTGGAAACTTGGCTGGTGGGGATGTGATTTTCGCTGACACTATCGACGATATCGACCTGACCGCAGGACAAGTGGAGATAGCGACGGTTACCGAGACTCTGGCGGTGGGGGACATCGTCATCGTCGAAGGTGTCTTCCTCGTTTACAACGATGGGAGCAACCAGAACTTCGAGATCATCCCCGACTACGACGATGTTTATGGTGGTGCTTCGATAACGCACACTGTCGACGCCAACGCTGCTGCCAACAAACGCAACGGGATTTTCTTTAGGGACCAAATGCAAATCCACTCGTCGTCGTCCAGCACTCGGCTGATGGAGGTTCGTCGGATGTCTGCTGACGCTGACCCTGCTGTCGAAGTGTCACAGTCAGGTAACGAGATGGAATGGGATGAGGATGCTGGTGATCTGACCGGATCGACCATCATCACCGTTGATGTGGACATTCAGACAGGTGCTGCCAATGAAACGGTTGCCGGTTCGATAACTATTCGGAAGATTTCGAGCGCCTAATGCCACACCAAGCACCAGACTCAATACAGATCACCATTTCGAACGAAGGGGTCGGAGCCATTCCACCCCTCGAGTCGGTTGGGAAAATCTACGAGATCGGAATCAACGGGGTCGGATACATGCTCTCCGACGACCCCGAAGAACGAGACAGCCTACCGGGTGTGATAGTCCCGAACCTCGAGGCTCCCCGCCTGGCAACCACTGACACCCCGTTCTCTCAGGCCGTCGAAAGGTACACGTTCGAAACCTTCCACGACTGGACTGCCGGCACCAACCAGAGATGGTTGAACCGTGAACCCTCAACCTCCCGAGCCTACTGGGATTCCGAAGGGGTCGACCCGTTCACCGAGGTCGGCGAACTGTCATCTCTACCTACCGTCGCCCAGTCTCTAGCCGAAACCTACTCCGACCTGCGGGTGGTGGTGGTTGGCGAGGATATGTACGCTCAGGTGTCAGCAGACGAACTGAAACGGTTCACCGGGTCAACCGAAACCTGGGGGAGCGCACTGACGATCACCGACGGAGGGGCGATCACCATTTCAGGCCTGGCGTCCGACGGCCAGTTCTGGTATGTGGCAACAGGCACATCGATTGTTCGGGGCACCACAACCGACCCGGCTGCCTCGTGGTCGACCGTGGATGCGGTAACCTGCAAGTGGGCGGCCGGCAGGATCTGTGCCGCCACGAAAAACGGGTCTTCGGGCACCCCGAACAGGTTCACCAGCCTGTCAGACGCCGGGGTCGAAGAGGTAGTCGGCGGGCACCTCGAACTAGACGACGGACATACCGTAGTTATGGGTGGGGCAGCCGGCGGCCACTTCTACTTCGGTTCTTACGTTGGTGACCAAGGGTTGATTTGGGCGTGGCAATTGGGTGTCGACAGTGAGGGTGCGTTCCATGTTCCCTTTGTCGCCTGGGAGATGCCTCAGGGTGTCATCCCGACCGCAGTACATACCGCCGGGGGCGAAGTGTGGGTGCGGGCGTATCGCCCTCAGGGTGCCACCTCTGGTGAAGTGGACATCTACCGGGCGATACCCGGGTCAGGGTTAACCCCGTTCCTGGTGGCGGAACTCGGAGTCACCGACCAGATAGGAGACTTCGACGAGGTCGGAGACCTAGTCTTGTTCTCCTGGGAGGACAACTCTGGGGACGCTTGCCTTGGGGCTGTGTCTCTGGTTACAGGTGGGTACGCCAAATGGTTGCTCGGACATGAGACCGGACTGGTCCGTTCTGTTGTCGAATGGGAGGGGCGTGAGGTGTTCACGATCAAAGGGCAAGGGGTCTACCTGCGGAGTATTACAGCGTTCGAAACGACCGCCCAACTGGACACGTCAATAGTCGATGGTGCCTCCCTGATCGACAAGGTGCTCGATTCGGTCACACTAGAAGTGAGCCCGATCCTGGCTAGCGGTTCAGTGGAAGTCCTGTACACGCTCGACGGCGCAAGCTACGTGTCGGCTGGAACCCTGTCAACGGTTGGAGCTCAGAGGATACGGTTCGATCTGGATCTCCGTTCGACGACGTTCGGACTACGGTTCATTCTGACTTCCGGGGGAACTACCGTGACAAAGATGTACGCCGCTCAAACCCAGTTCCACCCTCTCGGCTTGCGAGACCTGATTACGGTCCTCCGGGTGAAAGCCTTCGATAAGATGACCGGCATGAATGGTGCTCCGCTACCCGACAACGCTGTGGGTCATGGTGTGACAATCATGAGGACCCTCGAGAGCTTCGGACAGTCGAGAATCTTGCTTCAGGATATTGACTGGCATATCACCGACAACGCTCAGGTGTTCGAGGTGGTTGGTGTGCAGTCGACCCGGGTAAGCGTGTACGACGCTCAACGGGGGGTCAAACAGGTAGGCGGGGATGTTGACCTGACGTTGAGAAAGGCGAATGTCTGATGGACCCTCAGATCATTGCAGCAGTGATAGCTGCTCTTGGGGCTGCGGCTGGTGGTCTCTGGGCGTACAAAAGGAAGGTCAAGGGTACGGTCGCCGAAGAGTGGAAGGAGCTCGCCGAGGTGAGAGGACAGACGGTAGACGACCTTGAGAAACGAGTCAAGGACCTCGAGAAGCGTATCGCTCATCTCGAGGGGGCCTATCAGACTCTCCAAGCGTTCAAGGCTTCGGAGATAGCGGACGAAGTGGTGGCTAGACTAGGTGAGCACTGGCACACATGATCACCTGTTCTCATTGTAACGAGACCACCCCCGAGTCACGGAACTTCTGCATCCACTGTGGTCACAAGGTCCGTGATCTAAGGGTGATCAAACTGGGGAAGGGCACCGGGCATACCCCGGCGATCGACATCTTCTTGGACACTGGAGACCCTGCTGTGTTCGCTTCGAAGGGTGCCCTCGACTATGACCCAGAGTTGGCCGCCAGGTGATGGGTCTCGCTCTTCATGTGGATGTGCTTCCTGCACCAGCATGACCTCATGGTGACGATGGTGATGGTTCCGTTGTAGGTGTCCGACCCGTGGAATACGTGAGGCCTGATCCAGTGTTTAAACAGGCGACAGAACTTTTTCTTCATTCGAACTTTCCATCGTGATCTCAATAGGCTATGTCAATATCGACTTCGAAGGTCGTCCGGGAGAGTGGGAGCTCGACAGAGTATGTAACTCCGTTTGTGAACCTCACGATGTATTCGTCATCCAGGCCAGCATCGTAGAGCCGTTCGAATACCTGGGCTCGGACATCTTCCTTGATCAACTTGCGGATTCTCTTGCTTGGCTTCATACTGACAGCCCTTTCTCTTTGATAGCTTGGTAGGCAGCGTCCTGGCGGCGGTCGAGGTACCTCTGGGTGGTTCCTAAATCCGAATGCCTGAGGGCGGTGGAGATATCCTCAATGGTGTAGTCGGCTTCCTCGAGCATGTTGGCGTACGACCGCCGCATGTCGTGGGGTGCAAACTGGATTGTCGCTTCCGACATGAAACGGACCCGGTTGGTGATGGTGTCCGGGCCGACAGGTACCAACCAGGAGGTTTTACATTCCCAGTCTGACTGGAAGTCAGCTACGAATTTTGGAATGACAGGTTCGGTAATCGGGAACCGACCGAGGGCTCTTGTCGCACTCTCGTACCAAGTCCGGAACCAAGGGAGACTTGCGTCAGTGAGGAACAGGGTGGCGAGCCGGCCACCCTTCCCTCTGAGTGTCACCTGTTGCCGTTCAAGATCGATCTGATTCCAGGTGAGCTCGGCGATTTCCGCACGCCTCAAACCCAAGGTGAACCCGAGCCTGGCGATGATCATGTCACGCAACCCAAAGTGAGTCGACGTGTCGATCGAGTCGAGAACCATGGTCACGTCCTCAGTCGACAGCCAGTTGTGCTCCCGGATGGGCTTGGAGTGTGACCCTCTGACGATCCGTTTCATGTTGGCCGACGGGTCCTCGGTGATCAGTCCTTGCCAGAGGGCCCAAGAGAAGAACCCGTGGATCCTCGTGGTGTACCCGGCGATAGTTGCCGGCGCCAGGTGAGGCCAACTGCAGAACAAGACCAGTTCTTTCTCGGTGAAGTCTTCAAGCTGATGTTCTGGGTAGGCGGCTTGCAAGGCCCGGAGGGTCTTTCGATAGGCGGTCCGACTGGAGTCGGTGTTTAAACCTGAAGTGGCATCGCCAATGAACTTGTCCAGGTCAAGCCTCATTTCTCCTCCGTGATCCCGAGAGCCGCCTCGACATAGTTTCGGATGTCGGCTTCTCTGAGCCACATTCGCCCGTCAGCATCAATAAGGAAGTGGTCGAATCGAACGCTGCTTGCTGCCTCGAGGTCGAGGTTGGCTACTCGTCTCGCCGCCTCCACGGCCACTCCGAGATCCATGACAACTTGGACGGTCAAAGGTTTGTCACCCCACGTTTGCAGTCGATCGAGGGCGTCTTGCAGGTCGCTCATACTCTGACCTTCACGGTGTCTTGAGCTCCGACCGCATCAAGGGCTTCGTACACACGTCCTGACGGGTTGGACCCTGACATCACCCAGCCTTGAAAATCGACTGCCCACTGTTGGGACCAGTCCGCAGGTTCCAACAGCCACATTCCCATCCAGTGACCGATTTCATGGAGGATCACATACTCCCAAAGGGTGCTGTGCCCCTGGTTCTCGCCGATGTTGGGGAATATCTGGATGACCGTGGGCCAGGCTTTCCCTCGCAGACTCATCGGTTGGGTCTCGTACCAGAACGAGAAGATCAAGAAGTTCCGACCCTGGCGATTGATCTCCACGTCGAGGGCGTACAACGCCCGGTCAAACCCGCCGTCCCATTCAGTCCAGGTGTCGATTGCATCCCGCACTCTGCCCTGGTCTCCCAAAGTGCCACTTGCCGGTGGTCCGTTCCTGTCCATCTCAAAGCATCTGCCGAAACGTCGGGGCTGTAGGTAGTCGGTCATGTCCCTTACCTTAGACGCTCGAGGATGCCCGTCACAGGCAAAAGGAGACCGCCGAGCCCACCGGTCGCACCACCGTCGTTGTTTCTACGGGTGGGGGGTGTTCTGTCTGGGAGAAGTTGGTTCATGCGACCCCACATGCTCCAGCTACGCACCCACAGTAGAGCCCGTTGGTCTCGAGATCGCATTTGTTGTGGTATCCGTTAGCGCAAGGCCGGCAAGTCCAGTAGACCATTAGGCGACGGGTCCTAGGTCGTCTTGGACTTTGGCACGGTTGATGTAGTTGACGAGAGGGATCACAGCGAACCGGATGCCGCAACCACCACAGTAAAGCGAAACATTGGGGTCGCCGTGAGAGTATCCCCAACCGTCGATAGGGGCAACGCCGTGGCGCCGTGTCAACTTGCAGGCCAACACTCGCAGCCATCGAGGGGATCGAGGTCGCAACATGAACCCAGCATACCAGAAGTCTGGGAACTGTCACACCCTAGTCGAAAACGTCCTCCGGGTTGTACTGGTAGAACCCTTTTTCCAAAGCGAAATGGACCACTCGAGATACGATCGCACCCGTGTCGGTGTCGTAATCGATGTTCGGACCGCAGAGACAGGTCCCCTGCGAGTCGAGCTCGTGAGAGAACTGTTCGGTCGGGACGATGTGAACACTCGACACACCACCGACCTCGTTGTGGACGACGATGTTCTTGAACCCGTAGTTCATGATGGGGGCATTGCCCATCGAGTTGACCATATACTTATCCCCCCCTACAACGCCGGGCCAATCCGGCATTGAGCCTGGTCCCACCACTGTCGATAGCGTTCGCCTTCAGCGCCCTTTGGGGAAACGTCAGGGTTTCTACGGTCGATGATTTCACTCACCCGAAGAGCATGGAGCGCATCACCCCACACCACAACATGATCATTGGGCCACTCGTATCGAGCGAGAAAATCCCGTTGGTCTCGAGTGTCGCAGACGATGAGTCGTCTTATTTCATAACGATCCGAAGGGTTCATCTGTTCGGAGTGTAGTGGTCCAGGCGCCGGCCGTCATCACGACGCCGGCCCCCAAACAGAGTGTCCAGTTCGACCTGTGTCAAGACACTATCCACCCTCGAGACCACACCAGCCTTCAGCTTGAGGTGGTAGGAACACCAGTTAGCTTTGCCGTAGGCTATTTGGAGACAGGCCTTACAGCGGTCGTCTGTAAACGTACACGCTTTCACGCCAGTTCCTTGGCGAGAGTTACGAGTGCCCGTTTAAACACGTCGTGAACCGACTGGCGTGAACGGCCGAGAAGCCTACCGGTTTCGATCTTCGTCATCTGTCCCCAGATGATACACTCGACTACCGCACGCTCATCTTTGGGAAGACCCTCGACGGCATCCTTGATGCGCTCGGCGAACTCAGGGTCGAAGACAGGTTCGGAGAGTCCTGGGATCTCGTCGAAAACCCACGGGTCATCGATCAGACCCGGGTCGAAGGGGATTTCTCTCATTGCCCACCTACGTAAGCCCTAGACATAGAAAAAGGTCCTCTTCGAACTCGATCAGGTTGCCGTTGTTCGGCACCACGAAATCCCACTCGAACTCTGCGAGGGCTGTTTCAGATTGGTGTCGGTTCTGGTTTTTGACAAGCCAAGCTGACCGACGGGTGATCTTCACCATGATCGCATCAAGACCCTTCAGACAAGAGAACTCGTTGGGGAAGCGGACATCAGAGACCACGAAATTTCGGTGAGGCTCGTCGAGTATCCGGTCGAAGATCGGTTGGACCCAGACATTCTCACCGAGGTGCCACCTGGCGGCCACGCCCAGTTCCTGGAGCAGTCGGCGGACCTCCACCATTTCCTTGGCAGCCTCCCAACCACCACCCTCTTCTACAATGTCCTGGACCCTTGCACCATCTGGATCCATCGACGACACGATCGGGTTCATGTCGTAGAGGACCTCCCTGATGATGTCAGCGAAAGCCAGTCTGGTGAACCCGTGCTTCTCGACGAGGAACCCAGCGGCCGTGTCCTTCCCTACTTGAGCCTGGTGTCCAAGACCGACGATCATTTGGGAACCACCAGGGCTTTCCTGGAGAAGACTTCAATGCCGACGAGTTCGAGGACTACGTCCCAGTCCGCCGCTCGGATCCACATTCCATGCGAAGGTGGCTTTGCTCCCGCCAGGCGATTCCAAGGCTGGTCGAACAGGATGTTCGCTGCATCCTTCTGAACCCAGGTTAGGTTGGGCTGGTCGTCGATGACAACATCAGCCGGGTAGGCCTGCTTGTCGTAGCCCCTGGTGAACACCAGGTCGAGATCTCCTAGGAGTCCCTTCAACCCGTACCAGTGGGCGGTGTCTTGTATCGCTGTTTGAGTGCCTCTCCCCATGCCCGCCTTGTTCGTGACAATACGAACCTGGTGACCTTGAGCGATCAAGGCTTTCAGACCGTCAATAGCTCCGGGAATAGGGTCACCGAATTGGAACACACCATGCTTGGCTTCACGTTCGAAGTGATAGGCGACATCCTCTCGAGTGATCCCCCAGGTTTCTTCAACCTTCCAGGATGTCGGGGTTTCAAGTTTCCGGTCGAGCCAGCGTTCAAGTCGACGCTGGACTATGCCTATGAAGTCGTAGACTACTCCGTCGGAGTCGACGTTGATGATCAATCGAAGTCACCACCGTCGAGACGGCGGACGACCTGACCCTCGGCGGTACCAGTGGCGCTGACCTTCTTCACGTTGGATTGCATGATCTTGTTTGCCTCTGCCAGGACATCCTCCACATCGGGTGCGATCACGAACGTGGCGGTCAACACCACCTGGGTTTCGGTATCCTCGAGAACCTCGACGTTGTCAGCGACAAGACCTACATCCTCTTCGTCTCTGAACAGGACAACGGTTACATTCATAGTTCCACCTCGATTGTTCTGGGATATTCGGCTCGTAGGGCCCGACGTTTTTCCATTTCGACTAGCTTCGATCTGAGCCCGGCGATCGCTTGGGGTTCGGTTGGAGCCTGGAAGAAGGTCTGCTTCTTCATATTCAGGGCGGTCGCCCGGATTAACTGTTCTCCACCTGACTTGGCGGTTGTCAATCGGATCCTCAGTTGTGGCTTCTCTTCACTCAAGAGGGACTCCACCTTGGCCTTCCGGGTTGCGAAGTTCGTCGATACGAGCCTGCACCTTAGCGACAGCCTCCCGGGCCATCACCGTTAGGTCCCCGAGGATCGGGTCTGCGACCCGGAGAGCCCCGATAGGTGCCACCTCGAGAAGGTAGGGGATGGCTGATGGTGCCACCAGTGCACGTTCTGTCGCTTCTTCTACGATTTGGTTGAGCTCTTCGATATCCTCGAAGAGGGGGTCTGGGAATCCGGGTCCTCGCATGAAACTCATTTGTCTCCTAAAGTGGGTAGTCCTGGGCTTTCTTGTGTCTGATGGAGGCTCGTGCCCGGCGGTACTTACCGCAGGTACTCCCATCGGGAAGCTGACCGAGACATTCCAACTTCAGGAAAGTACCGGCCTGAGTACGATAGTGTCCACGAGCCCTCTTGTTCTTGCTGCCGCAGTATAGGCAGATGTCCTCTTCCTGTTGCACTGCTTCGTAAAGACGAGCCACCCGGTCAACGTAAGGAAGCATCCGGGAGAAGACCCGGTCCAACAGGTCGACATCATGCTGACAGTAAGCGTCCATTTCTTTGAGGGCCTTGGTGTCGCCGGCAACACACCTCTCCCAGAGCTCCCAAGTGGTCGGGATCTTCTGACCTTCGCCGAAGATCTTTCCTAGGTAGTCGAGGTTGTGGTGGGAGAACCCGAAGTGTTTCCTCGAGAGTTTCAGAGTGTCGATCTTCGTCTTGAACCCGAGCGGGGGAAGCCCGTTAAGGGCGAGCCGACCGTTGACTATCGGCCAGTCGAACTTGTCACCGTTGTGAGCCACGATAACATCGGCTTGACGCATGTCATTGCCTAGCTTGGTGACGACACGTTTGTCGTCTCGAGCCAGGACCTCTTTCTTGGTGACTCGAGCCGACCAGGTTGGAGCGTCGGACCCCCACCATCTTGCAGAATAGGTAAGCATGAAGATGTCGTGGATCATCATGTTTTGGGGGATGAATCGCATGTCCGCCCGCCAGATGTGACTGACAGCCGGGGCAGTTTCGATGTCGTACACCAGGACTTTGAGTTGTCTACCCACTATGAATCCTCCCCGGAGGTGTCATTAGTCGTCGTCCGGAACGACGACCCGCCGGCCGAGTATGGTAGTGACTCTCCAACCGTCTTGGGCCAGGTAACCAGCGGCTTTCAGAAGAAGGTGGGTGGAGTCTTTCATCCGGGCGAGCACTCCGTTGCATCGTTTGCAGAGTAGTCCTCGGACGAGCCCGGTCCTGTGGTTATGGTCGACAGCTAGGTTCTTGCCCCCGGATTTGCCACCGCAAATCCAACAGGACCCACCGTTCCATTCGAGAAGCACGTCGTACTCAGCACCTGTGATCCCGTACTTGAGAGAAAGATACCTGTCCCTCTGATTCTGGTAAGTGTCAGTCTTCTTGAAGCAGGATTTACATGTCCACTTAGGCTTGGAATAGAACAGGTGGAGTGCCTTCTCACGATTACAAGTACGACAACGGCGTTTCATAGCCTCATCCACCAGATAGCAAAGGGACCGATGGCGAAGTGGAAGCCCTCGCCCTGAGCGTGGTCATACATGATGCCGATGGCCCATCCCCGTCCCCAATAGAACCCAATGCCGAAGCCCAGGTTGGGGCTGGTGTACCTCATAGTCTCCACCCTTCCGTTGCGGCCTCGGCCACTCGGCCCAAAGGAACATCCAGTTGTACAGCCTTCGGTTCGAGTGCAGCCCAGAACCAGGCTGCAGCGTTCTTACCAGGCTCGTCGTCATCGAAGACGAGACTTATGGTTTCGTATTCCTCGAGCTCTTCGATGTACCTGTCTTTGAGAGTGCCGGCCCCAGACGGCAAACCGAACACAGTCACGTTACGAGTGTCGAGCATCTTCGCCATCACCCAAGCATCAGACTCGCCCTCTGTCACCAGGGCGTGGGGCGTATCATGTCTCCAGGGTGTGGGGCGGTACAAGCCTACAGTGAACACCGAACCCTTGATCGCCGACTTGCCACCGTCGAGGTGGCGAACTTTGATCCCTCGGACATAGGGCTTGTCACCAGGACCTAGATCGGGCACCCAGTGAGGGATCCACAGGCCACCTGTATCTGTCACCTTGCATCCGAAAGCGAACAGGTCGACCAACGAAAGGTAGGGCCACTTCCCCGCAACCATCGCCTCCCATTGGTCGACCTCATCGCTCTCGGTGACATTCTCAAACCGGGCTGTGAAGTCCGGGATCTCGAAGGGCATGTCGTTGGCAAACTTCTGTGGTCGGACTACCAGGCTCATCCCACGCCCCAGAATCTCGAGAGACTGACGGTAGGGCACACCCATACACTCCTGGACGAACGTGATCTGGTCCCCACCCTTGCCGGTGGAGAAGTCGTACCAGTCGTAGTCGTACAAGTGAAGGCTGGGAGTCTTTTCCGACGTGTTGAAGATCGAGGTGATCTTGTGGTTCCTAGCGTCGTTTAAACCGCAGATGCGGACCACCTCGTCCATGGTAACTGTCCGCTTTACTTCGTCCCGGATGCCCTCGAGCTCCCTGCCAAGATCAGTCATCGCCTACCCCCACGAGGGTTGAGGTTTAAAGTCACTCGCTCACCCAATTCAGACCAATCTAGTTCTGCTTCGAAGGTCAGGCTTCCTTCTGTGTCACCCCAGAGAAACCCATCCCAGTCTGGGAAACCCACCCAACACTTCCACCTCATACCAAGGTCAGTCATGAACCATGACCAGGTTGATCTTTAGACGCACTGCCAGGTCGATTGCCAGGCCAGTCCCCTTACCACCAGGAAAAGCGATCAGCATTTCCGGTTTGAGGTTGTAGGCGATGTACTGGTTCCGTCGATACCCGGCAGCCTTCCCGTAGGTATCCCAATCTGCCGGAATCCCTCTGTATGGTCGCATCTTGGACCGCCAATACTCTTCAGCTAGGAGGTCCGCTCCACGGATCTTGCCGAGTCGTTGGCAGCAAGCACCAGTCACAAGTTCCCAATGGTCCTCAAGTACAAACGGATAGAGTGTCTGCCGGATAACATCCTCGTCTTGGTAGTCACGGCCTCCTGCCACCCATAGTAGGTCTCTCATACTCCTAGTATCCGTCTCCGTTGAGAACGATTCACACGATCCCAGAACCCATCGTCAACAGACTTCTGGAAATGCATCGCCTCGTACTCTTCGTTGGTTGGCGTCCGCTGATCGGTGTCTCCATGTCTCGACCACCGGTTGTAGTGTTTCTGGCACCAGCCTCGAGCTCTGCCGGGCCTGTCGCAGTCTTCGATGACACATTCAACGTCTTTTGCTTCTGGCATGAGATGCATCGGATTGCCATGACGCTGCCACCGGCTGTAGTGTGTCCTGCACCATCCACGAACCTCAGAATGGGTGTGGCAGTCTTCGATGCTGCACTCGGGCCTCATGCGGCTCAATGGTATCCGCTCCAATCGATTTCAGTTATCCTACCAGTCGGCTGGTCCCAATGATGCTGAACATGCTTATGAGGGTCGACATTATAGTCGCCCCGAGTCTTCAGGAACTGCAAACGGAAATCGTTCTCCCGGAGAGTCCGATCATGCAGAGGCATCTCCGGATCCAGAGCCGGCCGGAAGGCTCCGATCATGTAGTCAGCGGCCGCCTCTCCACCGTGCATCGCATGACCCTTGGTCAACGGCCGGTGGCCTTCGTCTACATAAGCCTGGTCGGAGTCACGGCGTTTCACCGACACCCCTCTGGCAACCTGGTGGAGGACGATGACCACAGCGTCCATTTCCCGGGCCATGTCCTTCAACGACCTTGCGAGCCTCTTCACAGACTCGGTTTCGGATGACCCGAACGCCTGCACCAACTCGAGGTAGTCGACGATGATCAGCTTCGGGCGAGCCCCGTACTCTGCGGCGAAGTCATCCGCCCCCACCAGCATATCGGGGATCCCTATACCCGGTCGGTCGCCCAAGGCCAGCATCGGAAAGTCCTCTACCGTCTTGGAAACAGCCGGAGACGCTCCGGATTCTCGGAGAGAGTTCTCAATATGCGCCGTTGGTGTGTTGGTATGGATAGCTGCCAGTCTTTTGAGAAGGTATCTCGAGTGCATTTCAAGGCTGAAAAAAACTGCTGGTGTGTTTTGGTTAGCGGCCAGGACATTAAGCGCCCACCATGTCTTACCAACTCCTGGCCGAGCGATGAACAGCATGAGTTCCCCTGGTGCCGGGCCGCCGCCTGTGGGAACGTCTATCAGGCGGTACCCAGTGGGCACCCGGGGGATTCCCGAGGTAGCCCACTGGATCAGTTCCTGACGAACCTCCGATAGGGGTTGGACCAAGGGTTAGAACGGGGCTTCGCCCGGCCCGTAGGCCGTAATCTCACCCGCTGCCGGGACCGGAGGCCCTACCAGGATAGGTGCTGGTGCTGCTGGTTGGACTGGTGCTGCTGCCAGGGCTGGTGCGCCGGGGAACTGGAGGTTTAAACGCTCGAACACCCATGCCGGGGCCGGGCCGTACTTGCCGTTCAACCAGAGGGGCGTGACATCGGCGTTGTCCTCTTTGAACCGGAAGTCGGGGCCCTTGCCGCCGCCTGAGGCGGCCTTGGCGTTGCCAACGTTGTTGTACCAGTCGTTCGGGTAGTTGTTGAGGGCGTCCTGCCAGCGTGCTTCTTCAGACGACAGGTCACGGACCACTGCTGCCTGGACACCACCAGATCCCAGGTTCGCCTGAGCCTGGGCAAGGGCAGGCTGGGCAAGGGGCTGCTGGCTAACTGGAGGGCTGTCCTGCGGGGGTGGACCGGCAAGGATGGTGATCCCGTTGTAGATCCGTTCCATAGCCGCCATGGCCTCGTTGATAAGGCCGGTTCCCTGGTAGAGGGCTGCGGCCGCCTTGGCTGCCACCTGGGCGCCAATTCTTGCATCTGTACTCATTGTCTATCCTTTTCTTGGTTGTTGCCCATCATCTCTTGTGGTGGGACATTAAACTGGCCGAACCAGGCCGCTTCGGCTACACCCATTTCAGCGGGTTCCTCAACTTCGGGAGGCTGCTGAAGCGCATCGACGATCTGCTCGTAGTGGATTGACAGGTGGTTGAAGAGCCGGCCGAAGGCGACACACTGTCCGACGATCGGGTTGGGGGTGTCTGCCGGATGACGTTTGGAGCTCCCTTGGATATGGTCGAACCCGGGGGTTTCCATGTTGACTATACACACGTCGCCGTCTTGAACGACCCTGACGTTGATGGTATAAACGTCGTTCATGTCTGGTCATCCGCATGGTAGGTCTCATAGTGATAATCAGTGGCGTCTGCGACAGCCTTCTCGACCTGGTATTGGAGGACTTCGCCGATACCGACCTCTCGAAACGTACCCTTGAGAAAGACGGTACCATCAATCCCTTGGATGACATCAGTGGTGATGGATCGGTAAGGGAGTGATGGATCGGTACCATCAATCCCTTGGATGACATCAGTGGTGATGGATCGGTAAGGGACCAGGTTCTGGTCAGTGTCAATAATCAGAATCATGATGGGCGCACATTGTGAATAGGGTCATCAAGTTCCTGGATGATACTGGCGTCCCCGTCATCGTCTCGTTCCACAACTTCGAATTGAGCGACAACATGAAAAGTCCCATCGAGGACAACATGCTTGTTGTCGTCACGGAAATGGACATAGCTCCAGCTAGTTGGCTTGTCTCCGGTGTCGATGATCAGGATCATGAGAGTTCCTTGAACTTCAGGTACTGACCTCTGATCCAGTTGGGCGGTAGGGGTGGTTTCACTTCGGTGATAGCGGTGTACATCGTGAAATTTCGAGACTTGCCATCGTTTACGTAAGTGGAATATGATGAAGCCACAACAGTATGGCTCGGGCGGTCGGCAAGAACCATGTCTATGGCTCGAGCATGGTTTTCGGCTTCGACGAGGTTCGGATAGATGTTCGGGTCCTGGCCTTCCTCTATAGAAGTGAAAATGAGGTAGGTCTTCATGATGTGGCCTTCGGCTCGTCGACAAAGTTCAGGGTACTACCATAGGGGCAGATCTTCCAGTAGTCACAGTAGTGAGGGGAACACAAAAACGACTCGGTGTTCGGAAGGAACGGTCCACCCTGATCAATCAGTTTCGCCAGGTCCCTCCCACGCTCGAGAGTCGCATCGATTTGCGCCTGAGACCGGGGAGCCCAACGTCGTTCGAACTCGGGCTTCGCCAGAAGAGTGTCGGGGTCGAGGTTGATCGCCATCACGTCGTAACAAAACTTGACCTGGTCGGTGTTGGCGTAGGTACGCCACTCGTCGAGATACCAGGCCGCCTGAGGGTTGTTGGGAGTGCCTTTCTTCTTGGTCCACTTCTTCTTCGAAGTCTTGTGGTCGTCGAGGATGTACCCCCCGCCGCCGTCCGCCAGGATAAGGTCGACAGCCCCACCCCGATCCCAACCTGCTGGTGCTCCTGGGTACGGAAGGTTCATGCGGAACTCGACCGCCACCACCTCAAGATCCCATGCGTGTTCGCTCCAGTAGAACCGGATGAGATCTTCGACTGCCTGGGTCGCCCGAGCCTCGTTCAGTATGATGAGCGGGGCTCGGTAGGTTTTCGGCTGATAGGTCCAACTGAACTCATCGACCGGGCGGTCAACGTAGTCATCCCACTCCACACCCCTCCTGAAAGCCCAGGTGCCAGCTTCAACCATTTTGTCAACATCCCGGGGAAACCCGTGCATAAGCTGCTGGTACCCTTCGGCGTTGCCAGCATGGTACCCCGAACCGATAACCCGGTTGACATTGGCAACCTGGGGTGTGTCAACAAAGATGTCGTATTCGGTCCGCTTCATGCAGATGTCATTCTGGCCGATCATCGACTGGGTCATCCTCCGACGAATGTCTACAGGAACAGGGGTCACTTAGCTACCTTCACAGCGTAACGAACCTGGTCGTAGGACACGTTTAAACGGGTAGCGATGTCGACCAGTCGGTCGCCCCGGTTGTACGCCGAAACAATGGAGGCTCGTTGGCGTGCGTTGGTCTCCGTTCTGACATGACGGTGGGGCGTCAGGTTGAACCTGGTAAGCCAGTAGTAGACCTTGGGTCGGGTGATCCCGGTGTCCCGAGAGATCTCGAGTGGCGTGAGACCCTCGAGGTGTCTAGAGAAAACTTTCTCTATTGTGCCATCCCTTCTAGTATCTCCCCACGCCACTCTCAAAACCAGATCTGTATCGAGCTCAGGAACAGCAGCTACAAGATCCTCGTCATCGAATCCTGCAAGAAACAGGACTCGGACTCGATCCTTAGGCTTCAATTCCTGTGGGCGCCCGGGAAGCCCTACTCGCCGAGCCTGCTGATAGTCGTAAACTTCCGGCACGGGTCCGCCTGCATACCAGGCTACAACAGCCTGGCGCCAGGCTTCAGGTTCGGTCATCGTGATCGGGAGCATCGAATCAGCCTAGCACAGACTCAGACAGTCCCCACCACCCAGGCTGACAGTTCCTTATTCAATGGCGCTGGGAGAATTGGAGGCTCCGACCCGTACTGTCGCCAGTGAGGTCAGCACTGAGAGCAAGGCTCCTGCCCCGTAGGCCCCCACGAGAAGACCGAAGTCCATCGTGTATAGGTTGAGCACTTCCGAAGCACCGAGAGCCAGGACTACAGCCTGGGCCCCAGACTTGATCCCACGTTCGATTGCCTATCGCCAGAATCGCCAAGTAAACAGCAGACTGTCCTTCCTTCAGGTTC
>SDBT01004856.1_pt1 | contig 22720 bp, 33 predicted proteins | sample 2277101 | NCBI WGS metagenome assembly SDBT01 (sample SAMN10404973, study PRJNA504765) | marine sediment metagenome | isolation source: marine sediment core GS10_PC15, 103 cmbsf | place: Arctic Ocean: Southern Knipovich Ridge | collected 2010 | reverse complement strand
CGTCAAGTGGAACGTTGCGTCGCGAGGTGAAACGTTGACAACGTCAAGTGGAACGTTGCGACGCGAGGTGAAACGTTGACAACGTCAAGTGGAACGTTGCGTCGCGAGGTGAAACGTTGACAATGTCAAGTGAAACCTTCGCAGAGCTTGAGAGCGTTATTTGTTACCCCAATCTGGAACATTACCCCTATTTGCATTTTTAATCATTGTTTGTGGATCCTGAACTATACTATAATCAAATCCTGAAAATGCGGGTTGTTGTAAAGTTCTATTCTCAACCTTTCGAACCCATCCCTCTTGATGCGATTTTGATTTAAGTAAAGGTTCGGTTCTGGATGCCAACCCCTCCGAGGCTTTAATAAGCCCCATATCGACAAGATTTTGAACAAATTTTGCGGGATTTGTTCCGGAATATGAAATCTTTGAACCATCACTTAGTGTAAATTTTAAAGTGTTACTTGACATTTTATATTTGAAATTTAAACTCTTTATATCTATTCGTTTGTAGCGAATAGATAATTTTCTCTAGAGATTATTCGAGCATTTTCACAGTCGAGAGAATTATTAAATGATAATTACAACTCTTTCAGGTCTGCAATGGACGAGTAGTAATTATGTAATAGTTCGTTGGCCGTATCGCGAAGTTTTAACAACTCTAAATTTAATTCATGAATCGTCTTTCGAGTTTGATTGTATATTCTTTCCGTCTCCTGAACAGATTCTCCATACTTTTCGGGATTCGAGGAGATTCTATTTTTAAGAGCCTCTGTTTGAGCTAAAACAACCGTTAATTTAACAAGTTGGAGTCGTAAATTCTTTTCCTTTTCATGTATTTCGTTTATTCTTTTATTTGCATAATCTAAAAACGACATTGCAATCTCTTTTATGCTTTTCATACGATCTTTTCTGGTGTCCAATTCGTTGTCATCGAGTTGTTCATAGATTTTTATCACCTCCTTTTCAAAATCGGCAATCTTTTTGTAAAATGAACCCACCTCTATCATCACATAGACTATACCCAAATCGATATCGCTCTCCTCTATCTCTGATGGTAATGCATTATCTCTCATTGATGTTTCATCGTCATCCGATTCTTCCTCGGATTCCGACTCATCATCGGAATCTCCAAATGTCTCTGCATCTCTTTTAGAAATCTTCTCTTCAACATTTTTAAGACATTGTTCGATCTTTTTTTCCTCCGATTGAAAATCGTCCCCATCCAAAAACTCTTTAACATTTTCAATGGTTTCTCCTTCGTCATCCTCAAACACCAATTCAATCTTTCCGGAAATTCCCTCCTCGTCTTTTGATTCTCCTTCTTTAGCCTCTTTGGAAATCTCTCCTTTGACGCTTTCCTCCTTGGGGGAAGCCTTGGGGGAAGCCTTGGGGGAAGCCTTGGAGACTTCTTCCAAAGGTTTTTCCCTCAATTTTGCTTTTGGGAGTTTTGCGTTTGGATTTACCTCCTTCATAATTTTAACTGTTTCCTTTTCTAGACGAGTAATTTCATCTTCCTCTTCTTCATTTTCGTCCTCATCCGATTCCTCTTCATATCCCTCTCCGTCGTCTATAAAATAGCATATCATCTTTCCAGAGTTACGATACATGCACAGATTTGAGGAGGAGATTGCCAAAAGATCTGATCCCAATAGAGGACCTCTCATATCGGACATAAATTTAATTTGCCTAGAAGATGGAGTTGCATCCGATTCAACAATATCCAATCTTTTCATTGAAGAGCTGTCATCGTTGGGAAGAATCATTGAATATTTATTTGGGACATATACTATAAATGTTTTCTGCTGTTTGGGAGTTCTACATTCTATAAATCTAACGCTACTTTTTCCTTTTAAATTTTCACAGTATACGGATGATATAATATACTTGTGCTTGCTTATCAGGCCTACGAATTTCTGTAGAGATAGTCCTACTTTTCTTTTTCCTTCATTCATTATACTTATATCTTAACATCTTTATTTCAAAATTCTCAATGTCAATGAAATTAAAGAACTATTTTCCTATAGTAACTACATTAACTTTATAAAATATATGGATAGACTTTCCGATTTACCCATAAATAATACTCCTCTTTCTCCTCAAGAACAACAGGTTATGCATCAATACTTTGGTCCAAGCCCCCAAGGCTCACAAGGCCCCCCACAAGGCTTACAAGGCCCCCCGAAAGCCCAACCCGAACATTTTTCTCAAAAGGGTTCCGCCCCAGCTTCCAGTTCAGGGAACCTGAACTGGAAGCTTATAGGTTCGGTTTCTCTACTTTTTGTAATGTTGGCCAATCCTTGGATAGACATGGCCCTTTGTAAAATACCATATTGCGGCGATAGAGCCATTCTTCTTTTGGCCATTAAGCTAGTGATTTTTGTAATCGTATATATAATATTGAGCATGTATATTTGAGTATTCAACGCTCTTTAGACACCCCCAAATAAGTAATTCTTTTGACAATCAAAAGAATCTAATATGCTCTATCATAATATGGATATCCAGAAAATATTGTCCAACTTCCTCCGTATCTTAGTGGAAATCCGTATATCGATCCGTTAGCCCTAGGATACCAGTCGTATATCAACTTTTCTCTATTGAGATAGATTGGATCTCTATATCCCTCTTTACATCCGCAAGGTTTATTCGTTGCAAATAAAAACACAATCGCAAATATAATTAATGCGGCAACCAATAGAAATGTTCCATTATTCATTTTTAATCTCTTTTATACATGCCAAGAAAAAATTCATTATATAAAGATGTAATGAATTCTTTAAACATAGTCTAAATAACGTTAATTATTCGGAAGTACGCCGAATAATTAATTCTTTAGACAAGTCTAAATAACGTTGATTTCGAGTAGAGCTCGAAATCAATTCCCAACCATTTCGCTTGAATGTCTTCCGCTTCCATATAATCCTGGTCCCATTCCAAAACCCGTCTGGAATGCGACATCTTCATCGGGAGGATCAACTATTTGAACTTCCTCGACGCCGTCAGGTACATCCGCAGGATGAATTAGTTCCACCTCCGGTTTCCTTGTCATTGCCTTTCCTTGAGAATGGGAAAACGACTCTTCGCTCTCGGATTGTGACGATCCTTTATTCCAAACACAATATATACCAAAAACGATGACTATAGCAATTATTACCAATAGTAATGTATTATTATTTCTTCGTGCCATCTGCTTTGTAATACCAATTACTTTAGCTCAATATATATTTATTCGTTTTTCTGTCTCATTTCGTAATTTTTAATTTAAAAGAAAATTATTTTTTACGAGACTTTTTGGACTTTCTAGGCAGATATACTTTTACAGTACATATTACTCCTTTCGAATCCTTTTCTCTTATAACAAAGAATCTGCCACCTCTCGGACCGGTTTGAACCTTCCCTTTAATCTTTTCTCCCTTTCTAGGACATCTCTTTTTAACAGGCTGGCCTGTTTTGTCTGGCAGACAGCATATACTTGGAGTCTCCTTTAACCACTTGTCACAATTCCATCCTTTTTTACCCTTTTTGGTCTTTCCGTTTCTAGAATAACATGTTGCCAACTGAGCTTTACTTTTAAATGGCATTTATAAATGTCCTTTAAATATTATTATACAATTCATTATTCCAGAAATAATGAATTTTTATTTCTGGAATAATGAATTTTTATTTCTGGAATAATGAATTTTTATTCCAACAATAATGAATTTTTATTTTTAAATATTTATTGGTTTTCTACGTTTTTCACACTCTTTAAGAGCTTCCTTAGCATTGTACATTTCTAGTCCACATAATGTTAATCTTTTCACTAAATCCTTTCTATTTTTATCCAAATCTTTGTATTTTTTCTTATATCTTTTCTTTGCAGCTCTATAATCCTTGGCCCTTTTGACGGGAGTGACCTTTCTTTTGGCCGCAGCCTTTTTCGTAGCCAAGATTCTTTTTCCTGCAGCTCCATCTTTCTTTACATATCTTTTAGCTTTCTTACTATAAATATAGTTTGAATCTCCATGATGTGCTTTATCTTTCATTGCCGTAGGCTTTGCGGGGCGTTTTGCCTGAGCTTTGCGTTTTGCCCAACTTTGCTTTTCTAGCCGCAGAGGTTCTTTTTCTGGCCAAAGCTTCCTGACCGGCGGCGCCGGTTCTCAATACCCACCTTTTAGATTTACTGTTATATATGTATCCCTTTTCATTTTGATGCGCGATTTTTTCTTTTTAACTACCATCTTGTATAATGCTCAATGAAATATCATTTCAATGAAATTTATTAAGATTCCTAGATTCTACCATTCTTTGATTTTAAAATCTACCATTCTTTGATTTTAAATTCTACCATTCTTTGATTTTAAAATCTAAGAATGTTGTTTCCAATTCCATGATACCTGATTACAATTTACCATTTGTGTGGCTATACAATCCTCCATACATACATCCTCATCAACAGATGTCCACGGACAGTTTTGCTCCTTACAAAACTTTGCCACCTCCTCCTCACATTGACACATGCTAATACATTTTCTTTTATCGTCGTAGGTAGGCGTAAACCACCGACCTAAAGGGGAGGGTAATTCTGAATAATCAGAGCATTGCTTTTCACAATCCGTCTCTGTATTACGAATTTTAAGAGATTCCGGAGGTATGCCCTGTCTGGCAATCTCTGTAAATATAGATGCGCAATACTCTCCACAATTCCAATTGCTATTCTTTAGTAATCTTCTACTTGGATCTTGACGTTCACATTCGCTTATGCACTCGTACATAGGCTTTTGATATTGTCCCAATGCTCCCATTACCTGTCCAAATGACTCTTTTCCATTATTTAAACATCCCAAAACTACAAGTAATGTTAGGATTATTACAACTATTAGAACCAATGTTGACCCATTCATTTATTAAAGGTTGACAAAATAACATTCCTTTTGAATAAAAAATATCCTGCGGATATAGTATTATAATTATCCTCGGGATATAGTATTATAATTATCCTCGGGATATAGTATTATAATTATCCTCGGGATAATTATAATATGACCCTCATTCTTTGTTTGGTGGTCCCGGTGGTTTTAATAATATGCATTCTATTAATATTTAAATGGCTAAACTTTAGTATTATACCGGAAGGGTTGAAATTACCATCTCCTGCGCCTTTTAAAATGCCAAAGGTTAGAAGAAATGGGTTTAAATGGGAGGTTGAAAGTGACTCTGATGATGAATACTCATCTGACGATGACGATTATTCTTCGGATGAGGACTCTTCTTCAGATGACGAATACTCCGAACCGGATTCCGACGAGGATGATTTTTGATTTCTGTTTCACAAAATCAACTTTTAATAGTATCCTTCTATACATGGTGGTCCTCCTAAAATGTTACAATTACATCCTCCATAGCCATATGCGCATTTATTGCAATATTCTCCAATCCAATAACCTGTTTTAGGATCATAATTGCATACACATGATCCCCAAACCATTACTCCATGATCTCCTCATCGTTTGTTCCATATGCCCTAAGCATTGATGGAGTCATTTCTTTTTTACGCATGTCATTATAAAATCTATCTTTATAGTTTTTAAAACGACGCATTCTTAAAAATATACTACATTAAATTTAATAGTAATATAGTAATAGAATGGATTCCGATTTATCTCAATCGATAGGAATCTTTGCAGTAATATTTATTGTAGCGATAATATTTTTTATATGGTATTCGTCTTCAGGAAACACTGCCCCCTCGCCAAAGAGCAGTAAAAAGTCTGTAAAAGAGGGTTTTAAACATGGAAACGATTTTTACATTTATAATTATCTATTAAAACCTGTTAAAATAGATGTTCGTACAAAGGGAGGTCTTACAGATCGGCTAATAGACATTCCTGCCAGAAAAAGAAAAGGCCTTCGAATGAAGGATGTAAAGAAATATATAAGAGCCGGAAATGAACTAAGTATTTATGTTGTTATTGATCCGTCCTTTGAAAAAGAAAATGAAAAAGGGGGTGTAAAAGACATTGAAAGAAAGGACGCCAAAAAGGCGGAAGAGCTTCTTTTTTCAAAGTATATGTTGGATTTACCCGAGGATTACACAATTAAAGCGTTGCATGTGGGAATGATTACATCCAGGTGGGTAGGAGCAGGTTTCGATCAGAACTATATTCCTGCGCTTAATGCTGTTCAAGGAAGGCCATGGATAAAGATTCATAATTTTACAGATATACCTCTCTCCCTTAACAATAATATAGATATATCCTCCGAGGGTATTCTAAGATACACTGGAAGAGATCATTTTGGTGTTAGACTTGGAACAATCTTTGATGATCAAAAGGGTATATTTCCACGATTTAAATTTAATATTCCCGCAACAGACGTTTATTATGGAGTCACCTCAGATATTCAACAATCGTTATTTGGAGGATGGCAAATTGATGAAAAGTTTATAGACGACTCTGATGAGCCTCATTTTCTCCTGGAAAATGGCTTCCAAGGTGGCCCTGCGAATGGTAACATCGTTCCTGGGTTTCTTCCAAAAGAGGGACCCCCGCTAAGAGTAGAACTGAACAGATGGGGATTAACATTGGATAAATCTTTGGATTAATTCGTTTTCAAATGAAAACGAATTATTGGGTTTAAAATCGTAACACCTCACCCTCATTCCAATAATCTCCCCAGTCCCACTCCGCCCGATCATTAATATAATAATGCTCTTCTCCGTTTTCATCATAAAAACATTCACCCTGTATATTTCCGTCAATATCATACCCTATCCATTTTTGCACTTCTTCCGATCCTGAGGAAGCGTATTCGTGCTCTACAAGTTTATTTCCATTTTTATCCCACCATTTTTCACATTTACCAACCAATTTCCCATTCTTGAAACATCCTCTTTCTACCATTATACCCTTTCGATTCCATGATGTAAATTTTCCGTGTCTTGTTCCAGATGGAAGTATGTGGGCCTTTGTTTTTGATCCTCTGCGCCAATGTTTTTCACTCTTTATAAATTCTTTTTCTATTGTCCATTTATCCTTTAATCTTGCTTGTCTCCTTTCATTAAGAGAATATACACCAATATCCGGTATAGAAATTGCCATTAATTGATGAGCTTTAAAATTCGTTTCAGAAATTCTTAGTAATAGGTCAAATGGCAAAGACATTTGACCTATCTCAAATGGTAAAGACATTTGACCTATTTCAAATGGTAAAGACATTTGACCAATCTCAAATGGCAATGACATTTTAATGAAAAATATAAACCTTTAATAGGTGAATTTCATTTTTTCAAATTAAAGAAAAAATTAATATATTTAATACCAGTCCTGAGGTCTCTTAGAACATAACGGTAAAAATGAGTGAATCAACAGAATGGTGTACGGTAGTAAATAAAAAGAGAGAGCGTAGAAAAGAAAGATTTTTAGAGGTTTTAAAAGAGAGAGAGAAATGGGATAATCTTAAATCTAAATGTCCTTTTATTGTAATGCCCCAGAGAGCCGATAGAATAAAGAGAAAACTTAACATTGATAAACTGGATGAGAAATTTCGTTCGGACGAATGGATAAATTATCAGGTGGTTCAAGGATGGAGATATATAAAAACTCTTAAACTTGTAGATATAAATTCAATCCCAAAGAATACAGAAACTGCGGTATATTCCACTCTGCAATTTGAAAACGAATGGGGAGATATCGCTCTTTTTTGTAGAGAATAATGATTATATTAATTCGATTGTTGGATCTATATATTTTCCAAGTCCAACTTTTCCTTCAAAGTTCTCCAATTTGTAAATCTCTCTCACTGTTTTCTCTACCTCCTTGATTGATTATGGGCGTACGCCCATAATCAACGTCCGTTCAACTTTGCCCGCAAAGTTGAACGGATTAAGGATCGCGAAACTCTTCTTCCACGATATATATGTTCGGAAAGTACGGCTCCGGTCTCTGATATAAGCTCATCTCCAAATAAAAGAGTATCTATATCGTTCTCATAACATATCATATGGTTCACTTCATGAACGATAACCTCCGGTAATTCGTAGTAAGATAGACCCATACTTATATACATTGATTTTTCGTAGAAAAATCAACGCTCTTTTAGAATTTGATTGACTAGTCAATCAAATTCTAAGAGCTATACTGTAATCCGCAGTTACCCACCCAGTATATCTTGATTCCACCTCTAAAATATCTCGTTTTGTGGGAGGATATTTACCAGAAAGTTTAAATTCATTATGATATTCCATATATTCCATTATCCTTTTATGTTCCTCCTTCGACATTTTAGAGAATGGAAGAATCTTTATATCATTCTCCTCTATAAAATTTACTATAGGTTCATCAAACGATCCCAGTCTTTTTAAAGCTTTATCAATCTTATTTTGGTATACTGGAATAATATCCTTTACTTTTGGAGAAGTTTGTTTTACGGCATCTGTTCCATAGATAAGATAATCCCGATCCTTCTCCTCTTTTGAGAGAAGGATTATTGTGTAATCTTTTCATCTTTAGTATTAAAGTATTTTGTATTTAAATATATCATATTCCAAAACAATATGATATGCGTAATTTGTCTTGAAGAAGGCACAAATATAAATCTATCATGTAGCCATAAATTTCACCTCGATTGTCTTCAAAGACATTTTAAACAGACGTGTCCACTATGCAGAGCACCTCACAATATAGAGGTTTTTGGAGAGGTTCCTAGAGATAATATCGATTATTCTGGTCAGGGATTGAGTATTTTAGAAACTTTTGGCATTGACGAATATGGAACAAATTTTGGAAAGCCGATATGTGGTACAAGGATATGGGATGAGGTAAGAAGGGAGATTTTAAATGGCAATTCCTAATGAAATTACGTATCTGGAAATTCCTCAAATTACCAGACATGCGAAAACATATAGGCATTTGGCCTAAAATAATTGTTTCCGGTTATATATGGAGCATAATATGGTCTATAATAGTAGGAATAATACGGCCTATTTCGTCTTCTATTCCATCTCCAAATCCTTCTAGGGCGGAAATAGTTATAATTATTGTAATAGGCAGGCATATACACCTCGTTAAAGGAATAATCCTCGCGGGTCATATCCACTAGCTCCCCCTCCATCTTTTTTAATATACTCATTTTATCTGGATGATTGGATTTAGACATTTTATGAATTTTCGCTTTCATTTCATCTATTGCCATTTCTCTATCTTTCATCTCCTCCTCATTTGCATCTTTCTCACATTTCATCTTTTTATTAGCTGCATCCCTTTCAATCTCATCTATAGACATTTGGGAAAATCTATCCATCTCTTCATGTGACATTCCGTATTTTTTTAGCATTTCTGGAGTCATTTCCATTCTTCGCATGTCCTCTGCGAGTCTTTGTCTTTGTGACTTGAACATTTCTTAATGAATAGAAAGATAATGATGTTTTATAAATTTCTATATCTATGATATAGAAATTTATAAATCTGTGATATAGAAATTTTATCATAGATAAATTAAACATTTTCCAAAAACATATACAGTACTTTGGCGACTTTATGACATTGGTACTGCTTTAAAAACTCGTCAATCTCCTCGCATGTGGGAAAGTTTTTTACAGTCTCTCTTATTAAGGAGTTGTTTCTCTTTGCATAACGAATAATTCCACATCTGTCGGGAATGGTTGTCTCTTTTAATATTCCCGATTTGAAAACAAAGGTCACATTATCACAAATTAAATCTGCCGGAAGGGTATTCTTTGAATTATCATTGGCCGTACGAATGGCAACCCCATCAAGTCCCTTGGCTACTGCTAAGTTTTCTACCGCTAAGTTTGCTACCGCCAAACTAGCGGTAGCCAAATTGTCAGCCTTTATTATATCATCGTAAGATCCATTAATGACCAATAGCTTTGGTCTAATCTCTTCATCCGGATTTGATTGAAACACCTTTAATGTTTTTCCAGTCTTTTCGCAAAAGAATTGAACGTGGGGAGAGACCTTTATTATATCAAGCCCCAAATCGGAATCGTAAACCTTCTTTGCACAAAGGAACCAGTTAAAATCCGAGTATTGAGTATTAGGATAATATAACTTTACAATATCAAACGACATTTATATATATCAATTCTATTTATTAAAGCCAAATTTTTCATAGTGCCGAAAAATAAATATTATTTCGGCACTATGAAAAATAAATATTATTTCGGCACTATGAAAAATAAATATTTATATTTTGGGTATTGTCTACTTAAAAATATTTTGAACAGACAATCCAATTTGCAATCCTACTCAGCCATCCTCGATTTGTAGATGGTGGGTTATTGTAATTTACCTCCTCAGATTGAGATTCTGAGGGTGATTGATCGTGGAGATTTGTTATAGTTAGCATGACATTTTCAATACACTCTCTTTTATGATTTTTTGGAACAATAAGACAGGTTATAACAATAAGACTTAGACCCGGTTGAATAAAGGATTTGGAATATTTTAACATTGAATAGTTCTCCCCGTCATCATCCAACGATAAAACGCTTCTCATTATAAAAAATGTTTTTATAGAATTATCACAAAGTAATTTTAAAATTCTATTCCATCTATAATCTTCCTCCATAAGTTTACCCTCATTTGCTATATTACATAATAGTATATGCATATCTACACGGCGAGAAAAGTTATGCATAGTTTTAATATCGTCAAGTTCCTTGTATACATATCGAGTTACCTGCATCTCAATGTTATTATCCACACATATATCGTCCAATACCTCCTCCTGAAACTTTTCTAAATATTGATCATTCTTTCCCCAGAGTATTATATTTACTCCATTCATTATTAATTATATAGTTTAAAATTATATATTTAAACACATGTTTAGGTATATGATTAGAGAAATGTCGGATTCTTATATCAGAAGTATTATCCGAACTATGATTGGATTGCCACCAGAAACACCACCCGATGACGTCGATGATCCTTCTCCTCTCCAAGGAGGAAATAATCCACCCCAATTAATTAGAGTCTCGAGCAACTCTTTTGAGGATGTGTTGGCTTGGAATCAAGTAATTCCACCAACGAGCGAGTTTTTTCTAGAAAACTCTATGACTGGGGTTTCTCTAGAAAACTCCAGTCTTGGGGTTTCTCTAGAAAACTCTATGACTGGAGTTCCTCTAGAAAACTCTATGACTGGAGTTTCTCTAGAAGGGGGATTGATATATTTGGATAGTGATGGTGATTCACCATCATTATCCGATGAAAGTTTAGATGATAGCAAATCTGTAAAGGAGGCGGAGGACTTTTTAGACGAATGGACATTGAGTATGCTTCATTTCAAAAAAGAAAACGGCTCTGATTTTTTCCACGAATCTGGAAATGGATGGTCGTCAGCGACAAAAGGATTTATGTGAGATACATATACATTACAGATACATATACATGTGTATATGTATTATATGTATTATATGTATTATATGTATTATATGTGTATATGTATTAATGTATTACAGATACATATACATGTGTATATGTATTATACCATTCCTCTATTGTATTCGTCTACACCCTCCAACATTAATAATCTCTATGATTTCCGCACACTTACTAGGTAATTTACCGGTTCCGTCGGGATTCTTTACTTTTACTCCTAAAATAGATGCATTATACGTGGGACACTTATTCTTTCTTCCATTAATGTAAACCGGATGTAACGAGTATCCCTCCTTTTCTACAATCTCCTTTGCATTCCAGTAGTTCATTCCCTCAATGTTACGGAATGTTTGTATAATCTCCAACTCGTCCGCCCTAGAAAGTCTCTTTACTTGAAACTCTTTAGATTTTTCCTTTGTCTCTTCTATATCCAACATTGTCGCATATCCTCCCCCCTTTTTAGTATAAAATTGAATAGGTTCCTTTCCGACATTTCTGCCAATATCCAACACCTCTTGAACCGTACGATTTCTTCTCTCCTCCTCATTTTTAAACATTTCTGATAATTCGTTCAATTCCTCGGATTTGGACGAACTATTCAATTCCTCGGATTTGAACGAACTATTCAAATCCTCAGATTTGAACGAATTATCCGATTCTGAGGAATTATTCTGTTCAATTCCTTCAGAACTTTGATTCTCCGAAGAATCGCCACCGCTATCGTCATTTCTGCCGGAAATGTTGGCGGTAGTTGGAGAAGAGCTCATTCTTTTTATAATCTCAGAAAGATTAATCATAATAATTGTCTGATTTTCAATTATTTTATAGAGAGTAGATTCCATCTTTAGGTAGACTATAACGAATCTTTAAATAAAACTCGAGTTTATTTTATCATCCACACACATAAATAGATGGGGTCCGAAATATCATCATTTGTTATTGAACCTCTTTTGGGGTCCCTTGCTGCAGGTTTGGCAATCTCTGCAGCACTTGAGGAGAAAAAACATACTCATAGCACAAAGGCCAGATGGATGGCAATAGGAGCGGTCTCGTTTGTAATAATATTGGCAATAATAAATCTGATATTAACGCTTACGACGGGTTGATTTTACCCAAGGGGGATGATTTGGGTATATAATAGGAGGTATCTGTGGAGGAGGAGGGGGTATCTGTGGAGTAGGAGAGGGTATCTGTGAATACCTGGTATGTATATTCATTTTACATTGTAAACACGTCTTTCTTATTAGAATGGATGTTATAAAAACAGACCCGCAAATATCACAATGGCTACACATGGGGCGTTCTCTACAATCCTCACATCTTCCTTTAAGATCTGGCATAACAGTAGGGATAAATTGAATGCTGCATTTGGTACATCTGTCAAACATTTTATAATCTATTCTATATAGAATAGATTATATTTAAGTAATGTTCGTTCGGAAAAACTTCCAAATTTAATGGAAAACTTTCATTAAATCTGGAATCCTTCTATAAACTGTATAATTATAGCTGCTATAATGATAAATGCTCCTATCCACATGTCTTGCCGAAACACTTTTGATCCCCATTTAATCTTTGGAGCCTGCGATCCGTCCGCGCATGTCGGTCTATTCTTATCATCACATTTACAACTGGCATCCTTCTTTTGATTCATTAATGCAAAAATCATTATGGCCGCCGCTGTTCCTAAAAGTATGGGTTGAAATAAAATTGCAGATATTGCCGATCCCATTTTCTTTATTCTTATTATCTGTCATGAATATTAGAAAATATAAAATGACGGATGATCAAATGAAGATTATCATCTTTATAGGAATCATTGTATTGATTTTTAGGCATGCCTAAAAATCAACGTTCTCTCAACATAGTTGAGAGAATTAATTATTGTTTTCATTATTAATGGTAATCATTGTAATCATACTGAAACCTATGTATATGACACCGGAGTTCCCGGGCTATGCATAGGATTTATAGGAGGTGTTCATGGTAATGAGAGATCAGGTTCTGTGGAATTATTGGACATGGTAAGGAACGGCTATTTTGAGAAAAACCTCAAAAGTGGAAGTGTAAAAGTTATACCGGAGGCAAACAGATGCGGCCTATTTCAGAGAATCAGATATAGTGGAGTCTTTGGAATTAATGGAGATTTAAATAGAAAATTTGGGAATGATGTAGATAATGGACTTGCACTATATATAATCCGATTTTTTAACGATTGCGATATTGTTGTAGATTTTCACGAGAGTTGGGGTTGGAATAAAATAGATTCTAAAAGTATTGGCGCTACTCTAACCCCTACCACCCCTCTGTCTGAAATGATAGCAAACGATATCGCAAATAATATTAACGAATTACCCGAAATGAAAAGGATTATAAAATCCGATAAACGTAAATCTTTTGAAGCAAGGCCATATACGGATTCGTGCAGTATAAAAAATACATTGAGATGTTGGATGGGGAATAATAAACGAAACTATCTCCTTGTAGAAATTCCCGGCCAACGAAATATTCAACCAATGAAGTTGAGGCGACTACAAGTTAAAACTGTTGTAGACTCTATTATTTAGAGGAAAAGTGAGATTTTTAAATGTAAATAAAGGAAATTGAATAAATGGATTCCTCAAAAGTTTTTATTCCAAAAGAATTCCAGTCCGAATTAGAAAACCTCTTATCCAGATTGGAGGAGACTACGGGAAAACAATACGAGTTTGAAATTCGTCAATACGGAGTACGTGCACCAATGTGCGGAGAAAAGAGACCAACAATAGGAGATTTCTCCAATAGAGATAAATATATTGTCTATGATATGACCGAAAAATACAAAGAGTTGGAGGGAACGTATACATCTCCCACGGAAATAAAAGAGAGAGTCAAATTCTTTGCATACAAGAATGTACTTACGACCGAGTTTCCAGAGGCTTGGAAATGTCCAAAGTGTAACCATTCCAAGAGAAATGATACGATGAACGATATTTGCCAAAATCATGAGTGCCCATATCGTCATCGAAATAAATGGAATGAGAATCATATAGGTATTGGTCTTAAGAGAGGAAATATTTATACTCATAGCGGAGGGAGAATGTCCATTTGGACTACCATTGGAAAAATTAAATTTTTGTAATTAGATCAATATTCTTTAGGATAAATCCTAAAGAATTTATCAATCTTGAATCGTCCGAATAAAGACTAATCGTATCTTAATTCATCAAACCACCGATTAATCTCTGGATTTGTAAAAGAGTCCGAGTGCAATAATTTTAAATAGGAATCCGGATCTCTTTTCTTAAATGCTCGTAGAATACAAGAGATTGGTGTAAGATATTTTCTATCACATGGAGAATTATTAGCATTAAGAGTATGAATTTTATTCAAAATGTCTTTGCTATTCGGGATATAATATTCTCCGGTATAAAATGTTGTCCAGTAATATTCATAGTTTCCAGATCTAACATGATCTCTTTTCTCGGCATATTTAATGATATCGTCATCTGTGGGAGATTTTTGTAGGCCTATCTTTCCACACATGATGTCAACAATTTCCTTGTATTCGTCCCTAGAACAGCTGTCGGGAACATTATCGCCAATGTTATCAAATATAATAGAGTATGAATCCAGATCACAGATGCTCAGTAGGTATTTTAAATTTTCAATATCAAAAGGAAACATATATAATTCACGATCGAATAGAATTCTCCTCTGTTTATCAATATCTCCATTCCATTGATCTCTCAAAAGATACCAGAAATACCTTTTATGTGGGTGAGTAAGGGAAAACAGTTTATATATTTCAGAGAAATTACTTGGCATATGAGAGTAAATATCAAGAAAGAACTGAAAGGCTTCATCACTCTCATCGGAGAACAGAAAGTATACATAGAAAAAAGGGACGGGATAAAAAAATGGTACGCTCTTTAGTTTATCACAAAGAACAATATCTTTAATAATTGACCAATTGCTTTTGTCGGCAAAGAACTGTTTCTTGTCATTATCGGATAGATTTTTGTAGTCATTTAGGTCGTTGTCAATATTTGGTAAACGCTCATGAAGTTTGAGATTGTCATGCTCTATCATAATTTTATAGTGAATGGTATCAATCTTAGATCTGTATGACAAACCAAGTATTATTGGTTTATCGGTAAATTTAAGACAAATGGTTTTGTTTTGACATTCATTTGAGGTAATGGTAATAAATTGGCGATCACCTATAGCATTCTTATATGCATTTTCAATCTTTTTGGTACAAAGATTGAGTTCACATAATAGACTTAATGAATCTTCAAGACTCATTCGAAATAAACTCCTCCAAACTTCAACAGATTTATAACTTTCCAATGAGCTGTTGTACGATTCTATTACTTTTTGACAAAAACTTTTATACGAGGTGGGAAAGTCGTAGGTGGCTACATGGTCATTGTTCATATTTTTTGGTTAATTATACTTGTTTAAAAATGCATTTGTCATTTTTTTCCAATAGAGTTATAAAACTGTGTTAATGGGCATCAAATCCTCGGAAAAATGAGAAATTTCTGAGAGTGAAAAGTGAAAATATCAAAAATGCAAAACCTTAGAATCTTTATTCTTCCTCAAGAAATTAAAGGTCGTAATCGTAATCCCAATATGAAATATGCATGGAAAGATGGAGGAGAATGTGTTAAAGTTGAATCAAAGGGAAAGAGTTTAGAATCTATTGTGGGAGAATATCTTACAAACGAGAATGGACTTCCTAGAAGTAATCTCTCATTAGAATCGTTTAGTGTGAATAGTAATAGTACTACTCCTTCTCTCCAAGAAGGATCGGGATTATTTCCTCAAAGAGAAAATAATCTAGGCTATTACGACGAGGAGCAAGGAGTTGTAATTAACAAACGTGTTAAATTATGGTATACTCTTGATCATACTTTCTATATATTTGGAGAAAGGAATGATCAAAACGAGTATATGAAGTTGGAAGCTCCATATATATTTGCTTTTGGTAAAATGGCATTTACATGTGAAAGAGAGGAGAAAGACATGAATGGCGTTTCTCGATGGATACCCGTAGATATAAAGGATGAATATTTATTGGGTCTTTATGGGAGAATACGAGCCGCTATAATTAGAAATAATGGCTATAATTTAGACCAAGTTTTACAGATACAAGAGGCATGTAGATGGGGTCAAGACGGTAGTATTAAATAGATAAAAATTCCATCATGTTTCTCAGAAAAAATGAAATATTTTCGTAGGGGTCCCCTACGAAAGTAACAATACCGAAACTATTTCTAAAGTATAAAAGTTATGGACAAACGAAAAACAGGTATTCAGCTTAATCCGTTTGAGGTTGCTCTTAAGCGACCCGACACATTTATTGGATCTGCCAAAAACGTTTCAAAAGAGGTTTGGCTCTATAATGAAAAGACAAAATCTGTAATTCTTAAGCAGATTCGTTTTAATCCCGGTCTATTTAATGTTGTTCGAGAGATTGGTTCTAATGCAATCGACAACAAGTGGAGATCGGAACAATTTGAATCGGATCCAATGAAAAGAATAGATTTTAATGTCGACATGGAGACGGGAGAGATATCTATAATGAACGATGGATATTGTATTCCTGTGGAGATCGTGGAATACAAATGTAAGGACAATCGAACGGGAAAGATTACACTTGAGAATATGTATCCTGCGGAAAAATTCTTTGGAGATATGTTTACAGGCACAAACTATGACGATGACGAGGAGAGAAAAACGAGCGGTAGAAATGGTATGGGTGCAAAAGCTGCGAATGTTTTCTCCGTAGAGTTTACAGTCGATCACGCATGCCCGGAAAGTAAAAAGAGTTTTGTTCAAACCTTTACGGAAAATGGACAAAAGAGAACAGAACCAAAAATTGCATCGTTTCGCAGAAAATATGGCTATACCAAAATTACTTTTACTCCGGACTATGCATATTTTAAGTTTCCTACCTCAAAGTCCCCGGGTATTAATAAAAACTTTTATTATGCTCTAAAGCTTTATGCGTATGAGATGGCAATGATCACTTGTCTACCGGTAGTTTTTAATAAGGAGAGATTGGTAGTAAAGTCGTTGGAAAAATATGCTCGATTGTTTTATTCCGATACCGTAAAGAATAAGATGATCTCATTTTCGTCTGACGATGGAGAATGTGTTCTTGTGGAGGATGAGGGAGAGGACATTCAGTCGAATACAATTAAACAGATATCGTTTGTTAACGGTATTCGAACATCTCTGGGAGGAGTACACGTGGAGAAATGGAAGAGTGCAATTATTACATCTATAGTAAAAGAGTTTAACATTAGAAAAGGAAAGGGGAAGAATCCTTTAAAAACAAATTCCAAACAGTTGTATCCATTTTTTACTCTATTTATTAGGTGTGAATTGGATAAGCCTAGCTGGGACAGCCAAACCAAGGATTGTCTAAATGGCCCAAAGGATATTAACGTTGCTCGACCGGACAAAGCTCAGCTTACAAAGATTCTAAAGTGGAATTTTGTAAAGGTGTTGGAGGAGAGAATAAGATTGGAGCAATCGCAAAAAATTGCAAGAAAAGAGGGGAGAAAGCGAAGGGTTCCCTTGGGTGATAAGGGTATAGACGCAAACTGGGCGGGAACAAATAAAAGTGAAGAATGCATATTATGGATTACAGAGGGAGATTCTGCAAAAACATTGGCTGTGGGGATGTTTCCACATTTGGATGGGGGAACAAATACAAATGGAGTTGTCCCTATCAGGGGGAAATTGCTTAATGTCTCAAATGCCAAGGCCGAGCAAATCCTCGCAAACAAGGAAATTGAGATGATCGAAAGTATGTTGGGGATAAAACCTCATGTCGAATATGCAAATGATAAAAATAGAAAGTTGTTGAGATATGGAGGGGTAAATTTCTTTACAGATGCGGACGACGACGGAACTCACATTAGTGCACTTTTACTTTTACTTTTCTACAAGAGATATAGAACATTATGGGACACGGGCTTCTTTTTTAATGCCGACAATACTCCTGTAGTTAAAGTTTGGAAGACTTTAAAGTCTAAAAATCCATCTAATGTATTCTATTGTACTGCAGACTATAGAGAATGGGCGGAGAAACACTTTACGAATGGGATGAGAGTAAAGTATTATAAGGGATTGGGTACAAACTCTCCAAAAGATCATAAACCTTTGGCAGAGCAAAGAAAACAAATTGAATTTTCTCTAGAGGGAGATGAAGGCGAATACATGTCTTTAGCATTTGATAAAAGTGAGTCCGATAGAAGAAAGGACTGGATTACAAGAGGCATGGATGGCGGAGAGGGGGAGAACGTCTATGATGAGCAGAAAATGACTATTGAGGGAGATTTAGGAGTTTCCACATTTATAGACACACAACTTATTATATATGAGAGGATGACTCTTGTGAGAGCTATACCAGGAATAGATGGGTTTAAAGAGTGCCACAGAAAGATATTCTTTACATTCTTAAAGGATAATATTAGAAAAACTACAAAGGTAGAACAAGCACAAGGTTCTGTGCTAAAATACTCTGGATATCATCACGGGATTAATTCCATAGGAGAAGCTATTATCGGTATGGCCCAAGGATTTGTAGGTAAGAATAATATACCTCTTTTAGTAAATGATGGAGGGTTTGGATCCAGACTTTGCGGGGGTAGCGATCACGCTGCAGGTAGATATATATCTACATACTTGGATCCAATTTGTGATTTTCTTTTTCCAAAGGTAGATGAAGCTCTTCTGACATATCTACAAGATGATGGTAAAATCGTGGAGCCCCAATTTTATACCCCCATTATTCCAATGATCTTAGTTAATGGAGGAGAAGGTATAGCTTCCGGATATAGTACGACTATTCCTCAATATGATGCAGAGGAGATAGTAGAGTGGATTAGAATATGGCTAAACGGAGAAGATGAATGCGAAAAACTTATACCATCGTGGAGGGGATTCAGAGGAGACGTAGAGATGGTGAAGACAACGGTTGCGTCAAAAGAAGGAACGTTTGACAAAGTAATTACGTCTGGAATTTTTGAGAAGTCAAAGAATGGATGGTGGACAATATCAGAGCTTCCAATAGGATTATGGACGGGTAAGTTTCATTCTAAACTAGACGAATGGTCTACAAATACAAAAGATAAAAAGGGCAAAGATATACCTGCTATTATATCCGATGACATTGAAAGAAACAGTACGGTAAATACCGTAAACATTAGATTTAAACCCATAAATGGATTTGAGCCTAATATAGACGAACAGCCTTTCAAATGTTTAAAAACGACAAAGACCTTATCGAATATGTGGCTATTGGATCGCAATGGTTATCCTAGAAGATACGACACCGCCGAGGACATATTAGAATATTATTGTCCAATTCGATTGGAGTTTTATGGAAAGCGAAAAAAGCATCTATTAAAGGAGTGGAGAAAAGATTTGGTAAAGGTAAGAAATAGATATAAATTTGTCAAGGCCGTCTATGAAGGAGAGTTAAATATGCGACAGGAGGACGAGAACTTGGAGAGTGATATGTTGGAGATGGAGTTGGAAATGATAGACGAATCATTTGAATATCTCTTGAGTATGCAGATGAGAAGTATGACTTTGAGAAAAATGGAGGAATTGAAGAAAAATGTTGGAAAGATTAGGTCTACAATTAAAGAGATGAAGGGATTAACGGCTGAGGATTTATGGAATACGGATTTGAACAAGTTTATGGAGGAATATAAAAAGTTTCTAAAAAGGAGAATAGAGGAGTAATTTTTTATCTCATATCCCGTACGGGATATGAGATGTGTATCAATCTTTTGGATAGGGCAATCCTCGTTTTTATATATCCTCAGATATCTGTTCAAATCCGTATTCCCCTCTGCAGAAGTATGTATATATGTATAGTATAAAAAGAGCTATAAAACAAATAACAACAAAAACCCCAGCAGCAGATGCTGCTATTATTTGGTCCGACATTCTTCATTATAAAGATTCATTACCTTTAAGACACAGCATATCTTAGACACCGCAATCTCTTAGATAAGAGGTATTACGGTATCTCTTATCTAAGAGATTGTGGTGTCTCTTATCTAAGAGGTATTACGGTATCTCTTCATATATATCAAACTCATGAGTTTTCCCCTTGCAACATGCGCTATCTGCATAAACTATTATTGTAATTATAGCGACTATATATAAAATTATTCCTAAAACTGTTAAAGCAACTGTTATATCATTGGACATTTTCAATATAAAAATGTCTACTCTTTAAAATAATAATGTCCAAAGACAATTGTCCTTATTCACAGAAAGACGATTGTCCTTATTCACAGAAAGACAATTGTCTTTTATCACAGAAAGACAATCGTCTTTTATCACAGAAAGACGATTGTCTTTTATCACAGAAAGACGATTGTCTTTATTCACAGAAAGACAATTGTCTTTCTGTGATGGGAAAAGAAATGTGTAAAGATTTATGGGAAAGCGATTGTTATTTTGAGTATATTATAACGCCGCATATGAAGAATCTGCTTTTGGTGGATAGACGGGTAATATTGGGATACGTGGAAGATCAGTTATTAGAAAACAGCTCATGTCGATATAAACTTTATCATTTTTGGAAATCTGTTACTCCCAATTTTAAAAGTATATTGAATAGACAATTGACAGGTTCAAATATAACCTATAATCCTAATGTTAAAAGAGTAAATCCATAAAATATTTAGTGTGGACAATATGAATGTAAAGGAATTATCGAACATTGGAAAATATAATATAGTTGGAGATAAGCCCATAGGGAAGGGAGCGCATGGAGAGGTTTGGAAGGTAAAGGGTGATGATGGGAAATTGTATTCCTTAAAAATACTCTTTACAGAAATGCTTACTTCGACCGCACTTTTTGATCTAAAACGGGAGATTAAGATAATGAAGGAGATATCATGGGAACCAGACTGTCATTCATCTATTGTATGTTATGTCGACTCCTTCAGCTGCATAAAAGATACAAGGCAATGTATATTAATGGAATATATTAAAGGGGACGAAATGCGTACCATAATTGATAAAATGGCCAAAAGCGGAGAGTGCCTTTCGGAGTCCATTATTAAAAATCTATTCAAGCAGATGCTAGAGGCCCTAATATATTTACATAAGAAGGGAATGGCTCATAGGGACATTAAGCCGGAGAATATTATAATAGACGAGTATGGAAAAGAGGCAACACTTATAGATTTTGGATTTGTATGTGATCCCACATCCATCAAAAAATACGAATTTTGTAGAGGATTTACAGGAACTCCCTATTACCTGTCTCCAGAGTTTGCAAAAATATATCTTGCCTCCACAAGAAAGAAGCTCACACCAGAGATGAAAAGTTATGATAAAAGATTATGGTATAAGCAGGATGTATGGGCATTGGGATTAACGTTTTGGGAGTTTGCGTCGTGTGGGGAGGACCCTAAATATGTGGGCCCACATATTGCCGATAATGTTGCGTCAAATGTGCCGCTAATGCCACGAGTTTTTGAGGATCAGGCAATACCTATTGCTATAGAATCGTGCTTAATTGTGGATCCAGACGAGAGACCAACCGCAGAGGAGGTGTTGGAAGCGTTGGAGGATGTCTATGAAATTGAGGAGATTGAGGATGACGAGGAGGATTTAGAAGATGAGGATTTAGATGTAGAAGATGAGGATTTAGATGTAGATGAAAAGAAACTGAAAGGATATATAGATGAAAAAGAACTAAAAGGGTATATATAAACGTCGATATTTTTTGCCGAGTAATTAATCGGCAGTTTTTTGTCAATTAATTAATTGACAGTTTTTTGCCGATTAATTAATCGGCAGTTTTTTGCCGAGTAATTACTCGGCAAAAAATATCAAACAGTATTAATTATTGGTAATGGATATTCCAAAGATTAAAAACTATAAAATTGTTGGAGACAAGCCCATAGGAAGGGGAGCATTTGGAGAGGTTTGGAAGGTTAAAAGTGATGCGGACAAGACCTATGCCCTAAAAATTCTTTACACGGATAGTCTTAACGAGAAGGTATTGAGAGATTTAAAAAGAGAGATTGGAATAATGAAGGAGATATCATGGGAACCTGATTGTCATCCATCTATCGTGTGCTACGTGGACTCTTTTAGTTGTCTAAAAGAAAAGTCTCAATGTATAATCATGGAATACGCAGAGGGGAAATCTATGAGTATATATAATAAATTAATGAGGGATGCGGGTGTGATGTTGAATGAGGATATTATTATAAAGAAGATATTTTCTCAACTTTTAGGAGCATTGGTCTATCTTCATGGAAAGGGGGTGGCTCATAGAGACATAAAGCCCGATAATATAGTGATTCATA
>SDBT01004855.1_pt1 | contig 22721 bp, 39 predicted proteins | sample 2277101 | NCBI WGS metagenome assembly SDBT01 (sample SAMN10404973, study PRJNA504765) | marine sediment metagenome | isolation source: marine sediment core GS10_PC15, 103 cmbsf | place: Arctic Ocean: Southern Knipovich Ridge | collected 2010 | reverse complement strand
TGGTGTCTGGTGTCTGGTGTCTGGTGTCTGGTGTCTGGTGTCTGGTGTCTGGTGTCTGGTGTCTGGTGTCTGGTGTCTGGTGTCTGGTGTCTGGTGTCTGGTGTCTGGTGTCTGGTGTCTGGTAACCAGGTTGTATCGAAATGATACACACCCCTTTGGAGTGGCATGCCATAATGGCAGGTCCTTTGCACAATGCGCATAGGGCATGGATGCCTAGTTTCTAGGCAGCGCGCAGGCGGTAATTGCACAATTATTAGGCACACCCATATGGGGGTCTCGACATAAGTCTATTGATACCAACATGTTACAACCCGTGGTAAGTACGGTTGTATGCGCACGGTTAGGCGCGCCTAAGTTTGAAGCATCCTTATAACAAGAGTAGTAACCGGACATGGCTCTACAACCCAACCCTACCATTAGGTGGTAACTGCCATTATGGCAGGTACGGGGCTGCCAAAATGGCAGGCGATACAGGACGGGCATCATCGGCGACCGGTCGCCGATTGGTCACCGATTGGTCTCCAATCAGGTGCGGAGTGGTTCGCATAACCTAAGCTATGTGAACCAGTACCTTGGAGGGTGATGATTGTGTCAATCATGATGAATACAATGAATATGATGGTTGTAGTAATCATAGGAGTAGTACAATCAGACAAGATAGGGGAGGGGTCAAAATCGTGCCAGATGACATAACCCCTACCACCGGTATAACCCCCTGCCCTTAAGACTCGGAAAAATCCAGTTAGAGGTGGGACTAACGCGGTGCTGGCGCAAACGACTGTCCAACTTCTTGGGCCCAGGGTTGACAGCATGGCGTGGATCAGTTACCTCAATTGTCCAACTTTACGCGTCAGAAGTTGACATCTTGGAGCGAATCAGCTATATTGGGATGCCAAAAGTACTGAAGTCCACCGATTCAGGGATACCAAACCCCAGAGATCCCTTGTTGTAAATCCCTGAATGCCACAGACTTACCATCAAAAGTTAACGAAATAAGTAAGTACTATTGTTTTCTAAAGAGCTTAGTAAGAAAACAACAAATACGCTATATAGAGTAATAGGAAAGAGAGTTATTACTACTTGCGCTTTTTATCGACACTGAAATCAACCGATTCTCACTGCAAACCCCTGGACACCAGAGACTTACGACGACACCCCAAACTGAAGGACCCCGGGCAATAACCCCAGAAATGCGCCTTATTTTTCATTATTTTCGATACTCAATCAACGTGGTACAGTGATTCGGGCCACTCTGGAGCCAATTTGGATTTCAGATTTTCGACTTGACAAACACCGCGTTGTGTGGTATGATTGAGTAGGCAACAACTCCAAGGAGAACTCACATGAAGCGTTGGAACACACGAATTGATGGTGACGCAGCAGTTGATCCCGAGATGGAGGCACCCCGAGTGGATCGCTTCCTTGCAGAGATCACGTGTGTCTGCCGCAGGTTTGGCCTTTCAATTTCGCATGAAGACTGCCAAGGTGGCTTCATTATCAAGGAGTTCAATGAGGATACTATTCGTTGGCTCTCAAACGCTGACATCAACCTAGATCCAGGAGAACTCACATGACACGTGAAGAATGGCTGCTCCAAGCAACCGATGCATTGAAACCTGATTTCCTGGAGATGGGGTCCGAGATCCCGGAGAAGGTCCGCGTGACCTGCGGTTGGCCGAGCCACGGCGGCCGGGCCAAGAAGAGAGTCACGGGCGAATGCTGGCCTGCGAAGAAATCCAAGGACGCTCACTTCGAGATCTTCATCTCGCCGACGCTAGCGGATACAATCGAAGTACTGGGTACGCTGGTACATGAACTCGTTCATGCTGCAGTTGGACTGGACGCGGGCCACAAGGCTCCCTTTCGCCATGCCGCGACTGCTCTCGGCTTGACAGGCAAGATGACTGCAACCAAGGTGGGTGGGGAGTTGCGTGCCCGTTTATGCACATTGGCAGCAAGGCTTGGTGACTACCCGCATGCCGAGATCGATCCGACCCCAAAGAAAACCCAGTCGACGCGAATGCTGAAGATCGAGTGTCCAGCATGCGGCTGGATGGCACGGACGAGCAAGAAGTGGATGGAACTCGGCTTGCCAGTGTGTTGCTGTGGCAAGCAGATGGTTAACCCCGATGTCCCAACCGAAGAATGAGAGGATCGACATGCCTGGCGAACTTTTACCACTGTTTGTTATCGAAATGCAGTTTGACACCTAAGGCTGGGGAGCGGTATACCTGCAAAGGATCACATTCCGGGACCTCCTTGTCGACATCAACGGCGACAGCAATTTCCGGGCAAAGCGGGTGAAGACCTTGGAAGCCGCCGAAATCCTGGCCAACGAACTGGATTGGACCCTGTGGCTTCAAGACCACATCAAGGAAATCCTGTGGACATCAATCAAAGAGACACCATGACACCAGACGTTGAAATTCTACCACTGTTCATTGTGGAAAGGCAAGACGAGGAGAACCACTGGAACCCGGTGCCTATTTCGGGACCTAGTCATCAATCTCACACGTGATCCGCCTCTCCCACAAATCCGTGCGAAGCGGGTGAAGACCTTGGAAGAGGTCGACACTATCGGCTGTGGCCTGTAGTTCCACGGGCTCACGGACAAGATCACGTGGGTACCAACTAGGGTATGATCAGCCCAGCTTGGGCTAGATACCTGAGACCATACGTGTGGTCCGGCGCTTGCGTGCCAAGGTAGAAAGCCCGCCTGAGGATCAGGTTGGTGTAGTGGTTATCACAATCAGCAACTTTCTCCATGACCCTCTTACCGATTTCATCAAGGGCTCTTTCAACAGCTACCTTAGCGTTGATGTACGGACCCGATCTGATAGTTTGTTGTGGGAGGTTCACGATGAATTTGTAGCTTGGGCGACCGTAATTGAATACGGTCGCGCTAAGTGGAATCAGTCCCTCGGATATTTCCTTCGTGAAGTGGTTCGGATGCCTTCTGCCTCGGTACCACTCCTGGAGCCAATCTCGCGAGAGCCACCGGAACCATGAGTCCGCTGCTGTGCGCATTGCAGCGCTCGATCGCCACATGCCTAATACCTGTTTGATGGTCCCATCGGTCCCGGGACACCGGGCCTCCCTGGTCCAGGGCTCAGCGAGTATGGAATCCATTTCCAGGGCCAGTAGGCGTTCTTCTTTCTGGTTCTCGACGAGTTCCCATTCTTCCAGAGTTCTGATTGGTTTTGGGCTGACACCAACTCCGCGTTCCTTCTCCTTCAGTTTGCCAAGGTTGATGTTCGCGGCTTTCTCGGCACACGTGCGGCCAACGATGACATCTGAGGGCCAGTCGTAGTGGGTAAGTAGATGTCCGTACCTCGTTCTGTGTCCACAGAAATCGCAGAGTCGACCTCTGGAGACATCATGTGTTTTGTCCCCGGTCCCACGAATGAACACGCCATAATCGGCTACGGATTGCCAAGTCCATCCATCATATGGCAGATTGTCGGGCGTGTTTGTCCAGGCTTTTGGTTTCATTCGAGTCCCCGACCCCGAGGCGTCGGCGGATTATCCATCCACCACAGCACCTCGTCCAGACTGAGGGGACGCCATTCGCCCGTCAGCCGGTAGGCATGATCTACGCCAACGTCAATCGCACGGCGGCCAGGCCACAAGGTATTCAACTGATCCTCAAAGAGGCCGTGGCTGTGCCCGTATACGTGGATCCCTCCGTGTTCCCGCTTCCGCCACGAGAGACACGGGTAGTGTTGAACATGAACGTGGTGCTCGCTGAACTTCTTGAACAGCATGTAGTCCATCACAGATACATGCTTCGCCAACGAGGCAGAATCGTGATTGCCCCTCGCCAGATGGAGTTGACGTACGTTGATTCTGGCGCGGTAATGTCCTACACGTCCGCCCCGCCAACAGAAGTCCCCAGCGTGATAGAGCACATCATTCTTCACAACGACGCGATTGATCTCGTCGATCAAGTGATCATCCATCTCTTCGATCGTTTTGAAGGTCCGCCCACGCTCGGGCATATGTCGCAGAATAGCCTTATGGGCAAAGTGGGAATCTGCTGTGAAGTAGATGTCAGGCATCAGAGTCTCCAAGATAGTCGGGCCGGTAGTCACGAGGGCCTCTTAGGCTGCACTGGCACGACGCGACCGCCGTTCTTACTGACTACGTGATCGGCACGGGCCTTGTTGGCGTAGATCAACTGTGGGTATTTATTGTCTGCTCGGGTTACGACGTACCATGTTGTGTCAGGCATCTCTCAAGACTCCGTAGATGAAATCCTCAATCACATCCCGTGGGATTGCCAAGATCTCGGCAAGATTCAGAGCACTCTGGAGGGCTTCAACGAGATCGTGTGAATCTAGGTTGTAGGCAATCGCGAAGTTGTTCGCCCTGGCAATCTGCGCCATCGTGAGTTTAGACATCGCGTACCCTGTCAACCAGAACTTGACTGATCCTTGCTTCTCGATTCAACCGGTTGTTCCCATTTTGTGGGAGCCGGGCACCCTGTTCCAACACTTCGGCGATGTCACAGTTCACTAGGACATTCTGGTAATAGGTGAAGCCGGCTTCAGCCCAACACTCCTTGGTCACCATATACCAATCCCATGTTTCCAGGTCACAGACCGGACAGGTGTTATCAATTTCTCTCATTTTTCTTCCGATGGTAGGCGATGGACAGCATCACTCCAGTTAGTTGGTCCTGCTGTTCCACGAGTTTTTCGTGGACACCAGCGGCGACATCATCAATTGCATCCTCGAAGGTTGCGTACCACTCACAGCTTTCCTGTTTGATTTCCTTCCGTGGTTCATCAGAATAGCCCGGGTTTACCAGTACGGCAATCAGACTGCATCCTCGTTTCAGAAGAGTAGCCTGGTGTTGCTCCTTCAACCGTGTGTACCGGGAATCACCACGGTCGCCATGGATAGCTCTACAAAATTCCAGTTCGTACCACTCGGGCGCGAGATAGACGGTGTCATTAAGATTCCACTCTTGTGTGTTTTGCATCAGTGCCCTTTCACCAGGTTGAGTACGGCATCAGCAGCGTAGTAATCCGGTGCGATGTATGATCCGACCAGTCCGAGGGTAGAGAAGACGGCAATTAGTACAAAGACAATCAGCATGGCGCCAAAGCAGACGGCAAGTGGAGCATGGTCGCAGTTTCTCCGGTCCCAGTTCTTCCAGAGCCGTCTGCTACAGGCACAGAAAATCGCAGATCCAATGAGGCCAAACATGGCCCACACGCTACTTGTCAAGCGACCATATGCAACAGCCTGGGCGGCGACTTCCGGCGTCACTGTTCGTACGGCTTGCAGAATTTCAACAACTTGTTCAACAACTTGTTCAACAACTTGTTCTTCCATCAGGATCTCCTTTTGATCTTGTGAATGGCAATGGCGACCTTTACGGGCCACTTTATATGACTGGCATCATCAACAACTGTTTGGAGGGCCTCCAGGATCGTTGGAGCCCGCCTCGTAATATACGGCCGATACCGAGTAGAGACCGTACAGTCTTTCTCTGTGACGTTGATTTGGATCCCGCCAGGCCCTTTGCCCAGCGCGTCGGCCAATTCCTGAATGCTACTCATCTAACTCCTTTCGATATTCCTCCATCTTCTCGTCAATTTCGGGATCGCCCATGAACACGAGCACTAACAAGTTGAGATCAATGTCACACTGCTTACAGATTGGACGCCATAGATTCCCATCGGAACAGATTTGCCATTGCGAAAACGCGGGATCTCCGCATCTCGCACACGGCAATCTCTTCAACCCTATCTCAGCGTACGGTTTCTTCCGGCCGTGTCTCATGGTTCACGTAGATGGGTTTGCAAACTAGTTGGGCAACTGTGTGGAACTCCTTTCGGAATTCCTTCACTGAGACGAAACCATTTTCGAGATGTTCTAAGAACATGTCTTGCACCTTTGGGATGATCTCAGGGTTATCATCTAGGATCTTCATTACCACTCGCCCTTCGGCGTAGTCCATCGGTGTGGTTCGATCAAAGTATTCGTGGACCCATGCGGCCGTCACGAGACCAATGATAAAGCCGACGCAAAGTTTCATGAGTGTGTCAATCATACGTTTTCTTTCAATTCGAGGCGTTTGGTGGTTACTGCTTGTTCAGCTCCAGCAAGTGTATCAAATCGGCCGAGCCGGTGTCGTTTCTTTTTGGATTGAATCTCGGCAGAGTACCGACCTGTTTGTGAGCAAAGAGAAACTCCTCTAAGGCCTGTGGTATTGTTGGTGTTCAAATCAACAGGTAAACGACTGCCTTCCACATGTTGCCATAGCTTCCCATGTCTGATTTCTGAGATTATCCCAGGGGAGATGCCGTACCGGTGTGCGAGTACTTTATGACTTTCACTTGATTCAAGAATCTCTCGAACATCCTGCTCGGTTAGTTTTGAGGCACCATGTTTTGAGCCTCGCCTGTCTACGCCATGGCCTTTTTGATCTCGGTCACGGCTATTGTCTTGATCAGACCCTAGCCAGAGATGATCTGGATTCACGCATCCTGGATTATCACAGATATGACAAACAAGCTTCTCACCTGGATCAACACCATGCCGGATGAAGTACGAAATTCTGTTTGCACGATACGTGGAGCCATTTAACCAAAATCGACCGTAACCATCATGAACTAACCCAGCAGTCCATTGCCAGCAATCATCATTCATGTCAACCTTGGCCCAGAATCTGTCCAGGTCTGAATTGGTCAGGTTGGAGATGGCTTTGATACTCATTCCGTGCCCATCCAGTCAAAGAAATACCAGCGTCCCAAAAGGTCGATCACCTCATCGTGTGCGATGTGTCGAACGTAGGCTATCAGATCCCCCCAACACCCAAAGATGCATTCATGACATATCATCCCAAATGCCCAATCCGGGCAGAGATGTTTGCCACCTTCCTGCATCACGAGTATGGGTTTTTTCGCGGTTAGCCAAGGCCATTTCTTCAATGGTTCCGAAGCCACTATTGTCCTTGTCAAGAAAGAAAATCAAGAAATCGGCCAGGTCAACCATGCGCAAATCGACACATCGGATAGGTTTAATTTCATTGGCAACATACTGATAGTTGCCACGCGCCTTTTCGCGGTGCCGAAGTTCCCTGGTCTCTTGATTCTCGACTCCAATGTCAATCGGCTTTGAGGTAGGATCCATGAAGATGATCCCCAACCCACTGAGTTCTTTTTTGATTTGTTGCCGCCAGCCGACTCCCCCGTCCGCAACGCGATCCATGCTTCCGCCAAGATAGCAGCGAGTATTCGCTAATCGATTCATACTATCACCTTTCTTTTGAAAGTTCCATAGCGTTCCCCTGGTAAACACGTGGTGGCAATAGCTCCCGATAACGCGAGGCTCCTAGCCGCGTGCAGCCGAGATTCAGAAACTGCTTTGCATCTTCATACCTGTGGATGCCACCGGAAGCTTTGACTTCACACTGGTCACCTACGGCATCCAACATCACAGTCACTGCTGCAACCGTTGCGCCACCGGGGGCGAAACCAGTGGAAGTCTTCACCCAACTGACTCCGCTGTCTACGCAACGTTTACACGCCTCCGTAATTTGCTGTGGTGTGTAATGGCATGTTTCCAAGATTGCTTTGACACGGACCCGTGATTTCGCGGCATACTCACAAATGTATCCAAGTTCTTGATTGATGATGGTCTGGTCCCCACCGAGGTACCGCCCATAGTTGAGCACTACATCCAATTCCTTGGCTCCACGTTCAATAGCACATCGTGCCTCGATCAGCTTGGCATAGGGTTCGACATTCCCATACGGGAAGCCAATCACAGAGCAAACGTTGTCGTGCAGGCTGGCCGCCCATTTCACATTGACTGAAGCTACACAGATGCTTTTCAGCTTATGCTTGTTGGCGAACGCACAACCTAACCAAATGTCTTCGACTGTTGCCAGAGGACTCAGTACGGCGTAGTCCAGAGCGTCGGCAATCTGTTTCTTGGTGTAGCTCATTGTGCCCTCCGATGACCTTCACACAGACTCTGGTGAAGATCCCTGAAATTTCGGCCGTTCTCCCAGCGACCCTCAACATCTACATCATTATGGAATCGGGCGTCCGCTTGCATGGTCAACAGTGGTTGGACAAGCCGGTAGAATTGGAGAAGAGCCGCCGCATTAGAGATGCCAATGACGATGTCGTCTTCGTAACTCACTGCAAGGAGAGCAATGTACTCAAACTCCCTGGCCCGGGTGCAGGGCTCATTTTCCATCTTATGTTGGTGCAAGATGAAACATCCAGATTCGTCCCAAGCAGTGGGGTAGGATTCAATGACGTAGAATCCCAACGACCTTGCAACGTGTTGAGCCCAGAGTCGACAGTCGGGCACCCGGCTCGGAGAGCCATCTTCTGTGTAGGCATCCTCTGGCATTTCGCCAACGTCCTTGAGGAGATCGAAACGCAATGTAGTGATTACAGGTTCGGTTCGAGACATGGTGTAGTTCATCGGATTCCCTCCAGGAGTGCAATGGTAAAATCTTCGGAATACTCTTGCCAGGCGAGTATGACGTAGGTACCGGGTGAGACTTCAAACACCATTGACTCTCGATTCCCGGCCGCTTGGTTGATTCGCTCTTCGCTCAGACATTGATCGGCTTCGAGTTCAAACTGTTGCTGTTGAAGCTCGGCCATCTTCCTACCAGTCTTCTCGATCTCGTTATCAAATGCCCACCACTCAGCAACGTGTTGTTCAAGACTTTGGTTCATTCCGTACTCCCTGCAAATATGTCATTAAAAGGTAATTCCAGAGACGCACATACCAATTCGGTTTGAAGAGGATGCAGTTGCCGTTGTTCCAATGCTCACACTCCCTGTAGGCAGGCGTCAATTTTCCCGTTACCTTGTCAACGTCCTTCTTCCATGAGGCATAACACCTATGCTTTGTAAGACTTAACCGGGCAGTCTTGTGCCACGCACATTTTATGCGGATGGTTTTCACAGAATCCCCTCACTTACATACCAGGTTCGTTTGGCCATCTCCAACAGCTTTGAAGCATACCAGGAGCTTACTTTGAATCCGCTGCTGCCAAAACGATTCACAACTTGAATGTCATAATCTTCCATCACCATCAGATAGTAGTGACTACTACTTTTCCAACTGACGAAGATCAAGATGCAGTTTCTTTCCCACAGAAACTGTTTAGCCTTTGTCCATTTCCTCCTAGATGCCTGGCCCAAAACTTTGGTTATGTTCTGGATGTGGGTCCCGTGAGGGTGTGCGCAATTGACAAGTTTTCGATATCTGGGCAAATTTTGGTAAGTTACATGATGTCCAAAAAATTTGTCAACATTCAGGAGAGCAATGGCTCCACCTGAATACTGATCGCGTTGTTTGCAGAATCTCACAGAATCCTTGCTCCTGGGTACCGCCAATCATACGCAATCCGACCGTCTGGGAAAAATATCACTTGACGTATGTCATTGGGATCAGTGGTGCCAGTCAGACAGTTTCCGAGTGCGACATTCTGCCCGTTGTAATCATAGACGAGTCCGCCATGCGGTAGCTCTAACAAGCGGGTGGCCCCTTTCATTTCCAAGTAGTTCATTAGCTTGCGGCAAGCTCCATCCACTTGTTCGCCTTTCACAAAGGTGGCAACCTCGTGGTTGGCAACTTGATCTGGCATAGTAACTTCACGGAACGTCAATTGCTCAACACTATGCATGGCTGCTTGGTTGACCAGGCTATCAAACTGGGCGGGCAGATGCACACCACTTTTGAGCATTGTGCAATTCAGGCGAACGGCGAAACCGATGTCGTGGAGTCGCTTTACAGCGTTCCAATAATTGAAGTCGTCCTTGATGCCCATCAACTCGTTGCTTTTCTGTGGATCGGAGTGAGCGACGGAGATGCAGACAAGCGTTAGGCCGAGTTCCGCCCACTTGACGAACTCCTCTGAAAGTTCCTCGACTCGGATACCATTTGTTTGCAGATCGATCAATGGGAACCGATGATTCAACACAGTCAAGTATTCGTTGATCTGCTTGGGGAACAATAGTGGCTCACCCTTTCCAGTCAGCAAAATGTTCACTAACCCGTCACGAGCCTGTTCCACAACATCCATCGCTGTGTAGAAACGGTTCCAGTTGACTTCAACCTGTGTACACGCCCTTGACTGCGTCATCTTTGAGACACAGAACGGGCAGTTCGCGTTGCAGGCTGCCGTACCAACGACTATTGAGAATGTGTGAGTTTTCATTGGGACTCCGCGTATGTGTGGAGAAGGAGATCAATGACTTCCGCATTGCACATTGTACTCAAGGCGTAGACGGGAATGGGGTCGTAGCCTATTGTCAAGGTTCGCAAGTTGTACGCCCACGGCGTACCCATGGGCTCGATTGTGTGTGAAAATTCGTCAACTGTGAAAATCGGTGACCCGCACCACATTACATGCACATCCCCATTCACCTTATGGTATTCCCCTCCAGCGGGGCCGCCGATGAACAAATACTTTTTCATGTTTGATACCCTTTCATCAGAGTGCAGAGAATTTTATGCTCAGGCCAGCTTCCAGGTGCGTAAAATAAAATCCCAAACCATTCGTGTGCGAGGTAGTCGCACACGGTGAAGCATCCATTCTCTGCTACTAATGCCGACCAGTCATCAGGCACAACTGGGTCTTGAGGCCATGGGACACTCAGCATGCAAGTATAGATGAGGGTTTTAGTCTGCCCGCCCCAGGGCCCGCCAACAAATAGCACGTCTTTCATACTATACCCTGTTCATTAACTTGGTGGCTTCCTCGGCCGACAACGAATCCAAAACGTAGATCTCCATGTCTCGCAAGTTCCTGTGCCTAGTAACCAAAGCAAACGTACCTTGAACCCATGTCTGGCGTACGTACACGACCATGTCCCATGTATTTATAAACAACTCACAGAAGACGATTTCACGGTCACCATTGGCTTCCAACCACTGACCGTTGAGATCACCAACGAAAAGGTACTTTTTCATTTGAGGAGACTCCCGAGGCACAACAATCCGAATCCGATATCGTGGACACATCAAAGTGATTGCGCATCCAATCACTTTGATGTGTCCACGATATCGATCCAAGAATGTCGGGCGGTACGGCAGAAACAGATTGCCGGGTTCGGGTGGTTCTACCATCTTTCAATCTTCGTTGGGATTATTGTGACAGGTATGTTGAGCACATTGAAATGTTCCTTGGACATTTCCCATGACGTATGCAATCCTCTGGCCCACGTCTCCAACTGATCGATGTCTTCATCAGTCACGATCATCGGGGCGGGTCCATGCCGTTCCCGCCATACCCAAAGGCACCTGATGACGGCATTGGCGATCCAGGGTTCTTTGTCAGGGAGTCTGGCCATCAGTTTGGCAGTTCAGTCATGAAAAGGCTGGCGTAGGTATCCATATTGTCTTTCATCTGTTGGATTGCTTGATGCGTGCGGTGATTGGAGTTTGCCAACATGATAACCTGATGTGGGTGGAAGGCACCCATATCTTTAGCAACAGCTTCTTGCTTGGTCCGTTCCCATAGGATACCAATTGTGTGGGCTAACCAAGCAAGTGTGTCATGGTCTTTACGTTTGGTGGCAGCGCATAATTCCTTGACGACTTGTTCGTAAGCTTCTCGTGTTGTCATCAGAACCCCTGGGGCAAAAGGTTCGGGTTGGCAGAACGTGGTGTGCCGTGGACAACCAGATCTGCAAATGCACGAATAGCATGGTTGCCAACTGCAAATGCTTCTGCCGAATTTTCCGTGTTTACACCAATGATAACCCCTGCCAAGCTGTTATCGAAGGTCGTGATCGGAGATCCCGTGCAAGTGTTGGGTAGATTGCCATCAAGCAACAACCAGTCGGGGTTCGTTGTGTATTGAACCACGTTTGCATCGAAAGATCTCCCCAAACCCCACACAAGGACTGAAGCGTCGGGTGGAATGTTGGGAGCTTCGTCCACTCTCATTCCAACGAATTCTCTGTTTGCCACTGCTAAAGCGGCCAGGCCAAGCCACTCACTCTTTCGAAGCAGCATTGCGGAGAGTTGTTCGTCATCAACCGTCACGGTGTAATGCATGTCACCTGGCCTGAAGACCATCTTACTAGTGAGGACGAATGTGTACTCATCATATGTCACCAGAGTCCCGACACCAACATGCGAGACTTCCCGACCGTGCGCCGTCACCCTGACCACATAGTCGAAAGGATTCTGTACCTTTTTGGGTACTGGTGCTTCATTCGCCCGTGGCTGTGACGCCTCTGGTTCATTACCCTTATCCGAGAGTAGATAACACGTTATGACTGCCACAAGTGCGGCTGCACCAAATGCAACGATGTCTGACTTCTTCATTGTACTTCCTTCAAATTTTTGAGTGCTTGGAATGCTGTCAATACACAACCCATTCGTGCCTGGGGAACCTCGGCAGAGAACAATTTGAGCATGTCTTCCTTAGTGAAGGTTTCCACGTCTTCTAGGGTTTGATGCTCGAAATGCTCGGCAAGCATCGAAGCAGCGGCTTGCGAGAAACAACAACCTTCACCAGTCCAGTAGAATCGACTGATGATGCCCCCTTGACTGATATGCAATTCAACACGGATCTCGTCCCCACAGATATCACCTCTGTGGGATCCACGATGCGTGTATCTATATTGACTCTCACCATGATGGAACGGCTTGCCATAATGCTTCAGGACGTGGTCTTCATACATCGAGATCATTCCTCAGCTTGACGTTTTGCTTCTAGCACTCGTAGTTCAAGTGCTTTCGCCGCCTGCACAAAATCTTTGTCGTGCTTGTGTTTCTCTTTCAAAGCGATGCATGGTGGGGCAAGAGGGTCGTGATTTTGGTTCAGAAGTACCACATAGGTTTTGATGGGCTCCAGATCCTCGGCCGTGTCGATCACGTACATGCCAATTGGAATGAAACCGTCTATACAGAGCACATTGAGGATCATGTTAAGGTCTCTGGTCCGCCTTCCTCTCCGAATGCTGTCAATTTGCTGGCCCATGTTGGCTGCCGGTGGGACCACACCATCCACGGTGTATTCGGGTACCATGTCACCCCGGGCACCCGTGGCTAACCGAACATCATAGTCTCGCATCTTGTACACCTTGTCTAAGTAGGCTTCCAATTCACGGAAATGCACCCGGCAGACCAAACTGACTGTCATAGGAAGTTTGGGTTTTGGACCTTTCCACGCCTGCACGGGCTTCATGGGGCGGTATCGTCTTCGTCTGAGCATGTGTGGTCCTTGCTGTTATCTTATCCTCTACCGGATTCTACAGCAAAATCCCACTCTGTTGACGGCTTTCCTCAATTGTTTCACCCCAGACAGGTTATTTGCCGCGTTAAAACCAGAATTTCCGGCAAAATCCTCACAATTTGTCACGTTTGCCCATACTTTGCGTCTATTGTATAATAGAGGAAGATGCCAAACACAATTAGTTTGAAAGTATCCTATGCAACGAGTCACCGATCTTGCCGACCCGAATCGCTGTAAGGGCGCTGCACCTGACGGGCAGTGTCAAAACCGGGCTGAGTATGGGTCCGAGTATTGTTGCGTTCACGGCGGTAGGAGCATTCAAGAGGCTGAGGACAAGCGAGGGTACCTTCTGGCCAAGGTTGACGATCGAACTCGACTGGCAAGGCTATCCGACGATCTGGAGCCTGTGAAGGAGCTTCGAGATCTCATTTCACTTCAGCACATGCTCGTGGAGAAGCGATACAACGCCATCACCAACGAAGGTGAGCTTTTGGCGGCTTGCGGCCCGTTGAATCAAATGCTGTTGACCATGGAACGGCTGATCAACTCGTGCCATCGCATCGAAACCAACCTCGGTGAGCTTCTTCAGCGGCATGCCGTCCTTGCTCTAGCCAAAGAAATGGTGGCGATCGTCATTGATGAACTCGACGGCATCGAAGACTACGAGATCATTGTAGACCGCATCACTAAACAACTAATTGACACAATTCGCAACGCAAGCAACGTTGTTGAGAAAGACACTTTGCAACTACCGCCACCTATAGAAGATGATCAATAAGGTCTCCGCGACTTTGCAATGATGCGTAACTGACGGAAGCACGACTCCCCTGAGGTCATCTTTTATGGATTTGCCGAGACTGTGTGTTTGTGGACAGGAAATTCGATACTCGAATGAATCCCGCTGCGAAGAGTGCTGGATTGAAGATACCATTCGTTACCACGGTCGAACACAACGTGTAAAATCCTACTCCTATCTTGAACATGAAAGAGATCCCGCTCACGCACGGTAAGGTTGTGAAGAGGGAAGAACTTGTTGGAGAGTTTGCCTGTGCGTAAAGGAGACCATCATGGACTTCAGACCAGGAGACGTAGTCGGCTTCTCAGGTGAGGGAGGAATTTCCTTCGCCGTGAACATCCTGAGCTATGGCATCCCCTGGTACTCCATCAGCCATGTAGGCATCCTGGGTGAACATGAGGGCGAACTGCTACTGTTCGAGTCCACCACGCTCTCGAACCTTCCATGTGTCATTCAAGGTAAATCAGTCGAGGGCGTACAGGCTGTCAGGTTGAAAGACCGAGTTCGAGAGTATGACGGCAAGGTCTTCTGGTACCCACTTGTCAATCCATTGTTTGCGAGCGATCGTCAGCATCTCCATCAATTCCTTATAGATCAAATTGGTAAGCCGTATGATCTCATCGGAGCGTTGAGAGCCGGTGGCAAAATCTGGGCATGGATGGAATCACATCTTCGAGAGGCCGACTTAAATTTCTTGTTCTGCTCCGAACTCGTAGCAAGCAGTCTCAACAAAGTGAATCGACTGGAGACTCACAACGTGTCATCCTGGAGTCCAAACAGACTCATCCGCCAAGGACTCAAAAAGAACATCCTACAGAGACCAAGGAGATTGACATGCGCGGACTTCTAGTGGCACTGGTGTTACTCACAGGATGTGTCCCAACACCCTCTCCGAAATCCGAGATACACATCCGCATCCCAACACCGATTGGTACTGTGGTCATTGATAGAAATTGTGACGGAGAGTGCTGCCCATGAGAAAGCTCCTAGCCATTCTACTTTTGTCGTTGGTTGGTTGCGAAGGCGTGACCATCGATATGGGAGACTGGAACATTCCGTCCGTCATCCAACCTGTCAAACCATTCCACCAGTATCCTGCGTATCAGATGGAGTACCCAACCGTTAATCTTGAGGGAGCCTTTCGGGAACGAAATTGGTTCGGGCAACAGGGCGAGGGCAGTTGCGTCCATGCTTCAATGACGATGCTGTTTAGATGGCAGGGCCGTCCCGATCTAGCAGATTTGTGGCGTCGAACCTACGCGGACGGCGAGTGGACCGGAGGCACTGGTCTCGCTGCCAAATTCGACAAAGAGGGGGTTCAATACGCATACACCACTGGCGAAAAAGATCTTTCGTTTCTGGAATGGTCTATTGCAACCCGTCGAGGGTGCGGAGTCACTGTTCGGGGAGGGGCACATATGGTCCTACTGGTTGCCTTGGATAGTGAACGTGCTGGAATCCTCGACAACAACTCCCCCGAAGAGATCAAATGGATCGATCGTGAAACTTTTCTTCAAGAATGGTATTCGTCACAATCTTGGGCGGTCACGCCAGTGTATTCGCCCCCACCACCACTTCCATGTTCAAGAGGAGATGCCTAATGGCAATCACGTACCCACTGACCGGCCCTGTATTCGTTGACATGAACAACACCGAGCCGAGCTATCTTCACTACGTCAATCAGACTCTTGTCCCCGCTACCGGTGACACTGCATTTTGGACACTGACCAATTTCACCATCGACGCTAATGGCTACATTGATTCATCCGCTGTCGCCATCTCAAGCGTGGCGTCACGATACACCCCAGGAATGATTCCCGGCCACCTATACAAGGTGACGATTGTCGTTGCTGCTACTGACGAAAATCTTGTGGTGACGATGGGTGGAGTGGCTGTCGCCATCATCGCCTCTGCTGCCACCTATGTGTACTACGTCCGACCAACAGATGGTGACCCGCTTGCCTTCACCACGACGGCCGGTTCCACGACAGCTTCGATCACGTCGGTCATTGTGGAAGCCGTAGACCCCATCAACCCAGATCTCATTCCTGACGCTTAATTCCCACGAGGGAGAATCCCATGAAAAGACTTCTTTTGATTCTTGTACTCCTGGCAATCCCCTGTGTGGTGATGGCCGATGTGCAAGAACGAGTATCGCCCCCGCAAGATCAAAATGCGTGGTACGTGAGTGTGTTCGGTAATCCGACCGACGCACAGTTCGAGCAACTCAAAGACTGGTTCAAGACCCACCAGGGTCTCAAAGCTTTGCGGAACCAGGTCCACTACAATGAGTATGCCTCGGATCAACTTAGGTTCGAACGATACGAGGAAACTCTGCCCGGCCTACCGTGTGTGCGAATGCAGAACGAGAAAGGTAAAGTGATCTCGGAATACTGGGCTGATAACATTCCGATTACATCGGAGGCCCTCTACCGGGCCATGCGAGATGATCTTCAAAATAAGACGGAGGGCCGCTTGTTCGGGAGACGACGCAGAGGGTGTCCGAACAAACAACCAACCCCACCTCCGTCACCGCCTGCTAAACCGCCCCCTCCTGCTAAACCACCGGTTGGACCTCCGATTCTACCTGATCCACAGGAGCCGGAACCAAAAACACCTGGCTTCCCCTGGCTGCTTGCGGTACTGTCAACTCTCATTGGTGTTGGCATCGGCATGGCACAGGGGTACAAAATGGAGCGTGAAGATTCGACTGCTCCGAGCGTTACCAAACTTTAACAGTCTTTTCAAGGGAGAAACAAATGACACTGACAATTTCTAATCTCATCATCATCGCTCTTTGTGGCGTGGTTGCTTGGCTCGCGGCCAAGTGGCTGTTCAAAAAGGACACAGAGATCGAGAACCGTCGCCGAGCCGCTGGCCAACTGGCCGCCAAGCTTCGCGAGATGGGGTTCACTGAACTGCCCGAATTTTTCATTGACTATTCGGTCGGCGACTACAGCGGCATGGCATACAAGCTCAAGGCCGTTGCTCAAAAAATGATGTCCGGAGAGAAGGGCGTCCTGGCCGAGATCGGTGATGTGTTTGATAAGCTTCTGAAAATCAAACTCGCCACGCAGGAAGGCCGCATGCTAGTCCGATCTGAACTGGAGTCCATGGAGAAGATGTTGTCACCCGTCGCTCCCGTCGCTCCCGTCGCTCCCGTCGCTCCCGTCGCCCCCGTTGTGGCTCCGATTGATGTAGAGTCTCTGGTTTCCACGGTGGCCGAGGTGGCTTTGACAAATCCCACCCCTGTGACACCGGTTGAGTAAGGAGAATCACATGAGATACGTCTGTTTCTTGATTCCCGTCCTCATGTTTGCCGGTTGCAGCGGTCTCACAATTGACCCCGGTCAAGAGGCTGTGGCTGAAACTACAGTAGCTCCGCAAACAGAACCTGTTCTTGGGCCCGGGCCGATGCGCGAGGTGCTCTTCTTCACGCAGCCAAGTTGCCCACCCTGTGAGGCCGATAAACCGAAGGTGGAAGAGTTGCGTCGGAAGGGTGCAAAGATCACGGAGATCAACATCCGTGAGCAGCCCGACCTGGCACGCCAATACCAGATACGAAGTACGCCTACTTACGTGGTATTGGAGGACGGCGTCGAAGTCGAGAGGACACAGAGCATTTCCGTTCTGATTACCATCTTGGTGAAGCTTCTCGCTTTCCTGTTACCTTTGATGCTTGGCTAACCCAACATCTTATGGATCGAGCCTCATTTGGAGGCTCGATTCTTCGGTACCCATGCCATGCGATCTCATGGACTTTGTCCAGTAAGTGCAGTGGGTGTCGAAGAATCGGATAATCCCAATTTTCAAGGAGTACCCATGAAAGTCAATCTGCCACGACACGAGCAGTACAATCGAGTCCGTTTGACTGTCAACACGCCGCGAGGCAGCGAGATTATGGTATTTGGCGAGCCACACAAAGTCGCTGAACTCAAACTACCCGAAGGTGTCGAAGAGAATGATGTCGAGGTAATCGCCCAGTACATAGATGGCGGCAGTCGATTGTTCGGCAATGAATTCGTTCTTCGGTCAGCGATGCTCGTCGATGCTGAACCAGAGATGGTGCGTGAAAGTGATGAACAACCCAAAGAGGAGATGAAAAATGAAGAAACTCCTGCAGAACCTCGTGAAGAAGATGCTCCTGAATTGGATGAGGGATCTCCCGAACCGTTTGTTGACTTGGTTGAGGACGCTCCCGAGTCTCCTGCTGAGCCGGTTCAAGAAGAAGTGAAGAAGCATCGCCGTAAACGAGGGGCCTACTAGGAGAAACTCATGGCTGATCTTCTCCAGGAGCTCACGCTGACAATCGCTGATGGTTTGCAAAGCCAATCGCTAACTAGCTGTTTGAGGTGGGCAGCCAAACGTCGAGTGATGACGCATGAGGATTTTCCTGGTCCATACTCGCCGAAGTTTCATCCATGGGTGAAAGGAATGCACAACTCTAAGGCTCCTTTCAATTTTGCCATGAAAGCAGCCCAAACTGGCCTGACCGAGACACTCATCAATTTGGCGTTCTGGAATATTGACATGTTACGGCGGGATGTGTTGTACGTTCTCCCGACCAGCAGAAATGCCAGTGACTTCTCCAAGTCTCGGTTTAATCCGGCTCTGAAGAACAGCCCCTATCTTAAAAGTATTTTCACCAACACGAATTGTGTGGAGTTAAAACAGGCCGGTGCCAACACGCTCTACATCCGTGGATCACGTGGTGACAGCAACCTGAAGTCGATTCCCGTCTCCGTATTGCTGTTGGATGAAATTGATGAAATGAGTCAGCGGGCTATCCAGCTTGCTTTGGAACGATTGTCTGGCAGCCTGAGTAAAACAGTCTGGGGCATCTCAACCCCGACCATCCCTGGTTACGGGATCGATAAGCTTTTTCAAAACACAACCCAAGAACACTTTATGTTCAAGTGTCCTTGCTGTAGTCGTCGGACTGAATTGATCTGGCCTGACTGTGTGGAGATCATTGGCGAGAGTATTCAAGATCCTCGCTGCCGTGAATCATTCCTGAAGTGCAAGGAATGCGGTGGTAAATTAGAGCATAAGGCTAAGCCCGATTGGTTGGGAGATGCCAAATGGCATGTCACCAATGCCAACAGTAATCCAGATAGGCGTGGATTTGCCATCTCACAACTCTATTCCTTCACAGTGACACCCGGTGAGTTGGCAGTTGCCCACTTCACAGGTTTTGGTGACGAAGCGGCATGTGTGGAGTTCCACAACTCTAAGCTTGGTAAGCCATATGTTGGTGATGGAGCCAAAGTAACCGATGAAGACATAGACGCCTGCATAGCCAACTATACCAAAGATGATCCCCGCCCCACCGGCGGCAATCGGATCATTACCCTTGGGATCGATCAAGGAAAATGGAACTATGCTGAAGTGACGGAGTGGTTTTTCGACAAGTACTCTGTTGATCTGAATGTGGCGGCGAAAGCAAAAGTTTTGTTTCACGTCAAATTCCATGAAGAAGACTTCAATCAGTACGTCGATGAATTGATGCGAGAGTGGCAAATCCAAGCTTGTGTCATTGACCCTGATCCCCACCCCATGGAAGCACGCCGTTTTGCCCGTCGCTTCCCAAGCTACGTATGGCTGTGCCGTTTTAGACGAGGACCGACTGGCAAAGAAATTTCAGTCTCTGATGACGGAGACTACGCCCCTATCGCCACCGTTGAACGGGCAACTTGGTTCAGTGCAGCGTTGGGACGTTTCCGAGAGCCCCGTCGAATATCGCTGCCCCGTGATGTGTCTATGGAATACAGAGATCACATCAAAGCGCCAGTTCGGACGTACGTCAAGTTGGGTGGCGAGAAGAGCACGAAAGACGAGCAGAAGAAAAATCAGAGTCGTGACTTAGTGGCTGCGTATATCAGCACCGGACCTGACCATTACGCTTTAGCACGTGTATATAGTGAAATCGCTTTGCCCTTCGCCGCCAGTATGGATTCTGGAGAAGATATTTCCAAATTCCTTTGATGAGGTTACCATGATCCAGCAAATTACTGAATTTCGTCTGCCGGGCTTCTTTGGCGCAATGACGGAATGGGGCAAGTACAGGTTGACCTTCGGGGGGGGTGAAGCATTCAGGACCGAATACCTGCAAAAGTTTACTGCCCGAGAAACCACCGCAGAGTTTCAAATTCGCCGAGATCTCACTCCCATACCCACTTTTGCCAAGGCTGCGGTCAACGACATTCGCAATGCAATATATCAACCCATGGTAGATATAATTCGGAGAGGCGGTTCTGACACATACCAAAAAACAATAGCCGGTGTTGATGGTGGTGTTGATCGTCGTGGATCCAGCATGAACGCCTTCGTTGGACAAAAGGTGGTGGAAGAGTTGCTGGTGATGGGCAAAGTGGGCGTCTTCATTGATGCACCCTCAGTCGAGGAGCATGCAACCCTGAATCAAGTGAGTGATTTCCGACCGTTTCTCTACGCCTACAAGATCGAAGACATTCTCTCGTATGCATGCACCGATCCTGAGAACCCATCCGAGTTCAAGGCCCTGCTGTTACAGGACAAGGTCATCACCTATGATAAAAATTCTGGTTTGCCAGAGGCTGAGACAACTCATTATCGGCACCTCTGGCTGAATGAAGAGGGTTTTGTCAATGTTCAATTCTACAACGCCGTCAACGACCCGGTAGATCGTTATGGTAACACTGCGGGCCCTGTCACACTCAACCTACGAGCAATCCCGTTCGTTCTCGTTGATATAGGTGAAAGTTTGCTCAAGGATGTGTGTGAATATCAGATTGCACTGCTCAATCTGGTGTCTAGCGACGTGAACTACGCTCTGCAAGCCAACTTCCCATTCTACACAGAACAGGGTGACATGAGAAAGGTTGGAGGCCATCTCAAGGTGGCAGCTAACCCAGACGGTACAGCGACAGCCGGTGGGCAGGGAGCCCACGATACTGAAATCAAGACAGGCGTCACGCAGGGTCGTCGCTATGACAAGGATATGGACCGTCCTCAGTTCATCAATCCATCCAGCGAACCTCTGAAGGCATCAATGATGCTTCAGGAAAAGATGGAGAAGGACATCCGTAAGCTAGTCAATCTGGCTGTACAGACACTAGCTACTCGCCAATCTGGCGAAAGCAAAGCGATGGACAACCAGGGGCTGGAAGCCGGTCTCTCGTACATCGGACTGAAGTTGGAGAGTGCCGAACGACAGATTGTCGAATATTGGTCCGCCTACGAGGAAAGTGTACGAAGCAATCGCAAGGTTGCAACGATTCATTATCCAGACCGGTACAGCCTCAAGAGCGACGGACAACGTATCGAGGAAGCCTCTGACCTGTCGAAGGTAATTATCAACACACCCAGTAAGACGGCCCGTAAAGAGCTTTGGAAGACGTTGGTCACGAATCTCCTTGGCGGCAAGGTAAATCCTATCCGTCTTGGTGAAATCATGGATGAGATTGATAAGGCCAAATTCACCACGTCTGATCCGGAGGTAATCATCGCGGCAAAGGACGCCGGTCTGGTTGGCGAGCAACTTGCCTCACAAGCCCTGGGCTTCCCTGACGAGGAGTATCTCCAAGCAAGAGAAGATCACAGTGCTCGTTTGACGCTCATTGCTGAGCATCAAGGAACCATCGACAAAGCTCCCATCAATGCTGCTTCTCGTGGGGTTGTTGATTTGGATGATGATCCGAAGTCTGGCGTGGCCGAGAAGGAAGTCAGCCGCGACACCACATTCCAAGATACCACTAAGGACCGCACTCGCGGCAAAGGGAAAAACAAATGAATGTATCACTACCGGAGTTCAAAACAGGTTATGGCGGTGCTGAAGCAAGCCCACAATCTATTGCCAATTCTCAAGCACTAGTCCGTGGACTTCAATTGAAGGCTAACGCTGGTAACGCGGACATTGTCTACGTTGGTGGAGCTTCTGTGTCCATTGTAACCGGCTATGAGTTGTCGGCAGGCGATGTACTTCTCCTTGAAATCGACGATCCGTCGAAGGTCTATGTAGTGGCCGATCCATCCCAAAATCAACAACAGACCGTCACCTACAACAGCGGTGCCGCCAACGAGACATTCAAGCTGTCACTCGGTGGCGAGACGACAACGGCTCTTGCCTATGATGCTGCCGCCGCCACAGTTGAAACAGCCTTTGAGTTGCTCTCCTCGGTTGGAGCCGGCAACGGCACCGTGACTGGATCAGGCGGTGGCCCTTGGACTGTTGAGTTCACAGGCGACCTCGCAGGTGTTGACCAGAGTCTCATTACTGCCTCTGATGTGGGTGTTGATGAGATTCAAACAATGACTTATTCGGGTAATGCTTCCACCGATACATACACGTTGACTTGGGATGCCAAGGAAACCACTGCATTGAATATCGATGACAGTAATGCCACGATACTTGCGGCTCTGGTAGCCCTTACTGGTATCGAATCTGGTGATGTTGTACTCTCTGGTGGGCCTGCTCCAGGTACTCCGGTAATTGTGACCTTTGGTGGCAATCTTGATCTCACGGATATAGGAGCCATCACAGGTGTTGGCGGGACCGACGAAATTCAAACAGTGACGCTCGCCAGCACACAAGCTGGTGATTCATTCTATATCACCTATGCCGGACAAACGACGACTGACATTGCCTATGATGCGGCTGCTGCAACGGTTCAGTCGGCTCTGGAAGTTTTGTCAAATGTAACCGCTGGGGATATC
>SDBT01004854.1_pt1 | contig 22735 bp, 49 predicted proteins | sample 2277101 | NCBI WGS metagenome assembly SDBT01 (sample SAMN10404973, study PRJNA504765) | marine sediment metagenome | isolation source: marine sediment core GS10_PC15, 103 cmbsf | place: Arctic Ocean: Southern Knipovich Ridge | collected 2010 | reverse complement strand
ATCCTTCCCTTCTTCCTGGTCAACTGTTGAAGGAGGGCAGTGACTTGGTTGAAGACAGTGTATTGCTTCCCAATGAGGAAGGCCATATTAACTATCCACTGCTGCTCGAAGGGTCTTCTCACACCCATTCCAAGGTCATACCTATCCTTAGTATAGGTCCAAAGGGAGTCCTTCCCTTCTCCACCCTTCCCCTTTTTAGCCTTTAGATGATCTGCCGCTGTATTTAGTTTCATTCTTCCTTCCTCTCCCTCCAATTTACAATCTCCCCTGCTAGATCATCATCTTCTTCTTCTTTATACTCCAAATCATAAAGGTCGGAAGGTTCGGAACGCTGAGCTTCCCTTATCTGAGCCTCAATCTCATCCTTCTTCTCCGCAATCTTAACGAGAACCTCAACCTTCCCTGCTAACTCCCTAAGCTCAAACTCAACCCTGTCGAATCTTTCCTTCATCTCCGCTCTAAAGTTCATTCCTTCCTCCCCTTTCTCACCCAAAGATTCTTTCGAAAATTGGAGCTATAACAAACACTGCGACAAGTAGAGATAGCAGAATCAGACCGATGATTCCTATAACTATTAAATAATCTATCTTTTCTTTTATGCTCATCCACGTTAGCCATTATCTTCCCTTCTATTACCATTCAAGTATTTCATCTCTACCTGGATAACCTGAATAGCAGCCATTGATTCACTCAATAGCTTTTGATTGTTAGCAATAGCCTTCTGATTATTACTAATAATTCCCATCATTATTAGCACAAGCACAAAACCAACTGACCCAATTCCACTGAGTACCCAAGTAAAGACTCTCCAAGTTACTTTCAATTCCAGTTTTTTATCAACCGCCTCACAAGGTACATCACAATGTTTATCAGTCATCTGTAGATACTCCTGTACGTACGCTCCGAACCGCTTCTTCGTTTGCTGGGCATGTATCCAAATCACACACAGCCTTTAGTTTGTAGCAGCCATCTGACCACATATAAGCCCCTTGGCGTCTAAAGTATTTGCAAGTCTTCTTTTTAATAGTATGTTCTTGGAGGTGTCCGGCTCTTACTCCCTTTTGATATATACTATCAATAAATTCACTGATCTCTTGGATCCATTTCATGATGTTATCCGATTCAAAAACCCTCTCTCCAACGGTCTTAATTTAGACTCAAAGTTACCATCAGATAGAGTGAAGGATCCTGCATTATGAAAACACCATCCAGCGATTTGAGCAGCTTTAGCACCATTAAGGGCAGTTAATAAATCATCCGAACTTTTGACGGCATCTCCCCATCCAGCCCTCGCAGGTTCCTGAAAATAGACGAAGACACTCTCACCTACTGCTGCCTTGCATTGCAGTGCGTATGATTCTGTGTTCTTTGCAAAATCGGTATTACGTGGATCATGCCAAGCTAATACATTCATCCCTTCATCCCAGCCTATAGCCGCTGCTGACCCTGGGGAAGCATTGGCAACCGATGCAGTTATCAGTACATTCGGCAAGTTCCCTTTAATTGCATTTCGGGCAAGAGCAGCTTCCGCTTCTGTCATTGCCTGTCGTCCTGCCCACGCACCAGTATGCTCATTCTCAATATCAAGGATAAAATTCTGGAATCCCCAGCTTTTCAACTCAATAGACAATAACCTCCACGCATGAGCATAGGTTCCAGGTGGCATCTGCCATTCATCTCGGCCTCCTCGCCTGCTCGAACTGATATCCACTACCATTTCCCGTTTCTCGGCAAGTCTCAGGATATGGCCAAGCGATCCAAGCTTGTACGGGTTGAGGCTACCGTCAGGGTTAAAAATAAAGTTCCAAGGACGGTTCCTGGGATCGGGAAAACCGAAATTGAGATATAGCCGGAAGCCATCAACGCCCTTGCTTTTAAGATAATCCAAATCTTGTTCAAGGTGCTTTGCTCTGATTCCATCGAAATAAGAAGCGAAGACCAGGAATTTCTGTTGACCAAAGAAATTAAAATAAGGCGAATCGGGACTAGGACTAGGAGGAGGTAGGGGAGGACCAATAATATCAGGAGCATGTTCTCTTCCTTCCCCTAATCCGTGATTCACGAAATGCTCCCAGGCATGTTCTCCGTAATAAGAATCCTTTTTTACGTCTTGGTATTTATTTAAATACCACTCAGCCCCAAAAGCCTTTGGTATCTTTGGAAAATATTTAGACATCATTCCTCCTATGCTTCCTCCAAGCTTTCCAGCCTCCGAGTCTAACCGCTGCCCAGGCTATCCAGGGGATTATTGTTGTTCCTGTTACTTCCTTAGTCACTACTCGGAACAAATCATCCCAATGTTTTCTAGGCCATGTACCTCCATATTTATAACCATTATCGTGAACTAAACTGGGGATAAGTAGTAATCCAGTAGGGCTTAAAAACCACCATAAGAATCTCGGTACAGAAGCACCATCGAAAATAAACCCTTTTGGTGTAAAAAAGGCATTCTTATACTGCCAATCTTCCATAACCTCCCACTTCCGAGTCGTATGTCTCCACACACCTATCCGTTTCCAAAAGGATAACCCCTTGGTCGGAATAGGAACAGGTCTGAGTATAGGCATCTCGATCATGGCGCAATATCCAAAGTCGGACTTATATCCGCCCTCGCATCTGCTTTCTGATCCTTCTTCACATCAGCGGCCACAGAGGTTGTGACGGTCACATTGACCTTACAATTAGGAGCGAAACAATAAACATTGAGTAACTGTTCATACGTTTTCTTTGCATCACCCCTTGGAGCGGCACAACTCATTAAGGTAATCACAATAAAGAGCAATGTGAATCCAAGTAGAACACCCGACCAAAAATCATACACATCCCTTGGTTTCATGTATTCATACCTTCGCCAGAATTCCATCCACAAGTCGGTTTACGCCGTTGTTTAGAACCTCTTTCAAAAGCTCCATTGCCAAGGGTAAAATTTTGTCCAACATCTCTGGGTTGTCTTTGAGTAGCTTTAAAATTGCTGTTAAATCCATTTTAATTCTCCTTTATTAGTTTGTAGTTATGAGCCGCTGTAAAGCATCTAACTCCAGCGGGTATGTAGAATATTTTTCTCTGGTTAGAGGTTATATACTCTTGTCCATGAGTATTTTACTCCGGAGCACCCGATTAACCCCGCCCCGAATACCAGAAGGAGGCCATAGATGAGAAGGCTTCTTCGGAATTTACTCTTTTGTTTCATTCGGCTTCACCTCTGGGACGTCAACACTTTCAAGCAACTGGTCATAGGGCACGGGATCCATCTCCAGTTGTGCAATCTTGGTATTGGCCTGTTTCAGTTTTTCATTAAGTGCTTTAACTGTCTTCTCCAGACTCAAAGCCAAGGCTTGCATCTCTGCCGCAAAAATTGTTTCCTTGCCGTACTTAATCTTCCAATTAAGCATCCCTTCTAGTGCCACTTCAGCTATTTGCTCTGGTGTGAGTGGTTTTTGCTCTTGAGCCACTACCGGAAACGCCAGTAAGGTTAAAATGATTGTAAGTATTAAGATTCTCTGCATGATTCTCCCTCCTTTTTTGGTTAGGTATTACAAATTCGTCATTGAATGCTTACACCATTAAGAGTCACTCCCTGTGCTGTCGCCGCTGGCACTATTTCAATCTCAACAATATTGTTGTAGTCAAAACTTGAATCAATCTCTGCCCACGCTTCACTCCCGCCAGGACCGTTTAGGATATGGATTCCGGTGGCTGCTGGCTCGGTTACTTGTTTAGTGCTAATATCATCAAAATAGGCTCCATCTGTGGCATTGGTTGTACTTACCCATACTATCGTGTATATAGCGGTATCTGAACCGACAACCCCATAAAGAGTTTTTTGTGTATTCCAATCATTAGGAGCCTCCCATGTTGTTTCTGCAATACTAATGCCATAGTCACCAGTTTCTGATATCGCCATTTGTACCGTTGCTTCTTCTTTTTGTTTGGCCCGACCTGCTATTCGGAGTAATCTCCCTGTAACTGTACTAAATCCTTTAAATGCAGCAGGATTTCCAGCATTTCGAGCCACTAATAAAGCAAATCCATTATACCCACCTGCAACACTACTAAGGGTTGCATTGGACGGAGACCACCCTGTGGTATTATCCTGATCGTCAGCAGGATCAGTACAGGTTGATGTTGGTGCCAACTCACTCCCCAAGGTTTCACCCGTCCCCACAACGCCAGCAATCCCCCGCGCTCTATTCCCACTGGAGTCGGTGAGGATGACTTCCCAGTTGCCGGTACCATAGGCCGAAAAGTCCAACGCATCCCAGGCAAGCCATGAATCACCTGCGGCAAAGGATGAACGTGAGTCAGCAGGTGTCAGACCGGTTCCGTGATAGCCGACGGCAAAGACCTGCCCCGCAATCAACAGCAAGCCAAGGATGAGAAATGTTATTAGTTTTTTCATAATTTCTCCCTTAAATCCAGTTGCCTATTTACTTCGTATAATCGACCCAACCAGTAATTACTGAATAACCAGTAAGGTTTAAAGACAAATTACCGCCGCCAGTTGCACCACTTAGCATAAGATAGGCGTGGTCATCACTACTTCCATAAGCGGTCATATTACCATGTCCCACACCACGGTCGTTTCCTGTATATTTAGTATGGAGAACATAATCTACCATTTTTGTAACAATACTCCCTTGATCAAGTCGTGGATTAGTTGAGGTTAAAACTGTATCAAAGTACTGCCTATAAATAACTCCATAGATTCCGCCACTTTGATTAGGACTATAATATTCTGTGTTTATTACTGCTGTTTCCCAATTTCCACCTGCTATATCCCATAATTGCGTTGCAAATCCTTTCACGCTTTGAAATCCAAGGCCTTCTTGAAATCTTCCTACCTCTGCTCCATCTATCTCAAATATTATGTCGGTGCTCGCAACAGCGTTATCGGGGTCTGCTGAAATTGTTAATCCTGTTGGGAATATTAAGCTTTTTTCACTCCCGTCCCACCAGAATGCGGTCTCAAGATCACCCGCCGAGCCTTGCGCCCCCATAGCCTGAAAGTACAAATCAGCAACTTCTGCACCTGTCCCCGTGGCAGTGGCGTTACCATAAATCCTCCAAGTTACATCAGGGTCAGTTTGGTCGGAGTCTACACCGCTGAATGCTGGGGCTGAGGTTGGAACTGCAGTGTAAGAGGTGGCGTCTACGTTGCCATCACTGTCCACGGCGTATATCTCTGCATCGTTTGAATCATCTATATTAATTGCATCGGTTGCACCGGCAGCTTCTTGGGTTTTAATAAATAGAGCATTAATCGCACTCGCCGGAGTGATATTAACCTGCCCGGCTCCGGAGGCTGTGCCGATCTGAACTATACAATCAAGAATCTGGAGTTCATCTGCTGTAGTGTCGTTAAAGACTATGCGACACTTAGCAGCTCCGAGGCCTAACCAAAAATCATCTGAAACTTGAATATAAGCTGGAGCAAAGGCTGACCAGTTCGGTCCACCCATAGGGACCAAGATTATCTTATCCGCTCCTTCCCCAACACCCATCCCAACTCCGACCACCAAAAGGATAGCAAGTATAAATCCTAATATCTTTTTCATCGTTTCTCCTCTCCCTTAGAAGGGTAGGTAATAAATCAAAAGCACTATAGTTTTACTGTTCCCAGCAGCCGTTACTTGAATTGTATGAAGACCACTAGTTTCTACAGCTTCGTAATTCCCTTTATTCAATGGACGAGTACTTTCTCTTGCTGTATCGCTTCGATCATCTAGTGCTCCACCCATAACATCTAGCCCCCCATCATCGTCAATATCGATATCATAGAGCGCAGTAGGTGCAGTAGCACCTTGATCTGTTATAACCCTTAAAATCCAACCATTAATCTCAGAGTTCATTTCACAAGTGAATGTTCCTCCACTCGCGGCAGTTGTGTAACTAATCTTCGCTAATCGTACTCCTGCCCTGGTTGTTCCAATAGCCTTATCGGAGGAACTTGTCACAGTACCAGAGGATGGGTTCGAGCAAGCCATAGTTGCCCAACTTGTTCCTACCCCAACCCCCACAACCAGTAAGAGTCCCAACAAAATCCCAAGAATCTTTTTCATTTTCCTCTCCTCTTCCTTATCTTCTTGCGTTCCATACAGAATATGTGAAGGATTTACTCTCCCTCATCTTAAAATATCCAACAGCAATGGTTGTTCCATCGAAAAGTATCTCCGCTGGCATTACCTTCTCATCCTCTTCTGAGTAGGAAACCTACCCAACCTCATAGCAGCCTCAGCTCTCTCCGCCCTCCTTCGAGTCTGTGGATCCCTCGCCCAATCACTGTTGAGGATCTCATCGGCAGCTTTGTTATAATCCCCCATTCTGAGTGCCCTTAACATCCCTTGAAACCCCCTAAAACCAGCAAATCCCATCTGATAAATCATTCCACTTACGATTGCTTGTCTTGGTTTGTTAAGATTTTGAATGTCTAAACTCTTCCTTTGCCCCTCAACTTCCTCAATCTTTTCCAAGAACCTACTGACCCAATAAGAGGTGTCCGAGGAGAATTCATGCTCTGGCATAACTAAAGAAGAGATTCTCTGACCAAACCCTCCTGTTGGGTTGCCTTTGTGATCGAGGTAGGGTTCCTCTCTATACCCTTCATCCGTCATCAACATCTTTTGAAGAATCCCAATATCCTCAGCCACGTTACCAATCCCCCAGAACTGCGTCAAAATTTGACACACGACTACCAATGTCAAAGAATAGAGAGTCATCTTGTGCATCCTTCCTTTTAGCCAACAGACTCTCCATACACCGCTCCTCAATCGAGGGTTGCTTTGTGAGACTGGGTTGAGGGATGAAGAGATCGGTGGATAGTCCGTCCTCCCGGTAGATCTTGGGAGTAACGTAGGGATCGGAAGGAGCGATTAGGTCAACTTGAATGGCTATGCCAAAGGCAATAACCTCGTCATCGTTACAGCCAGCTTTGGCCTTAGCTTTCCCCGCTTCTCCGAAAGTTGTTCCCGAGCGCACAAAAGTTGTCATCTCTCTAAGACAACGTTGATCTACCCAACCCTCTTTCTCAAGAAGCCACTCTTTAATCCCCCCAATCAGCTTGTTTTTTGAGGCACTGGTGGTTCGCCAACCTTTGGCGTGGGCCATCCTTCCAGTAGCCTGATCAAATCTCGGCATCATGAAGAGGTAAGGAACCTGTAAATTAACCGCGCAGAGGTCAAAGGTGGAGAGGCCCGGTCCAATGGTTTCAATTGCTGTCCAGTTCCGTTTGTACCGTTTTCCTATGACGGCAATCCAGTTGACTAATTGAATTTCATCAACTTTACTGGCAAAAGAAGCGACAATACTTCTTGTCTCTCGGCAGAATACTTTAATGAGGCTGAAATCTCCTTCCTCCTTTCCCTCGGCAACATCTACTCCTATTGAGTAAGAAAGTTTATCCGAAGGCTCTTCCCACTCAACAAGAGTGTTAACGTTTTCTCGCGGAGGAATGGCTAACTCAACCAAATCCCTCTTTCCAGAATCAAGGGTTAACCATCGAAGAGGCTCTTTCCGAATTTTAAGGAGTTTTCCGAGGCGTTTACCCGCTTTTCCATCAAAAACCGGATTTCCGGCTCCAATATAATCTATGTCAAGGTTCTGTGCTATTTCGGAGGGTGTTCGTCGTACGCACTCTAATTCGTACCAGGGGGAGGTAAGTCCGATCCAGTTGTCGAAGTCAACGATGTCGTCAGCTTCTTCGTGCTTGGGCCAGACGCAGGCCAGTCCTTCCGCCTTTTTAGGATGGAGCGACCAATGTATTGTGATTTTTTCCTTCGATTCATCCGTAACAAGTTCATAGTATTGTCCTCCAGCTCCAAATGGGGTTGAGACTGGGATGCGACATGGAGTAGCATCACCTGCATCACTCCAAGCACTCTTATCCGTATGTTCCCACTTGGCAAACTCGTCGAACAAGATTGCTCTGTATCGACCACCAGTGGAGAAGTTCGGGTTGTTTGACTCCCCGGTTATTGTTGACTCAGTAAAGGGATTGATGAGCTTCATAAAATTGTCGTGAGTTCCTTTGTTAAATCCCTTAGGCCAGAGCCACTTTGGTAACTTGTAGAAGGAGTATCTTGCCTTCTGCATGAGGGTACGCATATCCCCCTTCTTATCCACATAGTCCTCAATCCTACTCCCAAGGAGAAAGTCTGCTCCACCTACTGGGTTGAGCCAAAACCATTCAAAACAAAGTATTACCATCCAGGAAACACCCGTATCTCTGGACTTCTCAATTGGAAGGTCTCCACCGTCCTTGATCTTGGCTACGATACGGAGGATTGTTTTATCTTGATAGGAGTAGGTGCAGAAAGGCTGTTGATGGTTCTCCTTTTCCCTTGGATCGTAGGTGAAGAAGAAAGCGTTGAAAGCGAAGAGGACATCCGAGAAGAATAGGTGACGTACCTTGAGACGGTAGGTTTGGTCAACCTTACACTGAGAAAGGATTTTGGCTCTCCATGCCATGTTCTCCTTATATGTTTTGGGATAGATCATTCGTCTCCCTCAACTTCCCCACCAATCAAGTCCATCACATCATCTCTGATCTCTTTCTCACTCATCTTCTCGATATTTATGATGGTTTGTCGGACATTGAGTGTACCTCCCGGAGGAACAATCGGTTTATCTTGCTTCCTTACCCCCGTTCGTTCGAGGATATCTCTGGAGGTGAGCCCTCGATAGGCTCTTTCCTGGAGAGTTGTAGGCTCAATGTTGAGATCCTCGTCTAAGTTCTCAATAGCCTTTGCTCGCATCACTCGGAGGTCCTCCCTGATATCACAAGCGTTGTCGTCTGCGTTGCGTTCGAGACGTGCCACTTCTGCTTCAAAGAGAGGTGTTTTGAGGATTCGAGTTATGTGGCTTTCCGTGTACCCAAAAGTTATGGCTAGTTGAGTAGGAGCTAAGCCGGAAACGTGTGCTCGGGCGATGGAACGATGATGAGGACGGATTTGGGTAAAACCATCAGGACTCTTGTGTTCTTGGTGTCGGCCCATCAGGGCGTCTCCCAAGGGATGTCACGGACAGTTTCTCGGTAGAAATCTGGCCAGTTCTTTTTATAGCTCTTGAGAGCCGTCTTAACAGCAGCTCCGTAGAGTTTATCATAGGCCTCATTGGGGATAGCCTTCTTTGATGGCCAAGCCCTTGAAACAGCTCCCATCATACGAGCGGAAACTTCAAATGGATCCTCCTTGTAGAAGTCTTTTTCGTAGAAGGGACTCTTTCGTAAGTCTAAGTGTATCCTCTCCATTACAGCAACGTCCCTTTTAACTTCTAAGGGAAGTCGAGCGGGAGGGTAGAAACCGTAATCATGAGCTGCTTCGTGGGCAATATCCCCAACCCCCTGATTTTGTGATCGGGGGGTAACTCCGATCTTTCTTCCTTGTCGGGCGTACATAGCCCTAACACCCGTTCCTTCAGAAGCAGGAACAGAACCAACCCTCTTAACCCCCTTTAACGCTTCTTCAGGTAGAGCCCTCAACCCTCGCTTAACCTTCTCAGCATAGAGTCCCAACCGCTTTCCATGACCTCCTCCAAGAGCATCCCAAGCCAGTTGGGTTACCTTCGGAATGGACTTAACGGCCTGCCCAAGGAATTGAGGTTTTGTTATTGTGAGGGTAGGTTCCCCAGGAGGAGCATAGATAAAACCATGTGGTCCTCTTGGGTTGGGTTCGAGAATGTCCTGGAGGGTGATTTGATCCGCTTCGAACACACCACTGGTTATGTTCTCGATTAGGTTTCGGTAGAGGGAATTGAGTCCTTCCTCTCCTCTTCCACCCTTCCCGGTTGTTCTTGGAACGAAACTAAGTCCTCTCGCCACTCTTTACCCTCCAACCCGGTATATTTATAAGCATAACCCATCATACACTAAATCGAAACGGAACACAACCAACAACCCCATCGGTGCGGGAATGTATTTTAACCCGTTGTGGACGGCCTACGACCCATTGGTGGGGGGTGTTTTGACCGGATCGATGGTGGGATCGGATCGGCGGCGAGGGGTGCGTCAAAATTTGACACGTCCCTCGGCCCGGAACGGGTAGTGAGCCAACCGATCCTTTTGCTCGAACGAAGAGAGAGCGAGGTGGGGAATTGGAAAAATATTGGGTGGGTGATTTTTGGGGGTCTTTTTGCCCCACCGGAAAATCAAAACCCCCCAGGGGGGTCTGTGTTTTGGCCTCCGAACATTGTTATGCTACTCCACCTTTGTTTGGATGGGCAGGGAGTGTTCGGGTAGGCTGTCTGTGGTAGGTGGATGGAGTACTACAGTGTGGGACCTCGTAATAAAGTTTGATTATGGGGTTGACAATGGGTAATTGGATGATTATATTGTTGGTAACCACACAAAGAAGGGAGGTAATAACAATGACCGAACGAGAAGAGCGTTTCCAACAGTTCAAACAACGTATTCACAACCGTAAACATCCGCCCGCAAACGTACAAGTATACCCAGCACGATGGGGATGGAGTTGCCCATATTGCAATGGTGCTGGATGGTCTGATGAACCCGAACTACCAAAGATAGTTCATTGTTATCAATGTGACCATGAGTTCATTGGTGAATTAAAACAAACGGCACAATAAAGGGAGGTGACACACAATGGAACACATGATAAAAATTGATGATACTGGTATCGTCTTGATAGATGTTGATGGACAATGGATTGAACTTACTGCTATGGTTGCCAGTTGGCATCGTTGCGTTCATCTTGATACACCAGACATGATACAAGACTTTGATACATTGACGGCAAAAGCACGGGATAGAAAGAAATAGACCATCAACCCAAAAGCCCGGTCCAGTCCTAACCGATTGAACCGGGTTTTTGTTTACAATTATACCGCCCGGGCAACCGCCCCGGGGGTGAATTGGTTACCCCCCCCCCAATGGTGTTGTTGTTTTGTGCTGGTTGTTTCTTTCTTTAAAAATTTTTTTTTTTAATAACTCGTAAGAAAATCAAACCTCCACAAAACAAATCAAAACCTCCACAAAACAAATCACCGACCGACACCCCTAACCAATTCACGGCCGGCCCAGTCGCACGGTCACAACCCCACCACAACCACCCGATCCAGCACAGGCACGCTTATTGCATCTGCAAAAACCCCACCACAACCACAACAACATTTATTCTCGAGTGGTGGTTGACATTCATCCATTCGTTGTTATATTATGATATGAAAACGAAACAACAACCGTAAACACTGGGAAGGTGGTGATATCATTATGGGAAAACTTGCGGAACAAGTCCTTGATCGTAAACGGGCAATAAGAAACCGGGAACTGTCCCAAATGCAATCAGTCAACGCACATCCGACACACTGGATTTGGTTTTGTGGTGTCTGTGATACCGTGAACCCAATACCAGAAATGTACAGCCAGGACACCGTAACGTGTTATAAATGTTGTGGCCGGTATGAACTAAAGGATTATCCATTAATAACCGAATAACCGAAAACCGGGAATTACAACCACAACCTCAAATGGTTGTAATTCCCGCAAACTACCTCATTTATTTGACATTCACCCAAAATTATGTTATTGTTTATTTCAGTTATTTTGAATTAAATCACATATTGGGGTTGACAACACCTCAACCAATGATTATATTATTCGTATGGCAACACAACGCACGGGGATTAAATATAATACATTAATGTATTGAAAGGAGACAATTATCATGGACGAAAAAAGAATCGCAAGTAGTGTTCCGGTTGAACCAGGTTTTTTGGACGAATATCCCAGAGACGAGTATTTCCGGGGACGCACAGGGATAAGTGCCGCAAAAGTGGCTGAACTTGGTCTAAATGCGGAAGTCCAAAAGTATCAAGTTTACATTAAAAAGGTTGACATCTCAAGAATATCATATGATGGTATTCCGGTTGAACCCGAAGGACCGGCTCCCAATGGTTACGGATTGACATGGGATAGGCTTTTCGATGAAGTGTATGCCACGATAGCTACTAAACCTAACCGGAACAGGGGCAAAAACAAAGATGGGCAATACATCGGAAACCTTCAGATATTCGATGATCCAGAAAGTTTTGATGAAGATGGGTTTCTAACCGAAACTGCTCATCGAAGGTTACAAAATGAGATGGACAACTGGATTAAACCTATTGCCGGTACAAATAAGGCCGAAAAGCTGGAAATGGCTGTCAAAGCCAAACTGTTACATGATATGAATTGGACTGAGGAGGACTACCAAAAACAGATGCAAAAGGCCAAAAAGGTCAGAGCAAAAGAGAATAACACATAACAAAACTATTTAATCCCTGTGTTGCCGAATCCCTCAACCCATCAAAAGATTGAGGGATTTTTTTGGCCCAAGTTCCGTGTCAAATTTTGAACCACACCTCAACAACAAAGCCGCCAAGCCGAAAAATAATTTCCTGCCCTATTTGACATTTACCCCACAATGTGGTAATGTTAATCCAATGGATGTGATTCATTATAACTTAACCTTTAGAGATAGGAGGGTATTATGAACGGTTAAACACATTCTATGTGAAGCAGGAATAGTGCGAAGAACCTTTAACAGAAGGACAAAAGGTCAAGCCTTCCTGCTTCACAACCACTCACCACACAACCAAAAGGAGGGCGCACAATGAAGACACTCACCACCTTTGAACTCACCGAGGAAATTAAATGCTTCTCCTCACTTCGACAGAACCTACTCACCCGTCTGCGTAAAGCTGACCGGGACAAAGGCGCAAACAGAGGCACCAGAGCACTCAACTTATCAAACCAACTAGAGATAGTAGAACGCCACCTGCTCCAGTGCTTCCAACAAAGGGAGGAACTAAGCTGATGCCAAAACTTACCCTCGAATTACCAGTAGAAATTGATTTTACCTACCACAAAGCAGAAAGAGAGTCCGGAGATTGTCCGGGCTACTCAGAAGATATAACCTTCATCGCCCTTCAAATTCACCACGCCATAGGCTACTCTGTAAATGACATTGACAACGATACTATAGAAAAGCTAATCTGGGAGAACAGAGAAGATTGGAAGGAGGACTAACCGATGACCAAGAAAACTTACATCGCACTGGCTAAAGACATTAAAACCTACTTCGAGGATGAATGTTTTCTCCCTGAAGATATTCACGAACTGACAGACATTCTGGTCAAACACTTAAAACAAGACAATCCAAACTTCGACGAGACACTTTTCGTGGATGCTTGTACCCCCGAGGAAAAGGAGGACTAACATGGCAAAGCCAAGCGAAAAATCAGAAGGCATAGAACAATTTCTAACCAATCTCATAGGAACAGACAGAAGGAGTGCCATTACCAGTAACATCTGTACTTCCTGCAAGAAACCGGCGGAAGACTTTCGTGATCCACTCTCCGAGAAGGAGTACACAATATCCGGCTTCTGTCAAACTTGTCAAGATGAAGTATTTGGGAGGTGATACAAATGTGCCAAGTAAGAGAAAAAGAACTCGAAGACCAACTCAACGCAAACTCCGAGAAGATCGAAGTGTTTGAGCAAAAGCTCCTTGGTCTTCTCTCCCGTCTCCACCAAATGAAACACAGTCAAACAGAACTACAAGCTGAACTCCACAAGGAATCAAGAGAGCGACTCACCGAAGTGGTCAAACCAAAACGAAGAACAGATGTTCGAATACCCAAGACCATGTTCATGCCAGCCGCTCTGGCCAAACTTGGCTGGACAACCGAGGCAATCGCCAACGCTCTCGAAGCTAACCCAGGGTGGAGAACGAAGGCGATCAGGATATGAAAACAGGGGAAAGAACAACGAAAAAGAAACGGTACACGATGAAGATCCACATGGAGCGCGTTGCGGAGTTGCTTAAAAAAGATAAGCCTTGCGAGGGTTGTCCGGCGGGTCTACGTTTAGAAGTTAATTGGGGGTTTATGCGAGGGAATTGGATAAATGACCCCTGCAATATCTGCGCCAAATTTGCTGATTATAGACAATACAGAGGCAGAGACCGGAAAAACAGAGGCAGACAGTGCCCTTGTCGACATCTTGGCAAAACAAAAAACATAGTAAACGCAAGAAAGAAACTCAGGGAGATAAGGATATGACTGAACAAGAAGAGTATAAACCAGAATATTTATTTCATGGAGGCTGCTGTGGCTGTTCACATCAACTTCTTGAAGGTGTAGAGTTTTGCGTGAGATGTCAATACTTTGATGCAGATTGGTCTCTACCAGATTTTAATAATCGCCCACTTAACAAAATGGAAAAGAAACGAGCAGAGTTAAAAGCACAGAAGCCCAGGAGATAACCCCATGACCCTCGAAAACAAAATCCGACAGATTACCATGCACATTGAGAACTACCAGGGGAAGATCAACACACTCACCGAGGAGTTGAGTCGAATGGAACAGAAACTCGACGAACTCCGACACGAACTCCAAGGGGAGAGGGGAGGATAAGATGGAAGATGTTAAAACGCTCTACACAGACAAGGATTACGAAGAGGCTCGAAACAAGCTAATCCCAAAAGCTGCGGCCCACGCAACCTGGGTTTGTCCAATGGGAAATCAGGACGATCATTGGACAAAACACTTCCTTCGCAGAATGGATGATCTTGCAATAAAGGCTGGATTAGTCCAAAAAGGTATCTACTAATGTCCTACCCTCGAACCCTCAGTACCGAAATCCGAGCGGAGATCCATTCCTACACCGAAAAGATACTCAATATGCGGGGAGGGGAAAGTTTCGTAATAACTTCCCCAACCGCTTCAATCGAGCGAATAGAGTATTGGCTTCGCTGTTGGTTATTCGTAGATGGTCATCCCAAGGGAACCTTCCGAATCTCCAGGGAATCACCAACCTCCATCCGTATCCTCAAACGGTATGGAACAGAGGGAAGGGTTACTGAGGACAACACAGGAGATGGGATTCGTTTTATGCTCGATTATCTCCTCGAAGTGCCAACCGAGGATAAAGCCATCGCCCTCCTCCAAGCAGCGAGGAAGGAAGGGAAGCTCGGACCAGAGCAGTTCCTTCGAGCCTTGGCCGAGTGGAGAAGGGTTGTTGGAAAGGAGGAAGCATGACCAAATACTGCATAGTATGGAAGAACAGCAGAAAAGAAACCCACATTGGACCACCACTAACCCAACACTTAACCGAGGAGGAAGCGCAGGAACACGCAACCAAGATGAACCTAACCGAGGATTTTCCATCTCACCACTGGCCAATCCAGTACAAAGGAAGAGAATGGAAAGAGATAAACGAGAAATCCACCCAAACTGCTATAGGAGAGTAAAGGTTGAAAAGGAGTTACCGCTATTGGCAGAGCCAAGAGAATGGCTTCCACTCACATTCTCCGAAGTGGACAATCACCGATTCGAGAAATGTCAACACTACGACAAGTGTCTTACCTATGCGGCAGGGAAACAATGGATCGGCTTCACCTGTCGGGAATGTAGAAAGGAGATAGAAAAAGGAGAATGAAATGCACTATGACGAAGCAATTGCATGGTTAAGGGGAGAACGATCAATGACAAACATAATACCTCAAGATCCGTTCGATTCGTGGCAGGTGAGGGTTGCAGAGGCAGACGCAGCAATGACACAACAAGCATACTGGATTGTTAAGGCACATAAAGAGGGCCTGTAAAAGGAAAGGAGAAATGCTTATGAACCAAGGCAAACATCAAGAAAGACTCTCCGGGCGTTGTACTCAAGATGCTCTCCACCATGACGCCTTTGCAAAGGGCTAACTTGTATGACGAATTGAGAATATAAGGAGGTAGAAAGATGAAATTATGGGAAAGAGTAAATAATCTTAGCTGTCGTATTGGTGAGATAAGAATCCGATTAGATGTATTAGAAGGAACTTGGCCGCCAAAAGAAGAAACTTGTTGTTGTCCTCAAGACAGCATAAACGCTACTGTTTGTCTCCATCGAAGCAAAAAGGGTAACTGCTGTCACCCACACAACGATAGAACCGTATCAAATTTTGACACGGGAAAGGTTGAAAAGGCCACTCTTCAATGCTATAAAGAGGGCTATGAAGAGGGGCACAAAGTAGGTTATGCAGAAGGCATGGAAGTGAATGAATAGATTCGAAGTAACCTCACCAGCCACTCACCCTGGAAAGGTAAAGGATCTCTGGACAGACTTTACATTCTACTGCTACGAACCCGAAAAAGTGGTAGACCACCTTAATAAAATGCTTGAAAAGCTGAAGGAGGAAAGAGAAGATGAGAAAGAACTTTGAAATGACACCTGAAGAACGAGAGATAATCAGAGCCGCACGAGAATTAACAACCAAGTTCATACTCAAATGTGAAGCTGGAAGAGCAAGAAGTACTGAGACTCTGACTGATTGTAGGACACTCATCGCAATGATAGCTAAATGGGAAGACCAGAAAGGAAAAATACTATGACCCCAGAAGAATTGCGAAGTCAGGGACCACCTGACACACTCGACAACACACTCCGAAGTATGTACCGTTCTTGCCCGAGGAAGATGTATTGGTTTAAGAGAGGTTACGATTACAAAGGAGACTCCAAGCCTGTATACTTCACTTGGGGAAGTGCGTGGCATGAAATGCTCAATCATTTCTATTCGTGTGTAAAGGATAATGTGGAGGATATGGGACACTTCGATCATATCTGTCAGGTTTCACTTGAGGTTGGAAAGAGGTATTGGGAGGAGAACCTCGGGCCAATCGAAACTTACAAGCCCAATGATCTCGAAACCCTTGAGAAGCTTTGGTTCCTCTACACCGAACACTATCCAATGGAACCTTGGACTCTTATCGCCGGAGAGATAGGATGGAAGTGGCCAATCGGGGTTGGGAGAGGAAGGGAAGTGTGGTATGGAGGGAGTATGGACGGTTACATTGAGTGGCCAGGATATGGAACCCTCGCAATCGAGCACAAAAGTACAGGTGCTTGGATCAGTGAAGCCTACCTCGCCCAATGGTCCTATTCTCCACAAATAACCGGGACAATCTGGGGACTTACCCAACTTCAAGGGAAGGAAATCTTCGGCTGTCTTATGAACATAGCGAATAAGATGGTTCCAGGTCCGAGGAGTAAACGAACCACTCCACTCTTTGCGAGGAAGTTGGAGAAAAGGAGTCCCAACCAATTAAAGGAGTTTGAACAGGAGGTACTCCACGATTTCAAGCTAATCAACGATGAGTGGGATGATTGGGTATGGCCGAAAACTGTTGATCCTGGAGAGTGTGTCGGAAGGGTAGGACGTGCTCCCTGTTTGTTCCGACACATCTGCATCACACCTATCCCATTTGAGGAGATTGATCCCCTAACCTTCCAGGGAATTAAGCTCAGGGAAGGAGAGTGGAAACCGTGGGAAAGGAGAGGGGAACAGACTTAATGGACAAAAGAGAAAAAGAAAGCAGAAATAAAAAGGTGTTTGAGAATTATGTGCGACTAAAAAATTACGCCCTTGTAGGACGGATTCACTCTATTAGTAGGGAGAGGGTACGACAAATAATCGCTCGTCGATTACGGAAAGCTTTCATCATAAAGAACCCCGACAAATTTTGACACACAACCCACCAATTAATGGGAAGGAGGTAAACCATGACAAAGGACGAGCACCAAGCAAAACACAGTGAACAGTACAGCAGTCTCGAAGCTCTATTCACAGACTTCGTCTATCATACAACCAAGTCTAGAGCACGTTGTTCTCAAAAGTCAGTGGGTGAGTTCATGAGCTGGTCCTACCAACAAACAATCGACCCAACCAAGATAAGAGAGGAGGCATCTGATGATACGTGAAACTGGAAGATGTGAAATTGGTGAGTGCAAAAACATCGGAGAACTCGAACAAACCTTCAGAAATCACAAGATTAGGATTTGTTCAACCTGTCGGGTACAGGCTTACAAACTGACAACTCACTACTTGGAGAAGATATACAGAGCCGAAACAGACCTAATCACAGAATTCTTTGAAGCAATCAAAGGGGGATGAGATGGCTAATCAAGATGGGATGGATAGTGTTACAATTCACAAGGACACAGAAAGTCAACCGATTAAAGATCTTGCTCCGGTAATCGAGGAAGAAGCCAACAAAATCACCGTCCTCTACCGAGAGGGCCACAAAGCTGGTTACGAAGCTGGTCACACCCAAGGGTATCAACTGGGATGGGGAGCAGGATACCGGGAAGGTCATTCGAAGGGGTATTCTGAGGGATATGTTAAGGCGTTGGAAAGGGCACTTAAACGACTTGGGGAAGGGGGAAAAGACAATGAAAAACTTGAAGATAAGGATAACTAAGTATGGATGGGTTGAAATAAGTGGGAAACCAAAATACTGTCCCTTCGATCGTGGTGAAAGCAGATGTGGAGATTGGTGCGCTCTCTTTCAGGAACCCTGGGAAAAGGACTTTGTGTTAGTGAAGACACCGAACATAATTTGCTTAACACTCTGTCATGCACAGTGGACTTGTGCTGTCAAAGACTTCACAGACGAGCGGGAGGAGGAGTCCAATGAAGATTATTAATGGTATTGTATGTTCCATTTTTGGGATAATGATAGCAACAGGACTTAGTATTGGCTTTAATTCTCCCCACATTGCAGTTGGAATACTACTTGGTTTTGGTTTTTCGGGTCTTGGATTCTGGTTAGGTGTGGGACGAGGAATAGGAGGTGACAGATGAAACTCCTTGACCAAACAATACGGGCGGAGGATATGGAGGTTCAATGGGAAAATTACTACCTTCGATCACTCCTTTGCGGAGGAAGTGGGAGCGGTAAAACAACCTCTGCCCTCTCCCTCCCAGGAAGGAAACTACTAATCGACCTCGATGGAAGGAGTCGAAGTGCAGCAGGCTTTTCCAATGTTGAGATCCTCCCTCTTGCCGAAATCTATGGAAAAGACCCAAAGGGACCAGAACTTTGGTTGAAATTGATGGAGATTAAGAAGGAACTTTGGGCGGCTGCTAGAGGAACCTTCCCTTACGATGCAGTAATTCTTGATGGTCTTACTGCAATGAACCGATTAAGTATGAATTGGGCTCTCCTCCTCGATCCTCACAGAGGTCTAGGAGGAACTCCAGGTCAAGTACACTACGGACCAGCTATGGGAAGTATTGTTGATATGGTGCAGGGGATGAAGTCACTCCCTTGTCACTTCCTCCTCACCTGTCACCTTGAACTCCTCGAAGACAGTGCGATTGGAAGTTATAGACTTCTCCCCAAAACTTGGGGAAAGCTCCGAACAGACGTGGAGAGTTGGTTCGACGAAACATACCTATGCCAAAGAGAACATGGGAAAGGAGGTGAAACGGAATATTCTTGGTCAACTGCTGGAGGCGGGAAACATCGCTTCCTCAAATCAACACTAAACCACCTCGGGGAGTATTGGAAAGACCCATTCAAGGTAGTAGTTCCAAAGAACACAGACGGGACGAGTCCTTGGGGATTCCAACGACTCCTTGAGATGAGGTTTGGGAAAAGAGGTGAAAAGTGAGGACTATCTGGAAGTATGAACTTTGTCGTACAGGGGATATGAAGGGCATAAAAAAGATTGTTCTACCTCCAGCCGCTATTGCTCGTTGGGTAGGAAAACAGAAGGTTGGGGAAGAAGAGGCCCTTTGTATCTGGATAGAACTAAACGACAATGATTCCTTCCACGAAGAACGTACATACTGGATTGTTCCTACCGGAGGTAGGGTACCCATATGGAGACAAGATAACTATATTGGTACTATTCATCTCTTAGGAGACAGATTTATCATACACATTTACGAAGAATAACCAAAAAAAAGGAGACAAAACAATGAAAGTCTATGGATTTAGAATCGGAGATGTCGGTCTTGAGTTCAGTTCAAGGGAAGATCGAGAGAAGGCTCTTCTTACCTACTCTCGCTCAGCCACGGTAAGCATCAAAACCACAGGAGTACGATACCAGGAAGATTCTGTACCCTTCGGAACTTACGAGCGAGACAGCAAAGAAATTCTCATAAACTGCCAGATTTGTCTTGGTGTTTTTTCAAGTGAAACTTGTTCGAGTCGTACTTACCCAAACAAAGAGCCTTGGGAGAAGACATACAGCGATACCACAGGACACATCTGCGATGGTTGTCTCGCAGCAAAACACAAAGAACACGAGTTGTTCAAAGCAGCAACACTCCTCCAAAAGGATGAGTGAATAAAGGAAAGAAAGGAGACAGAAAAATGAGTACATTCAACTTAACAAAGAAAGCCTCCGATGTGGAGGAAGGCATCAACGTACCAGAGGATTGGTACACACTTGAAATCCTTGAGGAGCCAACCAAGGAACTAAACAAAAAGGCTGCTGCAGGACTCACACCAAAGGAAGGTGCCGGAGAGAACATCATCCTCAACCTCCGTCTCAACCATAAAGATCCCAGGTATGATGGGAGACGGTTCCGAGTTTGGCTTCCCTACCCCAATGAGTACGACAAAACTGCTTATGGAGTTGGGGGACAGACAAAGGAAGATTCCAAACTGGAACTCATCATAGAGGTTTACGCAGCCTTCCAGGGAGTCGATCCCAGCCAGGTTGAGGGGGATGAAGTTGACTTCTCCCTCGGAGACCGAGCTGATTTCTACGTCACCCAGGGACTCGACCAACAGGGAGTTAAGGTGATCAATGAAGTGAGCGTGTTCAAAAACCTCCCCCGACCTGTTGGGGAATCTTCTATCGGGATCGGGGACGATGGCCCACCACTTTAACCGAGTACCTTGTGGGAATGGCGGAATTGACAAGCCGAGGAGCGGTAGGAGGTGATGAGGTGATAGCTTCCGTCCTTTGGTCGCGTTTCTCACCGTGTAGGCTTGTCATTGGTAGACGCACAAGATGATACTGGTGGAATCTATTACCTATTACGTCCCAGTTTATAGGAAATCAAAGGGTAATATTTGCAGGTTCGAATCCTGTTTCCCACAAGACAACCTCCCTACCTGTAAAGTCTACCTGGTTCACTTCATCACCAGGTTGGGTGGGGAGGACAACCGCACCCTTGGGTTATGGTAGGACCAAGGGTGCGTTACCACAAACGAGATGTGTGTCAAATTTTGACACGGAGGAGGATGAAATGTTTTGGAAGAAAAGAAATAAGTGGATCTTCGGTCCTTACAATCAAGAAAGCGCAACTGATATGATAAAGTGCCTCCTTTGTGCTCCGGCTGAATGGAGCACCAGTACAATGAGAGGAATTGGGAGCATAAAGTTTAAGAAAGTAAACGAATTCAAACTCCAAAACGACATAGCAGATTGGCTTAATGTACCAGAGAGAAAGGTCAATCGGGAGCTACTCGGATGAAACCCAAGGAGATAACCTTCCGACTTCCCTACACAGTATGGGAGCAATTCACCAAGGCCTTCCCAGAACAAGGAGGGAAGACTAGATTTCTCAGGAAAGCTGTTGGAGTAGGGATTAGGTTTAAGGAGAGGGAAGAGGAAGTTGTAAGGGAGTTGCTGAAAGTTATGATTGAGGAGGAGGATAAGGAATGAACAATCCAATATTGAAAAATGCAGTTAGCTTGCTAAAGTGCAGACCAATAAATAACATTCTGAGAAATATTGTTGATCGAGTTCAAAACGAAAAGATTAGTAGTGGCTATAGCCGGATGCACCATAGACATAGTCGAACAGGGCCAGGACCAGAACGTCCAAGTCCAGACGAAACCAGTGAGATAAGGTGAGGAACCATAATGAATAGACTAACCAGCGTAATCGGACCAGCTCCCAGCGAGAGAAGTTGGGAGAGTTGGTTGGAAAGACTCGGAGTGGAAAGGGAGAGGGTGAGTAAAGAGCTTGCCCTTTTCCGTGCTGGCCTCCTAACCAGAGGGAAGAGGAAAACACCGAGTGTGAAGAAGACGAAGGTAAAGAAGGAGAGTGTGGAGAGGAAAGCCTTTCTCCATCAACTGAGTTTACTTGGAATGAGTGAGGAGGAGTATAACGAAAGGAGGATAAAATGAAAGGAACAAAACATATTCACGGTCCTTATACTCAGAAAGGTCGAATAGACATGATAATGGACCTACTCTCCTGTCCATCTGAGTGGTCTATGGAGTGTGAACAGGGAATAACTATAATCAAGTTTCGGACCCCGAAAAATGTATTTAACGCTGAGAAGGCAATGTGCAAACTTCAAGACAAAATTGCAGACTATCTTAATGTACCAGAAAGGAAGTATAACCGAGATTTATACCGAAATGATAAGCGAAAGGAGAGGGGGAAAGAATGAGGGATGAGGAACGGTACTGGAATGGAGCTAAGGTGTATGAGGGTAGGTTGGGGTTTGGTGTCTCGGTCCCAGAGGATAGGATAAGGAAGAAGTTCACCGAAAGGGAGATGAGGGAGTTGGAGGAGAGCATTAAAACTTTCGGACAGCTCCAACCTGGAGTGTGTATCAGGAATGAGGAGACTGATGGGTTTCTCCTTGTCGCAGGGGAGAGGCGGTTGAGGGCTTGTACCAACCAAGGAGTGCCGTTCCAGTTTATCCTTCGAGAGGATCTGAAGATTGGGGACCGGTTGTTAAAACAGATTGAGTTGGAGGAGAACATTCAGAGACAAGACCTTGATTTCAAGGAGGAAGCCGATGCGATTGACAAACTCCATACATTCATGCAAGAGGAAAAAGGGGAAAGTGTTGAGGGGGTGGCTGGAGGCCATACTATTGAAGATACTGCGAAGCTACTTGGGAAGAGTAGGGGGATTGTATCGGAAGATCTCGATCTCTCATTTTGGGCCAAGCATTTCCCTGAAGAAGTTGGAAAAGCTCGAAACAAGACTGAAGCGAAGAAA
>SDBT01004853.1_pt1 | contig 22740 bp, 17 predicted proteins | sample 2277101 | NCBI WGS metagenome assembly SDBT01 (sample SAMN10404973, study PRJNA504765) | marine sediment metagenome | isolation source: marine sediment core GS10_PC15, 103 cmbsf | place: Arctic Ocean: Southern Knipovich Ridge | collected 2010 | reverse complement strand
GACGACTACATGATCTGCAAGGAATCCGACGTCTTGGCCGTGGTCACCAAGTAACACCACCCCACCACAGGGCGCCGCCCTGATTAATTAGGAGCTTTCCAGATGGCTGCCAAACAGATGCTATACGATGCCGACGCACGGACTGCGATGCTGGCCGGCGTTTCCAAGCTGGCCGCGGCCGTGAAGGTCACACTGGGCCCGACCGGGCGAAACGTGCTGCTGCAGAAATCCTTCGGCTCGCCGAAGGTCACCAAGGACGGCGTGACGGTCGCCAAGGAAGTCGACCTGCCCAGCCCGTTCGAGAACATGGGTGCCAAGATGGCCAACCAGGTGGCCTCCAAGACGTCCGACGTTGTCGGCGACGGAACGACCACCGCGGTCGTTCTTGCCGAGGCGATGCTGGCCGAAGGCGTCAAGAACGTCGCCGCCGGAGCCAACCCTATGGCCATTAAGCGAGGCATCGACATCGCCGTCGAAGCCGCCGTCGCTGACATCGCCGCTCAGGCCAAGCCCTGCAAATCCACCGACGATCTGCGCAATGTCGCGACGGTCTCGGCCAACTGGGATAGCACTATCGGCGACCTCATCGCCGAAGCGTTCGAGAAGGTCGGCACCGACGGCGTTATCACCGTCGAGGAAGGCAAGAGCATCGAAAACGAACTGGAAGTGGTCGAGGGCATGCAGTTCGACAAGGGCTACATCTCGCCATACTTCCTGACCAACCCGAACACGCTCGAAGCTGAGCTCGAAGACCCCTACATCTTGATCCACGAAAAGAAGATCTCCAACATCCGCGACCTTGTACCGGTACTGGAGAAGATCGCCTCCACCGGCGGGCTGTTAATGATCATCGCCGAAGACATCGAGGGTGAGGCGCTCGCCGCCCTGGTGATCAACAAGCTGCGCGGCGTCCTGAAGGTTTGCGCCGTCAAGGCCCCCGCCTTCGGCGACCGCAGAAAGGCCATCCTCGGCGACATCGCCGCCTTGATCGGCGGCGAGGTCATCAGCGAAGACCTGGGCATTAAGCTCGAGAACGTCGAGCTGACCCAGCTCGGCCGCGCCAAACGCGTCCTGGTGGACAAGGACACCACCACGATCATCGAGGGCGCCGGCAAGAAGAAGGACATCAATGCCCGCATCGACACCATCCGCAACCAGATCGAAAAAACCACCAGCGACTATGACCGTGAGAAGCTCACCGAGCGATTGGCCAAGCTCACCGGCGGTGTGGCCGTCGTCAAGGCTGGCGCAGCGACCGAGACCGAGATGAAGGAACGCAAGGACCTGATCGACGACGCCGTCCACGCCACCCGCGCAGCCAGCGAGGAAGGCATAGTGCCCGGCGGCGGCGTTGCACTGCTGCGCGCCATCGCAGCCGTCGATGGCGCCCGGTCCAAGGCCCGCGGCGACGAGAAGGTCGGCATCGATATCGTGGCCCACGCGCTTCGGGCCCCGACCCGCCAGATTGTGGAAAACAAAGGCGTCGAAGGCGACGTTGTCGTCGCGGAGATTCTGGAAAAGGGCGGCGGCATCGGCTATGACGCCGCCAAGGGCGAGTACGTCGACATGGTCAAGGTCGGCATCATCGATCCAGCCAAGGTCGTCCGCACAGCCCTGCAGAACGCCGCCTCCGTGGCCAGCCTGCTGCTGACGACGGACCTGATGGTCACCGAGCTTGACGAGAAGGAAGACGCCGAGCCCGTCGCCGGCGCTGTGCTGTAAGCGACAAGGATTTACAGTAGTGATATGGACATCGGGGCGTTTGGGCTAACGGCCGAAGCGCCCCGGTGTTCATGCTCAGCCGGGCCGGTTCGGGCGAATCGTGTGACATTACGCAAGTGACGACTTATTGACCTTTGAATTGCCAATGCAATCCGCCAGGGCGGGTTGCCGTGAGAAAACCGGGCAAATCGCTCATCAGATGTTACATTAACCATTCAAGGTCCAATAGGATCCTCCAGGCCATGCCGCAGAAGCGAGATTATTACGAAGTGCTTGGCGTCAACCGCTCAGCCGGCGGGGAAAACATCAAGCGCGCGTACCGCAAGCTGGCTCTTAAATTCCATCCTGACAACTACCCGGGCGACAAGTCCGAGGGCGAAGCCAAGTTTAAGGAAATCTCCGAGGCTTACGAGGTGCTGTCCGACCCCGTAAAGCGGCAGCGCTATGACCGCTTCGGGCATCAGGGCATGCGCGGCGCGGGCGTGCACGATTTTTCGACGATGGGGTTCGGCGACATTTTTTCGATGTTCCAGGACATATTCTCGGGCATGGGCGGGTTCACTGTCGGCGCCCAGCGACAAAGCCGCGGCTACGACCTGGAAACCGAAGTCGAGTTGAGCCTCCAGCAGGTCGCCACCGGGGCTGAGCCCACGCTGGAGTTCGAGCGGATGGACCTGTGCGAAACGTGCGGCGGCACCGGGGCCGAGCCCGGCAAGCCGCCCGAGCGCTGTGAAGAGTGCGGCGGATACGGGCAGGTCCAACAGCGCGTCCAGAGCTTCTTTGGCGTGAGCGTTCGCGTGCACCCCTGTCCGCGCTGTCGCGGCAAGGGGACGATTGTCACCAGCCCGTGCGACAACTGCAATGGCACGGGCCGGGCCCGCAAGCAACGGACACTGACCGTCCGCATACCTCCCGGTGTCAAGGACGGGCAGGTCATTCGCGTCCGCGGGGAGGGCGAGCCAAACGAAGCCGGTACGAGCCGGGGCAACCTGCACGTGTATGTTCAGATCAAGCCGCACCTGCTGCTGACCCGCCGCGGCGACGATTTGATATGCACCGTGCCTATCACGTTTTCCCAGGCTGCTCTTGGCGGGACGATGCAGGTGCCCACGCTTGCCGGAATGGAAGAAATCGAAATCTCCCCCGGCGTGCAGAACGGTGAGGTCGTGTCCCTGAAGGGCCGGGGACTACCCTCCGTGCGAACGGGCAAGCCCGGCTCGCAGCACATCATCATGCATGTCGAGGTGCCCAAGAAGCTCACTAAGGAGCAACGCCAGTTACTCCAGCGGTTCGCCGAAATCGAGGATGCCAACGTTACGCCCGAACGAAAATCTTTCTTCAAGAAAATCAAGGAATGCCTGTCCGGCAAAGATTGATCGTCGCACGCCGGGCGATGTGTGAATCGATATGAGCAAGAAAAAACGATCTTCGGACGCCGGCGATCAGCTCGCCGATCAGCCAGCCTGCGGCGATAGCAACACCGAGCAGCCCCAGGCTCCCGACGTTTCCGCCAAAGCGGCCGATGAGCCTCAGGACCTCCAGGCCGAGCGGGACGACCTGCTGGCCAGGCTACAACGGGTCTCAGCCGATTACATAAACTACCAGAAGCGCATCCAGCGCGAGCGGGAAGACCACCTCAGCTTCGCCCACACCGACCTGATAAAGGCCCTGCTGCCCATGCTGGACGACATGGAGCGCGCCCTCGAGGCCGCCCGCGAAAACCACGGCGAGAACGATGCGTTCTTCAAAGGCATGCAGCTTGTCCACGACAATACGCTGGAGGTGCTTAGCCGGTTCGGCTGCACCGTCATCCAGGCCGTCGGGGAGCCCTTCGACCCGGACAAGCATTCCGCTGTGATGCAGCAGCCCACTACCGAGCACCCGCCGCAGACAATCATCCAGGAAGTGCAGAAGGGCTACCTGCTGAATGGCAGAACGCTTCGGCCCAGCAGCGTGATTGTAGCCGTCGCCCCCGATGACGCCAAGCAAACCACCAATGGAGAGAATTAATACATGCCCACATACGACTATAGGTGCCAGGCCTGCGGACACACCTTTGAGAAGTTTCAATCCATCACGGCCTCGGCTGTGCGAAAATGCCCCCGATGCCGAAAGCTGAAGGTTAAGCGCCTCATCGGCGCCGGCGCTGGGATCATTTTCAAGGGGAGCGGCTTTCACCAGACCGACTATCGCAGCGAGTCCTACAAGAAAGCCGCCGAAAAGGACAAGCTGTCAGCAGATAAATCGTCGGACAACTCGGCGGACAAATCCTCCGGTAAGTCCTCTGATAAGTCCGAAAGCGGACCCGCCGACAAAGCCGACCCGTCAGCCGACCAGTCATAGACTCACTCGGCTCTCGTTCAGCCGCCAGATGTGCCGGGCCCTGGGCTTCGCTTGCCGGATGCGAGGCCTGGGCGGGTGGCTTTTCGTTCTTGGCTGGTGTTTTTCTTTTGCAAGGCCTGGTGACGCTCATATAATCCTGGCATGCAGAGGTCCCGGCTATGACGGGAAGTGTTCTGCTGTTCATAATTATCCGTTAGCGGATGGACTGCAGCTGGTCCGGTCCATTGACAAGGAAAGGATGCGATCATGGCCGATGAGCAGCATGAAATAAGGCATATCCATTGGAACGAGGTTTTTAGTTTCACCCAGGTCTTCAAGAGCTTCCGCCTGGCGATTCATCCCAGCAAGCTGATTCTCGCTCTGATGGCGATTGTCCTGGTCTTTGCAGGCGGCTGGGTGATGGACAATATCTGGTCTCTGGGCAATGCGTACGTCATGAACGGCGAGATCACACTTTTCACGCAGTATCCTTCGCCCGTATACAGCCAACAGGTGGAGAACTGGAAAGACGCCCGCACCAAGAACTCCGTGGCCCTGTATTCGAGATGGCAGGAGATATCCAACCTTGACGAATTCCGCGACATCTTCGCCGGCAGTGTCGTATCGGCGTTTGACGCACTAAAGACAGAGTCCCAAGGCAGGCCTGCGGTCACGGCTGTGGATACGGCGAACCGCAGTTGGCCCAGCCTCTTGGCGGACGCCAGAGGCGCTTTCAACGACACGATGGACGACGCCGAAAGGCTGCTCAACGAGGCCGAGGAACGGGAACGAGAAGACGCCAGGACCCTCGTGGGGGACAGCCGCCGGGATAGGCTGGATGAAATTCATGATGACGTTATCACGGCCCGCCAGGGATTGACCCGAATGGCGGAGGAGTTCGAACTGGGCACGCAGGACGTCCGAGGCAGGCCGATCTTTGCAAGCCTCCTGGAGTTCGAGGCCAATTGTCTTCACAGCGGGCTTGTCGCGGCACGCTACGGAAACATCTTTGGCGGGCTCGGCGAATACGGCAAGACTGGCGCGGTCAGTCCAAATGCGGGCTTTCTGTTCTATGTCGTGCTGGCCTTCCACGGAGTGCTGTGGCTGGCCTGTACGCACTGGCTGTATGCGGTTATCTTCCTGGTGTTCTCGCTGGCTGTGTGGGCCCTGTTCGGTGGTGCGATCTGCCGCATCGCCGCCCTCCACGCCGCCCGGGAAGAAAAGATATCCATCGCCCAGGCGTTGCGGTTCTCTGCTGGCAAGTTCCTCAGCTTCTTCATGGCCCCGCTCATCCCGCTGGGCGTGATCGTGATTATCGGGCTGATGATGCTGGCCGGCGGACTGATCGCCAACATCCCGGCCGTGGGTCCGGCTATCGTGGGCCTGCTGTTCTTCCTGGCGATTCTCGGCGGGTTGGCGATCGCGTTCCTGCTGTTCGGGCTCATCGGCGGCGGCTCGCTGATGTACCCCACGATCGCCGTGGAAGGCTCCGACAGCTTTGACGCCATCAGCCGAAGTTACTCCTACATCTTCAATCGCCCGTGGCGTGCGGGCCTGTACGGGCTGGTGGCTGTAATCTACGGAAGCCTGTGCTACCTGTTCGTGCGCCTGTTTGCATTCGTCACGCTCAAGGCCGCGCATGTTGCGGTCAAGGCGGGCGTGTGGACGGGTGGGCAACGCCTGGCGGGCGCCGCCGATAAGATCGACGTCATGTGGAAGGCGCCGACATTCGGCGACCTGCACGGCGGGATGAGCACGGCTGCGATGGGCTGGAGCGAAATCCCCGGCGCGTGGCTTATCTGCCTGTGGGTCTACATCGTCATCGGCCTGGTGGCGGCGTTCCTAGTCGCCTACTTCTGCTCGGCCTCGACGATGATCTACTATCTGTTGAGACGCCAGGTGGACGCGACCGACCTCGACGACGTCTACGTAGCCGAGGCCCCCGAGGAACAGATCGAAGCCACATCGGCCCCCGAGGCTGAGGAAGCACAAGACGAGGCCGAAGGTGACGAAGAACCACAGGGCCAGTCAGACCAAGATGAATAGAGTCTGACACCCTCCGCTCGCTCCGCCGCCCGTCCCGCCGTCCGGGGCGGGCGGTTTTATTGTGCGAAAATGGCTCCGTGCTGGTCCATGCAGAATCGGTCGGTCATCCCGGCGATGTAATCGCACGCCACCCGGTGAGCGCCTTCGGTATTGATTCGCCGTTGGTAGCGCCGCGGCAGGGAGTTGGGCTGGGCGAGGTAGTGGGCGAACAGCTCGGCGATGACCCGTCGCGCCTGCTCGCGGCGGGCGAGGCTGCGGGGGTGGTGATACACGCGGGCAAAGAGGAACTCCTGGAGTCGGCCTACCTCCTCGGCGATTTCCGGCGAGAACACGATGAGCTTCTCGCCCGACTTGCGAACATCGTCCGCGCAGGCTACACCGGCGTCAGCCAGGCGGGCGGGCGTTCGCTCTACGACGTCGTCAGCCATCGTCGCCAGTACGGCCTTGCACGCGCGGATGCGCTTGTGAATTTCCCGCGCCCGCGGTGCATCAGCGTCGGCGGCGGCCCATGCGCGGCGCCACAGGGACAGGGGCTGGAGGTCCTCGATGGCGATCCACCCCGCCGCCAGGGCGTCTTCCAGGTCGGCTGAGGTGTAGGCGATCTCGTCGGCCAGGTCCACGACCTGCCCTTCCAGGGGTGCGTGCGACGAGGCGTCGAACTCCTCGCAGGCGGGGCCATCGTAGCGGGTCTGGTGCTTGGCGAGGCACTCGCGGACGGCGCGGGTGAGGTTTAGCCCGCGAAAGGCTGGGTACGGGTGTTCGAGGTAGTCCACCACCCGCAGCGACTGGCGATTGTGCTCGAAGCCTCCCTCCCCGGCCATCAGCTCGTGAAGTACTTCCTCCCCGCAGTGCCCGAACGGCGGATGGCCCAGGTCGTGGGCGAGGGCAGCCGCCTCGATCAGGTCTTCGTTCAGCCGAAGCGCCCGCCCGATCGCCCTGCCGATCTGCGAGACTTCCAGCGTGTGCGTCAGCCGGGTGCGGAAGTGATCACACTCGTGCGGCACGAAGACCTGCGTCTTGAAGTCTAATCGCCGGAAGGCCGAGCAGTGCATTATGCGGTCGCGGTCGCGCTGGAAGCACGTGCGGTACGGGTGCGGCTGCTCGGGGAAGCATCGGCCCCCGCTTTGGTCCTCACCCACCGCCCACCGGGTGAGATAGACGCTTTGGCGGGCCTGGAAGACCTCCCGCGGGCTCGGGTGGCTTATCACCGGGTCAGCCCTCCGACGACAGGCGAGGCAGGTTCAACTCCTTGGCTGCCTGTGAAATCGACTCGTACAACTGCTGGAGAGAAATCGGCACCATGCGGACACCGCCCAGGACGTCCATGAAGTTTGTATCGCCAGGCCAGCGGGGCACGACGTGGATGTGCAGATGCCCCGGCAGACCCGCCCCGGCGCATTGGCCGATGTTGCAGCCGATGTTGAACCCCTGCGCTTTGACCGCCCGGCGAAGGGCGATCTGCGTGTCGCGCACCATCCACATCATTTCCATCACCGTCGGGTCGTCCAGGTCGCCGATCTCCTCGATGTGCTCGTTGGGGCAGATCAGCACGTGTCCGCCGGTATAGGGGTAGCGGTTGAGCACCGCCAGCGAGTGCTTGCCTTCCCACAGCACCAGCTCGGCGGCGTCCTTGTCGCCCTGACGGGCCCGGCAAATAAAACAGCCTTTATCCTCTCCCGGACAAGACAGCGAATCGATATAATCTGTCCGCCAGGGCGCCCATATGTTGGGGTGCTGGTTGGGTGATTCGTTGGCCATGCCCTGGCCATGATACCGCCTCATGTCTGCAAGTACAACGCGTCGCACCGGTCGACCGCAGTGCAATATTTCCTCATTTGGGGCGTTTGACTGTGTGCAAGGGAACAACCACATATCTTGGAGTAAGGAAATGGACTATGACACGCTCATCAAGTTTCTTGACAGTATTGCTCGCGACGATGCTGTCCCTGTCGGCCCTGTCGGCGGCACAGGACAGCGCCCAGACGGACGAAGCGGCTTCGGGGGAGAGCGAACAATCGCCGCCGGTGGGGTTTCGGGTTTTTCAGTGGCGCTACCAGGCGGACGATGGGTCGGACAGGCCGCTGAACGTGGCCGTGTGGTATCCAGCCCAGCCGCTTCCGGCTGATGATGCCGAGCAATCCACCGTCACTTACGCCAACGGCGTGGTGGGCCTGGCCCGCCAGGATGCCGCGCCTGCCTCAGCCGGCGGGCCATATCCGCTGATCGTCTGGTCGCACGGCTACACAGGCAGCGCCATCAGCTACGCCTACCTGTGCGAGTATCTGGCGGCCCGCGGCTACGTCGTGGCCGCCCCCGACCATAACGATCCGGTCTCCGCCATGCGCATCGCCGGGCCTGTCGAAGACGATGACCTGCCTGCACGGCGCCGCCAGGCGCTGGCTGACCTGATGGGCGATCGCGACGACTTCGACCACGACCAATACGGCTACCGCCCGATGGAGCTGGCGCTGACGATCGAGAACATGACCGCCCAAAGCGACAGCCCCCCCGGGCCGGACGCGCCCCTGTCGGGCATGATCGACCCCGATCGCATCGGCGCCGGGGGCCATTCGATGGGCGGCTACACCGTGCTCACGCGCATTGGCTGCCTGCCGACGGCTACCGACGAGCGGATAAGGGCGGCCGTGCTGCATTCGCCCGGCACGTGGATGTGGCAAGAAACCGATTACCAGACCGTCGCCGTGCCTACGATGTACATGCTGGGCGAGTGGGAGGTCGGCCGTCGCGACGAAGCCTTCATAGCCACCGACCTGGCCTTCGCCAACACGCCGGCCCCCGCGTGGCACATAACGATCGCCCGGGCAGGGCACATGATCTTCACCGATCCCCGCACGCCGGACTCGGTCCCGCTGGGCCCTCTGGCAGGTAAGATCATGGCCGACCGGCTGGCCCGGGTGAACACCATCGCTCGCTACACCTGCGCGATGTTCGACCTCACACTCAAAGCCGACGACAGCGACGCCGTCGCAGCAGCCAGGGCGACGCTGGCTGAAGGCGACGAGTGGACCTGCCAATTCGAAACCAAGCCACCCGCTGACGACGGGGCGACCGAGTAGTCTGCAATCGGGCCAGGCCAGGGGCTCGCCGGCGCATATTGAGCGAAATGACTCCCAGGCTTCATGCCGGTATGGGTAGCCCGCAGGGCCGGCCATCTTCTTACAACGCGGCGCAGGGGCTACTTTCCGTCCGCTTGGCATCGGGGTGAGGTGCCGGTCTTCCTCACAGCCAGGTCGATCGCCAGGTTGATTGCCGCTGTCATGCTGCCGGGGTGGGCTCGAGATTTGCCCGCTATGTCGAAGGCCGTGCCGTGGCTCGGCGAGGTGCGGATGATCGGCAGGCCAAGCGTCAGGTTGACCGCCTCCTGCCAGGCCAGCAGCTTTATGGGGATCAGCCCCTGGTCGTGGTACATGGCCACAACGCAATCGTACTTGCCCTCGACGGCCTTGACGAACAGCATGTCGGCCGCAAACGGCCCGTCCACGTCGATGCCCGCCTCGCAGGCCATCAGGACAGCCGGGGCGATGATTCGCTGCTCCTCGTCGCCGAACCGCCCATCTTCACCGGCGTGAGGGTTGACCCCGCACACGGCCAACGAAGGCTTATCGATGCCGAACCATTTGCCGAGCGCCTGGTCGGCCAGCTCGACGGCGTTGAAGACACAGCCGATCGTGAAACTGTTGCGAATCTCGAACAGCGATTCGTGAATCGTCGCCAGCACCACCTTAAGCGTTGGGGCGACGAACATCATCGCCACGTGCTTACAGTTGAAGCTGTCGGCCAGCAGCTCGGTGTGGCCTGGGAACTTCTTTTGGCCCGCCAGCTGCCAGGAGGTCTTGGAGATCGGTGCAGTAACCATCGCGTCGATCAGGCCGATCTTGGCAGCTTCGATCGCGCCATCGCAAAACGCCAGTGACGCTAGGCCGCCCGACTTGCTGGGCCCGCGCGGCATCGTGGCTGGCAAGTCGTACTCGTCGTAGTCCAGCACGACGATATCCTCACCGTAGCGGCGGATATCCTCGTGGTGATCGCGGTGGAAGGGCCAATTCTGCTCGAGTGTGTCGGCCGTGTAGGACAGTTGCTCGCTGAGGCCGAACAAGACGAACCGTGCCCGCCGGCGCACAGCCTCATCGGCGAGCGCCTTGACGATGACCTCCGCCCCTATGCCGCAGGGGTCGCCCATCGTGATGCCGATTGTCGGACGGTTATCGCTCATTTTGTGGTCGGGAGGATCGCCCTGATCGGGGCGCCTCTGGCGATATCATTGTACGTCGGCTTGGGGCTTGGCGCTCTTGAGTCTCAATCGCCCGGCTGGCATTAGCAAAAGCCGGCCGTCCTGAGCTTCTCTAGTGTTAGCGATCCGCCTTGCCCGGCAAGCAATTGCCCCAGGTACCGCTGCACGTATTTGCCGATCACGTCGGTCTCAACGTTGACCCGTTGGCCCACCGTCAGATCGGCGAGGGTGGTCTCGGTGAGTGTCGTGGGAATCAGGGCTACTTTGAATGTGCTAACTACCACATCAGTCAAGGTTAACGACACGCCGTCAATCGCCGCCGAGCCCTTGGGGATCATCGCGTCGACCAGTTGGGCGTCGGCTTTGAAGGTCACTTCCCAGCGGTCGCCGCGGCGGATGTCCGCCACCTCAGCCGTGCCGTCGACGTGCCCCTGCACGATGTGTCCGTCCAGTCGACCGTCGGCGGCCATCGCCCGCTCTAGGTTCACGGCCGACCCGGCTGACAGGTCCTTAAGCGTAGTCTTATCAAGCGTTTCAGCCATTACGTCGAACCTCGCGATCGCGCCTTTGATATCGGCAACCGTCAGGCACGCGCCGTTGACAGCCATGCTGTCGCCATCGGCCAGGCCGTCGGCCAGCGGGCCTAAGTCGATGCTCAGCCTTCGCCCGCCCGTCGTCGAAGCCGCCGCGGTAACCCGCCCGACATGTCGCACGATTCCCGTGAACATGCCACCATGCTACCGGCCTGCCCCTACGCTGCCAAGCAAATCCCCCACTGGCCAGGCCGCCGGCGGCTTGCCCGTCGCTGCCGCCAGTTGCCGGCCCTTGCCGCACACAGCCTTTGCCACCGGCGTTCGCGTGCCTTACGATAGTAGCCGCTGTGGGATGGTAGCCGTCAGCGAGCAAGGAGCCTTGTATGCGAGTCGCCCTTGTGGGTCCGCCGCAATCCGGCAAAAGCACGCTGTTCGCCTCGGTCGCCGAGGCGGGCGGGTCGTCCGTGCACCTGTCGCGCGGCGATGCGCCTCATCTGGCTGTCGTCAAGGTGCCCGATGAGCGGCTGACCTGGCTGGCTGATCTGTATAAGCCAAAGAAAGTCACTCAAGCCGAGCTGGAGCTGCTGGACGTGCCGGGGTTGGACCTGTCCGACGAGGCCGCCCGGCACCACAGCCGCACGCACTGGTCGGCAATGCGGCAGAGCGACATGCTGGTGTTCGTCGTTCGGGCATTCGCCGACGATACGGTTCCCGCTTATCGCGGGCGGGTGGATCCGTCGGCGGACGTCGACGAATTGCTAACCGAGATGATCTTCGCCGATCTCGACCAGGTCACCGCGCGGATCGACAAGCTCACCGTCGCCGTCAAGAAGCCCACAGCCAATCGCGCCGCCCAGCAGCATGAGCTGGAGCTCATGGGCCGGATACTCGAGGCGCTGGAAAACGCCCGGCCGGTGTCGTCGGCCGTTACCGGCGAGGCTGAGGACAAGCTCATCCGCAGTTTCGCCTTCCTCTCGCGGATGCCCATGCTGGTGGTCACGAACTGGGGTGAGGATCAGCTCGCCGACTGCGCCGACGGGACCGTCCAGTCGCTGCCGTCCATAGGCTTGTCGGTGAAGATCGAAGAGGAAATCGCTGAGCTCGCGCCCGACGAGCGGCAGGCGTTCCTGGTGGACCTCGGCGTTGAAGCCCCGGCTGCGGACAGGCTGATCCGCGCGTGTTACGAGCAACTTAACCTGGTGAGCTTTCTGACGTTCGTCGCCGACGAGTGCCGCGCCTGGTCCGTACCGGCCGGCACGGACGCAGTTATAGCTGCCGGCGCGATACACTCGGACATTGCCCGCGGTTTCATTCGCGCCGAGACCGTTTCTTACGAGGACCTTCGGGCCGCCGGCGACATGAAAGCCGCCAAGGCTGCCGGCAAGGTCCGGCTGGAAGGCAAACACTACGTCGTCCAGGACGGCGACGTGATCAACTTCCGTTTCAACGTCTGATCCCGGCATTTGGATGAATCGTTCGACCGACACATTCACACCCGCAGCCGAGCAGCCCTGGCGTGACGCCGTTGCGCGGCTGTGGGCGTGGCACGGGTTGAGGTGGCGGCAGCGTCTGCTTCGCGTGGTCGCGGCGGCGGCGATGGCGGCTGTCATCGCTTACGCCGCGCTTCCCTGGTGGCTGCCGACAGGAGTGCTGAAGCAGTGGGTCGCCGAGGACATGGCCCGACAGATGGGCGTGGAGGTCACGATCGACGAGCTCTCCGTCAGCTGGCGAAACGGGGTGCACATTCGCGGCCTGACGGTGGGCGCGCCGCCCGGCTTCGGCGACGAGCCGATGCTCGTCGTCGAGCAAATCCACACGGAGTTCGCCCCCCTGCGCTACCTGATCGCCAAGCGCATCGAGTCGATGGAAATCTCTCAGCCACGGCTACTGGTGATAGTCCAGCCCGACGGGACAAGCAACATCGCCGCGTTGATGCGGCTGGAGTTCGAGGTGGACGCCCGCCACATCAGCGTCCGCGAGGCCGTGGCGACGTTCGATCTGCCCGGGCGGGAAAGCCGAACGCAACTGAACGTCAACAGCATTCGGTTCGACGCCGGCCGGCGACAGAGAATCGGCACGGTCGCCCTGTCGGCGGAACTCCAGCAGACGGATGGCGCCGCAACGATTTCACTGAGGGTCGACCCCGGCGACAACCCGGCGGTGGCCGCGCGCGCCACGTTCAGCTTCACCGACGTGGACCTGGAGCGTCTGGCCCTGCCGGCGCTGCTGCATCTGCCGATCAGCAAGCTCGCCGGGGCGTGCAGCGGGTCCGTTGAACTACAGATCGACCGCACGAGCGTGATCGATCAGTTCGCCCTGCACTTGTCGGTGGTCGACTTGAAGGTTCAGCCGACGCACGGCCCGGAGTTACCGGTGATCGACCGCGCCAACGTGGACATCACCGCAACGTATGATCCGCTGGCTCCGGACGGGCGGTTGCAAATCCACTCGATGCGTATCAGCCTGCCCGAGGCCCTGGAACTCACGGGCCGAGCCGTCGTCTACATCGACGTTTTGGGGGAGAACTGGCGCGCGATCGAGTCGCTTGAACTTACCGGCAGCGTTTCGCTATCGCGGCTGGCGGAGATATTCACAGGCCAGCCTAGCCTCGGCGAGCGGGACGTGGCGCTCACGGGCCCCGTGAGCGTGACTGTTTCCGCCCGTCGCACCAGGACGGACCTGCACCTGCGCGTAGGAATCGACGCCACAGCCGCCGTATTAACCCGAGGTGCGGACATCCTCAAGCCGCCCGGCCGTGCGCTGTTGTGTGAGCTGGCCGGCACGTTGAACGAAAGAAGCGACACCTTATACATTCACGACGACAGCTATGTCGTGCTGGGCGGCAACCGGCTGCGAGGCTTTGGCACGATGCGCAACGTGCGGCAACAGCTTGATCGCATGCGTGCCGGCGAACATCGCCTGGCGTTGCGCCAGGTCATGGCGAGCGTCGCCGCGGCTGACTGGACCGGCGGCATCGAGCTGCGGGACCACCAGGCCATCGGCGATCTGCTGCCTCAGTTGGCGCCCGCCTTGGCGGATTTGACGCTCGACGGGCCTGTCGCGATCAACTGGTCCGTGTTCGAGCGGGCCGGCCGGCGCATCGAGATGCATGTCTCCGTCCCCGCCGAAACGCAGTTGTCTATCGGCGAATGGTTCGCCAAGCCCGATGGCACGCCGGTTACGTTGACCTTCGCGGCGGCTATAGACCAGGCGGAAGGCGCGCTGGCCGACATCGACATCGACTTGACCTGCGGCCGCGGCCGGGTGACTGTCGACAACGGCTGGGCCGTTCTCGCCCGCGACAGCGGACAACCCGATGGGTCGATCAAACTGGCGGGCAGCTTTACCGCAGAGCGGTTTGAGGCTATCGCGGGGCTCTTTCCGCTACTGACGGGCCACGCTGCGGGCTCGCAAGGCCGATTTCGCGGCCGATACCACGCCACCTACGATCCGGCCACCGGCAGCGGCGAGGCCGAGGCAAACATCCGGGATCTTCAGGTCGTCTGGGGAACAGAGGCCGATGAGCTCGGCCGCGATCCAAACCTGCCCGGCGGGCTGGTCAGCGGCGATATCGTAGTGCACGCCGAACGCACAGGCGACGGCGTACTGACGATTTCACTGGACGGCGACGCCCTGGAAGCCCGGATCGCGTCCGCTGACGTTTCGCGATACAAGCGGGCCGGCACGAGGCTTCGCGGGAAGGTCACGATCAGCCCGGCTCACCCGTCGGATTCTCGACAGGCCGACACGGTGACAATAGAGGTGGCCTTCGGCGATAGCGAGTTGACGATCCGGCAACCTGCCGGCCCGACAGATGAGCAAGCGGCCAGGTCCTATCAGGCAACACTGGCCATCGACGAGGCCTTGCTGGCGATGCTGCCGGAACTGGCTGCGTTTGCCGAAGCGATCAACTTACGCGGCAAGGTCAGGTTGGCAGGTGACTTGCCCCTGGATGCCGCCGCCGTCGAACTGACAGCCGACGTCGATGCCAGCGACTTGGCGTTTCAGCTCGACAGCCGACTGATCAAGCCGCGCGGTGCGACGATGGAGGCGTTCCTGCGGGCCTCGATCGCCGAAGACGGATCGGTGGCGGTGAGCATTGAGCGGGGCCTGCTGGGCCGGGTGAGCATCACGGGCCAGGTCGATGTCGGTCCCGCGCGGGCCGACGGCCTCCAGGCGCATCGGGTCAGTAGCGGACAGTTGTTGCTGACGACCGAGCACGGCGAATCGCTCGGCGAGTTTGTGCCCGAACTGGCCGATCGCCTCCTTGCCGGGCGTGGGCAAGTGCAGCTGCAATGGACCGCAGATGCAGCGTCCGCGGATATCCACTGGCAGGCGATGGTTGACGAGCTCATTTACCGCCACAATGACAAGGACATTCACCTGGCCGGCGACCTGGCTGCTGTTTTTTCCGTCAGGCCGACCAGCCAAGACGCGGCTGACGCCGACGGCCAGACCCTCCCGCCCAGCGGATACTCCGTCACCATCGAGTCGATCCGCACGGAGGCCTTGGAGTTCCTGATCGACGACTATCACGGCTTTGTCGTTGCGTACCTGGCCGACCTGTCCCATCAGCCGGCGGGCAGCATCCGCCTGCTGGCCGATCGACTCGATTCAAAGGCGCTGGCTGACTGGCTCGGCGGAGGCGGGGGGGGCCCACGGCCCGATACGTTCACGCTGAGCGAAGCAGAGGAGCACGCGCTGGACCAGCAGGCCTCGGCAGTGATCGCCGCCATCAGACCTTACCTGCTGAACGGACGGTTCCAGCTGCACGTTAGCATCGACGACCTCCGCACGTACGATGACTCCGTCGAACAGTTTTACGACCTGCGGAACTTCTCCGCCGCCGCCACGGTGGAGCACGGCTACATAGTGCTGGAATACGCGGCGGGCCTCAACAGCGGCACACTGCGTCGGCGGTATCAGACCTACCTGGGCGAGGACGCGCCCATGGTGAGATACGAGGGCGAACTGATCGACGTGATCGCGCGGGAGAACATCCGTCCACAAATCGCGCTTAGCTTTCCCGGCAATACGGTGACGGGCTTTTTCAGCCGCCGGGACAGCCTCGAGATGACCCTCCGGGCCGTGATCGCCAACTCAATCGACTGGCGTTACCCGCTCCGTCCGACCGGCCACGCCAAGACCGTCGCCATCGAGGGCGTCACCAAGGGCCAGGCTGCGCCCGAGTTCATCACGCGGATTTTCCCGGGCCTGAACACAACCCGATACGAATACAGGAGGATGACCGCCTTTGCCGATTACGGCGAGGACGGCGTGGTGATAAACGACATGGTCTTCGACGGCCTGGCCTACGACCTGTACATGGACGGCACGACCGATGCGGATAACATCGGTCGGTACGAAATCGGCGTGATCCTGCTCGGCCAGCCCCAGTCGGCCGAGTGGAACCACACCTACCGCCAGGGCAGGATACCTATCTTGAAGTTCGAAGGACGAATCGAAAACGGCGAGCTTCATGAAGTGACGGTAAGCTACCCCTGGCCCAACGAGGCTTTCTATAGCATCTTCATGAAGAACAATTACTTCTATCGCGTCTGGCTGGAGCAAAGACGCCGCCAGCGGGGCCAGTGACGAACACACGGACGAATCAGCGCGAGAAACGATACGCACATGACCGCCCGCCGGACAACTGTGGTTGACCATCATCGCGGCGCCAGGCCGTTGCTGCAGCCGATCAGCCTGTGGCGGGCGATCCTGTTCGTCACGATCAACGTGATGGGCTTCGCGGTGGTCAGCGCGTTCTGGCAGTATCTCTCGACGGGCGAATGGGTCAACTTCGACGCCTTTTTCCGCAATCTTTTTGTCCCGTTGGGCGCCGTGTTCCTCCAGCCTCTCATGGTGTTCACGCACCCATGGATGGTGCTCGTATACGGCCTGCTGCTCGGCGTGACGGTTTTTGTGCCGATCATGGTGGCCATTCTGTACCGCCTTCGGGTGGCGGCGATATTCCTGCTGCTGTTGGCATTCGTAGCCCAATTGCCTCTGCTTGCGGCGGCGGTGGTCACGGGTTGTCTCTTGATCGGCCATACGCCACTCCGCAGCAACATGCCCATGGCTGCGGCGCTGCTGGGGATATTGCCGGCCATCATTTACGTTGCGGCCCTGGGCTGCCTGACGCTTTCGGGCGCGACCGACCGGGACTACTGGGCGACGGTCGAGCCGTTCCGCCGGTGGGTGCTCTACGGGCCGTACGTGCTGGCTCTGATGTCCGTCATCGTGGCAAGCGCCTTGGTGCTGGCCCTGGCAAAAGCCACGCGTTTCCGGCCGGGCGTGGTCTGGCCGGTCTTGCTGGTCCTGTCGGCAGCGCCGATGGTCACCTTCTACGTCCAGGTAGGCTCAGCGGAGCTGCGGTATTCAATCATCGCCAACCCAATAGGGCCCGGCGATTCGATCCTCGCCGAGCTGCCCCTCGATCAGTGGCGTCAGGACCACCCGGAGGACGCCGGACTGGCAGCCGGCATCGTCCGCGAGAGGATCGAGCGCGACCTCCACAGGCGGCGCGACGAGTTGCGGGCCAGGTGCGAGCAGTTCTTGGCCGACTATCCCTACGACGTCCGGGCACCCGAGATAATGTGGATCATGGCCCAGTGCCGCAGCCTGCAACTGGACGGCGCGACGTACCAGATGGGTCTCATCAGCGGCACGTGCGCTTTTGTCATGGACAGGTCCCGGGCCGCCTGGCAGGACCTGGTCGAGACCTACCCTCACAGCGATCAGGCTGCCATAGCCCGCTGGCGCCTGGCGGAGCTGACGCTGCGAAGCGCAGAGCATCTTAACCCCGACAGAGCGGACGATGCCACGGAGCTACTCGGCGCATTGGACGATGCCAACGAGCTGCTCTACGAAGCCGCAGCCGGCCTGGAAGTTATTCTGTCAGCCGACGAGCCCCTCAGGTCCAGCCGGAGCGTGTTTGTCGCCGGGCGGTCGCGACCATCGCGCAGCTACTACATAAGGTCCCTGTATGAGGTCAACAGGCTCCAACGGCTGATCGAGTTAAATGAATTAAAGGAGGCCCCTGCCGGCGTCCAATTGCTGGCCACTTGGTTGAGCATCGATCCCGCTCTGCCTGACGCCGCCCAGCGGTACGAGCGGCTGGCTCAAGAGAACCCCGACAGCGCGCTGGCCGACAACCTGCGCCTGGCCGCCGCCCTCGCTGAGCGCGACCAGCTCGAGCGGGCAAGGAAGCTTCTGCCGCTAGTGAATGTCGCCAGGCCGACCGACGCGACCGTCGAGGCGACCTTCGAACTCGCGTCGATCCAAGGAGAGGGCGTCCAGGCGATCGAAGGCATCCTGCCGGTGGAGGTGTATCTACGGTCGGTCATAGCAGCCCCGGACAATCCATGGCAGGCGATGGCGGCCGAGCGGCTGGACCTGCTTTCCATCGCGCGGACAATGTCGCCATGAGTGGACCGGGTGACACGTCCCGCGGAGGCGTCGTTTTCATCTCCGCTTCGGTCGGCGCGGGGCATAATTCCGCCGCTCAGGCTGTCATGGCCCATCTGGGCGAATCCAGGCCGGACCTATCGGCCGAGTTCCTGGACATGATGGCGATCACGCCGGGCGCCTTTCGTGCCATCTACGCGGGGGGCTACAAGAAGTGTATGACTCACGCGCCGTGGCTGTGGGGCGCGGGCTATCGCGCAGCCGACCGACCGCACGGACGACGCCGCAGCATGCTCGAGCGGAGCCGGCTGGCTTTCGAACGGCTGATGCTCAGGAAGCTCCGCCGTCGCCTGCTGAAAACTCAGCCACGTCTGATCGTTCACACACATTTCCTGGCGCCGCCGGTGGTCGGCAGGCTGATCGGCACGGGCGCACTGAAGGCCAGGCAATTCGTGGTCGTCACGGATACCCTCGCCCACCGTTTCTGGTACGCCGATAACGTCCAGCGGTACTTCGTCGCCTCCGAGGCAGCAGCGGAGATGGTCAGCAGTTGGGGCGTCGACCCCGAGCGGATATGCCTGAGCGGCATCCCGATCCACCCCAAGTGGATAGCGCCGACCGACCGGGCGGCGCTGCTTGCCGAGTGGCGCCTGCCGGCTGACAAACGCATCGTCATCCTGGCGGGCGGGGCGCAGTTCACCACGGGGCCCGTGGCCCGGATGGCTCAGGGACTGGTCGTCGCCCGCCCGGATGTGTTCGTCGTGATCCTCACCGGGCGGAACAAGCAGCTCCAAGCTGAGTTGGACGAGCTGGCCGACCGGCATGGCCGGCTGCGGGGCGTGCCCATGACCGACCGCGCCCAAGAGTTGGTCGAGCTGTGCTCGCTGATGATCACCAAGGCGGGCGGCATCACCACCGCGGAGTGCGCAGCCAAGGGCAAGCCCATGGTTTTCCTCCGTCCCGTGCCGGGCCAGGAGGCGGGCAACGCCCGATACTTCGTCGATCACGGCGCCGCGGTGATGACACACGACTGGTCGCAGATCGTCGCGGTAGCGTCGAAGCTGCTGGGCGAGCCCGGGCGGCTGGCCGCCCTGGCCGACGGCGCCCGCAAACTGTACCGCCCCGCCACCCAGACGATCGTCGACGCCATTGTCGACCAACTGGGCGAAGAGCCGCTCGCGTGACGCCGCGCCGCCCTTGATTGTCCCGCCCAGGCGGTCATAATAATGTCGCCGCCGACAGGCAAGCTCCGCCGGGCTGGCATGAAGCCCAAGCTCCAGTGCAGGGAGGCACGAGATGAAATCGGTCCATATCGTCGAGAAGTTGCTCCCAATCGCATGGGAGAAGGCTGTCGTCGCCTGCTGGGAGCAGGGAGAGAGCTTCCCCACCGAGTACGACAAGCCGGACGACCCCAACAGCCGGGATGTCTCAGTGATGATCCACGTCACCGAACCATTCACCGAGCCGCGCGTCCACCGGGCTTTTCCCGGCGGGCTGGACGACCTGGAGAAGTACCGCGGCGAGGTGCTCTACGGCGTGCACGACCACTGGATCGACCCGTCGGCCGGCAAGTGGGAGTACACGTATCACCAGCGGCTGCGCGGATACGAGGTACCGGTAGTTGGCGTGTTCGATCAGATCGAGGGCGTCGTCCGCAGGCTCAAGGCCGTCCCCCACACCCGCCGAGCCCAAGCGGTGACTTACCAGGTGTGGAACGACATGGAGATCGACGACCCCACCTGCCTGCAGCGCCTGTGGTTCAGGATATCGGGCGGCAAGCTGCACATGAACTGCCACATGCGATCCAACGATGCGTTCAAGGCGGCCTTCATGAACATGCACGCCTTCACCGAGCTACAGGCCGGCGTCGCCGAGGCCATCGGCGTCGAGTGCGGCCAGTACATCCACCTGGCCGACTCGTTCCACATTTACGGCAGCTACTTCGATGAGTTCGAAGGCTTTCTGCACACAATCGCCAACCGAAGCCCCGACCAGCGCGTTTACACGAGCGACTTCGCGAGGGACTTCTTCATCGAAGGCTGCGACGCCATGCTCGCCGAGGCCGACATGCCCGAAGACAAGAAGGCCCTGGTAGCAACTCGCCGCCAAAAGCTCGCCAGCCTTCAGCCGAGCTCATGACCGGGCCGGGAGCTTTTCTCACATGGACCTGCCCATTCGCCTGATCCGTTGGTTCAATCACGCCGTGCCGTGGATCAAGTTCAAGCATCGCCTGGCCAAGTGGGCCGGAAGACGCCTGCCGAGAGACCGGGGCCCGCAGATCTATGCGGGCGTGCAGGGCCGGCTCAAGATGCGACTGGACCTGGCCAGCGAGTCCGAGCGCTGGATGTACCTCAATAATTACGAGCTGATCCCGCGACGGATCCTCAGCAAGGTGCTGCGGCCTGGCGAGGTCTACGTCGATTGCGGGGCGAATGTGGGGTTCCTGTCGCTGTGGGCTGCCAGGCGCGTGGGGCCGACCGGGCGAGTATACGCCTTCGAGCCCATGCCGCCCACCGTCGAGCGCCTGCGGGAGAACATCCGCCTTAACAACGTCGAGAATATCGAGGTCATGGCCAACGGCACGTGGGATTGCCCCAAGACCGCCACGATCTACTGGTTCGAGCACACCGAAAGCGGCTTTGTGTCGCTGGGCAAGCGGGACGACCTGTCTGTCGAGCGAGAGTACTCGATCCAGACGGTCCGGCTGGATGACGCGGTTGACCCGCCGATCCGGGCGATCAAGATCGACGTGGAAGGCGCCGAGCTGGCTACCCTGCGCGGCGGCGAAAAGCTGCTTGCCGCCTCCAGGCCTCACATCCTGATGGAACTTAACTTCGTCACGTGCGAGTCGTTCGGCTACCAGCCGCTGGACCTCGTCGACTGGGTACTCAAGCGCCTGCCGGACTATCGCGTGTATCTGCTGAAAAGCCGCAAGTGCCTACCCATCGATTGGCAGCAGTTGCGCGACCTTCTTCAGGATCGTCCGCGCAAACTCCGCAACGTCTGGCTGAGGCCCGCTGAGAGCTAGACCGGCCTCATTCGTCCGCCTGATCGGGCCGAGGGCGCGCGGAGGTCCCCTCTAGTGCTCATGCATTTAGCTCGTGCGGGCGTTGCCGTAGCTCAGTCGGCCGCTGCCGGCGTGACGGTCAGTATTGTCTGCCCGTGAGGAACTGTCCCGGCGGGACGATCCAGATTTCCACCCGGCGGTTGGCCGGGTTGCCCTGCTGGTTCGGAGCGTTGGCCGCCGTCGGGCGGTACTCGCCGAAGCCTATGATCGCCATACGTTCGGGGTCGACGCCGGCCGATTCCAGGGCCTCTTCGACGACCACCGCCCGGTGGACCGACAGGTACCAGTTGTTCGGGTGCCGGCGGAGCGTGTCGGCCCTCTTGATGGGAATGTCATCCGTGTGCCCGGCTATGTAGATGTTGAAGCCCTGCGCTTCGGCGGAGCCAACGATTCGCGCCAGTTGTTGCAGCGCGGTAGCCGCGGCCGGCTGGAGCGTGTCCTGGCCCTTGGGGAAAGTCAGGTCGGCTGTGAACTTGACCATGCCGATGTCGGGCAGGAACTCGATCATGGATGAGTTCTGCGCAGCCAACTGTTCCAGCGCGAGGTTCATCGTCGGGGGCAACGCGATCGGCCCCCGCTCGACCAGCGCGCGGTACTTGTCCAGCAGGTTGTCGTAGTCGTTCTGCAGCGTCTGGAGCTCGACCTCCAAGGCCGCAATCCGACCGGGGCTGCCGCCGCCGTCCTGCAGTCGGTATAACTCAGCCGTCAGCACCCTCTTCTGGTCCTCCAGTTGGGCGATCTCGTCTCGAAGACTCCCAACCTGTTCTTGCAGCCTCAGGTTGTGGCTATTGGCGCGATCAAGATCGCTTTTTAAGACCAAGCATCCGCTTGTGGTCAACAGGCTGGCCAGCATAACCACCAGCATCGTTGTTGCAGGGAAAGTTCTCATGGCCCTATCCTTTCGCTCAACGGCCCGCCGTGACGGTGGACACGCTTTACTTTGTAATCAGCCACCCGCTCGCCTGATGGCTGCTTGCTTGTCCGCTATGGACTTGCCGATCAGGAAGCCAATCAGCGCGCCTAAGCCTATCATCACGATCGACCCCACCAGCATAGCAAACATGTTTTCGCCCAGCCACACTAAATATCCGGGCTGATATCCGCCCAGAGCGGCCAGCGAAACTCCGGTGACCACGAACACGACGATGGCGCAACCGATCGCTATTCCGCCGAACAGTCCGGCCGTGTCGTCGGGAGCATCCACAAAGTCCGGCTGCGGCTGCGGCGGCGCCACTGGAACATCGCCGACAGCCTCTTGATCCAACAGAAGGTCCTCGACGGCTGGGGCGTCAGCGCTGTCGGCATCGATGTGTTCCAGGATCTCCGCGCCCAGCGACGTGTCGTCGCTTTCGCGGGTCAGGTCAAGCAGGCCCGAGCCGCTGCCCACGCCT
>SDBT01004852.1_pt1 | contig 22744 bp, 18 predicted proteins | sample 2277101 | NCBI WGS metagenome assembly SDBT01 (sample SAMN10404973, study PRJNA504765) | marine sediment metagenome | isolation source: marine sediment core GS10_PC15, 103 cmbsf | place: Arctic Ocean: Southern Knipovich Ridge | collected 2010 | reverse complement strand
ACTTCTTCCGGATTGACTGTAAAAGCTTGTATTGATCAAACAATTTATGAAAAGGGTATTAAGATTTCAGATGGAGAAATGAGAAAAATTAACATGAAGAAACATGACGTTTTACCAGAATGGAACTATACAATATCTCCATCATAGAATCGGAAGTTATTTTTGAGCAAGCACTAAGGGCTCAAAGTTTTGAGCCCATTAGTAACCAATTTCTAGAACCACATGATGGGAGAATACGATACAATCCAGTTTCTGGTAAAACCACACGAGATCCAGAATAGAATAAAGGTTTGATTGCCAACATTAAATGTCTTATAGGATCTTCCAAATCTGTACCCATTTCAGTACCACATTGAGTTGACAAAGACCAGTAAGACAAGTACTTATAGGGCTTAATTCTTCAGTTATGGCAGTCCGTAGGGGAATTTAATGCATTTGAAAAGAAAAAACAACAAGAGTTAAAACGATACACATAATACTATACAAAAATAATAAAGCCTCGTAACATTCTACATTACAAGGCTTTATACATTTGCTGTGTGGAGATAAGGGGAGTCGAACCCCTGACCTCGTGACTGCCAGTCACGCGCTCTAGCCAACTGAGCTATATCCCCATAAGACTGGGAGCTTTTCAGCCGACCTGACCTTCCTGATTTCCAATCGGGACGCTCTAGCCAACTGAGCTATATCCCTGGGCGGTGCAAATATATAAAAATATTTACGGATCAGCTATTGCCTTTTTTTAATTAATTTGGCCCAATTATTACTTACATCATTATTGATGCCGGATATTGTTGTTGGCATGCTTGTCAAAGTATCTTTAGTTTACACATGAATTGTCTGATGCGGAGATGTTATTGAAAAGGATCATATATGCGTTGCTCGGGGCAAAAAAATATCTGCAGCTGGTCAGCACAGTATTTCTTTCCCTATACCGTATGGGGATTCTCAGGAAGCGATTTCCCCAGCATTATTTTATCAACAACCTCGTTAGGGAGGGAAGCACTGTGATTGATATTGGTGCCAACTTGGGATATTACAGCATTCCCCTGTCTTTAACATGCGGAAAAAAAGGAAGGGTCATTGCTGTTGAACCGGTCAAGTTGTTCATCGACATTCTCAGGAAAAATACCCGTTTTACGCCGTATGAAAATATTTCTCTTAAACACTGTGCCCTTGGAAATGAGGATGAAAAGGTAATAACGATGGGTACTCCTGTAAGAAAGGGAGTCCTGAGACATGGGCTCACCCGGGTTATTACCGATGAGTCACACCAAGATTTCTCAATGAAATACGAGACAATACAATATCATCCAGACAAAATCTTTAGTGATCTTCAGCATCTGAATTTTATTAAATGTGATGTGGAAGGATACGAATTGTATATCATACCTGAATTTCGCAGCCTGATTAACAAACACAGACCTGTATTCCAGATCGAGATCAGCCGAGGGGAAACAATGGATGTCCTGTTCCGGTTTTTCAGAGAACTGAATTACCGGATCTATTTCCTGCAGTCAGGTTTGCTGCACGAAATAAAAGAGGGCTATGCTGGTCAGCATGGAGATATCTACTTTTTCCCTGAGGAATCCCTCAGCGAATACAGGCATATTATCTTTCCTGATTGATCATTAATTTGCATTCATGATTTATGGAAATATGAAAAATCCTCTGATATCCAACCTGTTTGCCACATTGATCATCACTTCAGGATGTGTTTGTTTCTCCCAATCTTTTGAATCCCCACATTTTAAACTGGAACGCATAGGAGATGGAGTATATGCTGCCATTCATAAACCCGGCGGACAGGCCATATGTAATGCGGGATTTGTGGATCTGGGGGACGAAATACTGGTGTTTAACAGCTTCCTGTCATTAGCAGCTGCCAGGGACCTTAAAAAGGCAATTGATGAAATATCTGGCAAACCTGTCAGGTGGGTGGTTAACAGCCATTCCCATAATGACCATATCAGGGGGAACCAGGTGTTTGTTCCCGGAGCCTCAATTATTAGTTCTCTGGCAATCAGGGGTTATCTTACAAAGCACGGTAAGGAAGAAGCAGAAGAGGAACAATCATACGCCCCGGGAAGGATGGCTTTCTTTCAGACCAAATTGCAGGAAGCTAACACCGATGCCGAGAAAGAATACGCTAAAATGTGGCTGGGATATTTCGAAGCCATGGTTGAATCCTATCCGGACCTGATAATTACTCCACCTGACCTTGTTTTTCAGGATACTATTACTTTTTATGGGAGTAAACGGTCAGCTGCACTCATTGAATTTCAGCATGGACATATGGAATCTGATATTGTTCTTTACATGCCCGGGGAAAAGATCTTGTTTACCGGGGACCTGGTATTTATTGAAATGCATCCATATCTGGCGGATGGAGATCCATCAGGACTCAGGCAGACACTTTCTGAATTAATGGATTGGCCGGTTGATATTGTGGTCCCGGGACATGGAGAAGTAGGCAGGAAAGAGGATATCCAGTTCATGATTGATTATATTGACATGGTAAGTTCAATGGCCGAGGAATTGAAAACGCTGAGAAAGACTCCGGAAGATATCAATGTGGATGATATTCCGGAACCATACAGGGACTGGCAATTTTCCACGTTCTTTCAAACCAACCTTAAATTCCTGTATGAATCTGCACCGGAATAATGAAGGCTCCGGAACAATGAAAGTTTGATATGAAAATCTTATGGGTCAGTGGGTTGATCTGCAGGGGCATTCTCCATCAAAAAACCACCTGTTAATCTTGTGAGGGAGGTACGCGAACCGATCAGGTTGTAAATGGCCTGCAGCCTTCTCAGGGCGGAATTCAGATAGATCAGCTGGATATCCCGGTATTCGAATGAACTTATCGCGCCTGACCGGAATTTTTCATCGGCGATGGACATGTTTAGTTCAGCTGCTTCCAGGCTTTCATCCGCTACCTCCAGCAGGGCAATCCGGATGCTGTAAAAATCATACAGGTTCAGCAATTCATTCATAAGGGCATGCTCCATCTGCTCAATTTCTACCTGGGCGATTTCTTCATTGATCCGGGCAACCTCTACAGCTCTTTTGCGGGTCCCTCCGGTATATATATCCCAGGACAATCGCAGATTCCCATAAGTTGAAAGGGCATCCGTAGACCCGAGAAACTGTACAGAGCCAACATTTTCGTCCAGTCCAGCTGAAACATAGAGGGAGGGATAAAGAGCAGATTTACGTAAGTCGATCTCTTTTTTCTGTAGCTGCAAATTGGTGAATTGGTTCTTGAGTGTCTGGTTATTAGACATCATTTTCCCGGTCAGGTCGCCAAGGATATAGTCAGTAGTATCCGGTTCAAAAGGATCCGGGAAATTCCACATGATGGTAGGATCCAGTCCAAGTAAAAAATTCAGGTTGCGAATGGCATTCCTAACTACCACTTCCTGTGTCATATAAAGGGCCTTATCGTTCAGGTAAACATTCTTGGCTTGCAAAACCTGGTAGGTGACCGTACCTCCTAATTCATAACGTGCCTGTTCATAGGTATACCTGTCTTCAGACAAGGTCATGACCGTTTTCAATACGCTGAGGTTTTCCTGCTGGAGAAGAACATCATAATAGGCCATAATCACATCCTCGATGGTGTTCTCAACCACCACTCCCAGGCTCCCCTGGGATAATTCTTCAAGTGACTCCAGTTTATCTTTAGTAAAATTTACCCGGAAACCATCGAAGATAGTCCAGTCCAGTCCCACCCCGGCATACAAGCGGTTAGCCCAATCATCCTCAGTGATGCTGTAAATGTTGTTTGAGCTGGCATCAAAACCTATGGTTGGGTATCTCCCGGCATTGCCCCAGTTATTGTTAATGGATGCGATCTCCACATCAGATTTCGAGATCCTGATGCCGTAGTTATACTCCAGGGTCTTTACAAGGGCATCAGAAAGGGTAAGATCTTCCGGCTGACTGAATGCAGAAAATGAAGAAATGAAAAAAACAATCAGCAGGTTATAGATATAAATATTACGATTCATCTCAAAAATTGAATTATTCACCTTGTTTATTCGGTCCTGGTTCATTATATTTTTTTCCATTGGCCTCCAGCATCATTTTGCGCCGGTGATGAATGACCGCAACTTCCACATCTTCACGTTCAGGTTTCACTCCTGTCCAGAATTGCCGGAAAAATACCCTGACATCATTTAAGAGCATGATCAGAATGGGGAAAAAGATAAGGATAAATACTGTCCCGATAGCCACTCCATATGCCAGGCTGATAGCCATCGGAATGAGGAATTGTGCCTGTACACTCTTTTCAAGAATGATGGGGAAAAGGCCTACCGAAGTAGTGATAGAGGTCAGGATGATTGGCCTGAGCCTGATCTTTCCGGCTTCTATGACAGCATCTTTTACCTTTTTGCCTTCGATCAGAAGGCCATCATATTTAGCAAGGAACACGATAGCATCATTGATGATCACCCCGGTAAGGGCAACCATCCCCCAGAGGCTCATCAGTGATACCGGTTTACCATGGATCCCATGTCCCCAAAATACTCCCAGCATAGATAATGGGATCATGGCGATGACAATCAGGGTCTGGTTGAAACTCCGGAAGTGCAGGATCATCACCAGGACAATGATAATAAATGCCACACCGAAATATCTGTATATCTTGGCAACAGCTTCAGTGCTAAACCTCCTTTGTCCGTGAAAAATATACCTTATACCGGCATACTGCGACAGGATATCGGGCATGATATTCAGCTCTATCTGCTCAATTATTTCCGGTACAGGAGCGTAGGGATCGACTGTTTCAGCATCCACCCGGATCTCTCTTGAACCATTGAACCTGTTAATGGCTACCGGTCCACGTTCCATGTGATAGTCCGCCAGTTCTATAAGCGGATACACACCGGAACCGGTTTTGATTTTCATCTTTTCCATCTGTCCGATCGTCAGCCTGTCTTCTTTCGGGTATCGGACCCATATACGCAATTCATCCCGACCTTCCTGTAGCCTCTGTGCCTGGCCACCATAAAATCCCTGCCTGACCTGCCGGGCAATGGCATTTTCATCGAGTCCGAGAAAATAGGCTTTGGGCTTCAGGTCCAGCCTGATCTCCTGCTTTCCAAGAGCTACATTCTCATTAATATCTTTCAGCTGGGGCATTTCACCCAACCTGTACATCAAGTATTCTGTTGCCTCTTCCAATTCAGCCAGGTTCTTTGACATCAGGCCAATAGATACTGGTGATCCAAACCTGTTCCTTCCGGCAACTGTGAATTTACGGGCCTCTGGAATCGGACCGATCTTTTGGCGTACCATATTGGCAATATCAAATCCGGCGATTGGGAGTCCCTCAAGATCACGGGGATAAACCGTAACCGCGCCTGCATGTGAACCGGATTCCTGGCGGTTGAATGCACCACCCACACTGGTCTGTACCCTTTCAATGATATCTTCTTCTTCACTGAATTTTTCCTTCAGATCTTCATTAACTTCCCAGATGGCGTTCTCAAATTGTCTCAGGAATCTGATTGTCTGTCTTTCACCATCTCCGGGTGTAAATGCCACATTAACTTCAAAACTGTCAAAATCTACCCTTGGAAAGAAGGTGTTTTTAATATAGCCCCCCATCCAGAGACCAGCTGTTATCAGGATCAGGGCAACCGGTATGGCAATTACTGCATGCCTCCACCTGACAAGCCAGCCAAGCATATGATGATAGATCCTGTCACGGAGCCAGACGATGAACCCTTCGACGTATTTTTTGATGCCCCTGTTCTTGTTTTCCAGGCTCTTCCGGTTAAGTACCTTTGGATTGGCAAGATGTGCAGGCAGTACAAAAAATGCCTCAAAAAGTGAAAAGAAGAGGCTGGCAATCACCACAACTGCCACCTGCAACATAAATTCCATCGTTGTACCCTGCATAAATAACAGGGGAGAAAATGCAATAATAGTGGTAATCACAGAGGTTAGCACAGCAGGGTATACCTCCATGGTCCCATCTACAGCAGCTTGCATGGGACTCTTCCCCCGTTCAAAATGCAGGTAGATATTTTCAGCAACCACGATCCCGTCATCTACCAGGATCCCGATCACAAGGATCATCCCCATCAGGGACATCAAATTGATGGTGATCCCGTAAAAATAAGCAAAGACGAACATGGCCAGGAAGCTGAATGGGATCCCCCAGGCTACCCAGAGGGAAAGCCGAAGGCTCAGGAATATGGTGAGTGTCAGGATGACCAGGGTAAGTCCCACCAGGCCATTTCTAGTCAGGAGATTGAGACGGCTTTGCAGAATATCAAGAAAAGCCCTGGACATACTTAATTCTACCCCCGCATTCCTGGCATTGAAATCTTCCATGTATTTTCGGGCAAAAATGGTCATGGCTTCAAGGTCCTCTTCCGGGAGTTTTTCTACACGAATGGAAACCGTGGGTCTCCCGTTCAACCAGGATTTGTTGGAGGTATCGGCAAATTTCTTTTTCACCTCTGCCACATCCCTGATCCTCAGATATCCACCATCCGCCTGGCCCCGTATGATGATGTTTCCGATCTTGTTTGGATCTGTACTGCGTGACCGTAAACGTATCAACAATTCCTCGTCTTCTGATTTAATCTGTCCACCCGAAACATCCTGGTTGTTTCGCTGGATAGCTTGGGAAATATCATCAAATGTGATATTGTACCGAAGCAACATTTCCTCTTTACATTCGACGGATATTTCCGGTTGGGGGTATCCTGACAATGATATCTGGCTCATCACCCCTGAGTTGTAGAAGTCCTCTTCGATCCGTTGTGCATAATCCTTCAGGGTCATCAGATTTACATCAGCACCTTCGACAGGTGACAGGCTCATACGGACACCGGGTGAACGGGATCTTCGCTTCGAAACAATTGGTCTTTCTGCTGCTGAAGGAAGGGCAGAAATGCCATCCACCGCATTTTTTACTTCGATCAAGACTTCATCAATATCGTATTCACCAGTTGTTTCAATAGAGACGCTGGAACGGTTCTCTACAGATGTTGAGCTGATCTCTTTGATGCCAATTAATCCCCTTATAGCTTCTTCAATCCGGGAGGTAACTCCTTCCTCCATTTCTACAGGTGAGGCACCTGGATAATAAACAGAGATGCTGATATAACGGCTCTCAGTTTCCGGGAAAAAAGATTTTTTCATCGAAGAATATGCAAAACCGCCGGCAAGAATTACGGTAAGTATGGCCAGGTTTGCATATATGGGATATTGTACGAATCTTTCAACTAGTTTCCTCATTTCCGCAGATCTTAGGATTATTCAGGCTGTCCCTGTTCAGTTCTTTTCTTCTTTTCCGCGGTTTTTTCACCCCGTTCTGCGGGCTTTTTCCTGGCGGCATTTTCTTTCATCTTTCCGGTAGCTCCCTCAGTTTTTCCGTCAGTACCTTCTCCTGGTTTTACCCGGGCAGCCTTGTCCCCTTTCTCGACACCTGCAGTCCGGCCCTGATCATTCCCCAACATTTCAACCAGCGTACCTTCCAACACATTGATAAGGGGCTGCATGACCAGTACCTCGCCTTCTTCAAGCCCATTGAAAACGAGGGTCTTTTCGTTCTCTTTGATCACATTTGCCACCCTTTTCTCCAGACGGCTATCCACGATCACAAACACTTCGTTGGTATTGAAGACTACGTTACGTGGTACTTCCATGGCATCCTTAATGGGATGACCGGGAAATGCTGCAGTCAGGTATTCACCGGACAGCAGTTTCGGATTTCGATGGTTCTGTATCTTTATGAATATGGCCTGGGACTGTGTATTCGGATCTACAAACGGGCTCTTCCTGATCACTTTCCCTTTCCAGGACAATCCCCTTCTGTCTGACTCCACGGTCACCGGGTCACCTATTTTGACCCAGGCTGCATCAAATCGTTTTACCGGGACTTCCAACTCCAATTCGTCTGTCCGAATGGCCTTCGCCACCCTGCCCCCGGTGTTGGTATATGATCCAACCTCCAGGTTTACCTCTGTAAAAGTACCCTCAAAGGGAGCAATGGCCCACCGTCTGCTAAGCTGCAATTCATCTTTCCGGATGTTATAATACTGGCTTAAAACATTGCGGCTGGTGAGGAAGATCTTGAGCTTTTCGTTTTCCGTCTCGGGAAAAGGTGGAAGGGGATGATCCAGGCTGATCGATGAGAAAAATTCCATATACCCTTCTTCTTGTTCAGGAAAATCAATCCTGATATCCGGCAGCAGATTTGCCAGGGTATTCAGGAACTGGCTTTTGCTTGCTTTTAGTGCCAGTTCGGCTTCATCGGGATAGACGACAAAGAGGATATCTCCCTGTGAGAATTTGGTTCCTTTTTTAAGTGCGATTTCACCCTGTTGCAACCTCCCTGAAGCTTCTGCCACAATATCCACTTCGGCAGTGGAGGTAAGCCTGCCGTCAGCAGACACCGGTGACAGGATGGTAACATATTTGACTGGTTCTGCCTTTACGAATCTTTTGGCCGCCACAGGTGGACGCCGCTGCATATCTTCCTTCTGGGCAGCCAGGAACCTCATCAGTCCGTAGGCCAGTCCCACTATAAAAATAAAGGCCGCAATAACTACGATCCTTTTGTCAATTTTTCTCATTACTTAAATATATCGGAGATGTAATATTTTTCTAAAAAGCACGTAAATATACGCAGAATCAAAAATCTTTGACTCTTTATATGATCAATGGTTTAATTTATACCAGTTGATATATTCAGCTGCTGAAATATGCTCCCTGCCGGTAACCGAGCGGTAATCGGAATCAATCTCAAAAGCGCCCTTGCGTATGCCTTCATAGATCCCGGAGATGATTGTCCCGAATACATCCCCATGAGCTGCTGTCCTGTCCCTCCGGTACTCTTCAACACTCATGGATTCAAACTTCAGATCAGATCCATAGACCAGGTTAATGGCATCTACCAGTTCTTGTTGTGTGATGGTCTCCCCGACCAGGTTATAGACAGATCCGTTTAATTCATCCCTGGTGATCATATCCAGGTATGCCCTTGCAAGTTCATCACGGGTGGTATAGGCGCATCTGCCTTCACCTGCACAATTGGATATTTTACCATCCTTGAAATAATGATCAAGGTATTCGAGGTCAGCCTCCAGGTAAAGGCCATTCCGACCGATTGTCCAGGCCAGTCCACTCTCCATAATGTCCTGCTCCGTTTGCCTGTTTGCTAAAATGATAGGATCGAATGCACACTTGCCCGGTTTACCAAAAATGCTGGTATAGACCAGTTTTCTCACCCCGGCTGTTATGGCTGCATTGATCACGTTCCGGTGTTGTTCAATTCTTTTGGCCGGTGCGTCCATTCCGGATACCAGCAACACAACTTCAATGCCTTTTAGTGCATGCTCATATTCCTCTCCATTATTGTAATCCCCCTGGCGGATTTCCAGGCCAAGATGAACAGCCTTTTCCGGATTCCTGGCGATACCAATTATGTTCTGGCTGCCCAGTAGCCTGATGGCTTCATTTACAATGGCAGCACCCAGTTGTCCGCTTGCTGCAGTTACTGCTAATTTCATCCTGTATGGCTATAATAAAGTTTGGCCGAAATTACTTAAACTCCCAATATGAATGTGTTAAAAATCTGCTAATTGAGGCCGGGTGAACCATTTAAAATGCCCGCTCCAAATAATTGAAGCGGGCATCAAATGAGGGAATTCAATATTTAGAATGACCAGCCTTTCCGGTAGTTATGCTTGATCAGCTCTTCAGCAAAACCTTTTGCGTTGATAGGATCTGTAAATTCTGTCTTGAAATGTGGATGTCCGTCAATGACATCAAATTCATCCAATGTAACAATCCTGATCGTATCCGAATCACTGATATTGGTAAACTTCATATTCTTCCCATCCCAATGAAGTTCCTTTTTCAGGTCTTGCAGACGGACTGCTAACACGCCCATGACCACCATTTCGTTCAGTGGACCGGAATATCCAAAGTTTGAGCTGGATTCCAACCTGTCTTCCGGGCTTTCCTTACAGGCCCTGACCCAATCCATCTGGTGTCCAAGATCTACCCTCCTCAGGTACGGCTCAGGCTTCTTATAGGATGCCTCAAGTGATTCCGGCAGCAGATATGGATCTCTTCCATATACGCCGCACATAATTTTTCCTTTGGTACCTATAAACAAACAGCCGCCACCACCGTCTCTGCCCAGCATCTCCCCAGCCGGATGATCTTCAGGCCTCGGGGGCAGAAGTCCACCATCCCACCAGGTAACTTCCACTTCAGGCATTTTTACCTTTTTATACTTAGCCCGTTCCGGGAAGGTGTATTTTACCACTTCTGCGACCGGGGCACATTCCGTATTGAAACTGGTGGAACTTCCCTGAACCTTGGTGGGATATTCCAGCTTCAGGGCCTTAAAGACCGGATCCATTATATGGCAGGCCATATCTCCAAGGGCTCCCGTTCCGTAGTCCCACCATCCCCGCCAGCTCCAGGGATGCAGTATACTATGGTAAGGTTTCATCCTGGCCGGACCGATAAACAGATCCCAGTTCAGGGTATCAGGCGGCCATTCTCCCGTGGCCGGACGTTGGAGTCCCTGTGGCCATATGGGGCGGTTGGTCCAAGTGTGGCATTCCTTGATTTCCCCGATAGCACCATCCCATATCCATTCACAGATCTGTCGTATCCCTTCGCCGGAATTTCCCTGGTTCCCCATCTGTGTGGCTACCTTATATTCTTTGGCAATCCTGGTCATTTCACGGGATTCCCATACAGCATGGGTCAAAGGTTTTTCACAATAAACATGCTTGCCCAGTTTCATGGCATTGATCGAAACAATGGCATGGTTGTGATCAGGTGTGCCGACAACAACGGCATCGATGCTGTCTTGCATTTTGTCGAACATTACCCGCCAGTCCCAGAACTTCTTCGCATTCGGGTATTCACTGAATATTCCCTTTGAATAGTGCCAGTCTACATCACAGAGAGCCACAATATTTTGGTCTGTGATTGACTTTATGACACCACCCCCTCGTCCACCAACGCCCACACCGGCAACGTTCAGTTTGTCACTGGGTGCTTTATGACCCAGGCCTGCAATAACATTGCTTGGAAGTATGGTAAGCCCGGCTGTTGCTGCAGCCGAGGTCGCAATAAATGACCTCCTCGAGAATCCGGAGTTGTTCTCCTTTTTGTTTTCTTTTCCATAATTCAGTATTATTTTATTGGATGTTTAGTGTTCTTTGCATCTTTTAAATTAGTTTTTTCTCATGAATATAACTGATTTCTTTTTCCTGCTTTCCCTGGCCCAGATCCGGATATTATCAACCTTGCCGGAATCATCAAATGAACCAAATCCAACATAACCAACCTGGAAGGTCTTGTCATTTGCCACCATGACGGGTGTCTCCATATCATCGAAATACATGCTTATGTCCCCGTCTCCTGTGAGTCTTTCAAGCCTTATATGGTGCCAGTGATCATCTATCCAGCGGATTCCGTCAGTTCTTTCTTTTGCTATCCCATTTCGAGGTAAATCATTAACAATATGTACATTGTGTGCAACCGGATCAGCCTGGCTGGCCAGGTGAACATAATAGAACCTGGTGGAATCCTGGAAGCCGAAAAAGAAACACATGTCTCTGTGACCGTACTCACTACCTGTTTGAAGCACATCCGCCTCAAGGATAAAGTCCCCCAGAACCAGGTTGTCAATCAGCCCGATGATCAACGGTGACCTCACCCCGGGTTTATAGTCACCCCGGCCTGCATACTCCAGTGCCAGTCCCCCGTCCTTTCCACTGGTCAAAAACCAGGGAGCGGGGTCAGAAAAAATAAATCCATGGATGGCCTCCTGCTCTTCAAAATCCTGTTTATAGATCAATGGAAAGCCTGTTTGTGAGTCCGCCTGTGCACTGGTGTTAAGCGAAATGATTAATGTGAAGATAATCAAATACCATGCGAATCTCATAGGCTTTATTTGGTTTGCACAATATAGTAAATCTCATTAAAACGAAGAACGACAGATCGCTCAAAATATAGTGAATTTCGATTCTAAAAATATTAAATTTGTTTATTGCAGCTAACGCATAGATCATTGAGCAGATATATACAGAACATTATTGATCAGGGTGAAAACCAGATGCTTGATTTCAAGTTTGAGATCAGCGATGCCAGGAAAATCGCCAGGACTCTGGTTGCATTTTCCAATACCGACGGGGGGAAATTACTGATAGGAGTGAAAGACAATGGGAAAATTACAGGGATACGTTCAGAGGAGGAATACCATATGCTTGAAGCCTCTGCCGAATTATATTGCAGGCCTGTGATTCCTTTTGAGGTTCAGAAGTGGACCATCCTGGGTAAAACAATCCTGGAAGTAGATATTGCCAGAACAGACAAGCGTCCCTGCCTGGCTCAAAATGAAAATGAACGATGGCTGGCTTATCTCAGGGTAGAAGACCAGAACCTGCTTGCCAACAGGGTAATGATGAAAGTCTGGCGTAAGGAGAAAAGAAAAAAAGGGATATTCCTTGAATACAGCAATGCCGAAGAACTGCTTCTCAATTACCTGAAAACCAACGACTATATTACCCTGTCAAAGTTTTGCCGGATCTGCAGGATCCGGTTACAACAGGCTGAAGAGATCCTGTCAGATTTTATTGTACTGGAAATCATCCAGATCAGGATCAGCGAAAAGGATACCAGGTACAGCCTTATTTCTCAAGTTTGATCAATTCCGTGTAGCCGGTAAGTTTCCCTTTTTTATTGTAGGTCTCACTGCGAACGGCACCGACATCCCGGGCGATCCACTCTATGCCCTTGGAATTAAAATCAATTATGCCATCCGTAAACACATCGTAGGAGATCTTGTAACATTCGAATGTACCGGCTTCAGTCGTCACTTTCTCAATGGCTTCTACTTTCCTGTTGTACACCTTGGTTGTCATGTTCATCATGGACATATCAGGAACGATGAGCTTGATAGTACCATCCTTAAGTTGGTCACCGGGACTCATTTTTGCAGGAAATTCAAGGTTGTCTCCCTCAATGGTAAAATCCATATCTCCCATCCCGCTCATCATTTCATCGCTCAGGAAATGATCCATGTCAAAGGTGAAAACACCATCTTTGCATTCCATAGTGAGATCCGATGTCATTAGTTCTTTCCCTTTCTCATCAAAGAATGTGCTTTTAATGGTTATTGAGACCGCTCCTCCCACGGTTTGTTTATCGGTTATTTCCTGGCGTGTCGTTCCTGATACCTTCGCTTTTTTATCATAATGTCTTAATTCTATTAAGGTTCCTTCCTCCATTGGATAGAAGTAGGTACAATCCTGGGCCAACCCGGTGTAAACAAATACCATGAGGCTTAATACTGATAATAAGAAGATTCTTTTCATAGTAATGGTTATTAATTTTTTTCTGTTTCTGATGATATGAATTTACGAAATTATTGGCAAATCCGGATATGGCAGATCTTCCAATCATGGGCTTCCGCTTTTGCTGCTGGAAAAACTTACAAAATACACACCAGTAAATACCAGCAAAGCAGCCATGATTTTTACAGGTGTTATTACATCCTGGCCAAGGATCAAGGCAACAATGGATGCTATAACAGGCTGGGAATAAATGTAAATACTCACTGTGATTGGCTTTACATACTTCAGGCTATACATGTTTAACAGATAAGCCAGGAAAGTCGTTCCAACTACCACGAACAATACTGAAAGCATGATATCCCCGGGCAATGAGCCCCAATTCACACGCATAAATGCCGGTAGTCCCGGTGCACTCACCAGCAGTATACCGAATAGAAAGATCCACTTCATCAATGTTACCGGATGGTATTTATTAATCAATGGTTTTACGATGACCAGGTACAGTGCATAAGATGTGGCATTGGCAATGATGATGGAATTTCCGATTACATGATTGTTACTGAAGCTCATATTCCCGCTGTAAAGTATCAGTAAAATGGCCCCTGTTGCCCCTGCAACGATGCCAATAATTTTAAATATGGTGATGGGTTCACGGATCAGCAATCTGGCAACAAGCAATACCAGTATGGGTGTGGCCGTCATGATAATGGCTGCATCAATGGGCGTGGTTATATTCAACCCGTTCAGGAAAAGAGACTGGTTCACGGCCACTCCGAATACGGTGGCAATGAGCAGCCTCAGGATGTCTTTCCGGTCAATCGTTTCCTTCGGCAACAGCAGGCTTAATGCCCAGAACAAAATACAGGCTCCTGAAATCCTGGCAAATACAAGGGCGAAAGGGGATAGGTAATCTGGCATTACCTGTTTGGCAATACCGTAGTTTACTCCCCATATCAGATTGGCGGCAATTAGGGCCAGATGTGCCCTGAAAAGATTATTCATGATCCTGGACACGGATCATGGCCAGCATGGACTCGAAAATGGATTTCCCATCTGTATTGCCCAGCTCAATGTCAGCGGCTCGTTCAGGGTGTGGCATCATGCCAAAAACGTTTTGCCCCTCGTTGCAAACACCGGCGATATTTTCAATACTGCCGTTTGGATTGGAATCCTCTGATATTACTCCTTTTTCATCGCAGTATCTGAACAGGATCTGATTATTCAACCGCATTTGCTTTAAGGTTTCATCATCTGCATAATATCTGCCTTCCCCATGGGCAATGGGAATTTTGTAGGCTTTGTTCTTGTCAAGCAGGGAAGTCAGTGTGGTATTGTCATTATCGGGCAGGATAGAAACATTTTTACAGATGAATTTCTGAGTGCTGTTGTGAAGCAAGGTCCCTGGCAGGAGTCCCGCTTCACAGAGGATCTGAAAACCATTGCATACCCCAAAAACGAAGCCACCATCATGCGCGAAGCGGATCACATTCTCCATGATCGGAGAGAACCTGGCAATGGCACCTGAACGCAGGTAATCTCCATAGGAGAATCCCCCGGGAAGAATAATGGCATCCACCCCTTGAAGGTCTTTGTCTTTGTGCCAGAGTTCTACAACCTCCTGTTCCATAATATCCCTTAACACGTAAATCATGTCATGGTCACAATTGGATCCCGGGTAGATAACGACTCCAGTCTTCATGCAAATTAAATTAGTTCAGTAACGTGGCATTGTTGCCCGCAAAGATATAGAAAAAACCTATATTTGATCTTAGAGCGCTGTCCGGGACAGACATGCATGGAAATTGAAAACCAGGAAATACTGACATTTGTTAACACTGTGAGATCGCTTTCTGATTATGATTTCACAGAATATTCAGATAAATCGCTGAAAAGGCGCTTGATGAAAATCCTGCATGATTATCAGCTCACAACCGATTCCCTCCTTAAAAAGATCTCTGAGGATCGTACTTTCCTCGAACGCATTGTAAAGGATATTACAGTAAATACTACGGAACTTTTCCGGGATCCTGCCATCTGGCATTCCCTGCGATATGATATCCTGCCTGGCCTTGCCCATAAGTCCACTATCAATATCTGGCATGCTGGTTGTTCAACTGGCCAGGAAGTCTTTTCCATGATGATCCTGCTGAATGAAATGGATTTGCTTGAGAAATCCATGATATTTGCAACCGATATCAACTCAGACGTACTTGAAACGGCCCGTACCGGAGTGTACAGATACAGGTTCAATGTAGGATACCTCTCCAATTTCGACGCAGTTATAAGGGAAAATCCCAGGGATCACGATGTTTATTTTGATGTCCCTTACTCAAAATATTTTACTATTGATAAGGTCCGTGACAACATACGCATTAACGATAGCCTGCTGAAAAAGCCTGTCTATCAGAAAATGGACCTGGTAACAGATCCCAATCCCTTTGACCTGAAATTTGACTTGTTGGTCTGCAGGAATGTAATCATTTATTTTAATTATGAATTACAGAACAAAGTATTTAAATTGTTCCTGGATAATATGAACCAGGAGAGTATTTTAGTTATGGGTGTCCATGAAACGATCCTGGGACCCTATGCAGCTTATTTTGATAAAAAATTCCAAGCATATTACAAGAAATGAACATTAGGAATATCTCTATCAGATCAAGATTCTTTTTACTGGTAACCGGTGCTGTCCTGTTCTGGTTACTGGCTGGATTTCTGATTTTCAGCCTGATCAATAATCTTACGCGATACCAGGATACATCATTTCGTGTTCAGTCAATTCCCCAGAGAGTGCTTCAATTACAAAATGCCATACAGTTTTTTTATGTCAACGACCTTCCTTCAGAATCCTTCCAGCAAGGTGGCAGATCATCAGGGATAGATCAATATAACGAGGTTTTTCATGATACTTATGAGCTTTTGAGTGAACTAAAACAGGACCCGACTATAATCAATAATCGCCCCATCCTTCAGAAACTGGACCGCTTAATGGAATACCTGATAGCATCGGATAATTATTTCGAGACTATGCTTAACAAATCCCGGCAGCGGGGCTGGGATAAATTTGGCCTGTCAGGGACAATTTTGGAACAGGTCAGTGAGATGAGAAGCCTGCCCCCTGAAGGAATCTTTCTGGAGGTTCCGGAAATTCTCAGGGAGCTTGAGCTGTACCTGGTCTTTCCGCAGGTCAGCAGGCTGAATGCTATTGAAAATAAAGTTTCTGCACTGGAGAATACTATCACAATGCTCCAGGCCTATGATATCAGTAAGGATGTGGATATGCTGGCCCTTCAGAGCTTGCTAAGCAGTATTCACAGCCTGTTCCTGCTTGACCATGAACTCGGGATCTCCAGGTATGAGGGACTCCAGAACCAGGTCAACCGCACCATCCAGATCCTCTATAATGAAGCCGAAACACTGGAATCATTATTTGGCCAAATGAGGGTATCAAAGGCAAAGCGAATCAACTTTGGGATTGCCATCATTATTTTCCTGTCAGCCATTCTGCTGGGGACAGTGCTCATTCTCTTCAGCAGGTCAATCAGCCATAAGCTTCAATTACTGATAAAATCGATCAGGGATCTTGTTAGCGGCAGGACACCTGATGTGCTGTTGATCAAAGGCAAAAATGAGCTGTCTGAGATCTCTCTCCTGTTGAAAAGATTTTCAAAAAACCTGATGGACAAAACAAGTTTTGCCACTGCATTGGCTGAAGGTAAAGATCCCGGTGGACTTGAGGCCCTGAGCAGGGAGGATAGCCTGGCACATGCCTTGATCCGTATGGAAAAACAGATATCAATTGCCAAGGCGGAAGATCTGAAGCATCAACAATCAAGCGACCAGAGAAGATGGTCAAATGAAGGAATAGCAAAGTTCGGCGAAATCCTCAGAATTTACAATAATGAGATCAATATCCTGGCTGAACATGTGATCCAGGAACTGGTGAGCTACCTGGATGCAAGCGCAGGTGGTTTCTTCCTGGTGGATGATTCGGAGACTGAGCCGGGCATTGTACTGATCGCTTCCTTTGCTTTTGATCGGAAAAAATATATCCAGAAACAATTTTCCTTTGGAGAAGGTCTGGTCGGTACATGCGCAATAGAACAGGACAAGATATTCCTGACCGAGATCCCGGATAACTACCTGAATATTTCCTCCGGTCTGGGTGAATGTAAGCCAAGGAGCCTGTTAATTATTCCGTTAAAACTTGAACTTGAAACACTTGGCGTGATCGAGATAGCTTCTGTCAATGTGCTGAAAGAACATGAGATCACCTTTGTCGAAAAACTGGCAGAAAGCATTGCTTCAGCTGTTGCCACTGTTAAAATGAATATGCGGACTGCCCAGCTTCTGGAACAGTCACAGAAACAAGCCAGGGAAATGGCCAAGCAGGAGGAAATCATGCGCCAGAATATGGAAGAACTTCAGACCACCCAGGAAAAATCAGCCAGACGGGAATCGGAAATTTCAGGTATCCTCAACGCCATCCATAATTCATCCCTGGTGGCAGAGTATAACATGGAAGAGGAGTTGATCAGTATAAATGACAAGTTCCAGATCCTCCTTCAGGTACAGACCACACAACTACTTGGCAAAAAGTACCATGAAATCATTGGTAGCAGCAGGCACACTGATTTACACAAACAATTATGGGGAGACATCAGGGACGGGAAAACAATATCCCGGATAGATAAATTAACCATGGTTGCAGGGCAGGATATCTGGCTGCGTCAGACATTTACACCCATACTTAACAAAGATAGGGAACCATTCAAGGTATTGAACATTGCTAACGATATCACTGAGACCGTAATACAACAGGAATCACTCGAGAAACAGTCCAATGAAATTACAAGGAAAAACATTGAAATGGGTTCTTTCAGTGATGCGGTTGACCTGGCCCTGATAAAATGCGTTTACTCCCCGGCCGGACTCATCCTTGAGGCAAATGATAATTTCGAAAATGCCACAGGATATACAGGTAAGGAGATGATCGGGAAGAATAACCGGGCATTTTTGCAACGTGCAGAAAAAGAGCAATTTGATAAAATTTGGAGCGGATTGCTTAAGGATAAGTCTTATAGCGGGGTTATTCGGCGGACCAAACCAACCGGGGAGGAGGTCTGGATAATGTCTACATTCACGCCGGTTAAAGATGAAAATGGAAACATATATAAGATTTATTTACTGGGACAGGACATTACAGAGAGGAAACTTAAATACCAGCTGCTTGAAGAAGCAAATAATGAAATTGACAGGCTGAACAGACAATTGAAAAACAGAGACAACAAGTGAAAACAGGGTTATGTTTACGGTCACAATCGATGAAACAAATAGCATTATCCATATTATATCTCAAAAATATGGGATAGACCTTTCAGGTATGGCCATGGCTTCCCTACGGCTGAAGATATCCCAATTTTGTAAAGATCATCAATCCCACTCCCCACGAAGCCTGATCACCCGCTTGCATGATGAACCAGGTTTTATTGAGTCATTCATGCAAGGTATTTCTGCAAGTTCCCCGGATATGTTTCGTGATCCGGAATTATGGATTACATTACGTGAACAGATCCTGCCGGCAATGGTGCCGGATTCGACCACACCCGGGATCCTGATACCTGACAGTGTCTCTGGTGAAGAGATATATTCCATGGCCATCCTGTTAAAAGAGTCCGGGCTGGACAGTCAAATAAGGCTTACAGCCACCTGCATAAATGACAGCATCAGGAAACAAATTGAAAATGGACCTCTTTCCAAAGGCCGGTATAAGAATTGCCAGGATAATTACATGGTTTTTAATCCCGGTTCAAACCTTGATAAATACTTTCTGCAGCGTGACGGTAAGTATTACCTTAAATCAGGATTGTTTAATCCGGTAGATTTAATGGTACAGACGGATGATCAAACCGATATGAAAGTCCATGCAAAACTGATCCTCTACCGCAACCGGATGATCTACCTAAACCCGGAAACAAGCCGCCTGAGGATCAGAAGAATGCTTGACCAGGCTGTTGAAGGGTGCATTCTCATTATTGGGATAAAAGAATCGATTAAATATCTGAGACTAAAGGACAGGGTCCGGGTCATCTCATCAGACCTAAATATCTATTCGAAAGCAGGATGAAACATGAAGCTCTTGTTATCGGAGGTTCCGCAGGAAGTTTCCGGGTAATCATTCACATGTTGGAGGTGCTGCCAGGAAATATATCCATGCCGGTTTTTTTATGTCTGCATCGGCTAAAACAGGTACGCAGGGGATTCGAGGAGACACTGGCAAAAATATCACCATTGCCGTTAACTGAACCATATGATAAAGAAAATATCAGGGCTGGCAGCCTGTATCTCGCCCCTGCCAACTACCATATGCTCATTGAAAACAAAAAAATGATTGCCCTGTCCATTGATGATCCCATTCAATACTCACGGCCCTCCATAGATATCTGCTTAGCCACAGCTGCTGAAGTTTACAAACACGGCTTACTGGCTATTTTATTGTCCGGTGCAAACCAGGATGGTACGGAAGGTATTGCTGCTGTCAAACGGCAGGGAGGATATGCCATAGTACAGGATCCGGCGGATTGTGAAATAGCAACCATGTGTGAATCAGCAATTAAATTAACAATTCCGGACCAGATATTAACAGTACCGGGGATTATTGAATTTGTATCTTTGTTATGAGATGAATACTCAAGACCGCCTTAAGATCATAATCATTATATCATTTATTCTGCTCATTATCTGTGCCGTCATTCTTTTTATTGGATTATGGAATAAACTTAGTATGAATACAGATGTACAGATCGGAAATGGCATGTACTTCCTGGTTCTATCTATCGTGATCCTGGCATCAGTCATCTTTGTTGTCCACATGCTTGAAGAAAGCAGGGAAAATCTCCATGAAATTCCTGAGAAGGATCCGGCGTTCAAAAATGTGGAAGATACCACCGGCAATGTGATGGGTACTTATACTTCTCCCTTCGAGGTAGATCTGGATTTGCTGGCTGCAAGTATTATCCCAAGGATAGATCAAAAGGAGAAGACTGAAGATTATGCAGAACGCATCCTCAGGAACCTGTCAAAACATTTTGAGATTGTGCAGGGTGTTTTCTTCCTCAGAAACCAGAAAACAAAACAGTATGATTCAATCAGCACTTTTGCCTATACATCTGACAAAAAACCATCATCATTCGAGGTAGGGGAAGGTATTACCGGACAGGTTGCAAAGAATAAAACGCTGATGCACCTGACGTCCATACCCGAAGGATATTTGAAAATACAATCCGGCCTTGGGAAATCCTCTCCGACAAATCTCCTGATCATCCCATTGTTGTTAAATAAAGAAACGATCGGGATCATTGAATTGGCATCTTTTCAGGTTTTTGACGAGGAAACAGTATGGACTTTCAAGAACCTGGCCAAGATTATTGGAAATGCGATTGTAACCAAAGTTAAAGCAGGGGATAAGAAATGATGGAAACCGGGCAGCATAGAGGGAGGTTCTCCAGGAAATACTGGATCATGCTGATTGCGATAGTGTCAGGATTTTTATTCCCTGTTGCCTCCATTCTCATTATTATACTGAAAAGCAAGGTCTTTCTTACATTCAAAAATATTTTCAGGATCCATCTTGACCACCCTGAATTATTTATGCTGTATATCTTACCCCTTATCAGTGCATATATCGTTCATTTTCTATACATACGCCAACAGAAGAACCAAAGATATTTTCAAAAGATAATCAGTAAAAAAGATGAGACGATAAACCGGAATGCTCAATTTGCCAACGAAATAGGCAAAGGAAATTATAGTGTACATATTATCCCTGAAGGGGAACAGGATGTCCTGGGAAAATCCCTGCTCGTCATGAAGGAGAACCTGCTGGCCAATTACAGGAAAGAATCCATACAAAACTGGATCTCTGAGGGGAAGAACGTGATTTCGAATATTCTCCGTCTATATAACAAACTGGAAGAGCTCGGAGATCATATCCTGGAACATCTTGTCAAATACATCGATGCCATTCAGGGTGCTATTTATCTGTATAACGAGGAAGAAGATTCCCTGGTAAGTTTATCCACCTATGCCTACCACCGTAAGAAATATATCGACCAGCAATTCAATGTAGGTTTTGGACTGATCGGTCAGTGTGCCTATGAGAGGGATTACATCTACCGTACCGAGATCCCCGATGATTATTTTACCGTCTCATCCGGGCTCCTCGGTGAGAAAAAACCTGCAAGCCTGCTCATCGTACCCCTGATCTCAGACGATAAGCTCCAGGGAGTGGTTGAAATTGCATCCCTGAGTACAGAGATCCCTGAACAGACCATTGATCTTGTGAAGGAACTGGGGGATATCATTTCCCGGACCATTTTCAACGTGAGGGTAAACCAGAAAACTGAAAAACTGCTGCAGGAATCCCAGAAAATGACCGTCGAGCTGCAATCAAACGAGGAAAAGCTCAAGGAGAATGCAGAAGAAATGAGGGTGACCCAGGAAGAATTGAAACGTTCCAATGAGCAGCTGGAGACCCAGGTACAGGAGGTGGAAAATGCTCAGAAAAGACTACACTGGTTGCTTGAAAATGCCTCCGAGATCATCACCATTTATGACAAGGATCTGAAGATTACATATGTAAGTCCATCTGTCATAAGGATCCTTGGGTATTCCCCGAAAGAGTATATGAAAGGCAAGGATTTCGAACGGCTCACACTGGATGACCAGGAAAGAATTAAGGAATTGTTCGACATGACCGTAAAGGATCCATCCATTACACCTACCATTCAATATAATTATATCAGAAAAGATGGTCAGCAGGTTGCCCTGGAATCAAAATTCAGGAACATGCTGGAAGACCCTTCTGTTAATGGTATAATACTGAATATCAATGATATAACTGAAAAACACAGAGCTGAAAAAGAAGAACGTCTTAGAAGCAGGATGCAATCCCTGTCTGAAAACTCCCTGGACATGATCATCAGGCTCAGTTTAGACGGACGGTTCTATTATGCCAATCCAGTGGTTGAAGATTACCTGGCGAAAACCCCGGCAGAGCTTGTCAACCAGAACATCAAAGACAGCGGTCTTCCTTCCGGACTGGCAGCATATTTTGATCAGGCCATCATCTATATGAAGGAGCATCCGAAGAAGACCAACAATGAAGTGATCATTCCCATTCACGCAGGAGAGAGATCGCTTGACAGGATCATGAGCATGGATGCCATACCTGAATACAGTGACAGGGAACTGGAAACCATCCTTATCGTCGGACATGATATAACTGAAGCCAAGAGTATTGAAAAAGAGATCCAGGTAAAAAACCGTAAGATCGAGGATAGTATCAATTATGCCGAACGGATACAAAGCAGTATCCTGCCAGGCATCCGCCA
>SDBT01004851.1_pt1 | contig 22750 bp, 18 predicted proteins | sample 2277101 | NCBI WGS metagenome assembly SDBT01 (sample SAMN10404973, study PRJNA504765) | marine sediment metagenome | isolation source: marine sediment core GS10_PC15, 103 cmbsf | place: Arctic Ocean: Southern Knipovich Ridge | collected 2010 | reverse complement strand
ATTGGAAGGAGGGAGCCTCGCGGCTCCCTTCTTCTTGTGTAGAGTGGCCAACGTTCGTAGGAAGGATGGATGAATGTCAGAAATTACTGTGCCGAAGCAGGCGCACCTCTCTGATCTCTTCGAGAACGGGACAGACGTTCTGATCTCGCACCCAGGGAAACCTCAGATCACAGTGTGGGTAGAGCGTCCCAATCCCGATCAGCATGAGGAATGTATGAGAATGGCACGCTCCGATCGAGCGCGTCGTTACTACGACCTTATGGATGAGGGTTCCGCCGAAATGCTGGCCCTCAACCAAGAGATGGACGCCATGGGTAAAGAGGAGGTCGTCCAAGCCCTCATTGATAAGGACTCCCGTTCTATCGAACGACAGGCCCTCAACGAGGTGCTCTTCTCCGAGGACTACGGAAGCGACTGGGGGTCGGAAGGTGAAAAATGGAGTGCCGTACTCGACGGCCTCAGTGCCAGGTTCGAGGAGATCGAAGAACACAACAAGGAGCTTGAGGCAGCCAAAGCGGAAAGCGGTCTGATCAGCATCGACCGTGACAAGGAGATCAGTCGGCTCAGCAAGATTCAGGAGCAGTTCGAAAGCGAAGTGGTGGTACGACGTGACGTGCTGACAGAGGACAGACGAAGCGAGATTGCTGCTAGCCGGATTGACGTGTTGAAGAAGGATCTGATCAAACAGCGGGTTGACCTTGAATGCGACCTCATCTGGTTTGCGACATTCAAATACGAACAGTTGTACCGAGCCGTCCGCTACCCGGAAGATCACACAGCCCTCTATTTCAAGAACTCGTCCCAGATCAAAGCCTTACCCAACCTTGTGCAAGAGCAACTGATGGACGGTCTCAACAGGGTCGATATAGATGCGGAGGCCCTAAAAAACTCGCTCACTCCCCTTCCTTCCTAGCTCTAGTACGAGCGCAGAAGGCTGTGGGAGGACCATTCTGGTCAGAAGGCATCAACAAGGTGGACCATCAGCTAGTTCAAGCCGTAAACGAGGCTCTCATGGTATTAGCATGGTTCGAGAACTTGCCGAAGGAAGAGATCCCGCCCCGTCACATTTGGTGGAGCGTGGACATGTTGGACCAATGGTTTGAGGATGTAGGAAAACGCCGAAAGAGACAGGCGTCGGGTAAAAAGTCTACCTACGACACGGCTGATGAAGTCCCGTCGATGGGTAACCAGTTGGTTGACAGAGAAGATCTCATCCCGAGGTAACAGTGGCTGTCGAAAAGTTTATCTTCCAATTCGATGAAATCGGCCTCGACAAGGTTCTGTCCAGGGTCGAAGAGTTCCGTGAGTCCATACAGGATTTACAAGACTCGGGCACTGCTGGTGACGGTTTCGAACGGTTCGCTCTACAGTTCGAAAAAGGGACTGAAGTCGGTCTTGCGCGGATAAAACAACTCCGTTTAGAGGTCGAACTGCTCAAGACTTCTCTGGAAGCAACCCCGTCAGGTATTGCACAGACCAAGGAACTGAGTGATATCGGAGTCGGTGATGCTTCAGGTCAAAAGGTAGCACGAGCACAGGTTGAGCTAGCCCTCAACCAGCGGCTTCTGGACGTAGAAGCTGAGAAGCTCCGTCTGGTGCAGATCCTCCGAAACGAACAGCAGCGCCTAGTCGAAGTGAAACAGCGGGAAGCCAACCTTCTCTCATTCAACAATCGGCTCGAAGCCACCCGTGTCGGCTTGCTACAGAAGGTCCGAGAGGTCAAACCGGGCGGCAACCGGCTAGAAGAACTCATCGTCGCCAGAACAAACAACTTGCTCGAACGTCAGGTACAGCTAAAGGAACAACTCGCCACTGAGATCACCAGATTCCAGGATGAGGTCCCCCGACAAGCCGCCGAAATTCTCCAAGAAGAAGTCAAACTATCGCGACAGTTGGTCGATGCTAAACGGCTACAAGCCCAAGCCCAACGTGAGATTGTTGAACAGGAGAAGCAAGCCAGGATCAAGGGCTTCAGAGAGATCGCTCAGACGGTTACGGGCGCAAGCGACGAAGAACGCAACGCGGTATTAGAACAGCAAGAGGTTATCCGTCAACGATTGAATCAGGCTCTTGACGATGAGGTCCTTGCCTCTGTGAAAGTCCAGGGGATCGAGAACGACCGGGCAGCCAACCTTGAACGGATGGCAGCCATCGAATCTGGTGGTACTGGCCTATCCCGCGGAGCGTCCGAAGTGTTGAACAGGCTGCGCGAGGTCAACAGGCAGATAGCCGAGATCAGGACCAGTTCTGATGCTGTCGCAGAGGTGTTCGGACGGGACATACTCGGAGAGGTTGCTGCTGTCGAACGGGAACTCGCATCCTTCGAAGACAGAGACCTCACAATTGTGGACCCGGAAGAGGAGGCACGGTTGGGAGCGCTGGTAGCCGCTGCCACGGAACTGTTGCAGATTGTCGAAACTTTCCCCGAAGAGGGTATCCCGCTGGAGCTTAGTGAAGAAGAGATGCTGGCCAGCGTGAGTGTGTTCAACCGGATACTCCTCGGAGCCGCACGAGATTTCGGGCGACGCTTCACCGCCACCCTCCAATTCGCTATCTCCGGTGCTCTCCTCTTCGGAACGCAGCGGCTGCTCCGCGAATTCTTCGACGCAGCCGTTGAGGTCGAACGGACATTCGCTGACATTTCCACATCCCTCCAATTCGATATTGACGCCGAAAGAGGGACAGCAGCCTTCGAACGGTCCTTGGAGGGTGTGCGTCGTCAGGTGCTTCAGATAGCAGACGATTTCAACGCGTTGCCTGTCGAGGTGAACGCAGCCGCCTTCCAGATGGTTTCACGGTTTGGCGACATTGATGCCGCCATGACAGCCACCCGAGCACAGATCCTCGCCACTCGGGTAGCCACGATCAGCCAGGAGGAGGCGCTCAGAGCGTTGACAGCCGTAGCTGAATCCTCGGGTGTGGTGTTCGGGACGTTAGGCGACGATCAGCAACGGCAACGGCTCCAAGCGGAGCAGTACGTCAAGGCACTCGACTTCGCTGTTTCGCTTCAGCAACGATTCGGGACACCCGTAGAAGACACTCTCGAAGGGGCCGCAGGACTCAACGAACTGTTCACGGGTCTCGGTTTCTCTGTCCAAGAAACCTTCGCCATCGTCGCTACAACACTGCGTAGGACCGGACAGACCGGACAGTCCGTCACCGACAAACTAGGTCGAGCGTTCTCCCAGTTCACTTCACCACAAGTGCGGAATGAGCTACTCGCACTCGCTCAAACGTTCGAGGAGTTCCAACTCGCTCCAGGAGATTTCTTCGACTCAGGAAAGCGAGCCTTCTTCAGGATTATTGACCAGTACTCCGATTTGGACCAGGGTCTCCAAACCAAGATAGCTCAGATCATTGGCCAGCGGAGAGAAACCCAATTCATATCCGCGCTTCTGTCAGGAGGAGGAGAGGGACTCATCGATGAAGCCCTTGGCATCATCTCAGGCTCGGCTGATGCAGCCGAAAACCGATTAGGTATCCTCCTGAGCACAGTGTCGGGGACCATCGAAGGAATCTCCCAAGAATTCCAGACGCTAGCCCAGAACCTACAGCAACTCGGGGTGATCACCCCCATAAAACTGCTGCTCATCGGTTTGGAGGGCATACTCTCAATCACCAATACTCTCCTCGGCGGAGTCCTCAGCTTGGTGGAAGCACTCAACCGGATTCGCATCCCAGGGATAAACGTGGGGGTAGGCAGCGCCCTCACGGGACTGGTAGCCCTGCTCAGCGCAGCCCTAGCCATCAAATCCATCATCAAGTCCATAGTGTTCCTGGCCGGTGCCAGCGGAGCGAAATCACTCGTCGGGATTTTCAGGTCGGTTCTTGGTCTCCAAGCAACCGGCGCTGGTGTAGCAGCAGGAGCCGCAATCGGGAAAAGCTTGGGGATCGCCACCTTCATCGCCACAATACGACAATCAGACGGGGTTCTCCGCAAGGTCGGAACCAGCATGCGACTCCTGTTCATCGCCCCGCTGAAGAACATTGTCGGACTGATCAACATAGTGAAAGTTCGGTTGCTTCTATGGCAGGCGGCGCTGGTCAGTTCAACGTTTGTGACAGGCGGAGCAACCGCTGCTGAAGGCGCTTTGACGCTCGCCCGGATCAGGACCACCATCGCCACGGGACTGCTGGCACTCCGAGGGAGCCTCGCAGCCGGTGCCCTGGCCGGTGCGGGAGCGAAACTCGCCGTGTTCGCAGGGTTCCTGACCAGGCTCCCCGCCATAATTCTTAGTGTGTTGGGAGCCTTCCTCCTGTTCAAAGGGGTAATCGAGGTGATCGGGGGCATCATCGGGACCATCAAAGGGCCAGGTGACGATCAAAGTCAGGCGGATCGGGCAGCCGAGTTACAAGCCGAAGCCGAAGCAGCGGGAGAGCATCTGTCAGACGCCGAAGCGAAGCTTCTGTCAGCGACTGAGAAACTGACTTCCCAAGCAGGAGAATTGTCGGATGAATCCGGGCGGTTCGACGCTGAATTGAGGTCCTTCTTCTTCTCGTTCCTAGGTCCGTTCGTGGAATTCTTTGGAGGACTGTCAGGAATCGAAGGGACCCTAGAGAATCTCAACCAGGAAGCAGCACGTCAAAACCTGAACGTCGCTTTCGCTGAAGCGAACCTGCTCCAAGCAGACCTCAACGCGCTCAACGAGCGACTCGGAGGAACCGCGGGGAACATAGTGCCCTCACTTCAGGAAGCCCAGGACCACATCACCGACATATTCGACCGGCTGGCCACATTCGACCCGGACACAGGGTTCGGTCCTGAAAGGTTGGGTGATGTCCGTGACGCGATCGCTCTCCTGTTCGAAGATTCCGCGGATCTGATCGAAGAATACGGGAAGGCCCTAACCCCCGAAGGGATCAGAGAGGCCCTACAACAGCTACAAACAGACATTCAACTAGGCCGGGTGAACGCAACCGAAGCCAGAACTCAGATTGAAGAACTACGCAAAAACGCTTTGGAAGGGTTACGTCAAGCCGAAGAAAACGATGAAAGAGAAGCAGCCGAGGAATACAACCAAGCCCTCGATGATCTAGCCGTCGCGGACTTGCAGTTCTTCCAGCAGGAAGCCCAAAACAGGCTTGACCTCATCCGAGGCTTGGACAACAACCAAGCCAAAATCCTTGCCAATCTGCGGGTCCTACGAGATCAGATGGCAGAAGCGGCGAGAAACCCCATATTCGGTCAGGGTGTTGTAGACGACATCCAAAAGCAGATTCTCGATTTTGAACGCGAATTGACCGACGCGATCAGAGAAGAAGCTGTCACCCGAGCACAGTATGAAATAGACAACGCTGGAACATTCGAAGAGCGGCTTGCTGCCTACCGGGAGCTAGCACGGATCATTCAACTCCAGATCATCACCGAGGCGTTCCGAGCCTTACTGTTTGCTGGACCTGCTGCGGCAGCCGCGGTTATTTCAGAAGGCGAACGGGCACTCAGCGACGTGTATCGGGCGAGGGCTGACGACACACTGAGACAGAATGTGCTGATAGCCCGCAACGCTGTGCTTCTGAAAGCTAGCGCCCTCGACAATATTGCAGCCATCGCCGCGACCGTAGCCACCCTCCGCGTGGAGTTGAATGATTTGCGGAACCGGAGCCGTGACTCACAAGAAATCGTCGCCAAGGAAATCGAAATCCGTGATGCGATAACCCAGATACGACTGGCGGAAGCCGACCGGCGAGCGGCCTTCTTCCGACTGACGGCAGGCACCGGAGACGCCATCGCAGCAGCCCAAGCAGAACTCAGGTCCGCTATCGACAGACTGGCCACGATCACCGATCGTGGAGGGGCCGAAACCCAGGCAGGGTATGAAGCTGAACTTGCGGTCCTCCAAGCACGACAATCCCTGGCAGACCTGGCTCTCAGGCAAGCGGACCTGGCTCGTCGTGTGACATCAGACCTCACCGACAGTTTCGAACAGGCGCTACTCGATGTTCAAGCTGCTCAAGAGGCACTCCGACGTGCGTCAGGTGACATAGAAAAACTGGAAGCCGAGAAAACTCTGGCCGAAGCTGAAGCCCGAGCACAACGCGAGTTCTATGACAAGCGACTGGCAGACCTCGACTTCCTGTTCCAGACAGACCAGATCGGACGGAGCCAATACATTGCCGGGCTGCGTGCCCTCCAAGCAGGGCTTGACCGGACAACCAGTCAAGGTGAAGATCTCTGGCGGCAGATCGAACTCCAAATTCTGGGTCTCATGGACCAAGCAGACCAGGCGTTCAACATTCCGACAGAGATCCGACTGCCGACACTCTTCGAAGTCAGGCGAGACCTCGCAGCCGACGCCCTCGGTGTCAACTACCAGGACAACCGGGAGCAGCAGATCAACATTTTCATCTCGGACGATTTGGAACTGGCAGCGGTCATAGACGAAATCGAATCGGCGTTCGGTGGGTCCATAGACGTGGAAGCCGCAAGAAACTCCTCAGGTGGTGCCAACATCACGATCGGAGCGTTCTGATGGCCCAATGGACATTGACTGACAACTCCACAGGCTCCCCTGTCGTGTTCACGTTCCCCATCAACCCCAGCGAGTTCACACGACCAGGACGGACGAGCACCGTAGTTTCAGAACTGGTATCAGCACCCAACGGTGGAGTGGTTATGTTCCAAGGACGTGACAAACCACGAGAACTCAGTTTCAAAGGAGCAGTCCTCACGGAGACTTTTTACAACGGTCTGGACGCTGAGAAGGACAAGTTCTATCCGCTTATCCTCACCGACGATGAGGGTACCCAGTGGACCATCATCTGGTTGACTTGGACGTGGACCAGAGTCAAACGACGTAACCCCTGGAGGTTCGACTACCAGGCGAAAGCTCGGGTCCTGTGAGGTTCATTACTGAAGAGAAGTGGGATTTGTGGACGGCAGGCAACTTCGCAACGCCTAACCAGCCTGTGACTAGAGCCACCATCTCCAAATCAGTCGTACGAAAGTATGGGCCGTGGCGCAGCCTCGTCTGGGGCCAAAGCCAACCCCACTACGAAATCCCCAACATCAAAACTGTGACGTTGGACAACAGGCACCAAGGCGACGCAGCCACCATGACACTGACCCTCCTGAACCAGGTGGAACCAGACCCTCTACTCAACCTGGACGAACCACACGCAGGCACCATCCAGTCAGGGGGAGCCTCAATCCCCACCCGACGCGAACTCAAAGACCTCGCACACCCCGGCTTCTACTCATTCCGTCGAGGTATCACACCATCCAGCCTCGAAAAATGGGGGCACGGAGCGGACCCTATTTGGGTGGACATGTTCATTCCGAACAGGGTGATTCGTACGTTCCAGGGGTACGGGTCCGATGGTGCAGTCAACGCTTGGGATGACACCAAGCTGACCTTGACCGGCACCTGGCTCATCGACACCGTGAGCTACTCCACTGACGGGATTATCACGATCACCTGTCGCGATTCCGCCAAACTTCTCATTGAACAGCGGCTCTACCCGCCCATCGTCCCAACATCCCAATACCCGATCGACTTCTGCGCTACTGAAGTGATCACAACCACCGAAACATACGAGGTGATAGACAAAGAAGGCCAGGCGGAAGTAGTCGGGACCAACGTTGCGCGGCACATGTCCAGTTCCCTCGGATGGGACTCGTCGTCGGCACCCTGGTACGGATACAACGCCTCCGTTTACGGGCACAGAGCCTCCCACGCCTTCGACGGGAACGGGTCCAGCTACTGGCTGTCAGTCGGTAACAGCGGACCCAACAAGGTGTGGTCGTTCGAGTGGATCGGAGCCGACACCAAAGGCGAACCGATCCGACAGGTCAGGTTCCGACCTAAATGGGGCGGCTACGTCTGTTACGTCGCGGTCAAAGAAAACGGGAAATGGCAAGGGAGCAACAGAGTCCCCTATGGGCACACGTCTGAACCCGCCTACCCGAACGGTTCGAACAAGCTCTACGTCAAAAAGGTGAACATCCCCAGGAACGAAAACTGGTTCACCATCGACCTGGGCAGAACATACAACGCAGACCAGGTGTGGCTCATCTTCACCAACCTCGCCAACTCCGGTCTCGGCACATACAAATACCGTGCCGGAGTCATCGAAATGGAAGTGATGGCGTTCACCCCCGCCCTAGAAGAAGTTGTCAGAGAGGAAGAACGGGACGTAGAGACCATCATCCCAGGGAACATCAACGACTACACCGACATGGTGAAAATCCTTGCAGCCTGGGCCGGTTTCTACTGGCCTTACGGTCAATCCGATCCGATCCTGCGCTTCTGGGAAGAAGACCTGGTTGACAGTGAACAGGACGGCATCCTCGACAACTTGCCAGCGAACAGCGGACGGGTGTGGGGAGACTTCGCCTATTCGGGAGCCTTCCCAGTAGAACCCGCGTGCATCCCGGCGTCCTTCTGGGATAACAAGTCGGTCATGGACGCCATCAACCAGATCAAAGAGATCCTCGGGTTCATCGTCTACGTGGACGCAGGCGGCGCTCTGGTATGGAGAATGCCCAACATTTGGAGGAGCGGCAACTTCATAACAGGCAAGGGGTACATCGGCGTTGACAGCGTACGCGACGTAGACGAAAAACAGGTCATCCTCGACTACGGAGTTCAGATAGACGACGCCAGCCTCCGTTCGGAGATCATCGTTGTGGCGAAAGACCCGACTCTTCACACAGCTATCCAACCGGGATTCGTTGTAGGGGAAACGACAGAAAGCAACTCAGACCCTACCGGGCAAATTCCTTCCGCTGTAGCTCCTCAAGGAGACCTCGCGCTGCTGGGAGGCCAAGACCGCATCATGCTGGTCCCCAACTACCCGTTCATCTCACAAGAAGAGGTGGACAAGTTTGCCTACCTGATCTCCCTGTGGATTCACTGGTCTTACCGCAAAGGCAAGTTCCGCATTCCGGGGAACGCAGCCTTCGAACCTGACGACCAGGTACGGATATTCGAACGGGTCACATCTGAGTCGTACATCCACTATCTCCAAGGCGTCAAATCAGTTATGGACTTGGACGCAGGGACCTGGTTCCTCGATGTAGACACCCACTGGCTCGGAAACGGACCAGACGAAACATGGGTTGTCAACACGTACAACGACATGCCACCGGCCCTCTACGAATACTTGGTCGGCATCGGAGCCATAGACGAAGCAGGCGACCCTTCCAAACTTCCAGAAGGCGACTACGAGTTTGTCATACCCGAGTTCCCCGATGAAGTGGAACGCCTTGACGAACACCTCGAAACCCTGTTCCCAGACCCGCCGACAATCAGCTACCCATATGACGACTCATGGTCAGACACAGACATCGCAAACGATATTGGGAACAATTATGTGACCGATCCGGGGCCAACAGGCGGCGGCACAGTCAACTCCAAGTCGCAGCAATGGCGCTACCAGTTCTGGGGTTCCCGAGGCAGCGACCTCACCACCATCACGTTCATGAGCAAATGGTTCTCGATCTACAACAACCTGCCCGCCGCAGACGTACCCAAAAACACTCATCTTGGGCAGGCTGCCACATGTAAAACCACCGTCCCGAGAGCTTCAGCAGCCGCCTATCTGCTCATGGGTGAACTGTTAGCTGACGAAGGTTACAACGTGTACTCCTGCACAGCGTTCGCAGGAACAGGTCGCCTGATCGCAGGCACCAGCATCTACTCGTCGCACGCATGGGGGCTAGCGATCGACATCAACCCCAACATCAACGAACGTAACAACGTTGCGTGGAGTACATGGCTAGCACGGTCCAAATCTCCAGACCTTTACGCAGCAGCCAAGAACATCACTCAGCGTATCCGCACCAAATCCTCTAACACTCGCGTTTTCGGATGGGGGGGTTACTGGCGGAACAACAAGGACTACATGCACTTCGAAGTCATCGCCACACGCAGCCAACTTCTCCAAGGGGTCCGTATCGTATGACAGCACCACACACGATTCGCAAAGATCCACTACGTCGCGAACTGGACCAGGACACGTGGGCAGACCTCGACCGGATCGAATACAGATTCCAACTGGTCGGTAACGGAGGGGCTTTGGCTGGCCCTTTTATGTTCGGACGGGCCTTTGACGCCCCTCCACACCCGACGTTCTCAGTGGTGGTTGACCTGGACGGGGAAGGCTTGGAACGATGCACAGCACCGATGATCTACGATCAGAACCTGGTCAAGGACCCCACGTTCGCCAACCTACGTACGCAGATCCCATCCATCACAAACCATTTCGCTATCGACTCAGAAAAACGTCCAGTCCCTGAGACTCCTGGCGGTGAAAACAAGGTTTTCCTCTCTGAACAATTCCATTTCATAGCCAACTCAGATCCCTTCCCGGTCAGCGGAGCGGAATCGTCACTGCGTTTAGACGAAAAGCACGATATTCACTACCCGGCCATTCCCAGTGTTGGGCAGTGGGGGTTAGAACAGATCGGCTGGGACGGAATCCCCTTCTACCTCGATGAAGATGTCGCATATGAGAGCGGCTGGGCATTGCAATGCCGTATAGACGACGTAGGTTTCCTCCCCCTGTCGTTCCCTGGTGGACCCAACTTCTACACCCAATGGTCATGCGGACACGCAGGTGCATTCGTTCCATTTAACAACGAGGAGGGGACTCCGAATGTGAGTGCGGGGAGACGACACATTCCGTACATGGGCCGTGTCAATCCGGGGGACACCATCAACTTCTCAATCTGGGCGTGGGGTGGTACTAACGCAACTTGGGATTGGGCTTGCACAATTCACGACCAAAACAATCAGGTTGTCAGCCGACCTATCGTCCCTGTTGGTCAATCGGTGGAACCAACCCGCACCAAGCACACCTTCGACATAGAAGTCCCCGTTCCGCCACATGACGCTCCCGGTCAGTTTCTTAGCAGTGGGAATGCTTACTGGTTCAGTCTTTCAACGGTCCTCGTACTCCCCATAAACAGGCATTTCACTTGGACCGCTCAAATAGATCGTGTTGAGATAAAAATCACTAGGGGGGGCTATTCGCTTGGTCTGACAGCACCGAACCACACCACCATCGGAGTATCCGAATGGATTCAAGACGAACAAGGCATGTACGTAGGAGCCAACCTGTGGTGCAGAGCCAGAGGAATCCACACATCGCCCACTGATGTCCTGGCCGAAGCCCAAGTGACGTTCAAAGGCCAAGTCCTCAAAGGTTATTCGAACATTCACAAGGTAGAACCAAAGACCGCCCCACTCCAGGTGGTGATGACATGACAATGCGAGCGCTTCGCCAAACCAAATCGAGAAACAGGTTAGACCAAGACACGTGGGCAGACACCAGTCTCCTAGTCATCGCATACGACACTGAAGGCGTCGGCTCAGTGAAAACCGAACTGCTCAGCTTCAAGGTTGTGTTCGAAGCGCCCCCGTTCTTCTCCTGGGGAGTAGAGGCGGGACCCGGCCAAGAAATATTCGAAGGGGACTACCCCGCTGTCGCAGTTGGTGTAGCCGAATGGGAAACCACAGAGATCGCTGACCCCCGAGCCGAACTGTTCTACCTCGGTGCCTTCGTGTGGATCAGTGTCGCAGCCGGGTTCCCGTACAGGTTACGGTTTAGACTTTCGTTCGAAGGAATATCAATGCGTAATGTGGAGCACTTCAGATAATGGCTAGAACACAACACTACGGGTTTAACAAGTTCGGAGCGGAAGGACGCATCTCCGACGAAGGCTACAAGTTCAGCCTACGCGACCGCGACCTGATCGACGCTGTTCTCCAATCCTTCAGCACCCACAACCACCAAGCCGTAAGCAGCAACATCCTCGACGGGCCTCCAACAGGCATATTCCTCGTCCCGACTCTCATAACCAACCTCGGCGCGCTCCAAGCAGGCAGGGACTACTACTACAAATTCTCATACCTCGACGCCAACGGCAATGAAACCGCAGCAAGCAGCGCCATCCTCGCCTCCACCCCAGACGCAACAGTCCCACCCGAAAGCCAAATACTGGCGACAGCCGACACCGGAGGGTCTCTCCTTGCCGGGACATACAAGTACGCATTGGGGTTCTACCAAGACGCTGGCGGACTGACCACAGCGCCCAACCTGTCCACGATCGTCGTTCCCACAGGAACCTCAACGAACACGATCACCATCCCACTCCCCCTAGTTCCAGACGGGATAGACGGATGGAACATATACCGGAAGGGGCCAGGAGACCTCGAATACTGGCTGCTCATATCCGTCGCTGACGGCCCAACAGAATACGTAGACGACGGCAGTGTCAACCCGGACTGCACTAAAAGACGACCCGCAGCCAACACGACCAATAGCACCAACTCGGTTCAGTTGGATCTTCCCGTAAGCGAACTGCCCCTCGACACACAGGTCGTGTCGTGGAGGCTCTACAGGACATCAAGCGCTGGCTCGTACTCGGCCAACAGCCTCGTCGCCACCGTTGTCGAAACGACCACTGAAGGTGGAGCAGACCTTGTAACAACCTTCACGGACGCGGGCGACCCACCAAGCCTCGGGATACCCCTCGATCAGACAGCAGTCCCCCAAGTTCCTCCCACTCTCGACGCAGGCGAAATATTCAAACTGACCGGCAAGCCGCTTCCCTCTGAGCTAGCGCCAAGAGGCGGGCGAAGTTTCAACCTGCTTCTCCCTGGTGTGCTGGCTGTGCAGGACTACCACCAGTTCTCCCCACCTCACGACATGTTCGCAGAACGGATAGACGGTTTCTATCTGACAGCCCCGACCGGGTTGACTCCCTCAACCGACTTCGTGACACTCAGATTCTCGGACGACGCCACACAAAACGCGATTCAGAGTCTCTTCAACGACGCTGTTACCCAAGACGAGATTTTTGCTCTTTACAACGACGCCAGCAGCGGGACGTTCACTCTCACAGACGGGACTGACACGACATTGGCCATCGCCTTCGACGCTATCCCGTCAGTTATCGAAACCCGTCTCGTAACTGACATCACGGCCATTGTCGATGTGACAGTGGTCGGGTCAGGCACCCCGATCGACCCGTGGGTTGTCACCTACGTCGATCCAGGAGCGACCAACGTCATCGAGTTAGTAGCGAACGACGGCGGTCTCACAGGTGGTTCCTCAACTGAAACGACACCAGTCGAAGGCTCCGATGGAGGAGACTTCACCCTGTCAGATGGTACCGACACGACAGCAGTCATCGCCTACGACGCCAGCGCTTCCACCGTCGAAACCCGTCTCCAAACCGACATCACATCCATCACCGATGTGACAGTCACTGGGTTAGGAACCCAAGCCTCACCTTGGGTTATCGAATTCATCAACCCAGGTGGCCAGGACGTGGCTCTTCTCATCTTTGACGACGATAACCTCAACGGGATATCCACCATCGCGGAAACCACTGAAGGGTTCGGAATAACCCAAGTCGATCTCATCATCGACCAGAACCAGCAGGCACATAACTTCCAGTCGTCAACCACTGACGAAGGAACCCAAGAGGCAGAGGACGCTCCCGCAGTCGGTGGAGTCCAAGTGTCCGACACTCTCGCTCTCAACGATGTCGCCATGGAGCTTGCCAGTCAGAACGACAACAACTTCTGGCAGATCGGAGTGCTCGAAGCTGGAAGATACGACTTCCGGTACTGGGTATCCGACGTGAAACGGGCAGCAGTCTTCGCCCTTCGTGTGAACGAACTCACCGTGGAAACACAGAGCCTCCACAACAACTCGTCCACAGGCGATTTCACTATCACATTCCAAGGGGAAACCACTGCCGTCATCGTCTGGAACGCAGCAGCCTCCGCTGTCAAAGCAGCCCTGGAACTTCTGTCCAACATTGTCCAGGTGTCCGTCACAGGGATAGGGACAGCCGGTGACCCATGGAAGATCGACTTCGACAATCCAGCAGGAAACGTAGACGAAATCACAACCGCGGATGGAGGCATGGACGGGACCAGCACCATCGCCACCGACGTTGCAGGAACCTCCACCACCCTCGACTCCCTGTCAATCAACCAGGAGCGACCCGTCTACGAACCCTTCTTCGAGATCACAACGGTCCTGGACGGAACCGAGATCGTCCAACTCGAAGTCGAAAAAACGGATGTGACGATCAACGAGGTCAGAGTCGATAAGTACGAGTACGAAGTCAGGCTTGATGTCCTCCACGGAGGGAGCACCGTAACGGTGGAAGTCCTCGTCACCGGGTCGCCCAGCACCAACGGGACGGACCTACAAGCCGTCTACTGGTACTAGACGACCTCCAACAGCAGACCAGCAGGAGTGACCGTCAACGGGACTCCCGAAGGCACAGCGAACGGTTTAGCGGTCGGCCCGTACACAAGAACGCTCCCTGTGTTCTTCGTGGCGTTGTTGGTCAGAGCCAAAAAGTTGACGGTGCCCCAGTTGCTGGTGGCCGGTGCCCAGTTGATCTGAGCGGCGTTCCGGTTAGCACCAGACCATGTGATGATCTTCCGCTGATAGTCAGCGGCTGTCACCTCACCGCCGAGGTCACCGGACGCCGTAGGGTCCGCGTTCCACAAGCCCAACCACCACGTCGTGATCGTGAAAGGGACTTCACGGATCGCGTGGTCCAAAACGAGCTTTTCGAAAAAGTCAGTGGCAGGCATTACTTCCTAAAGATTCTACGAGTCGGCTGATAAAATTGTGGAGCATGCTCCCCCTGCTGCACCTGGCCTTTAGCCTCAAAAGGAATCTGTCGGATAGCTAGTCCAGTACCAGTATCAACGAGATTCCCTTCCGCGCTGATCGTAGTGGCAAGGTCGTAGGCCAACACAGCGTCGGTCGTGTGGCTGACGATGAGGACAAGCACAGCATCAGTGGTGTGCTCGACCGTAGGTTTGACAGTCAGGACCGCATCCATGTCATGTGTGATCGCAGGCGACGAACCGACAGCAAGCACCGCGTCGGTGGTGTGGGTGAGGAACTCTCGTGCCTGAAGGTGAGCGTCCATCTTGTGGAAGACCGTGGGGTTCATGTTGACGTTCAGAGGCCACCACATAAAGTCCGCGACCCCCTCACCTCGGACAGCTTCCCGCTCCCGCGACCACCAGCCGACATAATGCTTAGTTGCCGCGTCGATGTCGTCAGGGCCGTAGGACCCCGTAATGGCCAAGTCTACGCCCGAATGGAAGTCGCCTACATCTTGGAGGTCAACCAGGTCGGTCAGGTTGTATCCGGTGTTGATCACGTTCCATGATGTCCCGTCGAAAAGGATCTTGTAAATATCCTCCGTGTCCGTTTCGACAAATATCCATGCTGGTTCGCCGTCAGGCATGATGAAGAACCAGGCGAAACTGCCGCGGCCCTCAACATCTTTGGCCGTGACGTTTGTGAGACTCCACGTTGGGGTATCCCCACCCGTGGCTGCTTCGAGAACATACGGCTCGAACGAGACTGCTCCGACATCCTCAACGAAGGGGAAGTACATAATCCCGTTAGTGACGAGGCCATGTTGTCCAGAGTTCCAGAACGAAGAGTTACCAACCAGCGATGGGCCTGTTTGTTCTGAACTTAGAGAGTCGAGGGGGCTTAGCCTCCAATGCCTGACTGGTTGGCCTGAAAAAGTGAAGACAATGTGAGTGTCGTTGTTGTCGATCGCCAGGCGTACCTGGTAGTTCCCGTAGGTGGTAGTGCCGCTGATGGCAGTACCAGCAGGGAAACCGCTTCCCGTGTTGATGGAGTAGTACCACTGGTCCACATCTTCCATGAAGTAGACGGCGATAATGTCACCGTCCGCTCGAACGTTCACCCCAACACTGGCGAACTGGAGGACAGTGGTGGAAGAGGTTTGCCACGTGCCGTTGTCAGTCCACGTGTCCGTACCGATGTTGTATTCGAGGTGGCGCATCTCGGATCTGCCGGTATCCCAAAGCTTGACGATGAAGTGGAGGACACCGGAGACCTCCACGTAGTCCCAGTAGCGGATACGTTCGTCGCCGTTGGCACCGCTTATGTCCGCAGGACTCCACGAGGCGATCCATTTGCCAGTGTCCTCACGATTGACACTCTCAAAAATGTTGAGGGTTTCTCTACTGGCGGCTTCGAACACGAAGTAAAATTTCGATCCACTCTCAGAGATGTGCGGTTGTCTGCTGTTCGTAACCCTTCCCCAAGCGCCACGAACCAGAACCGCGTCGGTCGTGTGGTAGACCTGCTGCTTGCCCGAGTTCACGATTACAGCATCCGTCGTGTGAGCGATGTACCAGGTGGTCAGTTCAGTGCCGTACCAGAGCCAGTCACCAGGTGCCCCCGTGTACCAGACAGGGATTGTTCGTTCGATCGTTTCCTGGGCTGCGAGAACGAAAAACCCATTGTTCGCGAGGGTGGCACCGTGGTCTGTTTCGTCAACGAGAATGTACTCATCGATCCCGTTCCACAGCCAGGCGGCAGTCCAACTGTCAACGGAGACACCATTCCGGTCTTCTAATATCCCCCAAATGCCGGGACGCCCGTAGTGGTCTTTGAACAAGTGGACCCAATGGAACCGATAGTTGATGTCGATCATTACGTCGTCATCGAAAACGAGTTCGTCGTTGCCTACGGCGGCTGACTGGACCGCAGCGAACGTGTGGTCAAGGCTGTCTCCCCAGACTTTGTAGAGCCGTCCGTTGGTTACAAGGAACTTCTCATGTTCTTCCGGGTCCTCGTCGTCTATGCCGAGCAGTGCCTGCTGCTTGTACCAGATGCTTGGCGAAAGCCGGTCTAATGACAGTCGTGGCCCTTCGTTCATGCTCTGATCAAAATGGGAGTAGACGCGGTCTTCGAAGGTGTCCACGCCTCGCATGGCGTAAACGTCTGTGCCGTTCGCTATCAGAGCCAGCTTGTATTGGAAACCTTGAGCGCCTAGGAAGTCGGTTGCGTAGTGGTGGATGGTTTCACCGACAAAGACCTGGCTGGCGGAACGGACCAGTTTCCACTGAGCAGAGAAGGCTGCACCGTCACCCGATGCGTTGTCAAACTTCTGGAGTTTGGCGAACACGACCATTTCGTCGTCGCTGGTCTTGTCCACATCAACATACGAATCATCAGAGGCGCTGAACGTACCGGAGTCCCCGTCCCGGTACATGTCCCCGTTGTCTGTGAACGTGTTCGTGGCAGGGTCGAACTCCAAGTGCATGATCCACGTCCACCAGATGCTGGTGTTCCAGTCCACTTTGATCCACAAGATGTGAATGATCCCGTTGACAAAAGTGATGGCCATGTCATGGATGGCCCTGTTCGGGTCCACGAGAGCTATGAACTCGTGGAGAACCCAGTTGCCTATACCCGGACCCCCCACACCCTCCCACAGCCTGAAAATGTCGGGTTCGTTATCACCAGACTCAGTGCCTAGCAACCAAAGCTTCCCGGTGTCGTCCACCACCGATTTCATTCCCACACCTTGGCTCTGATTGGTATCCGTTGGCCGGTCGAACTCCAAGAGAACCGCGTCCATCGTGTGAGCAACAAACGTGCCGATCCGGGCGTCCGTCGTATGCGTAATCAACACCGGCACGCTGTACGTGATTGTGATGGTGATCTGCGTGGCCCCAGTAATCTGAAGCAGCCCGCCGTCAGCCATCATGTTGGCCTGATAGATGGCCCAGATGTCTTCGGTGTCGAGGTCGCCGCCGTACACTTCCATGGCCTCCCAGTCGCCTATGGTCAGGCCGGTGTTGGGGGAACTGTCGGTGAGGTCCGTCGCATCGGTCTCGTTTTGTAGGCCAACCTGGTCGGTTCCGTTGATGGCAGCACCGATAGATCCTGTAGGGGCGGTAGCTATCCGATAGTCACGGGTCGTATCCCAAGTGTCATCCGAGATGCCTGATCCTGTTATGGCGACTTCGATGCGAACTGAGAGAACCTTGTCAGCGGCGAAGTCAGTAGGAGTAGTCCCCTTGTTGACAGTCATCGTGCCGACCAGGTTGGCGTCGCTTGAAAAGAGATTGTTAGCGCCGGTCCAGATCCAGGTGCCAGCCATCAGTTGATCACCACTAGCTCAAGTTCGTTGTGTCGTCCCTGCCGGTATTCGGGACGACAGCAGAAGGCAGGGTCAAACGTTTGGCAATAATCCCATTTTACGTGGTCGCTAGGGTGGGCTTCCCACTGTTCTCCGACTGATACGTACTCGGGGCTGGCGACTACCTTGTCCCAAGATTGATATTTGAGCATCAGCGAACAGGCGTAGCGTCGTCCTCCTTGGTCCTTTACCGAGTATTGGCACCGTACTCCTCTAATGAAACAGCACATCTCCGTACCGACGCATTCGTAGTCCCTAGCCATCAGAGCTTCCCTCTGACTTCCCACGTGTAGCTGTCAGCCCAATAATGGTGAGGAGCGAAGTCAGACCATTGTTCCAACGAACGATCACGGAACTGCGGATGGCTGATCCCAGAGTTGACAAAGTGGATCGTGTTGCCGCTGATTGCCTCACAAGTCTGGACAAACAAGGTCAACTCAGAAGGCTCTTCATCAGGGAAGGACACACTCGCCAAAGTTTGGATCACATCATCTGTGATGACCCAATCCCAATATCGGAACTCGTTCGGGTGAGAGGGGAGATCATCCGATGGTTCGATGAGCGGCAAAGGGTCAGTGGACATGACGTTTTTCAGATTTGGCAGAAGCTTAGAGAACCCGTGGTGGACCAGAAGAACCGTGTCGTCGGGCTTGACCAGAGAAACCAGAGCGCGTTGCTGACGCCGCCAGTACGGAGGAGTGCGGACAGTTGCGTAAACCTCAGTGTGGAGTTGGCGGTCGTAACGCAGCATGCGCTGATTGTAATGTTCGGACGAACGCCATGGACTATCATCCGTAAACATGGCAGCCACGATCATCATCAACCGTCTGACAGGCGCAGGTCCAACGAAGACTGTCATAACCAGTGTCAACACCCGAGCGTCAACATCCGACAACCCGTACACGACGGAGACAGTAAACCCGATTCCCATTCCCGGAGCGGGAACCAAGTACTCCTTCTGGGTGGTCACCCGCCTTGAATGCACCGTCGCCCCAGTCGGAACGGTCAACGCCCTCAAATGGTTCACGGACGGGGTTGACAGCACAGGCACAGGAGTCGGAGTCAAGGTGGCGGATGCCAGCGCATACGACGAAGCCCCAGGAACAGTCGGGGATACCGGAACGGAACTTACTGTCGCCAACTACGGGAACGGCTCCACCGACCTCAACGCCGCCCCGTTGGACGCCTTCACGTTCGACTCACCCTCCCCTCTCTCTGTTACTGGCTCCACCACCACAGCCATAGAGTTCGGAGACAGGGTGGTCTACCAGTTCGACGTAGGCACCACAGCCGGGGCAGGCACTACACCATCCGAAACTGTCACCTGGCAGTACGACGAAACATGAACCCAAACCTCATCACCTGGGAAGTCGAATACGAAGACGGGACACGCCTCCGTGAACGTGACGGCAACGAATACGAGAAGATCCCACGCGGGTTCGTCGCAGCCCTCGACCTGCACTCAGCCGAAACCGGAGAGGTGCTCGTCCACATGCCCACGAAAGGGTCACCCAACTTCTTCTACCGCAGACGCACCCAGATGATCCAAGGAGGAGCCAAAAGGGTCCTCTACCTGCTTGGCATCTACCCAGAAGTATGCTTGGCGTTGGACGCCCAGTCAGAACGCGTCACCGAGATCCCTGTTGACATCGACCCAGTAGAGGCTGAACCCTTCTATTTACGGTAAGATGTTCGGACGAACAATTAGTGGAGGGTGAGATGCCGGGGATTTGGGAATGATGGAAGAACACAACCTCGATGAGGTCTACGGGCTGGTTGAGGATCTCACCGAACAGTTCGATGCTCTTAGTGCCGTCCGTGAGCAAGCAGGCGGCAACGGAGAGATCATCCAACGGGTACGGGAACACGAAGAGTTGATGTTGGCGGTTCCCAGACTCGAAGAATCAGTGGATGTGCTAACCGACTATGTGGTTGGTGAGAAGATGCCTGACCCTCTACACCCAGGCGAATTCCTTATCAACGGACGAGGGCAACCCATGCGGGATCAGACGACCGGGCTGAAAGCGCAAGTTGCGACCATGCTTGTCCTACTCCGATCTCTAAGCCCTAATCCCTGATACCAGCGGCTAACCTTTCGTACGAAGCCTACGTACAAAGGAGTGCGCATGGAAACCCTCGACCTTGTAGGAGTGTCGGCTGTAGTCGGCCTGCTACTCCCTTACCTCACATCATTCATCAAGAACATCGGCGGGACTTGGCCTTCGATTTGGGTCAAGGTCATGTCCTTCACTCTGGCTGGAGCGACCGCCTTCGTCACCGTTGGCGTTCAAGAAGGATGGACTTCATTCGATGTCAACATGATCCTCGGATCATTCGGTTTGATCTACACCCTCGCCCAGGTCACCTATAAGGGTCTGATTGGCGGAACGAAGGTCGAACAGACCTTGGCCAATACGTTCAACAAGGATGACTACGGAGTTTGATCGTTCGAACGTTTCCGGGGCGCGAAAAGAAAGACGGCTCCGCGAAACTTTAGAAGTGATGTAATCCCGAATCTGTCAGTCCTCCGTGCTACGTTGAAAGGACGGAGGACCGATGGAAGTTTCAGCATCCAAGATCAAAGTATTTGGTGACTGCGCCAACCAATACAAGTACCAGTACGTCCTCAAACTGCCTGGGCAGCAATGGGGCGCGCTGACAGTCATCGGGACTGTTTTCCACTACGCCATCGAAGTTTACGAGCTATACGACTACGACATAGCGCTCGCTGTCCAAACGTTCCGGTACTACTGGAACCACGTCGAAGAACTCGGTGAACAGATCGACTGGTACCCCCCACGGACCTCGCATTCCAGTCTCGAAGAGCGTGGTGTGGAAATGCTGGAGCGCTATCACGAGCTACTCCCTTGGAAGGGTGGGGAGCTAGTCGGCACTGAGATCTGGTATGAAGTGCCCCTCGGGTCACATACGCTCCGTGGTCGCATCGACAAGCTGTTTTACCGACCCCAAAAAAACGAACTGCAAATCATCGACTTCAAGACCGGCGTCACGGTCCCGAAGAGGCTCCGGTTCAACCTCCAGTTCACTTGTTACCTCTACGCTACGACCCGTCCTGAATTCTGGGAGCAGGTTCCAGGTTGGGAAGACTTCTGGCCGACAGCGATGGGACTCAAACGGATCGGTCAATGGTTCCACGCACGCAACAACAAGATGTTCAATGCTGGTTACCGCGATGACAGCGACTACAAACGGTTGCTGCTCGCGGTCGATCAGATGGAAGCAGCTATCGACAGCAACATTTTCCCGCTCACTATCTCAGGGGAACCCTGCGGATGGTGCGCATGGTTGGACGATTGCGGAACCGAGGTGACATCACCCAACGCAGACCTAGTAATTCATCCAAATCAGACCGTCTAGCACGTCAGGAGGCCCAGTGCCCTTCGAAATAGAGATGACAGGAGCGCAGGACTACCAGCGCATGATCAAGATGGCCCTCGCAGGCCACCCAGGAACCGGGAAAACCCTGTTCGCATCGACAGCCCCAACAGCATTCTTTGTGTTCTTTCGTGAACAGCCACGGATCATGTCCATTGCTGACAGGTACATGCCACACGCGAAAGTCACCAACAAGCTAGACGACTCAGGTCGGCTCAAGACTCCAGTGTGGGACACCTTCCACGAGGTGATCGACTACCTCGACTCGGAACGAGGGCAGGCGTACGGGTCGGTGATAATCGACACCGGAGACGAACTGTTCCAAGCCATCAAGGAAGGACGCAAGGCAGGCAACCGAGGCAAATGGGGGATACAGGATTGGGGTTGGCTCGGAGACATGTACCGCGAGATCATCAACAGGGTGATCGACCTGCCCAAGCATGTGCTTATCACGTACCACATCAAATCGTCACAGGAGGGCGACGACGGCGAAATCCTTCGTGAGATAGCTCTCCAAGGTCAAGCCAAAGACGAGGCACCAGGATGGTTCGACATTGTGGGAGTGCTCGACTCGTGGGAAGAGGAAAGTGAAGAAGGCAAGATCCTCCACCGTGGCATGCTCACCCACACCACACCGAAGTACCCCTTCGTGAAAGACCACTCAGGCAAGCTGCCCAAGGTGTTCGAACTGTCGGACAATTTCGTAGGTGACTTCCAACGGATGTACGACCTCATCTACAAGGACGTTCCAGCTTCGGACCATGAGACGATCGAAATCATCACTCCCGAACCCAAGCCCAAGGCCAGCAAGGAGAAAACCAGCGCCGAGACAGGCGTCCCGACTCCCAAAGACGTAGAGGAAAAGAAGGGAAAGAAAGCGAAGAAGGATGACAAGAAGGATGAGCCTGATAAGCAGGATGAGGCTGCGGAGGAAGTACCGGCTGAGACGAAGCCTGAGAAACCTGAGAAGCCAGCCAAGTCCAAGAAGGCTAAGGCGGATAAACCGGAGGCAGAAGAGCCTGACAAAGCTGATACTTCTGGAGAAGAAACAAGCGGCGACACAGAGGAAGCAACCCCTGAGGAAGCCTTAGCGACCGTAGAGAAAGAGCTAGGCGCGACCGTGGTCGATGCGACAGCCACCTGTGAGTTCGAAGTAGACGGCGAACCCTGCGGCAACCCTCTGGTCAAGGGGAAGACTGACGCCGACAATGAGCCAGTACTGGACGACGACGGAGATCAGATCATGTTGCCAGACAAAGATCTGATGGACCTCACCAAGATCCGGTTCCGTAAATACATGTGTCGTGACCACTTCACGGCAGAAAGGAAGAAGTGACTGATGGTCAAGATGACAGCCGAGGAATCCAGTTTCGAAATGATCCCCGAAGGGGACATCGT
>SDBT01004850.1_pt1 | contig 22751 bp, 16 predicted proteins | sample 2277101 | NCBI WGS metagenome assembly SDBT01 (sample SAMN10404973, study PRJNA504765) | marine sediment metagenome | isolation source: marine sediment core GS10_PC15, 103 cmbsf | place: Arctic Ocean: Southern Knipovich Ridge | collected 2010 | reverse complement strand
CCGAGAAGTTCATGCACGGCATCAAGGTCCTGATGGCCAAGAACTACGTCGACAACCTCTCCGAGGAAACGAGCAAAGGCATGCGGGAGAAAGCCGAGCAGGGCATCTTCCCATCCTATGCTCCTCTGGGATACCTCAATGTGGACACAAATGGCAAGCGACACATTGTACTGGACCCTGAGATCGCGCCGCTGATTCGGGATAAACGTCCTGCAGCCCTGACGGTGGATCTTGAAAAGGTATCGTATCTGGATGATTTTGGTGTCCTCGTTCTTGTGGAGTTGAGAAGGGCTGCATCCCTATGGAACGGCCGGTTTACTCTCCAAAACGTCGGCGACAAGGCAAGAGAAACCATCGCTTCACTTCAATTTGATTCCTTTGACACCAAAGGCCCTTTATCTTTCAGAAAGCGAAGTCCCAACATTTTTGTCCGTCTTGGTGAGGCGACCTTTCGACACCTCTCAGATATCAAATATCTTATCAGCTTTACCGGGTCTGTCTTTCTTGCATTTCTTTATGTCTGTATTCACCCCAAATCCCTGCGAGTGGATGACACCATCCTATACATGCAAAAAACAGGGGTGGATGGACTTCCTATCGTTGCGCTGATAAGTTTTCTCATGGGGCTTATCATGGCCTTTATGTCTGCGGTTCAACTGCAGCAGTTTGGTGCCAACATTTACGTGGCGTCTCTGGTCAGCCTTTCCATGGTCCGCGAGTTGGGGCCAATCATCACGGCCATCATTGTGGCAGGGAGGTCTGGGTCGGCCTTTGCCGCAGAGATAGGGACAATGAAGATTTCCGAGGAGGTTGATGCGTTGTTTACCATGGGTTTTGAGCCGACCCGGTTTCTGGTGATCCCAAAGATAATTGCGTCTGTTACCATGTTGCCGATCCTGACCCTGTTCTCCGATCTATTTGCCATAGCCGGGGGACTTGTGGTAGGGGTTTTTATGCTTGATTTGACGGCGAGCGCCTATGTGGAACAAACCATACAGAGTCTGGAGATCTCTGATGTGTTTTTGGGCTTTATCAAGAGTGGTGTGTTTGGTCTTCTCATAGCCTGGGTTGGGTGTCTCAGGGGGTTTCAGGTCACAGGGGGGGCGGCATCGGTTGGACAAGCCACCACCTCGGCTGTTGTCAGCAGCATTTTTTTGATCATCCTCTCTGATTCGATGTTTTCGGTTATTCTCCGTTTTTGGGGCTAGTAAAAAATATATTATGAGTGAAAAGGCTATTATCGAAGTCAAGGATCTGGTTGCGAAATACGGGGAAACGGTTATCCTGGATCGGGTCACATTTGATGTCTATGAAGGGGAGATATTTGTTATCCTGGGGGGAAGCGGGTGTGGCAAGAGCACACTGATGAAACACATGATCGGGCTTATTCAGGCCGACTCAGGGAAGATCATTGTTGATGGCAAAGACATTTCAACCTGTGATGATTCAGCGCTCCAAAGGGTTTTTAGAAGAATCGGGGTTTTGTATCAGAGCGCTGCCCTTTTGGGGTCTATGACCGTGGCTGAAAATGTGGCATTACCTTTGAAGGCGTATACGGATCTTTCAGAGGAGTCAGTAGATACCATGGTTAAAATGAAGTTGAGCCTTGTTAACCTGGACGGTTATGAAAATTATCTTCCCGCTGAACTGAGTGGGGGTATGAGAAAAAGGGCAGGGCTGGCAAGGGCCATGGCGCTTAACCCAAAGATCCTGTTTTTTGACGAACCATCGGCGGGTCTCGACCCGGTGACCTCGGCCGAACTGGACAGTCTCATCATCCATCTGAACAAGGCCTTTGGCACGACCATGGTAATTGTGACCCATGAACTTCAAAGTATTTTTTCGGTGGCGCACAGGGTGATAATGCTGGATAAACGTTCCAGGGGAATGATCGCCGAGGGTGACCCCAAATATCTGAAAGAGCATAGTCAGAATTTATTTGTAAAAGAGTTTTTTAATCCCGGGGCCAGGGAAAAACCGAGATTTGAGTGAGGGGCCAAACATGGCTTCAAAGAAGACAAAATTTACTGTTGGGCTTTTTGTCGCAAGTGGAATTGCAATAATTCTGATAGCGATCATCTGGCTGGGTATGTCCCGGTTTATGGAAAAGGGGCAATACTATGTGAGTTATTTTAATGAATCCGTTCAGGGGCTTCGCAAAGACTCTCCGGTCAAATACAGGGGCGTGAGCATCGGCCGTGTGACACAAATTGGGGTTGCGCCCGACTCAAAATTGATTCAGGTGGTATTAAAGATCGAATCCGGTCAAGAGCTGGGAACGGACATTGTGGCCCAGTTGAAGGATGTGGGGATTACCGGGAGCAAGCTTGTGGAACTTGATCTCAAGAAAAAGGGGGAGTCCGACCGCAGCCCCCGGATCAGTTTTCCCTCAGAGTACCCTGTTGTAGCGTCAAAACCATCTGAGATCAGTGAACTGCTCAAGGGACTTGACGACGTGCTGAAAGACATAGGATCCATGGATCTCAAGGGTATTTCTGACAAAATGAAACTGGTCCTTGACAGCGCAAACCAGATGATTGCCGACGCCGATGTAAAAACCATCTCCAAGAGTGCGGTGTCCTCCTTGGATGGAATCGACAATATCCTTGACAAGAAAAGATGGGACAGGATACTGGTTTCCATTGGAGAGGCCGGGCGATCACTTAATACACTGATGCAAAGGGCTGAAAAAGCCGTGGATCGTATGGAAAGCACGGTTTCGGAGACCGGACGATCTCTCAATGGCTTGATACATAAAGCAGAGAAGAGCGTCGATCGTATGGAAAACACCCTTGTCGTTGTTGAGGGAATAGTTGGAGAAAATCGGCAGCCCATAAAATCGGCAATTGAGGAACTTGAGAGTTCAATGAAAAATGCCAATATTTTTATGGAAAAGGCAACGTCACTGGCCAGCCGGGCAGATGACATTTCTATATATCTCAAGCGTTATCTGTTGATTGTTGCCCAGAATCTGGAAAAGACAAGTCAAAATCTGAACCGTTTGATTGAGCTTGTTGCTGATCAGCCCTCTCAACTGATATTCGGAGGGGCCCCTGTTCCACGAAAGGTAGCACCGGAGGCCCACGGAGAGTAAGTCCTAAGGGAGATTGTTTATGAATTGGTATAAGGGAATGTGTGTGTTGCTTCTGGTCCTTTTTTTGGGTTCATGTACAGGACTCGAAAAACCAAGGGCAAAGATCGAGTTCTACACCCTTGAGTATAAACCTGTTCCAATAACAGACCTTGAGCCCCTCCCTATTGTGATAAGGCTGGTCCGTTTTAGCGTTGCCCCGGCATACAATAGCCCCCAGATGATTTACAGGGATGGTTCTTTTAAAAGAAAGGCCTATTTTTATCACAAATGGCGTGCCAATCCCGGTGACCTTGTTACCTATTTTTTGAGCAGAGATATGAGACAATCCGGTCTGTTCAAGGCGGTTCTTCCGTATGACAGCTCGTTTCCATCTTCGTATGTGGTGGAAGGTTCGGTGGGTCAATTTCTTGAGTTGCACACAACGGAAAACTGGAAAGCGGTCTTGACGGTCAGTGTTACTTTGATGGCAGAAAATGAACCGGATATCAGCAAGAGGGTCATCTTTCAGAAAACCTACGGAAAAAAGGAATCGTGTAAACAGAAAAACCCGACAGCGCTCGCCGAAGCCATGAGTCAGGCCATGGCGGATATCTCAGAGAAGATCACGCGAGATGTTTATTCACATCTGAAGAACCGGATGCGGGGGAAATAGATGGGTTATGGGTTAGCTGTTCGACAGTATCTTATCAAAGCAATTGATCTCATTTTCTTTTTGGACGATCTCGTCCTCAAGGGTCTCGATTGTCAATAACTGGTGGGGTGTGACAGAATGGGGTGGCAGCGCCAGGTTACGTTCTTTTAACTCTGATTCAAGGTCTTTTAACTCCTTTTGAAGGGCATCTTGTTTCTGTCGGACGTTTTCTTCAACCCTCCTCGTTTCCTTTACAAAACGCGCCACCTTAGCAAAGTCCTTTTTGAATCTAATGGGTTTTCCCGCCTTGTCTTTTATATTGGTCCCCGTGCAGCTGTCCGCGCCGGCGGGCAGCATCTCCATGAGTGCTTCATAGACGTTTTCGGGTGAAAGCCCCCCGCCCAGGATTACCGGGGTTTCGCTCTGGACGACCAGCTCCCTTGCTATTTCCCTGTCAGCCGTCTTCCCGGTGATGCCGATAAAACCCGTGACAGGTTCATTTTCGATCCACGTATCTATCAGAAAAATATCGGTTATGGATTCAAAAAAATTGGTTATCTTGACGGATGGAAAGTCTGACGGACCTCCCTTCTCCGGAACAGGTATGGAACGAATGATACCTATTTCGGGAAATTTTCTTTTGAGATCGGATTGATAGTTAAATAATTCTGTGAGATCTTCTTCCTGGCCGTCCCCGTCCGTAAGAGTTTCGCAAAAATGAACATAATTGGGGCGGTAGTAGTCCAGTGCCCTGTAAAGGGTGTCACTGTCCTGGAAGAGAGGGATCACACTGTTTTTGACAGATGTCCCCTGGGACAACCGAACGGTATCTTTCAGGGCAGGGACTCGCCACTCAGATTTTCTGAGTATGACGCTTCCAATATGATCAACACCTGCTTCAATGCATTTTTCCGCTTCATACGGAGTCTGGATTTCATAGATTTGAACGATCATGGTTTAGCCTTTCTTGTAGGCCTTTACAGTAGCCGTTTACGGGTTCAAAGGTTCAGAGGTTCAAGGTTACGACTCTTGTTTGCTTCTCTTGTCCGAGAAGTCAGGGAGACGGCGTGATCAAAAAGAATTTGGCGTATTTTTCACTAAGGTCTTGGATGGAAACCCATTGGTATTCCTCGGAAAATTCCTGCCAAATCAGGGACAGGGTTTCCTTGAGGGCGGGTGCCGCCTCTTTGTCAGGTCTGGATGTATAGGACATCAAGGATTGAACAAATTTGTCCTCAAACCCGCCCATTGTATACGGGGGTTTCTTCTGGTCCGACCTGAGTTGGCTGAAAAGAATCCTCACATCGGGTAGGGAGATCCCTGAAAAGGAAGGCTCAAGTTTTAACAAGTTTCGGGCCCAGAAATTGAAGATGAGCGGTCGGAACGACAGTTCAGTCGACTGGATCAGGTTTTCATCCACTGGGTATTTTCGGGAAATTTGTTCCAAAAGAGCATCCAGTACCATTAAATGGCGAAGGACCGTGAGACAATCTCCAAGATCGGAAAGCCATTGGAAATCCCTGAATTTTTCCCCCTCCTGGTAAGACCCTTCATAGAAACGGGGCCGTTTTTTCATGACACCGGATAATATCCCTCCCCAATATTCTCCCCAGAAATCGTAATCAAGACCCATGGCGGAATACCAGCTGGCCTTTATCCAGCGCTCTGCCTCCCACCTCAGCTTCAATGCCAGGCCAAAGCCCACCCGAAAGATAGAAAGGAGGGTGTTCCCTTTCAGCAATCCAAGGGCTGAAGAGACATCCTTACCGGAAATCTTCTCAAGGGCCAGATTTATATATCCGGCTGTCTTCCGACAGGTCTTTATCAAGATTTCAATCTCCTGGTTTAATATGCCGTCTGCCGAAAGAATTTGATTGCACAGACCGGCGAACTCAAGACGTAACCTGTCGAGGAGTATCGGGTCGGAAATCTCAGATATGGCAATCGTCAGGATGTCCTCTGCGCCGGCTTGATAAAAAGGCAAAAGCGGTACCACGGCAGCGGTTTCATTATTGACAATCATGATACCGGATGATTTCTTTGATGTTTTGTCATTAAAGGTATCAACATCCAAAGGGGTGTAGACCGAGATGGCCTCATCATACGGGAGAAATCCGTGTTCAGCCAGGCGGACATTTCTCATCCGATACATTTCCTCTTCAATCTCGGTGGACAGGAGACCCGCGAGCCCCAGGAGAAGTGCCTGGTATTTGAGGGAATCCACCTGGATCAATTCCCGGAGCATCTTCTCTATGGTGTCTCGGTAACGAGGATCGATGACATTTATATAGAAAACACCGTCAAGACTAAAAAACCCCTCCGGAATATCAATGTTTTCGTCGTCATCGTTTACGAACAGTTGAATGTTTTTGTATAGATAGTAGTATGCGAGACTCTGCCCTTGGTCAAACAACCAACTGGAAAGCGCCCGTGGCTGTGCTTGCTGAAGCCGGTTTAGCCAGAGAGAGGTGTGCTCCATGTCCAGTCGGTCTTTTTGCCAAATCTCCAGATCCAGGAGATACGTCCACTGATCCTCTGATGCCAGTTCAAGCAAGGGAAGACAGTCGTCACTGCCCACTTTCTTGACAAGCCAGAAGAAATCCCCGTTGGGCATGTCTTGAACAATCTTTTTTGGGGTTTCGTGCCCCAGGATCAGATCCAGTATTTCCCCGCCCGAGAGGGCTGCAATCTCTTTTGCTATCGTCTTTCGATCGGCCAGAAAAGGTTTCTCACCCCTCCTGTCGGGGACGGCTCCATTTGGCTGTGATTTTATCTTGTCTTTCATTGGTGACATCCTGCTCTTTTGTAAATGAAATTGTGTTCAAAAGGTCACGGCCTGTGTCGGCAAGCGAGGCCCCATCTACAAACTATACACTTACAGAAAAATATTTGGGGGTTATCATTTCCCACGTTGGATAAAGCATTAGGCGCTTGGTGCGACTGATACCTGAAACTCGAAACTTGGAAATATGTCGGTATTCCTTGAGGTTATCGAGTTTCCAGTTTCTCTTAACAACCCTGGTCCAACTTTGCCAAATTTTCTGCCGCAAAATCAATGGCAGGGTCCAATTCCAGGGCCAGCCGGTAGTGTCTGATGGCATTTTTCTTATCCCCCATATCTCTGTAATTTGAGGCGATATTGGCATAGTCAATGGAGGAGGTCGGATTCAGCTTTAGCACCTTTCGAAAACAGTCGATTGCCTCTTCGTGCTCTTTCAGTTTGAAGTGGCAGAAACCCATGAGATTATAGATATCGGTTCGCTCTTTATCGTATTTTTCTCCCTTCTCCAAGACCTTGAGGGCGTCTCTGAATCGTTCCAGGTCTTTAAGACAGACGCCCATATAGGAGTAAATGCTGGGAATATCTTCTTCTTTGGGGGCAAGATTTAGTGTCTCCTCAAGATATGCCAAGGCCCTGGATGGGTCATTAAGAGCAATATGAGTAACACCCTGGAAAAATTTTATATAGTATTTTCCGGGCATGAGTTTATCCATCCTTTTGAGCTCTTGTGTGGCCCACTGGAGATCATTGTTTTCCGAGATCAGTTTGGCTGAAAACATGCCAACACTGGTCCCGGTGGCCCTTTCCCTGAAATGGGCCCCGGGGATAACGGTGTAAAATGCGGGGATCTCCAACCTGTCGTGCATCACGTTGATGAGAATCACCTCCATGTCAATTTTGGAGAGGGCTGAAATGCAGTTTTCCACTTCTACCCTGATATTGTCATTTGAAAGATCCGGTAGTTCCCCGATCTTTATCTTTTTGTCAGGATGGATGACAAAATCGGCCTCTTCGAGACGGGTGAATTTTGGGAGTCCGCTTGCCACGTAGTTGGAACTGGTGTTAAAGTCGCCCGCCAGTTGGGCAACCTCGGTCAAGGCCCGACTCAGGGCTTTTTGGGAATCAGGTGTGGTGCCGGCGGTCCAGACGATTTCGCTCCTTTTGGGAAAGGTTGCCGGGTCATAGGCAAGCGCCCCGACACTGGGGATGCCGGTATCAAGAGAGAAATCGGAGATAAAGAGTTTTACGCCCGTGTTTTGATATTTGCTGATCATCTCCAAGACGAGGGGATCGGTGACCGTATCAAGATCAATGGCAGGCGTATTGAGCCTGCCACGGCTGACAACGGATGAGACATGCCTTTCCACGATTTCACAGACCCCCTGACTCACCGCTTCTTCCACACAATTGCCTGCCGAGGGGCCATTAAATTCATTGATGGTAAAAAACCAGTCAAATGGCACGAGGACTTCCTCTTCCCGTGTCATGTTATAGCCCCAAGTCCACTTCAGCGGCAGCCGTGAAAAGACATCCCGGGCGGCTTCCAGTTCATCGGAATCATCATGAACGGATCGGGCGATGGCCTCAAAAGGAAGAGCCCCGTTCTTGATGTTTCTGTATTCTTCAACAAAAAAATTTTTCGGGTCTTTGCAGAAACTGAAAAAACTGAATCTCTCAGCCAGTTCCATGACAGCGCTGGCCTCTGATTGGTGGAGGGTGCCCCCCTTTCCCATTTGCTTTTTGGTTCCGATCACCTCTTCGGCGTCACGACCGCACAGACTGAAATAGATGGGGATGTCAAGCCGGCCATTATCAATTCTGACCGTCTTCTTCAGGATATCCAGATCCACCGCCTTCAACTTCTCCTTAAACCTTTGGACCGTCTTTTCTGGGGTAAAAATCTTGTCCTGATCCAGGGTGTATTCTTTGTAAGCATCGCGTAAAATGACTTTATATTTATTCATTATGTCCTTTTTTTTCTCAAACCTTAAACCGTGAACCTTGAACCTGAGTCGTCACGAATATTGTTTGATTTATTCAGATGGCAGGGCCCGGGCGATTTTTTTACCAAGCTCTTGGCAGGCCTCAATGCATTTGTTATCCGGTACAAACTGGACTTTGAGACCCGGATCAACAACATCGAATTTCATTGCTTCAAGATGTTCATTGATGAGCTTTACGGCCTCTCCGCTCCAGCCATAGGAACCAAAGGCGGCCCCCACCTTGTTCTTGGGTTTTAGCCCCTTCATATATGTTAGAAAATCGCTCACAGTCGGGAAAATCCCGTTGTTCAACGTGGGTGAACCGATGATGATTGCCCCCGCATCGAGGACCTCGGTCAAGACGTCACTCCGGTGCCAGGATCTCAGATGCATGGATTTTGCGTCCACTCCTTCTTCCCCCAGGGCTTCAACCAGGGTTGTGGCCATTTTTTCGGTGCTGTGCCACATGGTGTCGTAAATCACAAGGGCCTTTCGCTTTGGTTTCTGTTGGCTCCATTCCACATAGCTGTTTATGATCTTGTCCGGGTCTTTTCGCCATATGATTCCGTGATCCGGGCACAGCATATCCAGTTCCAGCCCCATCTTTGTGACACTGTCCACCAGTTTCAAAATAAGAGGCGAAAAGGGCAGCAGAATGTTGGCAAAGTATTTCCGGGCGTGCGGCATGATGGCCTCTCCGATTTGGTCATCAAACCTCTCAAGGCCGGCGTAGTGCTGTCCAAAGGCGTCGCTTGAAAACACTATCTTTTCCTCTTTCATATAGCTAAACATACTGTCCGGCCAATGAAGCATCCGGGTCTCCAGAAATGTGAGGGTTCGGTTGCCCAGACTCAGCTCACCGCCGTTCTCGACGGGGCAGTAGTTCCATTTCTGGGAAAAATGTTTTGAAAGGTTTTTTTGTCCCATCTGGGAGCAGTAAAGGGGTTTGTCTTCCCCCACCTTGTGCATGACCCTTGGCAGCGCCCCCGAATGATCCATTTCCGTGTGGTTGCTGACCACGCAATCGATTTTTTTGGGATCGATTACCTGACTGATCCCGTCGATCAGATCATCTGCAAACTGTTTTTTGACGGTATCGATGAGCGTGATCTTGTCATCCAGGATCAGGTATGCATTGTATGTGGTACCCTTATACGTGGAATATCCATGGAAATCCCTGATATTCCAGTCTATAGCACTCAGACAGTAGATGTCTTTTGCGATCTCGACCGGTTTCATTACTTCCCTCCCCGAAAATTCTTAAGTTTGTATCCAGGCTTTCCCATCGTTAAACAAAAATCAACCCTTATATATAGGCAAAATAAGCCGATGGATCAAGCTTTTTCTAACTGCGACAGGGCCTCTCGTGACAGATCCCCAATGGATAGCATGCAAAGGCCTCGGTCCCGATATATCGCTACCTTTGAGGGATCATCCAAAAGCCCTTTAACCAACGGCCAGGCCTCCTTTGCCTGCAAGAGTCCAAGGACCCACACCGTGAGACCCCTCAGCGTGGCATTGGTGCTGTTTACGAATGGCAGAAGGTGCGGGACTGCGTCAACTACCAGATGGGGGTGCACCTGGGCAACACGCCCGACCCCCCATATTGCACCCTGTTGCAGCGGTTCATACTCAAGGAAATTCCCGTCCTTTTTCACATAGGATACGAGAACGTCTGCATATTCCCCGGCAAGTTGTGCATGACAGGCCATGATTTCTCCCATTGCCTCCGGACACCCCCATCCGATACCGCCTGACTCATCATTTAGCTGCCACATCAGACGCCGCATAATGACCCGTGCCGCCTCCATGTCATTGTCTCCAAGCTTTGCCACCACAGCACCGATGGCCGTGACAGCGGCCCACTTTACCAAGGGGTCGGTGTTTAAAAGAAATGATAATAATGGATTGATCACCTGGCGAGCCGACATCTCACAAAGGGCATCCAGTTCTCGATCCAGTTCTCGTGAGCCGAGAAGTTCCAAGACCTCTTTTTTGAGTTGACGGCTACTCTGCCTTTGGGGTGCCATGATGTCTCTATTCATACAGGGAAGAAGGGGCACATTTGATGCCGGCAATATGGATTAACTCCAGTCTGCTAAGGCCTTTCTTCAACAATCGAATATCGAACAACTGAGTCCCGAATTACGAATTTTTACTTTTATGTTGTTTCGCAGTTTTCACGCTATAAATAATAAGGTCAATTTTTTTGTTTTCCTTCGTCACTCGTCATTCCTTGATCGTTATTCGATTACTATTACACATGCAACTTAAATTTCTATTTTTTCAGAAAAAACTTTCATGACATGGCACCAGATGCCATAAACTCATCTTCTCCGGGCCTTAAGTACCCGGAAGGCTATCCGTCCTGGATAAGAATGAAATGAAAAATTAGCTCTCTGCAGAAAACCGTGATAAGGTTAAGCGGTTGCTGTTTAGCCGAATAGGCCAAGACCCAAAAACGTCTCTGACAGGCTTTTTTATTCGGAGTAAATTGTCTCTCCCGAGATATCAGAAATGAAGATAAACTGTCACTGTCACATCTTTAGCCTGGATTGTGTTCCCCTGGAGTTCCGCCGCCGGTTCTTTTTGGATCTGAAACACCCGGTCCAAGGGATTGCCCACCGGGCCGTCAGAAGGTTGTTGCCGGATAACTCCATGCTCGAGGACTGGCTTGAATTGGCAGAGATGTCCATTTTTGAGATCGCCCAGCGGCTGGTCGAGGAAATGGATAAGGCCGGTATTGAGATCGCCACCCCTTTGATGATGGACATGGCCTTTTGTAAGGAGTTTGGGGGTGACATAAAGGATTTTGAGGAACAGACAGCCGAAACCCAGGCCGCTGTTGAGGCCATCAACAGAAGATACAACCGCATCCGGATGCTTCCCTTTGTCGCGGCCGATCCCAATAGACAAAATGTGGTGGAACTGGTAATAGAGGCATTGCGCGGCAGGGGGTTTAAGGGAGTCAAGGTCTATCCGGTCATGGGATTTACCCCCGATGACACCCGGCTTTACCCCATATATGAATATTGTGCGGAAAAGCAGATCCCTATCACTACCCACTGTGAAAACGGGGGCATCCCCGGGCTTGGGGAGTATTACCATCTGGCGGACCCCAAGTACTGGGCAGTGGTATTAAAAGATTTCCCTTCGCTGACGCTGAATTTGGCCCACAATGACCGCACAGGCTCTGACTGGCAGCCGGTGATAGCCGGACTGATTATCAAGTATCCCAATGTCTATACGGACATTTCCTATGACACGGAAATGCTTTATACCCCCAGGAGGTATTTCAAAGACATAAAACGGATGCTCGGGACAACAAAAATTCAAGACAGGGTCCTGTACGGGACGGACTGGTATATGGGCCGGTGCTTCTGGACCGAGACGTCTTATCTGAAGTGGTTTCTGGAATATTCAAAAAAGATCTTCTGGTGCCAGGTGGAATTCACAGACCAGGAGATAGGAAGATTAACCGAGGAAAACCCCAAGAGGTTTTTGGGGCTGAACGCTGAACCTGTGAACGCCTAAGGCGGAGGTTGAGACAATGGATATTGTTGAACACATTTCATCTATCCCTCTCTTTGAGGGTCTTTCGAGAGGTGAATTCGAAGATCTCTCCCTTATCGTCGATGATCTGACGGTCGTGAAGGGAGAGGCCATATTCTTGGAAGGGGATGACGGTAACGGGTTTTATGTGGTGATTTCGGGGAAGGTAAAAATATTTAAGGTCTCATGGGAAGGGAAGGAGCAGATCCTGCACATTTTTGGGCCCGGTGAGCCTTTTGGAGAGGTTCCGGTCTTTGGGGGGAAGCAATTCCCTGCAAGTGCAGAGGCCCTGGAGAAAGGTCGTGTCTTCTTTTTTCCAAGAGAGGACTTTAGTGCGTTGATCAAGAAAAATCCCGAACTTGCCCTGAATCTTCTTGCAGTCTTATCCAAGAGGCTCAGGAGATTTACATCCCTCATTGAAAACCTATCTTTGAAGGAGGTCCCGGGACGTCTGGCCGCATATCTTCTTTACCTCAGGGGATCAGGGGAGGGAACTGCCGAGTTGGAACTTGATATTTCCAAGGGCCAGTTGGCCAGCCTTTTGGGCACTATTCCTGAGACCCTGTCACGGATTTTGGGAAAAATGAGTAATGGAGGATTTATCGAGTCCGAGGGCTCCCGGATCAGGATCATGGATCTCCAGGGTCTCGAGGGGCTTGCCGAGGGCGAAATACGACTTTGAGAAGTTGGTTTGATAGCAAAGGAGAATAATATGGATCTGAGCGAAATTTATGAAAAGGGGAAAAAGGCAATCAAAGAACGTGATATCGGATTCTTGCTTGACGGCGTGGAGACAGAATTTGTCATGAGGAACAACCGGGCAATCATTGACCGGTTTACATTCAGACAACACTGTATAGACGGCACGTCTCCCAACACAAGGTGTGAAGTCTTGGGAGTGGAACTTTCCACACCGGTGATCATGTCGGCCATGACCATGCCCATTCCAGCCATAGTCGATGGGGGTCTGATGGAGGTGGCTCAAGGCATAAAGGCCGCAGGAAGTCTTATGTGGACGGGCACGCCAATCCCCCAGGATTTGAAGGCGATCGTCAAGACCGGTGTCCCTCTGGCGGCCAATGTGAAACCGTTTATAGATCGAAAAAAAATGTTCCAGGCCCTGAACGAGATACAGGAGGCAGGCGTTCGGTGGGTGGGGATTGAAATAGACTCAGGTCAGGGGACCAAGGTCAAGGATCGGCAGATGGCATCTGACTGCACGCCGCTTTCGTTTTCCGAATTGAAGGAAATAAGAAAGGCAGTATCCTTGCCCCTCATCTTTAAGGGCGTGCTGAGCAAGGCCGATGCAATAAAGTCTGTTGATGCGGGGGCAGACGGGATTATCATCTCCAACCACGGGGCCCACACTCTGGATTACCTCCCGCACCCCTTTCAAGTGATGGATGAGATTGTCGAAGCAGTAAAAAGGAAAATAGTCGTGATGGTGGACGGGGGGTTTCGGCGGGGAAGTGATGTCCTAAAGGGGTTAGCATTTGGAGCCTCGCTCATTGGGCTGGGGAGGCCCATACTTTATGGGTTGGCGGCCAATAGGGGTGACGGTGTAAGGGAGGTTATCGATCAGATAACCAATGAGTTGGTGCGGCTGATGAGCATGGTGGGGGCCAGCGGGCCGAGTAACGTGGATCGTGCTGTGCTGATAGATTAGCCATTATCGGGGTATCTGAACCAGGGGTTGTTCAGACACTAGAAAGGTATTGTGAGAAAGAAATATTTCTACGGATACAACATCGTGGCGGCCTGTTTTGTTATTCAGGGGATGGCTGTTGGCGCCATGTTTACCTATGGGGTCTTTTTTAAGGAGTTTCAGGCCGCATTCGGATGGTCGCGGGCAATCATATCGGGTGCATCGTCACTGGCCTTTTTGGTCATGGGGGCGACCGGAATCTTTGCCGGCAGGCTAAACGATAAGATTGGCCCCAAGTTCCTCATCGTGATATCCGGCATCTCATTTGGGCTTGGCTATCTGCTTATGTCCCGTATGCAGGCGCCGTGGCAGCTATACCTTTTCTATGGGGTGTTCATAGGTGTTGGCTTGAGCACCCATGACATAGTCACACTCTCCACCGTGGTACGCTGGTTTGTAAGACGCCGGGGCATGATGTCCGGTATCGTAAAGGTCGGTACGGGATTTGGTCAACTCTTGGTACCGCTGATTGCCACGGCAGTCATCGCGGCTTGGGGTTGGCGGAAATCCTACCTTATCATGGGGGTTGTGGTCTTTGTGTCGCTCGTTGCTGTGGCCCAGGTGTTACGCCGGGATCCCCAGGGAATGGGTCTGCTGCCCGATGGCCGTCGGGATGAACCCCGTGACCAGGAGACCGGGTTCGAAGGGTCGGGTATTTCCCTCAGGACGGCCATGCGGACGAGACAATTCTGGACCATGTGTGCGGTGGAGTTTATCACCGTCTTTTGCATATTGACACTCGTCGTGCACATTGTGCCGCACGCAACGGACCTGGGTCTATCCCCGGCGACCGCAGCGGGCGTCCTTTCCACGATCGGAGGGGTGAGCATATTTGGCCGTTTTTTGATGGGAACAACGAACGATAGAATAGGTGGAAAACGTTCGCTGATTATCTGCTTTGTTGTTCTGCTCAGTAGCCTTATCTGGCTACAGGTGGCCATAGAGGCGTGGATGCTGTTTCTCTTTGCAATGGTTTACGGTTTCGCCCTCGGCGGATTCTTTACGGTGATGTCTCCGATGGTGGCAGAACTCTTTGGTGTCGGATCGCACGGCGTGATTTTTGGCATTACCAGATTCACCGGCACGATTGGCGGTTCGATCGGTCCCCTGCTGGCCGGGCGGGTGTTCGATGTGACCGGGAGTTACCGGGTTGTTTTTATGGTGTTGATCGGTCTGGCAGTGATCGGTATTCTGTTGGTAACGTCTCTACAGCCGGTAAAAGGTAGTGGTTTTGCCGTAAGTTCTCAATAAGTTCGGGCACCGTGGGGTTCAGGTATTTCTTGAAGGCGCTCTCTAAACCAGTTGTCGTGGTGTGGTTGATATTTGGGGTTTTGACGAAAGCACGGGGAAGCCAATAAGGGTTCATCAGGAGAAAACCCCAAATATCAGCCACTGCGAAAGCCAGAAGTAAATCCCCTTTGAGAGAGCGCCTTCAAGAAACACCCGAACCCCACTCCAAATATTTTATTATTTCTCTCGGACGGCACAACCAAATCTGACCCAAATCCGGGCGCCAATTCTCCTAAGTTATTTCTGCGCAGTTGCTAACATTCGGTCTTTTTTTCACGAAGACGTCTTCTGAGGATCTTTCCGGTGGGGCCTTTTGGCAGTTCATCCACAAACTCGACCTCCCGTAGTTTTTTATATTTGGCGAGGCTGTTTTTTACGTAATCCATGATTTCATCTTTCGTTGCTGTTGCATTGGATTGAAGCACGATAAAGGCCTTTGGAATTTCTCCCATGTTCTCGTCCCTCACTCCGATTACGGCTGCCTCCAACACCTTTGGGTTTTCATAAAGAAGCTCTTCAAGCTCGATGGGGTAAATGTTATATCCTCCGCAGATGATCATATCTTTCTTTCGGTCAAAAATATAAAGATAACCCTCCTGATCAACCATACCGATATCGCCTGTGTGTAGCCACCCGTCTTTGATCGCGGCGCGGGTACCCTCCGGATTATCCCAGTAGCCCTTCATCACACAATGGCCTTTACAACATATCTCACCATGCTTTCCAGGAGGAAGGGGTCGATCCGCATCATCAGCAATCTTTATATCAATATGGGGCAGGGGGTAACCAACACTTTCAAATTTTCTCTTTATATCCATACGGTCAAGTGATATCACGGGCGAACTCTCAACCTGACCGTATGCCTGTATGGTTGTACATTTGAACTTTTCTTCAAAGGCCTTTCTCAACTCTAATGGCGTTACCGCCCCGGTTACGATACAAACCTCCAGGGAACTCAGATCAAACTGGGGCTCATCTGGGAGGGCCAAGAACAAAGAATATACTGTTCGGACGGCAAAGGTGTAGTTTACCCTGTGGCGAGAAATTATTCGGGCGGCGGCCTCCGGTTCAAACTGCTTCATCACGTGCATCGTGGCCCCTCGGCCAAACATGACCATAACCCCTGCCGCCAGGGAAAGCAGATGAGATAAGGGGAGAACACAAATTCCAACCCAATCTTTCTCCGCTCCAAGCCCGGCTGCATAATACTCTGCGTTCATAAGTAGATTTCGATGGGTAAGCATGGCCCCCTTCGGGTTTCCGGTGGTTCCGGATGTATACAAAATGGTTGCAGTATCATCGGGGTCTAATTCGAGGCTCGGGAAGTCGACCAAATTGGTTTTAATCATTTCTTGAAAGGATATACGGTGATCGCAAACGCCTCCTTCTCCCACGGTGACGATGTTTTCCAAATGCGGAAGATCATCTTCGATTTGTCTTAGAACATGGAGGTCTTCCTTTAAGGCAATGACGGCCTTTGATTTTGAATTTGATAAAAGAAAGCGCAGCTCTCTTTTCTTATATAGGATATTCATGGGAAGAACCACTCCTCCCAGTTTGAGAATTCCAAAAAAAGAGGTCAAAAACTCCAGACAATTGGGAAGCCAAATGGCCACGTGATCCCCTTTTTTTATCCCTAGACCAATAAAGGCATTTGCAACCCTGCCAGACTCGGCATTCAGAAAGCCATACGAATATTCGTTTTTGCCAAATACCACAGCGGTTTTATCAGGGGTCTTAAACGCCTGGATCTCCAGCATGTTGGCAATATTCATGACAGGTTCCTCCTCGAGAAAAAGGTTTTCCCTCTAACTTTCTTTTAGCTTGGTGAGTTTGTAATAGATGCCACCCTGGGCCATGAGTTCTTTATGTGTTCCCTGCTCTGTGATACGACCATGGTGCATGACCAGAATTCTGTCAGCGTGTCGAATGGTGGAAAGCCGGTGTGCCACAATAAGGGTTGTCCTTTCATGCGCCATCCGGGAAATGGCCTCTTGTATAAGACGTTCTGTCTCGGGGTCAACGCTTGAGGTTGCCTCATCCAGGATGAGCATCTGCGGGTTATCCGCAAGGGCCCTTGCAAAGGACAAGAGCTGGCGCTCTCCAACAGACAGGGTCGCCCCCCCCTCCCCAAGTTCCTGTTGAAAGCCCATTGGCAGCCGTTGAATAAATGGGAGTGCATTGGCTGTTCTTGCCGCCATCTCTAGTTTTTTTGCATCCAGTCCTTTTTCACCCAAAGAGATATTTTCACCAAGGTTTCCTCCAAAAATAAACACATCCTGCATGCAAAGACCGATGTTTCGGTGGAGCTCTTTCAGGGATCGTTTTCTCAGATCAATACCATCCAGCAGCACCGCGCCGTTATCGGGGTCATAGAAACGTTTGACCAGATTTACGATGGTACTTTTGCCAGACCCGGTTGGTCCCACAATGGCGACTGTTTCCCCTGGGTTTATTTCGAACGAGACAGAGTGAAGAACGGGACGATCTTTCTCATAACCGAATGATACATCTTTGAACTGAAGATGTCCTGTCATCGAGCGAGACCCAAATGGATGTTTTGGCTCGGGCAGAACTTCGTTATGGTCCATAAACTCGAATATACGTTCAGTAGACGCCATTGCCAACTGCATGATGTTGTACTTTTCCGAGATATCCCGAATGGGTTTAAAGAACATTTGGATATAGCTTATAAAGGCAACGAGGGACCCGAGGGTGAGCTGTTCGCTAATGACCTTTCCTCCGCCGTGCCAAATGAGAAGGGCAACGGCGACAGATGAAAACAGCTCCATGATCGGCATAAATATGGCGAAAACTTTGATCTGTTTCATACCGGCCAAGTAGTTCTGGCGGTTGATCTGCGCAAAGGAATTCATCTGGAATCTCTCTCTGACAAAGAGCTGTATGATCCGCATGATGGCAATTCTTTCCTGAAGAAATCCATTTATTTTTGCCACCGTGGCCCGGAGCTCCCTAAAGGCCTCCCTTGCCATTTTGCTAAACAAAAAGGTGAGACCAAATATAACCGGGATTAGGATAAAACAGACCATGGCCAGCCGCCAGTTCATAAACAAAAGGACTATCAGGATGCCCGTGAGAATAAAAACGTCTTTGAAGAGGGCGATGAAGACCGACTTGAGCATTTCATTCAGGTTTTCAACATCATTTGTAACCCGGGTAACCAGCCTGCCCACCGGGTGTTTATCAAAAAAACGCATTGCCTGGGACTGCATCCTGTCAAAGAGCCGGACACGAATGTCTTGCATCATATGTTGACCCGTAAATTCAAAGAGATAATGTTCCCCGTAACCGAGTCCGAATAAAAGGATAACTATCAAAAAAAAGATCATTGCCATCAGGGTCACCCCCCGGACGTCCTTCTCTCTGATTTGGAGAATCTCATTTCTTGGGAGATCGTTTATGGCCTGGTACGGAATCATCAGAGTCCCATCCTTCATAGCGGAAAATGCCCCTATTTTTTTTTCGAGTAGGGTATCTGAGATAAGATCCGGGCTTACCCGATAGAACCTCTCGGGGGTAATGATTCTTTTTGCTTTATAGGTGGCAAGATGGGCAGGATCGATCGATCTTGTGTTTCGATTTGAAATATAAGGTAATGATTTCTCGCCACCTCTCACTAACAAATGGCCGTAGCGGGCCTCTATGTCGTTCATTCCAGAATCCGCCGGAGCGTTTGTTTCCACACGATGCCATGCGGGCAGGATATATTTATCTATGGCGATTTTGGTCAGGTAGGGGACCACCAGGTGAAAAAGGGCAATCAGGATGGTAAAAGAAAGTGCTGCCGCAACGGTTTTTTTATAGGGAAGGGCATATTGTGCAAGCCTTTTTAGCAATTTAAAGTTGTAAGGCTTCCCAAGTTTGCCTTCCTCCTCATACCCATAGTCACCAAACATGGTTACATAGCCCCCATTTCTAATTCTTGAAAAATCAACTGTTCTTTATAAAGGGTTGTGTACAATCCGTTCTTATCCATGAGTTCATCATGGGTTCCCTCCTCCACCAGTTCACCCTGATCGAGAACGAAAATACGGTCTGCCCTGATAATAGTTGATGCCCTGTGAGAGACGATCAGGTTGGTCCTGTTTTGTCTCAACTCAAGTATCCGGCTCAAGATCCTCTCCTCGGTGCGTGTGTCCACCATGGAAAGGGCATCATCCAGGATCAGGATGGGCGGGGAGTTCACAATGGCCCTGGCAATGGTCAGCCGCTGCCGCTGCCCCCCCGAGAGGGTCATCCCCCGCTCGCCCAGGCGGGTCTCCAGACCCTTATCGAGGGTGCAGACATCTTCAAAGATATCGGCGGTTTGAAGAACCGATTTTAGTTCATCGTCCGAGATCCCTTCTCTGCCAAAAACAACATTGTTACGGATGGTGTCTGAAAATAGAAAGGTTTCCTGGGTTACAAATCCAATGTTCCCTCTCAATGTCTTGAGAGGTATCTCCCGTATGTCAATGTCATCCGCAAACACGGACGCCGGCGGCACATCCAGGAGACGAGGGATTGCGTTTAGGAGAGTGCTCTTCCCTGAGCCCACGCGACCAACCAGGGCGACGGTTTCTCCGGGATCGATTCTGAGCCGGAGGTCTTTTAATGCGTTGGTGTTTTGACCCGGATATTTGTAGCTCAGCGCTCTGATCTCGATTTCCCCCTTGATCTGATAAAAATATTCGCTCGGGGTGCCATCTTCATCTCTTATTTCAGGGACCTCTTCAAGTATTTGGTTAATACGGCGCATGGAGGCAGAGCCTCTTTGAACAAGATTTGTGACCCATCCCATGGCCATCATGGGCCAGGTCAGGAGGTTGAGATAGCTGATAAAGGCCACAAAATCTCCAGTGGTCATGTCTCCGAGGATGGTCAAGCGGCCCCCCAGCCAGATCACAATTGCCAGACCCAGATTGGTAAAAATCGCCATCATCGGAAAAAAAAGGGCCAATGATTTGGCAAGATTCATGTTTACCGAAACATAGCGCCGTCCCTGTTCCTCGATTTTGTCGTATTCCCAGGACTCTCGACCATAGGCCTTTATTACCCTGATTCCCGCAAAGGCCTCTCTGACCCTTTCAGTCAGATCGGAAAAGGTCCTCTGGACGGATTCAAAACCGCTTGCCAGACGGCGTGTGATAATCCTTGTAAATATTACGATTATGGGGGCGGGGATCAGCGAGATAAGGGTAAGTTTTACATTTATAGACAACATAAAACCGATCGCAGCCACACCCAGCACCGTACCATCGGTCATGGCAACAAGCCCTATGCCGGTGGCCATGCGGATTGCGTTTATGTCATTGATGGCCCTTGCCATAAGGTCTCCGGTCTTTGTCCGTTGATAAAAAGAAGGGGAGAGGGTCTGGAGATGTGAAAAAAGTCGGTTTCTCAGGTTTTGTTCAACCTTTCTGGAATGGCCCAGTATGAGATGCCGCCAAATATACCGGAAAAGGGCGATGAGCAAGGCAATTCCAAAAATGGTGAGGCCTTTTTGGAAAAGAATCTGAACTGTTGGGTTCTGGGCAGTCAAGAGGTTGATGGCACTTTTGATCACCAAGGGAATCAGAAGTTGGAGGAAATCCACCAGAAGCAGACTCAGGAGCCCGATGGCAAGGGGCCAGCGGTTTTGGAAAAAATATTGTTTCAGGGGATGAAAATTCTTGAGAGTTTTGGCAAAAGGCAGGGCGAGTCTTTTCATGGAAAGAGAAATACTGGAACAGACCAGGAAATGTCAATGCTTTGGGCACTTTGATTAAGAAATTGACCGCGATCATTTGATCCCCTATACTCCCGCCCGGGGTTGGTCAAGAAACGGTTGTGGTGCGATTGACAGGATATCCATGATTTCAGACGCTGCTTGTAGGAGACTCGAATGCAGAAAAAAACCGGAATGGCTATGGTGAATAATCGATCTATCCATTTTGCCTGGGTCGTTCTGGGGGTCTGTTTTGTCAATCTCTTTATCAACTATTCCATCCGTCTTGGGTATGGGGTCGCGCTTCCGGAGATGATAAAGGAGCTTGGGTTCAGTCGGACGGCGGGGGGATCTATCTTTAACGCCTATTTCTTATTCTATGTAACTCTGACCCCGCTTGCCGGATACCTCACGGACCGGATCGGTGCCCGTAGCATCATTACGATCTGCGCATTTATTCTGGGGGTCGGTACTTTGCTGATGGGGACAATCCAATCCTTTTGGATGGCGTGTCTTTCATTTGCCATAGCCGGGATCGGCAGCACGGGTATGTGGACGCCGGTCATCACGGTTGTCCAGCGTTGGTTTGCGCCACATCGGAGGGGGCTGGCGCTGGGGATACTTTCGACCGGTTACGGTCTGGGTTTTGCTGCAGTTGGGGCGGTGTTTCCCTGGGTTGTGAATAACTATAGTTGGCGCTATTCATGGTATTTTTTGGGGGTTGCCGCACTGGTGTTGGTTCTGGCCAATGGTCTGTTTTTGCGAAGTGATCCCATTTCGGCAGGGTATTCACCCTGGGGATCGAATCAAGGGGCAAATCCTGATCTACAGACAGAAAAGAATGATCAAAAAGGGGCATTCTTTTCTCATGTTTTTAAGGATAGGATATTTTGGCTCATCGGAATCTCTTACTTTGCCATATCATATAGCGTATACGGACTTACAACCTTTATGGTGGACTATGCCAAATATCAGATGGGGCTGCCGCTTGAGAAAGCGAGCTTTTTGGCTACAATACACGGGATATGCCAGGTCGTGGGTGTCTTGACAATCCTCCCATTATCGGATTATCTGGGCAGGAAGAGGACCATTATAATCTCCAATTCCTTTATAACCGCTGGTTTTGTTGGTATTTTATTGAGCGGAAATTCATTGGGTTTGTTGTATGTATTTGTGGGGCTCCTTGCGGTTTTTTTTGGCGCCACCTTTCCTATTTATGGGGCGTGTGCAGGGGATTTTTTTCCAAAAGAGGTTATGGGGACGGTTATCGGTGCATGGACTCCTTTCTATGGTGTTGGGGCAATATCGGTCCATTGGGTGAGTGGTATACTCCGAGACACAACAGGAAGTTATGATTACCCATTTATGATCGATACGGTGATGGCGGCACTTGGGGTGCTTTTTATGTGTTTGGTGAGACAAACACAAAGATAACAGGACACGTTGATGGCAGCGATTGCAAAAAAGAGAAAGGTTCACCGGAAATGCCGCAGACCTGAAAGGGCGTCTCTTTAAAAGTGGAAGACAATACACTTACGAACAAAATAGATCTTTTGGCCAGGGTCTCTTTGCTTTCTCATATGAGAGAAGATGATCTGGAGAGGATAGCAAGACAGACTCGATATTACCAGTTTCAGGAAGGGGACGTGATTATTACTGAAGGCGATCGGGATAACAGGCTTTTTATTGTCATCACCGGTGAAGTTGAGGCCATCAAAGGCCTCGGTGGAAAAAACGAGAGATGTCTGGCCGTCTTTGGTCCCAATGCCTATTTTGGGGAAATGGCCCTGATAGATAATCTTCCCAGATCGGCAAGTGTAGTAGCTAAAAAATCCACCCGAATTCTGTCTTTGGAACAATGGGATCTGCGTCGGGAAATTGAAAAATCCCCTAAAATGGCGGCTGAATTGATACAAATGTTGAGCAGGCGGATCCGGGCAACTGAAGAAATCATGATAAATAAACTGGGACTTTTATTGCCCATCTGTTCCGGTTGCAAAAAAATACG
>SDBT01004849.1_pt1 | contig 22757 bp, 21 predicted proteins | sample 2277101 | NCBI WGS metagenome assembly SDBT01 (sample SAMN10404973, study PRJNA504765) | marine sediment metagenome | isolation source: marine sediment core GS10_PC15, 103 cmbsf | place: Arctic Ocean: Southern Knipovich Ridge | collected 2010 | reverse complement strand
GTCTGTCCAGTTTGGCGGGCGGCACTATCTATCATCCAGGCAGCCCCAGCCGACCATAAGGTCGTGAGAACCCCCTCGTTGATAAAATCGCCGGGTATCTCCATTTTATCCTCGACTACTTCGTGACCCAGGTCAGCACACAGCCCTGCCGCATCACGCACAGCGTTGATGCAGTCGGTATGGACTACCTTACCGGTGGGTGCTACGGTAGTAAAGGCAATACGAAGCTGTCCAGGGTCAGCACCTACCTCTTGAACAAATGGACGCTCCGGTGGCGGTGCCCAATACGGGTCACCGAGGGCAGGGCCAGAAGTAGCATCTAACAAGGCAGCACTGTCTCGCACCGAGCGAGTGACAGCGTGCTCAACTACAAGACCGCTAAATATATCACCATAATCAGGGCCAAGAGGGTTGCGTGCCTTAGTGGGTTTGAGGCCAAAGACACCACAACATGATGCTGGGATTCGTATTGAACCCCCGCCATCATTGGCATGTGCCATGGGAACCAATCCAGCCGCCACAGCAGCTGCCGAGCCTCCGCTCGACCCTCCGGTTGTCCGACTGGAGTCCCACGGATTGCGTGAAGGTCCAAAAAGATGAGGCTCAGCAGTTGATGCATTCCCGAACTCCGGTGTGTTGGTCTTGCCAAGAAAGATAAGACCAGCTTGTTTTTGTCGCGCCACCAGTTCACTGTCGTGGTCAGGCACGAAGTTCTGTAGAAATGCTGAGCCAGAAGCCATCCTGACCCCACGGTAAGAAGCAAGCAAGTCTTTTAGTAGAAATGGTACGCCGGTAAAGGGGCCAACTGGCAGTTTATCTGCAGCCGCGATACGTGCCTCCTCATACATCGGGGTAATTACTGCGTTAAGAGTAGGGTTTACGCGCTCAATTCGCTCAATAGCGGCATCCACCAGCTCAATTGGTTTGACCTCTTTGCGTCGTACCAGTTCAGCTTGAGCAGTAGCATCGAGAAAAGCCAAATCATCTACTTTTGCCAAGGCTCTGACCTCCTTCTAGTAATAGACTTCCCTGAGGATTGAATGACCTGATTTGTCACTAGAAGTTCGACCCAGAATTTCCTATTTCAACTCGCGATTGGGCATCCTAATCTCCATCGTTCCTGTCATCAATAATATATCCATAGCACCCAACTGTCAATGCGTCTTTTCACAATCCTACAACTGAACAACAAGCCATTTTGTGTAGTGTGTAAGTGGCTAGTTGACGCACAGGATAATCAGTAATATAGTAATTTTTGAGAAGGAAGTAGGATTGCTTCCATCCTGGAGGTAAGGCCGTCGCAGTGGTACACTTACCTTCTAGGGGGTATAAACTATGGAGAAAGAAACTGAGGGTCTCCTCTCGCCCAATCGCGTTTTAGATTTAAGCGATGAGAAAGGACTCATTTGCAGCAGGATTTCTTAGAGAATATACGCTATAATAAATTTTGACAGTTTCTACAAATGTAATAATAAGAGGTGTTCGTTATCTAGACTTAGAGTCTATACAGTGATGGTGATTCTAGGCATCCTAGCTCTTCATGAAGATGTTAAGGGGGTATCTATTGCAAAGCATGAGTCTTGGCAAGGCACGTATTCAGCCCACGAAGTCGGTTGAGGCAGGCTCGTTTGTCACTATCACTTACACGTATACAGCTGGCCACCCTATCGATGATACTGGTTGTCTCAAAATCACTTTCCGTCAGGTGGGAGACTTCGGTACACCTCAATTCGAAGATCCGACCAAGCCCAACTATTGCTCTGTTCATACTACTGGTAACTGTGTTCTGGAGCCCAGGTGGGCTCCCAAGGGACATACACGTCCCTGGACGTTGTCGTTGTCCGTCAGGATTACAAAAGGCTACTTAAACAAAGGTGAAAAAATTCTTGTTATCTTCGGCGACCGTTCCGGCAGTTCGCCGGGTTGGCAGATGCAGACCTTCTGTGAAGACACCTTTGAATTCAGAACACTCGTCGACCCCATAGCCACGTCTGAATTCAAGGCTATTCCTGACTCACCCACATTGCGAATTGTGTCAGGCAGGTCCGTGCGAGCTCTATGTATTGCCCCATCGCAGGTCAGAGCCAAGCAAGGCTTTACCTACTATCTAAAGCTCGAAGACAGATGGGGCAACCCGACAGGCAAGCCGATAAAGATGCAACACTCCGGCTTTCCATCCGCTGGGGTGCAGACCGTAATTGCGAAGGATAAGAAAACAGGGCTGTCATCAAAGAGTAATCCAATTGAGGTTGTGTCCGGCAAGGTGCATTTACATCCCTACTGGGCAGACCTCCACGGTCAATCTGAAGAGACTGTCGGTACCAACACAATTGAGAACTACTTCGCTTTTGCGCGTGATTATGGCTTGTTGGACATCTGTGCACACCAGGGCAATGATTTTCAGGTAACAGATGATTTTTGGAGGACTATTAATAGAACAACAAGGGCATTCTATGAGAAGGATGCCTTCGTTACTTTTCCCGGGTATGAGTGGAGCGGGAATACTCCATTAGGTGGTGATCGCAACGTCTATTTTGCTTCTGAAGGCGGACGTATAACTAGAAGTAGCACTGAGCTACTGCCTGGAGGACATTCGGTATATGAGGATTCACTGACAGCGGCAGAGCTATTTGAGAATCTACTGAAGCAACGGACAAAGGCGTTTGTTTTTGCTCATGTAGGTGGGCGTTATGCTGACCTTAGGATGCATGATTCTGATATTGAGCTAGCTGTCGAAGTTCATTCAGCCTGGGGGACGTTTGAGTGGTTGGTGGAAGACGCGCTCAAGAGAGGGTATCGTATCGGTATCTGCGCTAACTCTGACGGGCATAAGTGCCGTCCCGCCGCATCGTACCCAGGTGCAAGCAAGTTCAGCTCGCTTGGCGGACTCACATGTGTGTTATCCAGAAGGCTGGACCGTAGAAGCATCCTTCAGGCGTTAAGGGCACGGCATTTCTACGCAACCACAGGCAATCGTAGCCTGGTCAACATACACTTGACGACAAGTGATGGTCAGAAGGCCATGATTGGAGACATAGTTCAGATTGGCAGGGACACGCCTATTCTATGCGTGAGTGTGGTAGGCACAGCTCCGGTTGAGAGCATCGTGGTGCGGAATGGTCTGCATGTACTGCAAACTTTCCGACCTTACAGTGACCCTGACCTTGGCAATCGCGTAAAGATACTTTGGGGCGGTGCTGAGGTGCGAGGACGTGCCCGCACTGTCCGGTGGGATGGTCGTTTGCATATCCGCAACAACAGAATAGTGAATGCCAGTGCTATCAATTTCTGGAATACTGACCAACCTCTGGAAAAACGAGGGCATGGCCAGCTCGAGTGGCAATCAACTACCGCGGGAGGAGTCGCTGGTATCATTATTGAATTGGAGAAGCCAAATACAGGCTCTCTCGAGATCGAGACGCTCCAACGTAACGTTGAGGTCAATATTGCGTCGATCGGCATTGACCCAATAACATGGGATTGTGGAGGGTTGCGGAAAAGAATCGAGATTTACCGGCTGCCCAGTCGACAGTGCCCGAACGAGTTTGCGTTTAACCTGCCGCTGACTGATTTGCATGAAGGTGATAATCCGGTCTACATTTACATGGTACAGGAAGATGGACATATGGCTTGGACAAGCCCCATTTACTTGGTGTCCCCAAGAAGTTGACGAAGTAGCAGTCACAGAGTTCATCTGCGCGGGGATGGAAGGGACTCGATATTGACCAGAATTTCAGAGTGGAACCCGCCCAGGAGGGTAAAGGCCCTTTGAATTGATATTAGTCTGGAAATACTCCCGCTTTGCCCGCAGCCGCGAAGATTCAATTGTGTATAAGGCCATATTGCGAAAGAATAGGGTACAGGTTGTCTCTATAACCGAGCCGTTTGACGATACACTCACTGGAAGGCTTCTTGAAGCCATTATCGAAAGTCTGGATGAGTTCTACTCGGATAATCTCGGGGAAGAGGTTGCTCTGACCTATACCATACCACTTTCACCAAAAGGAGTATCCGAAGAGAAGGTGGAGGTTCTTTCTACCGTACAGAATGGTGGGCGATACTGGACTTGAACCAGTGACCTCTGCGATGTCAACGCAGCGCTCTAACCAACTGAGCTAACCGCCCATATGACACTAATGTCAGCAGATGCCTTGTTTATTCATTATGGGGAATGCCGCACCCCGATGTTTAAGGGATACGCCAATTGGCCCATTTACCCTTATCTACCTCTCCATTATAGGCCGATTTAGGTGTTACTCCTCTGGCTATGACAGCTGCTAGCACGGTTTTGGCTATATCACCGGCAATGAATGGAACAAGTCCCATGCCCAGAAGCGCGGCAAAGGAGGCAGCTGGTGTTCCGGGCACCACATTAAGCCACAGCCCAAGCCAAATAAGCCCCGGAATATAAATCAGGGCGAAGCTGGCAAAAAGCATAAGTCCCAGCATGCTCAGGAAGCTTCTCGACCGAATATACTTATCGGTAAAGTAACCCAAGAACAGGGCAGCTAAGATAAAGCCGATTATGTATCCGCCAGTAGCTCCTAGGCCACTAGCCCAACCTGAAAACCAAGGCACTCCTGCCACGCCAAGCCCTCCGTAGATAGCCATACTTACACCACCCCACCATCTTCCCAGAAGGACACCAGCAAGTAGCACCGCAAAGGTTTGTCCTGTAATTGGTACCGGGCTCCATGGAATAACGAATCTGACCTGAGCCAGAAGCCCAGTAAGGCAAGCCACTCCAAGGGCTAGAGTCAATTTCTTCGGGATACTAAGCTCGTACCTCCATTGAAAAACATCGTATTTGGTTCGAGTGATTCTAGCGGCTATCTCCATACGTACCCCCAACTACTAATTATTAGTCGCGTTCCAGTTCTATGCACAACCTATAATTTCACCCTGGCTTGGTGTATACTTTAACATATAAAGAAAGGATAATCAATGGAGAGGAGATTGTAAAATGCCTGACGAAAAGGAAAAAGCTAAAGAGCAAGTCCTCAAGACAACCAGAGATAAGAATGTAAAGTTCATCAGGTTATGGTTCACTGATATCCTGGGTATGCTCAAGAGCTTTGCCATCACCGTGGAGGAGTTAGAAGGAGCACTAGAGGAAGGAATGGGCTTTGACGGGTCGTCAATCGAGGGATTTGCTCGGATTGACGAAAGCGACAGGATAGCACTGCCCGACCCCGATACCTTCCAGTTGCTACCATGGCAACCACACGAGAACCACGCTGTGGCTCGAATGTTCTGCGATATCCTGAAACCTGGAGGCGAGCCCTTTGAGGGCGACCCCAGATATGTTTTGAAGAAGAACCTAAAACGAGCGGCTGACATGGGCTATACTTTCTATGTGGGACCGGAACTGGAATATTTCTACTTCCGTGACTCTGATGGAACTGAACCATTGGACCAAGGAGGTTACTTCGACCTCACACCCAGAGATGCTGCTATTGACATGAGGAAGGACACCGTTATAGCTCTGGAGGAGCTGGGTATCGGTGTTGAATATTCGCACCACGAGGTTGCTGCCAGCCAGCACGAAATAGACATGAGATATACTGATGCCCTGACTATGGCTGATAACGTGATGACATATCGCCTGGTGGTGAAAGAAGTAGCCCTGAAGCACGAGGTTTACGCAACCTTTATGCCCAAACCGGTCTTTGGCATAAACGGAAGTGGCATGCATGTACACCAGTCACTTTTCAAAGGCGACAGAAATGCATTTTTCAACAAGGACGATAAATATAATCTCTCCAAGATGGCCAAATTCTATATAGCCGGGCTGCTGAAACATGCTCCTGAAATTACCGCTGTGAATAATCAATGGGTCAATTCCTATAAGCGCCTAGTTCCAGGCTATGAGGCACCAGTTTATCTTTCCTGGGCACGGCGAAATCGCTCTGACTTGATTCGAATCCCGGAATATCGACCAGGCAGAGAAAAGGCAACCAGAATTGAACTCAGGTCTCCCGACCCTGCTTGCAATCCATATCTTGTCTTCAGCGTAATACTGGCAGCCGGGTTAGAAGGGATTGAGAAAGAGTACGAAGTTCCCGACCCTGTTGAAGAAAATGTATACGAGATGGCCAAGGAAGAAAGGCAGAAGCGCGGAATAGGAACCTTACCTGCCAGCCTACTGGAAGCTATACTGCTAACTGAGAAAAGCGAGTTGGTACGAAAAGCTCTTGGGGAGCACGTTTTCTCGGCTTTCATCCAGAACAAAAAGATAGAATGGGACCAGTATCGAACTCAAGTTACCGAATATGAACTAAAAAAATACCTGCCAATATTGTGAGTAAAAAAGAGTGCGCCATATAGGAATGGATTAACATGCGCCAGTTACGGATTGGTATAGCACAGATAAATACCACCGTAGGCGATTTTGCCGGTAACACACGGAAGATTATCGAAGCTATCGCCGAAGCTAAGTCTTTAGGAATCGACCTTCTCTCTTTCCCCGAACTTGCTATCTGCGGCTACCCGCCAGAAGACCTTCTATTCAAACCGCAGTTCATTGAGGAGAACCTGCGGTCTCTGGACAAGGTGGTTGCTAGCTCCTCAGGACTTACCATCATAGTTGGTTTTATCGATGCCAAGAGTGATATCTACAATGCCGCCGCAATAGCCCACGATGGCAAGCTCGCTGGCGTATATCACAAGATATACCTACCCAACTACGGAGTCTTTGATGAGAACCGCTACTTCCGAGCTGGCAGTGAATGCCCGGTGTATATCGTAGCTGGTGTTGGCATCGGCATCAACATCTGCGAGGACATCTGGTACGAAGCAGGACCAGCTACTGTGCAAGCCTACTCTGGAGCCGAGGTCATAGTCAACATCAGCTCCTCACCATATCATTTTGGTAAGGGAGGCTTCAGGGAGAGGATGTTGGCAACACGTGCCTCAGACAATGTTGCCATTTTCGTCTATAACAACCTGGTAGGCGGCCAGGATGAGCTGGTCTTTGACGGCAATAGCCTGGTGCTGGATGAGAAGGGACAGGTGATAGCCAGGGGTAAACAGTTCGAAGAAGATCTGATAGTAGCCGACCTTGATATTGAAGCTGTTTTTCGGACACGCCTCCACGACCCCAGATGGAGGAAGGAGACACTACTACTAGAAAAGCAACAGTGGCGCGGAACCAAACTGGTGGTATCTGAAGCGCCGTCTGCCAGCCCGAAACAGCCATTACCGCAAAGGCAGTTTGAGACACGTGGCCTTCCCGGGGAGGTCTATGATGCGCTGGTGCTGGGCACCCGAGACTATGTTTCCAAAAACAGCTTTGAAAAGGTGGTGATAGGGCTTTCTGGAGGAATCGATTCCAGCTTGGTGGCCGCCATTGCCGCCGATGCTCTGGGGAATTCCAATGTCGTCGGTGTGGCGATGCCGTCAAGGTATTCCTCTCCTGGCAGTATATCTGATGCTGAGCTTCTAGCTCAGAACCTGGGCATCAGACTGATTACCATCCCTATTGAGAAGGTTTTTCAGGCTTACCTAGAGATACTAACTGAGATTTTCGAAGAAACGCAGGCTGACGTGACTGAGGAAAACATTCAAGCTCGCATCAGGGGTAACATCCTCATGGCGTTATCAAACAAATTCGGCTGGCTGGTTCTCACTACAGGCAATAAAAGCGAAATGGCTACCGGCTACACCACCTTATATGGAGATATGGCTGGTGGCTTTGCCGTGATAAAGGATGTGTCCAAGACCATGGTCTATGAGCTAGCCAGGTACAGAAATTCGCTAACTGATTCAGGAATTATACCGCCCACTGTTATAGACAAGGCACCCTCGGCTGAATTAAAACCCGAACAAAAAGATGCTGACACTCTACCTCCTTATGAACTGCTCGACCCTGTTCTGACTGCTTATGTCGAGGAAGATAAAAGCGTTGCCCAGATTATTGCTATGGGAATCGATGAAGAGGTAGTTAAGCAAGCAGCTCAATTAGTGGATAAAAACGAGTATAAGCGTCGGCAGTCACCCCCGGGCATTAAGATTACTCCCAGAGCTTTTGGTCGAGACAGAAGGTTACCTATTACTAATAGATTCAAGGGGCAATAACACAAGAAAAAGGAATGACAGAACTCAATGAGTCACCTCAGGCTGTCACACACGAGCTATCGAGTTGGTTTCTGACTACCTATTATGGCAATCTCCAGGTTCTTGCCACAGTGATGGCAGACTATGTTAAGAGTAACGGGCTGGTTCATGACGCGTTCCGCAACAGCAGTAACCATTGAGTCAATATTATCGAGGCGCCGGTCCAGCATATCCAGGCGTTGTTGAATACGCTCAGTATCCATTACTTGCTTCCCGGCTGCTACAGTAGGTTTTCTTTCCTCCGCCAAAACTATACCCTCCCTCAAACTATGATTAGGCTAATTATATGAGAGAGGTAATGCTATGTCAAAGATTAAGCCATGAGACCTATTCATAGTCTTGATTTACACAAACCGATAGCTTATACTAACCCTAAGGAAAATAGAAGGGAGGTACCCAAATGCCTGAGGAAGCCATCGGCAAGGTGAGCGACTTCTTTGCCAAGCCGGTAGTAGCCGGTATTGAGCTAGCAGCACCTTTGAGACTGGGTGATAAGGTTCATATCAAGGGGCACACCACTGATATTGAACTCACCGTTGAGTCAATACAGATTGACAATGTAGATGTCAATGAAGCCAAAGCTGGCGATGCTGTTGGCGTAAAGATTAGCGACAGGGTAAGGAGAGGCGATACAGTCTATAAAATTATCGATTAAAGTCGGTTCCACTAATTAGCCCATGCTCCTGAGCAGGTTAGCCATCTCGATGGCATCTACGGCAGCGTTAAAGCCTCTATTTCCAGCTTTAGCCCCTGCCCGCTCAATAGCCTGCTCCAATGAATCAGCAGTGACTATGCCGTAGGTAATGGGTAGCTCCATCTCTAAACCCACTTTAGCAATGCCCTTAGTTACTTCGGCAGCAACGTATTCGTAGTGAGGGGTTTCACCACGAATCACCGCCCCAAGACAGATAAGAGCATCGTACCTCTTAGTCTGGGCAAGTTTCTTGGTGATTAGAGGGATTTCAAACGAGCCTGACACCCAGGCAATGTCTATATCCCCATCCTTGACACCGTGGCGAAGCAGGGCGTCCTGTGCCCCTTCAAGTAATTTCTTAGTAATAAACTCATTAAAACGAGAAACAATCACCCCAAACTTAAGCCCTTCCCCCAGTAACACACCTTGAAAAATCTTGCTCACTGTTTCCTCCTTATCATAAGATTATTGAGCGACATTATCCCTTTATCCCCTTCTCCAACTAATAGGGGCGTGCAAAATGTTATGTTAACATATTCCACCTTGTATCCCAAATATTATCAGTGGTCACAATGGCTTTGCCTCATAAGTGCCACTTGCCCCAAAAGTCGGTGAGTTGCCCTAAAAGTAGGGAAGGGCGAAACTTTATGTTAATGAGTTCTTGGCATGCCAATCACCATGTAATCAGAACTGCAAATCGCAAATAAAAATTGGAAAGTGTGACGGAACCTGTTCGGTCGTCATGATACCTAACTCAAATCATTTTGTTGAGTATCTTCTTCGGTTTCGAAATCTGGCCATTCCTGCAATTCCTGAATGTGTTGCGCAGCATAAGATGCAGTCTGTGGTGAAATGGTGAGTCGTGCGCACCAAGTTCGTTGAATCTTACGACGCCAAGTTGTATGATAGCTTTCACACTCATTTCTATCTGCGACCCCAAATTTAACAGCATTCTTAGCTATCGCTGGAATGGAGTCACTAGTCCCAATAAGAAACACTGTCTGAGCACCAGAATTTGTGCACATAGCAATTCGCTTCAAATACGGCCTCTGACCCTGAAGAGCCACTTTCCAGCGTTCTCCGACTATTATTATGCTCACCTTGAAGCGACCTTTGATATGGTCTAGCGCCCGTTTGGTACCAGGTTTATGCTCTTTAGCTGCCTCCATTAGAAAGGCAACAAAGTTCACAATCCACTGCTTGTGCTGAGCCCTTGTGTCAGCGTGATGTACTCTACCAGCGTAGTCTCGTAGTTCTGGGAGCAATATCCTGGTGAAGTACCCATGCTCATGTAGCCCAAATAAACCGCTATAACTTTCTTCAACCTCTGCATCTTCACTAAGCTCTGGTTCCAGAATTTCTTGTTTGAAATACAACGCACCATCACGCAAGTTGTTTCGTTCCAACACAGCGCCAATGAAGACTAAATCTAATGCACGGGTAATAGTCCTCCACAAGTAGTGACGTGTTTCAGGTAACAGTCCTGCTTTACAATATAGCAGAGAAGATTCAACTATATTTCTGTGTGGATTATCTGAGTAATCCATTCTTACAATAATTTTGCCATCTCTAAAAAAGGAATCAGGAGTGATATCAACATCTGACGTCCATTCAACCTTAGGTAGGTGTGGCGTAAAACCACTGCCAGCACATCCGTATTCTTTTAGTGCCCTCGTCAGATTTCCTTCAACTTCGTTGCGAACAACCATACGCTTGAAATTGAGTGGGAGTTTCCCTATCCTTCGGAGCAACCATGCGATAAATAGCTTAGCTGCTTCGGGGAAAACCATTTGAATGAGTTTCCAAACACCAACTACTATGGTGGTTGGCAGTGCTATCTTACCAACAACTGCTTGTGCCTCTTTAGCTTCTGTTAACAGGAGAAAAATCCAGAAAGCAGCAAGTATTCCGATAATGATAAATAATAAAGGTGTAACAACCTTTCTTAACATCTAGTCCCTCAATGCAAACTCAGTCAAGCATGTAGGCTTGTTACATACAAAACCAAACTCATGTTCCTTTTTAGCGAAGATTATTTTGAAATTATGGTAATTCATGACATCATCGCATATTTCACAGGGGAACCTACCTGTCTCGAATTCCGTAATTATCCCTAATTCCGTCATTAAATGTGTGACATCCTCAGTGAGCACACTGTCCAACGTTGTATCTCTACGTATTACCATTATCCTCCCTCCCATTACGCCAGACGAACAAGTCGCCTAACTCAGTCTAAACTATACACACATATATTGTAATCGACAGCAGTTCACTTTGCAAAGGCCTAACCTACCAAATCTATCGTAAAATCTATCGTAGTGGATAAAACAACCCTATTATGCATCCTCCACTTGTAACCTTAAGTAAATTCTTCTCGACTAATTCGTCAATACAACATCTTTGACTTCTAGCTTTATGCCCGAGGCTCCTCTATCCACTGACCCAGCATGCATCCAAACCCATCTAGGAAATTCTCCATAATCGTAGACTTCATCCCCAGGCTTCTGTAGAACAATTTTGATCATCTGTTCACACTTGATAGGGCTTTGTATCATAAGCCCCCTCTGTATCAAAAGTCATTCGGGAGGTTTGTAACCTAACCATCTTTGTCTAGCCGATTCATCATCTAATGTAAATGTTGTGGTTATACCAGTTGCTTCAGCCTGAAAGCCCTCTCTAAACTTCTGTTGAGCGGCCCACAATTCCTCTATAGCGGTGACACTGCTTGAGAGGTCTTGTTGTGCTTTTCTCGGAATCTCGATATCCGACATTGCCCTCCATCGTGCTCGCCCTCTATTTAGCCCCGTGCCAACGGTTAAAATATCACCAAGAATCTCCTTTGAACGCATAATAGTCAAATAAAATAACGCATCTTCTGGTGTGGATGCTCTTAATAGCGTGTACTCACTTGATACATAGTGGTCTATAAGATAGCGAGGGACTACGCCTATAGCCCCTCTGCCTACACCCATATTTGAAAACACAACGTCCCAAGGCTCAACTTTAAAGAGGCTATTGTAAGAGAGGTCTTCTCCCACCATAGTTCCCCCCTCAATTACATCACCGGCATAGGTAACTCTAAGCAGAGTGTAAGTCTCATCCTCTTCTACATTGACTTTTCTATCTGATGGGTTAGAGAGAACATCCTTTAATCTAACAACATCATATCCTGCGCTTAACCAAACACCCCGTTTTCTACCTCTATCACCAAGACAGTGCTTTACATCCAGTCTATCCTGCATCCGTTCAGGAGGTATGACCCAAGTAACGACCTTCCCTTCCTCAAATGCCCTGTATGCGGTTACTATCCTATCTGTCTCTTGTTGCTTTCCTTCTCGCACTTCCTCTTTGCTTATGCCAATTCTTTTGGCGACTTTCTCAGTCAGTCCGAGGTAGATAGACTTTTCCATAAAAGCAGAACCCTGCTCTTCTCCATCCTGTTTAGGGCGCATAATTAAGACCGATGTCTTGACTCTAGAAGCGGCATGCCTAAACGCATCTCCCGGAAGCGACACGATTCCCCTTATGATGAACGCCTTACGAATATAGTCACGGATGGGTTTGTATTTTTCCCCTGAGAGAATTGAGTCGTCTATGACTGCCAAAATCTTCCCATTGTCCTTTGCCAACTCTCTGTACCGCTCTAAGAACATGACGCTACTTAGCAGAGATTGCACTTGTTTGCTGGCTACCGTAATTGAGTACTGGTCAAGAATCTGTCGCTGTTTGCTATCTTTACGAGAATGACCCATTGAAAATGGAGGGTTTGCTAACACTACTTCAAATCTTGAGTCCTTCTTGATGAGTATGGTGCGTAGGTCTTCAATCTCTTGGTCTCGCTCTAGGCTTCGAGGGCCTACTTGTCCAATGTTCTTGTCAAGAGAATCGGCGAAGTATACATTGCTACCACCATCACCATGCAAATACATATTCATTCGTGCTATTCGGTACATTGCGGGATTGCTTCCAGCATCAATACCACACAGCGCATCGTTGGCAATATTCGCCTTCAGCTTATCTCGTTCTTTATTTGAAAGACCTGCAATTCCGTTAGCTTTACGCCACATATCGCTTAGAGCAACGATTAGGAATCCACCCGAGCCGCAACAGGGGTCAATCACCTTTTCAGTCCCCACTTTAGTTACCTTGATATCCGCTAAGTCGACCATGAGCCGAATAATGTCACGGGGCGTAAAGAACTGCCCTAGTTCTTTACCCCGTATAGTAGCTCCTAGAAATATCTCAAACATTCGGCCATGAACGTCTTCATCAATTGCGTAGAGGTCAAGATGTTCTAAATCAGCAACTATTCGCTCAATCGTACTCGGAGACAATGCAATGTCTTCACTGAGGTCGAATATTCGTCGCTTCTGCTTGTTCACTATCTCTTTTTCAAGGTCTTTTACCAAGTTTTTGAACAATGGGTCGTTTATAGGATTATCGTGTTCAGTTTGCCCTTTAATCCATGCTAAAGAGAATACAACATCGCCGACCTTTAGCTTTGCAACATCATAGCTCTCATGCAATTCTCGGTCTTTCTTAATCTTCACAAACACGATTTTCATCAACTCAGCAAAGGCCGCACTTGGACCAAGGGTTTCTGTAGTCCAAATAAACCGATGCAACTTAAAGAATAGACTTTCAATCTGGTTTTGTGTGACTGGTTCTAGACAGAAATGAGCTTCAAGCAGTGCGTTCTCTTTGTCTGATGCAATGTCTACCAACTTAGCTTTACCAATTAGGCTCTGTAATTGGATGAATTTCGGATTGCTCGACGTGAAGTCATCGAATTCCATGTCAAGCAAAGGCATACCTTTATCCCATCTATAGAGCCTGAGAGCAAATCCATTTGTTACGATAAAGAACTCAACTGGGTGATGCTCATAGGAACGGTTGATTTCAAGGCAATATGATGCGCACTGTTGCACCCAATTACCAATGTCTTCGCCAGGACTTTTAGCGTCGATTATGAGCGTTGGGAATTTGTTGGCGAGGATGGCGTAATCTGGTTTGTACCAAAGGGCTTTACTGCCTTTACCTATCTTGTATTCTTTAAGAGATGTCTTTAGATTGATGTCTTCAGCGACGAATCCGAGGCCGTTAAGCAAAGGGTCAATAAACCAAGTTTCGACGCTAGCTTCGTTGCTCAGGTTACTCCTCGAACAAAACATATTAGTTTGCACTGTTTGCCCCCTGTTGGCGACTGCCTTTTGCATATCGCCGCTTCTTGGGTATCCGTTTTCGTTCTTCAAGTCGTCCTAGCATTGCTAATACTGCCTTCTCGTTTGCTGGGTTCCTATCTCCAGCCTTCCATTTCTCAAGTGTGTTTACCTTCTGTTCTATTTCGTCTGCCAAAGCAGCTAACGTCCAGCCTTTCTCCTGAAGAGAAGCCAACCTAATCTGGATGGGATTCTTCCGTTGTTCGCTCATTCGTACTGTAGGGTTATATTATCATATATCATTCTTAGTTTACAATAGTACCATAATTATTATGGAATTGTCAATAGTTAATAAAGTATTTTTAAAATGAATCTACAAATTGTTACAAAAGCTATTGACAAACCATACGTTGTATGGTATTATAAATATATAATACCGATTTGATAGGAGAATTGAAATGGATGCAAGAGAAGAAAGAGGACTTGTAATTGCAACAAAAAGCAGGATTGAGAAAAACAGATTGGGGTGGAAAGTCCCTTCCCAGTCTGGCAATAGAATCTACATCATGGGTATTGACAAGATGAGTAAATGGGTATATACTAATGTTTATAAGCATGATTAAAGACAATTCTTGAGGTGTCAAATGGTTACTCAAACTGTAGAATGCATAGAAATGGAGGTAGAAATGCCAAAGAGTTATGTTACACGTCTCAGATGCAAACGATGTGAGTACAAGTGGGTACCTAGAATTCCGTCACCGGCTGTTTGCCCAAAATGCCACTCACCCTACTGGAACAAATCTGCGACTCGCAAGACGGGAGTCAGGAGAAACAAAAGATAACGAGGAAAATGAAACCTAGCGAGGACACGGGATAATCCATGGATAGAGACGAGATATTAGAATACCTAACCAGGCAAATCGACCTACTCCAGAGGAAAGCTGTGGAGCTGTCGGAGCAGCATGACGAGATCGATAAGCAACTGAAGAGCTACAGGCAGCTTATCCGTATGTATCGAGGTGTGTATGAATCTGAGGCGGGGGTAGGACTGCAAAATAGATTGCCTGTTGATATCTTAAAGACTCTTGAGGAACAATTATCTGCTGAAGAAACATCTTCAAAGAAGAAGGTAAGAAAGAAGGCAAAACGGAGTAAGAACATTAAATAAAGAACGCCCCTGAACCCGGCCATCAAGCAAAGTTCAGAAAGCGTTCAGTAGCAAAGGTGTGACCCCTTGACTACATTTTATGGTAACAGTAATAGTGAATATTGTCAAGATACCCTCGTTCAGTCACCATTAGTGACCGAACTTGAGAGTATGTTTGCAAGTATCTCGTACAGACAACTACTTGATACCATAATGTCCGAGAGAACCCGAGCTTTCAGCCCACTGGGGCGTCCTGGCTACCTCTTGGAGTCTCTGCTCAAAGGATTACTTGCCAGCTATTACCTGAACCTAGAGAGCACTGCTCATCTCGTACGTCGCCTCCAGGAAGACACTATTTTAGCAGTAACCTGTGGCTTTGACCCACGCAATATTCCCCACCGAAGCACCTTCAGCAGATTCAAGAAGAAGCTAAGCAGGTATCAGAGCTTGGTCGATCAGTGCCTCAATCAAATGACTACAGAACTGAAATCACTTTTACCGGGATTTGGTGAGGTAGTAGCAGTAGATTCTACGCCGGTTCGTAGCCATTCTAATCCTAACAGGCAACCTGTTTCTGACCCTGAGGCTGGCTGGATTGCTAAAGGCGGTTCAGGCAAAAACAAGGATTGGCGCTTTGGATATCGTCTCCATATGGTTGTTGATTCTGCTACTGAGCTACCGATCAGCAAGGAACTGACCCTATCTAAAGTGCAAGACATGCAAGAGATACTCCCTCTGTTGAGGGAAACCAAGAAGAGATTACCTTGGTTTGATCCAGATGTAGTCCTTGCCGATAACCTCGAGCATACTCGAGCGCATCATTCGTGCAATGTATCCGGTCGAGATGGCGGCAAGCGACAGCGCAGGGAGAAATAGATGGCGAAGGTCTCCCGACCGTCCGTAACCGCCCACCGGAAACCAGCCCAGGCCGGACGCCAGCAATAGAATCAGCATCATACCGAGCCAGAATACAGGCATGGAAATCCCGGTCAGCGAAAACACCATAACCAGCCAGTCCAGAACAGTGTTCCGGAAAACCGCTGCAACAATACCGGCGGAGATTCCGAAAATAACAGCAAGCACCATGCTTGCGAAAGCAAGTTTGGCAGTTGCGGGGAAACGTTCGCGGATTATCCGGGCGACAGGGCGTTTCTGACGGTATGACATACCGAGGTCGCCTTTTGTCAGCCTTCCGATAAAACGGATGTACTGGACATAAATGGGTTTATCCAGTCCCATTTCGTGACGGATTGCCTTTAGTGTGTCTTCGTCGCCGTGCTGGCCCATGAGCATGCGTGCCGGATCGCCGGGGACAATGAACATGAGAATGAATACGATGGTGGCGACGCCGAGAAGAACAGGAAAAACCATTAAGAGACGTCTTATGATGTATGATATCATGGAAAAGCCTTTTTAGTTTAACCACAGATGAACACAGATGAACACGGATAAAAATTAGAAAAATATTTTTTTCACTAATGGTCAATAAAAAAATATAATTATAAAGTAAAATACATCATAATAGTCCTTTTAATCATGGGAATCGTAGTTCGGAAGACGATAACTTTAATACTTGAATTGTGTGTTTTCTTATTAATTCTTAAATTTGAAATCTTTTAATATATCTTTATCCGTGTCCATCCGTGTTCATCTGTGGCTAATTTTAATCTTTTAATTTTAGTTTATCCAGCGGTATCCGGAAATCCCCCTGCATCGGTTTCACAAGCCCCTCGTATTCGTTGTTGAATAGTATCCGCTGCATCGGGTAGGCATAGATTATCCAGCAGGCCTCTTCGGTGGCAAGCCTGTCGGCTTTCTTATACAGTTCAATACGGTGTTCCGTGTTCTGCGATGCCCGTGCTTCCTCGACGAGCCTGTCGAATTCCGGATTGGAGTAGCCCGAATAATTCCCCGGCGGTCCGATCTGGGAAGAGTGCAGAAGAATGTAGAGGAAATTATCGGCATCGGGAATGTCCGCAACCCAGCCGAGGCGGTACATGTCCGGCTCGAACGACTCGCATGCCTTAAGGTAAGCCGGCCAGTCAAGGCTTTTCAGGCGCACCTTAACGTCGATTTTTTTAAAAACCGACTGAAGGTACTGCATGACCTGCTCGTGCCGCTCGTTCGTGTTGTACCACAGGGTGAGTTCGGGGAGTCCTTTTCCCCCAGGGTATCCGGCTTCTCTAAGGAGCTGCCGTGCTTTCTCAGGATCGTAGCCGTAACCCACGATACTTTCGTCCCTGCCCTTGATACCGGGAGGGAGAATGCCTGCCGGAAGTCTGGCGGCGCCTTCAAAGAGGGCGTCGACGATGCTCTGTCGGTTTACCGCCCACGCAAGAGCCTGGCGCAGTTTGATGTTGTTTTTGAACGGCGGGCGTGTGTGATTGAAACCGATGTATTCTATTCGTAAATAAGGCCACATTTTAACAGCCTCAGGATAACGTTCCTTAATCAGTTTAAGCTGGCCGGGCGGTATTTCATCGACAAGGTCGAGTTCGCCTACTACGAATTTCTGAAACGCCACTCCAACATCGGGTATGACCTCGAAATCCACCCGCTCAAGACCGACATCGCCGCCGTGATAGCTGTCATTCGCTTCCACGCTCACACGGATGCCGTGCTCCCAAGAAATAAACTTAAACGGCCCGGTTCCGATAGGTGTGAAATCATCGCCCTGGACACCCTCGCTTGCCGCCACACGCCCCGCTTCCATCGCAAGGTAGGAAAGGAACGGCGCAAAGGGCTTTTCAAGGCGAAGGATAACAGTATAATCGTCAGGAGTTTCCATCCCGGAAAGTGAGCCTGCTTTTCCTTTGAGCATCTCCTGTGCGCCTTTTATCGGTGCAAGAACCCAGCTTCGTTCCGAGCGGTTTCCTGGCAGAAGACAGCGTTCGAAATTGTAGCGGAAATCTGCGGATGTCACTTCGCGGCCGTTGTGAAAAAAAACTCCTTTTTTCAGATGAAAGGTATACGTAAGACCGTCTTCCGAGATTTCCCACTTCTCCGCAAGCGCCGGAATAATTTCCATAGTAGCCGGGTCCTGGTCGACAAGACCCTCGAATATTTTGAGGACTATGGTTGCCGAAGATGTATCGGTGCAGTGAATCGTATCGAGTGACGGCGGGTCGCTTGCGAGCCTGTACCTGAACACACGCGGGCCGTTTTCGGGCGATGTGCCGCATCCTGTGAGTATTGCGGCGAGAGCCAGTATCATAGCGCTGTAACTTAATGTAAAGGTAGATAATTTCATAAAGGGATACTCCTCAATTTTTTAATAGAACGCGGATGATGCGGATTTATCCTGAAACAAGTTCAGGATTTAACTGATTATCGCGGATATAGATTTAAATAAGAACCTGAATTGAGTTGTTTTTTTCTTGAAAAAAGCATCTGAATATTTTATCATGTTGTAAGTAAGTAAGATATACCGGGAAACATGATATATTTATTACCCGGCGGGTGTAGACAAAAAATGAAAATAATCGATAAGAATAGCAAGGAAAAATCGCTAATGAATATTATGGAGAAACATTATGGCAAAAAGTACAAACAGAGCACATGAACTCGTTACCTCCTGGAAGGGTGAGGATTACGCTTTTGGCGTTGATATTTTAGATAAAACAGGAGAGTATGCAGCGGATTTCGGCACAAAGGCATTGCTTGTAGTATCCGGCCTCGTAAGCGGATGGATTAATAGATACTTACACACTATAAAAATATCGCTTGAACGAAACGGCGTTAGTTTTACTGTTATTTCGGGATCCGAACCAAACACTCCCCGAGAAGATGTATACCGTATCGCTAACGAGATATCGAAAAACCGCCCCGATTCAGTCGTGGCCATAGGCGGCGGAAGCACCATCGATGCGGTAAAAGCGGCGGGCGTTATCGCGGCATATTCGCCTGCTCAGGTCATGGAACATCTCGGCGCTGATGAGGCGCTCGCATCGAGCATCGAACCTTATTTCGGCGCAGGCAATGTAACGAAGATTCGTGAAAAAACCGGAATTGCGCCTGTTCCTGTGATTGCGGTGGAAACCGTTTCGTCTTCGGGTTCGCATCTTACGAAATACTCCAATATCACCGATATTTTTACCGGTCAGAAGAAGCTAATCATAGACATGGCAATTATCCCGCCGAAAGCCATTTTCGACTACAGCGTCACAGTAGGCGCCCCCATGGGATTGACTCTGGACGGCGGCCTCGACGGTATCTCTCATATATGGGAGGTTTTTATGGGCGCTACCGGGCAGGATTATTATGACCGGGTGAAAGATATAGCCGTCGAGGGAATATCTCTCATTGTTGACAGCCTTCCTGCCGCGAAAAAAGACCCGGCGAATCTCGATGCCCGCATGGCTCTCGGTTACGGCACCGACCTGGGCGGCTATGCTATCATGCTCGGAGGTACGAACGGCGGCCATTTAGGTTCGTTTTCGCTGGTTGATGTCCTCACCCATGGGCGCGCCTGCGCTGTGCTGAACCCTTACTACACAGTCTTGTTCGCGCCTGCTATACAGGATCAGTTGAGGACTGTGGGCGGTATATACAGAGAGGCCGGGTATATCTCAGAAAACCTCGAGAAGCTCGATGGCAGAGCGCTCGGTGAGGCGGTTGCACGCGGTATGACAGCTTTTTCGAAGAGTATCGATTTCCCGGTCACCCTGGGCGAGGCAGGAGCCACAAAATCCCATTTAGACCGTATGATAACAGCGGCGAAGAATCCTCAGCTCGAGTCAAAGCTCAGGAACATGCCGACACCCATGGTTCCGGCGAAAGGCGATGTGGACACTTACATGAGGCCGGTTCTGGATGCGGCATTTACCGGTGATTTTTCGCTTATAAAGATTATGCAGCTTTGATTAAACCCTATTAATTCATAAAATATATTTTACCCGCGAATCACGCGAATTTACGCGAAAATTATTTTTATAATTATTTTGTGTTTTTAGTGGGTTGAAAATAAAGTAAAACAATCTATTACACCAATGACATCCAAGAATTTGTGAATAATTCGGGTTAAACAGAAGATAACGAAGAAAACAAAGAAAAGATTTATAATTCTTTAATCAGAATTATTTCAAAAAATATTTTACCGCGACACATTCCCGTTCGATGTCATATCCTCTTTCAATCATGGTTATCATTAAATCATAGGTATCAGCGGTTCAGACAACAATGATGAATTTCTCTTTTCACCCCTCTCCCGATTACGGGAGAGGGGCCGGGGGTGAGGGTAAAAATGTAGGGGCAAATCCCTGTGTTTGCCCTTATCTTTATATTATAAAAGGATTTCGATATTAAAAAAATATCCAATAACGAATGTTCAATTCTCAATAATTAATGAAAAAACAGTAAAAATACTTGTGAACCAGAACCACTGATGGGTATAATATAATAATGAACATGATAAAAAAAGCACCGAATAAGATATGCAACATCATGGCCATCAGTTAATCACAGTTATCAGCGGTTCAGACAATTGTTCCAACTATAGTCAAAGGTGATATCAATGAAATATTATAAAAACGCTGTTATATCCTTATTAATTCTCATGCCGGCAATGAATGTATTTGCACAGGGGACTTGGAATACCTATACATATTCAAGAAGTATAAGAGATATTTCGATACATGGAAATTATCTCTGGTGTGCTACCGGTGGTGGTGTCGTACGGTGGGACACCCGTGACATGAGTTATAAAAAATTTACAATGGCTGATGGTCTGTCACATAACAATATCTGTTCAATAGCAGTTGATTCAAATGGTGTTGTATGGTGTGGACTACATGACCCTAGGACTTACGATGGAGAGGTAGCCCGGTATAACGGTGAGATATGGGAAGTATATGCTGTAAACGGCCTTCATAGTAATCATAGTTTTTCTATCGAGGTTGGTCCCGATGGAACTCCATGGATTGGGACGTATAATAATGGAGTTCGTTATTATGACGGCACGAAATGGATAACATACACCACGGAAGACGGACTTGTAAGTAATTTCGTCAAGTCAATAGCTATAGGATCTGATAGTGTTGTATGGATTGCAACAAATGGTGGAGTATCCCGTTATGACGGTGATACTTGGACATCATACACAATGGCCGATGGATTATTTGAGGATAATATCAAGACACTGACTATAGGGCCAAATGGAGATATATGGGCTACAACATACTTTGAAAATAGAGTATGCCATTTCAATGGGGAAACATGGCTTTCATATGATGTTTCTGATGGAATTTTAGGTGTAATAAATACGTTAAAGATAAATTCCGATGGTATTATGTGGTTTAGCACACTCTCTGGGATTTCCCGTTATGATGGTAAGACATGGGAAACTTTCACAACTGAAGACGGTCTTCCAAGTAATGTTGTCTTTCCGGTTATTGTTACAGATGATTCAGTTTGGGCTGGAACTATTAATGGGTTGTCCCGTTATGATGGTGAGACCTGGACGCCATATTTCATATCTGACGAACCGGGCAATAATCGTATTGAATCATTGGCATTAGGTTTAGATGGCGATGTTTGGATTGCAACATATTATAGTGGAGTAAACCGGTATGATGGTGAGAATTGGACTATATATGGCACAGAAGCCGGACTTGCGCATAATAGTGTGAGAACTGTAGCAGTTGCACCCGATGGCACGGTTTGGGCAGGAACAACTCAAGGCGGAGTATCCTGTTACGATGGAGAAACATGGAAAACATATACAACTGAAGATGGTCTGGCAGACAATAATATACGTTCAATAGCAATAGGATCGGATGGTATTGTTTGGGTTGGAACATCGTATGATGGAGTTTCACGCTTTGCTGGTGAAACATGGGATACATATAAAATAGCAGATAAAGATAAAATTTGGTCAATAGATGTTTCCCAGGACGGTGATGTCTGGGTTGGAACGGAACGTGGCGGAGCATGGAGATATGACGGCGAAACCTGGACGACATATACTGTGGAAGACGGACTGGCTGATAATCATGTTCGTACAATAGAGTGTGGTCCTGATGGTACGGTATGGTTCGGCACCAACAACGGTGTATCCTGTTATGACGGTGAATCATGGAAGACATATACTACCGAGAATGGACTGATATATAATTGTGTAAATGCTATAACAACCGGTTCTAATGGAATTATCTGGTTTGGAACTATTCGTGGTGCAACCTGTTTTAATGGCGATACTTGGACTTCATATACCACGAGTGATGGTTTAGTATATAACTGTATTGAATCAATAGTCATAGATTATAATAATGTAGTATGGTTTGGAACATACAGTGGAATATCATGCTTTGATCCGACTCCAACAATAGTTGAAACCCATTCCGGTTTACCTTCCCAAATAACAATCCTCGGTAATTTCCCTAACCCATTCAACGCAGAAACCACAATAAAATTTGCCACTGCGCATGGAGGTTTTGTAAATCTTTCAATTTATAACATATTAGGTCAACAGATTAATACACTCATATCGGGAAATATAACAGCGGGAACACATTGTGCTGTATGGGATGGAAGAGACGAAAGCGGCTATCCTGTTTCTTCAGGTTTATATTTCACCCGCCTTTACATGGGATCACATTCAACAACCCATCATATGATGCTATTAAAATGATTTTATATTTTATCT
>SDBT01004848.1_pt1 | contig 22762 bp, 20 predicted proteins | sample 2277101 | NCBI WGS metagenome assembly SDBT01 (sample SAMN10404973, study PRJNA504765) | marine sediment metagenome | isolation source: marine sediment core GS10_PC15, 103 cmbsf | place: Arctic Ocean: Southern Knipovich Ridge | collected 2010 | reverse complement strand
GCTCACGCATCGCATGTCTGGGGAAGAGATTGAGTTTGCAAAGGCGTGGGTCCGGCACCCCCAGAACAAGACGGCGGCGGTAAGGGAAATCTACCCACGGCGTCTTGTCCAGCGCGAGGAGTATCGGCGTGCATGTATCATATCCAAGCGCCTCCCGGTTATCGACCTCCGGGACTATCTACTGGGGCTCTACCTCGAAGAACGCCGGCGCACCGATAAGCTGCGGGTTACCCCGGAACAGATACTATGCGAGCTAGAGAACATCTGGCTGGCCGCGTGCAGAAGCACAAGAATGCAAGACAGGGACCGCGTAGAGAGATTGGGGAAATGGATCTGGGCGGTACGCACAGGAGTGTGGGCACAACAACGATTCAATCTTGGATCAACGGGCCCATACGATAGGCACAGGGCTACTGTAGGGGACACAGCTAAGAAATTAGCGCAGGACACTCCCTACAATCAGGAGGAGTTGACGAGTTACCTAGAGAGCTTTGTCAACGACAGTAGTTTATCAGCCGACGAAGGCCGTGGAGAGGTTCGAGAGCCTATCTTACCTCCAGCGGAAGGAACTTCAGGCTAGTCAACCCGGGGTCTACGCGCAAATCTACCAGGAGTACTGTGCCTGGTTGCGCCCCCGCGCACTTGCGGACTTCTGGGTCTTTCTTTCCGAGGTCCTCTGCAACCCAGTCCTCTACGAGCCCCTGCATCGCCCATTGGCGGAGTGGCTCGGTAAGGCCGCGTGGGACAAGCCCAAACGCTTACTCCTCCTCCCACGCGGTCACGTTAAATCGAACATCCTCACTGTAGGATTTGTTCTGTGGCAGATATGCAAAGATACGAACATCCGCGTACTCCTCGCCTCCCATAAGCACGCGGACGCCACCAAGTTCATGGGGACGATACAGACCTATATCCTCAACGATCCACACTTCGCCGCCTGCTTCCCAGAGATTAAGCCGGCGCTGGCTGGGGGGGACGGTGGAAAGAAAACGAGGTGGAACCAGAATCAGATGCTGGTTAATCGGGAAAGCCGGCTGACCGAGAACACGGTTGAGTGTACCTCTCTCACCTCGAAAGTAACTGGGCGGCATTACGACCTTCTGGTGGCTGACGACCTCGTCACTGACCAGAACGTCGCAACAGACGAACAGATTGAGAAGACCCGCGAGTTTCACCAACTCTGCGAGAGCTTACTCGACCCCGGCGCCTTGGAGCTTGTTCTTGGGACTAGATACCACTTCGATGATGAGTACGGGACCATTCTTGGAACACCCGACCTTCAAGAAATCTACGAATGCCAGGTGCAACGAGCGACCAAGACGCCGGGGGTAATTCACGAATACCTGGGTAAGAAGCGGGTATGGAAGCGCGAGGATGACTTCGAGCACCTCATCTACCCATCTCGCTTCACCCTCGACTCCCGCGACTACCGCAGCCCAGACGGCGATAAAACAAAAAACCGCAAGTCCCTTCTAGTCACCTACCGGATGCAGGGCAGCACGGTCTACGCCAACCAGTACGACATGGAGCCCTTTGACCCGGCCAAGGCGGTATTCAAGAAAGAGGACATCCACTTCATATCGAGGCAAGAGTTTGATATGATTCCCCGCCCCGACCTCTCTTACTTCCAAGCCTGCGATCTCTCTTCCGAACTCCATTCCCGGGATTCCTACACCGCTATCGTTACCGGGGCCGTGGGTCCGCGCTGCGACATCTACATTACCAACATCTTCTGGCAGAACTGCGAGCCTTCCCAGATACGGGACCACCTCATCAGTTCACAGATGGTGCCCCAGGACATACGGCCACTGTGGGTGGGGTTTGAAAAGGGTCCGTATGAGAAGGCGTTTATGCCGGATTTCCAGAGGGCGTGCGCTGAGAAGCGGGTGTACATGCCGATCAAGTTCACGACCGGCGCCGAGAACCAGCGTACCAAAGAAACCCGCATCATGGGGCTGCAACCCCTCATCGAGGCCGGCAAGTTTCACATTGTCAGGGGCTGCCGGAATTCGGAGCGCATGGTTGAGGAGCTTACCCGGTTCCCGATGATGACGGCTAAGGACGTGATTGACGCAGCAGCCAAGATACCGTCCATTGCGTTCCCTCCTGACTGGGACGCTTTCCTTGTGGACGAAAAGAAGATTATGGCCGAACTGGAGCCGCCGCCGCCCGTCAAGAAACAGGGGGTTACTTTTGACGATGTGCTGGCCGGGCTTGAGCGCAGAGACCATATTATTGGCAACGATAGAATTATGGACACAGGGGGAGTTATTTTTTAGTGGCTAATGTTCCGGCAGACCTTCAATTATCCGAGGACCAATACGATGTATGGGTGAGTAAGCTAGAGATGGCTTACCGGGCAAGGATGCACCACGAGCGTAAGTGGCGGCTTCTCCGAGAATGGTACCGGGGTAACTATTTCGAGAACGAGCACGACCGGGACCGCGTCACCGCCCCATGGCACTTCGTGGCCGTCCGGCAGGTGGGGAGTGCCCTGTACTTCCAGGACCCATCAATGAACTTTACAGGGCTCACGGCTCAAGGGATGAAGCAGGCCCGCATCTCCGAGCAGGTGGCCCGCTTCGAGCGTAAGCTAATCGACGCCGACCAGGCCGAGAGGGCGGCACTATTCAGCGCCCTCAAGTATGGCACAGGGATTCTCAAGTATTCGTGGAACACCCAGTTCGGGGAGGAACCCGCGTGGGGAGATCGGCAGAAAGACAAAGGCGACATACACGGGCCGCAGGGCGCCACTCCAGCGGACGATGCCTTGGTCCTGCCACAAGGCGCGTGGACGGAACACAACCTCCGCTCCAGGTTCGGCCACCCTCACGTCCGTTCTATCCCCCCCTGGGACTTTCTTGTTGACCCTGATTACTTTACGTATGAGGAGGCGAGTTGGGTAGCGCATAGGTTCCACAGGCGGTGGATTGACGCCAAGAACGATAAACGCTGGGACGACCAGGCCAGGAAAGACCTGGAACCCACGGGCCGCTCAGAGTGGTATTCCGAGAACATCGACTCCGAGGACTGGCGCAGACGCCGGCAACACGACATTATCGGGCTCGACTCAGCGCTCAACACCTTCTACGAGATTTGGGACAAGTCCACACAACAGATTATCGTGCTATCTCCCAACGTCCGCCGTGCGCTGGTAGTGAAACCCTACCCCTATCAGGGCGCCGATGGTCCCTACGAGATAATCCAGTTCTTCCCGAATGACGACGATTTCTGGGCTATCCCCTATATGGATACATTTACCCCCCAAATTCTGGCGGATGCGAAGCTCAAGACCGATATGTTCGACCATATTATGCGGTGGTCGAAGACGCGGGGGGCCTACGCTAAGGGGAGAGTGAGCGAGGAAGACATTAAGCGGCTGGCCGAGACACGCTCGGGTGAGTTCATCGGGATGCAGCTCGGGTTCCAGGAAACGATCGCCGATATTCTCCATATCCTGCCCACGATGCCGGTATCTGGCGACGTGTATAAAGCCATGGACAAGTTTAAGGCCGATTTCGACGAAGTCTCAGGGGTGTCGGAGAACGCCCGGGGAGGGGGAGAGGGAGTACAGACGGCCACGGAAGCCAACATTATCGCAACACAGTCTAGTCTGCGCCTCGGGGACATGCGGCATGAAGTCGACAAAATGCTCCGGGGGTCGGTCAGGAAGATGATGGGGCTGCTGCGACAGTTTTGGGGCGCATACCGTGTTGTTCCGGTCGTTGGGCCGGACGGCCTGATTTGGGACGAACCGGTCAGCAAAGACACCATCAATGGCGATTACGATATTGACATCGAACCGGGCTCGACCGAGCGTATTGACCGCGCGGCACGGTTCCGCCAGAACCTAGACCTGCTCCAACAGTTAATCCCCATGCAGCCGCTGTTGGTGCAACAGGGTAAGGCCATCGACTTTGCCGAACTGATTAGCCGGATGCTCGTTGAGTCGGACGTGGTCAAGAACCCAGACCGGATTATCTTCCCCATCACGCCTCAACAGATGCAATTGTCTGGGGTCCAAGGCCAACAGCAGCTACTCGGGCCCGGCGCAACGCCTAACCAGCCCGCGAACGTGAACGGGCTTGACCAGATACCGACATCTACCGACGCATTCCAGGACGCGCGGCGGTTTAGTGAGAACTCGGGAACGGGAGTGGTTGGGTAATGTACTACAACCTTCAACTTTCAAACACCACCCAGACCGACCGTAGACAGATGAGGCGTCGAGGCGAGGACGTTGAGGCGGATGAGTTGCGTGAGGAGCGGGACTATCGGTACCAACAAGAAGGGTGGACAGTGGTCGGGCCGGACGGAACACTACAGGAAGTACCAGTCGATAGAGACGAGGACAACGACTAATGCCAATGTACACCTACTCATGCTCTAACGACGAGTGCAACGGCGTGGACTACCTTGTCTCACACATGAACGAGCACCGCCCTACATGGAAGAGGTGCTCGCTGTGCGGGAAACGGGCACACCGCACCTACGAAGCCCCCCAACTCGCTATCTTCCACCCCTACGTAACCCCCGACATCACGGGGAGCGAGGTAGAGGTAACGTCCCCGAGGCAGGAAGACGAGCTCTGCCGGCGCCACGGCGTTACGCGACTCCTCAGTACCGAGATGACAGGGAGTAGGTCAGAGATTAAGAAAAAGAGGGCGGGACGGTGGAAGGAAGCGATCGAGAACCTCGGCAACTTCGAGGAGCAGTACCAGAAGAACACCGCAGTTAGTGTGCAATCCGGGGATTGACCCCGGTTGACTATAGCCACTCCAGACATCCTGGGACAAGGCCGGTCGAGGACCCGCAGGGCAACCAGACACCGGCCATCCAGACACGGCGCCTCAACCCCGCCGGTCAGGTGGGACTAACCAAGGAGCAAGGCGAAAGAAAGAGGTAAACGATGGACCAAATAGAGCGAAGTGCTCAACATGCAACCGACCCGCCGCCCGACCCTGTTGTGGTTACAGCGCCGGAACCTGGGCAACCCGCACCGGACCCAGTGTTCCAGGCCAGGACAGCAGAACTCGACCAGCGCCAGAAGGACATGGATAAGGGGTTTACCCAGAAAATGCAAACGCTTGCCGAAGACCAGAGACGGTTTGAGGTCAAGGAGTCTCAGTTCATGGAACTCCAGAAGCAACAGCAAGCAAACCTCGCCGCAGGTCAGACGGCAGCGAACTCTCCCACTAGGGGCTTAGGAGAGCAACTCGCAGTGACAAACCCCGCACTAGCAGAGAATCCAGCCGGACAGGAACTATTCAATCAGGTAGGACGCCAGATGGATGAGAAGTTCTCTGCATATGATTCGGAACTTGCTAAGCGCGACGAGCAGATCGCCGCCCTAGCAGCCGATAACACGGCGATGAAGAACGACCAACTATCGAAGCAGTACCAGATCGAGCACAAAGAATTGGTGGGTAAGTATGGGGAGCCCCTTATTAACGCTAACGCACAGGGAATTCTTGATTCCGTAACGCGAGCGTATAACGCGGGCCAAGCCATATCCCTCGAATCCGCATTGAACATCGCTGCTCCTGATGTTGTTCGTGGTCACATCGCCGAACAAGAGCGCGTGAAAGCGCGTGAAGAGTTCGCTACCGAGCGCAACGCCGGCCTCCAAATGGAAGGCATCTTCGGAAAGCCCCCGGCTGATACTTATCAGAAGGGTGAGGACTTTATGACGACTGCCGCGCGTCACATGACGCTAGAATCCAAAGTAGAGATGGCACGCGAATCACTCGAAAGCGACTAGAAAGGTAACAAATGGCTCTTGACACGACTGGCCTAGCGGCCACGTTGCAAGATCGCCAGCAAGGTTACATCGACGCTATCTCATCCATGATTCCCCTGTTCCAGCATCTTCGGAGCAAAGGGAGTTATGTGAGTAAGGGCGGCGGAAGTGTCCTGGAATGGAATCTCGAATTTAAATTGGATTCAGAGGAGCCCTCATTTTCAGGGTACGATACTTTAGCAGTATACGCCCAAGATAGTGTGCAGACGGCTACGGCCACCTGGAAGTCCTACTACAAACCCATCGCCCTGAACGGCGAGGAAGTGGACTTGAACAATGCAAAGCGGGTGTTCTCACTCGTGATGCAGAAGGAAAAGAACGCACTGAACTCGATGCAGCAACAGATGAATGACCATTTTTATCTGGACGGCACCGGGAACAGTTCAAAGCAAATCACTGGATTGGCGGCAATAATTTCGACCACGCCGACCACTGGTACGCTTTTTGGGATCGATCGAGCCGGAGCCGGTAACGGGTTCTGGCAGAATCAAAAGAAGGACACTAACGACGGGGCCTTCCAAACAACCCCCGAGACGTTTACGATGCGGAACGACATGGACGAGCTGTATATCATATGCGGTCGTCAGAAAGTCGGTCCAAAGAGTAAACAGTTTCCTGATTTAATCCTCAGTACGGAAACGTACTGGCGTCTCTATTCCCAAGGTGTAGACCGTCGCGGTCAACGCTTCACAAACACTATGTCCGCAGACGCTGGCTATACGTCTCTGGAGTTCCGTGGTGCGACAATGATACATGACGAGGACATGCCGGCAGATGCCGGCACCGATGCGCAAGCATACTTCATCAATTCGGAGTTCCTGAAACTCATGTACGTCAAAGCTGCGAACTTCAAGATTACAGATCGCATAAACGCCGAGAGTCAAGATGCATTCAGTAAGCGCATCATCTGGCGTGGCGAACTGGTCAGCACCAACCCCCAGAAGCTCGGACTCCATGAAGGCGTCAAGGCTTTTGAAGCAACCTAGAGGAGACCTGAAATGAATATAGCAACTATTAAGGGTCGCTCTAGCGCAGTCGGCCATAGTGAGGGCGAGAAGGCCCTTGTAAGTGTATTCAACCTTGTTGGTGCAGAAGTGGTACCGGGGACTCCCCTGTGCTACTCAATCACCGCCAGTGACGGCGTAAGTGTTGTACTACCCGTTATCGCAGCCAACGCCAGTAACTTTGGAATGTTGGCCGGTATCGCAGAGGACACCATTGGTACCTCTGAGTACTGCGCTAAGGTCGTGGCGAAAGGTATCGTGAGTGCCCGCGTTTATGGCATTACGACCACGTTGGTCCAGGGGGCGAACCTCGCTCTCATCTCCACCGAGTCGTATGTCCATTACGGGTCTTCCGGTATGTTCGCCGGTTCAACCGCAACTGGACAACCGATAGTGTTCACGGCGCTAATTGACCACTCTACGGCTGACACAACCCTAGAGAACGTGTACATCAACGCTCTGTAGCGAAAATGGGGTCGGGGGCGAATGCCCCCGGCCCTCCCCAGAATGGGAGGAGGCATGAAGAAACCAATAAACCTTGAGAACTTACCGAGCGCGGGTGAGTGCGGCATGGACTTTGCCCGGTGCCAGTCATGCGTGAGGATAAGGTGGGTTACACCCGCTGCGCTGGAGGCGTTCGGTGTTCGGTGCCTTAATTGTGGGTCCAAGATTATCACGGATGCTTGGCGGGTACGGCTGTGGGAGCGCCCCGCCCTGTTCCGCTGGTTCCTATGGGAGATAGGGCAGATGAATAGCCCGGGGTGGTGGCTAAACCCATTCTCGTTAGCGAAGGTCCTGTGGATAGCCACGCACCCAGAGATAGAATACTACGACCAAAACCAGGCGCCGCCAAGGGGGGAAGTGGGCAATGAAGCAGGATAAGAAGATAGTGCTGGAGCTGGTTGAGTCCCGTCTTCGCATCGAAGAGTTGGAACACAAAGTCAAGGTGTACGAGCTAGAATACCAGAACCACGGCATGATGCACCTCTGTATGCCGAACTACCGTGGGACGATGGAAAGCCAAGCCTACCTGAGCATGTTTCAGCTTTGGCATAAGCTAGGTGTCCTCCGCCGAGAGTTCAGCTTCTCAAACCATATGTGTACGATTGTCTCGACCGCCCGCCAGATGTGTGTGCTGACTGCCCTGAACGATCCCAAGTGCGAGTACGTGGTGTTCATCGACGACGACATGACGTTCTCGCCAGACCAGTTCTTAATGTTAGAGAGAGAGTTATTCGACAACGACCTGGACTATATCTCAGCGCTCGGGTTCTCTAATAGTATCCCAACAAAGCCTTGTGTGTTTGGCCGCTACGACAAAGACCGAACCGAGGAGAACTCTAATACATGGTGGCACGTTGTTACTGACTACCCCCGGGACCAGCGATTCGAGTGCTTCGCCACAGGCATGGGGATGGTGATTATACGGAAGCGCATGCTTGAGGGAATGCGCCGGGATAAGAGGGGTGATATTATCGAGGGGTATCAACACTTCCTCTACAACGGCATCCCCAACGAAGACATCGGCTTCTGTATCAATGCACGCGAGGCCGGCTACAAGATTTGGTGCGACAGCCGGGTGAAGCTGGGGCACATCTCAAAGGACCGCCCGCTCATCTCCGAGGAGACCTACGACTCGTGCGGTAAGGCCATCGAGTATGGCGGCGACATGGCGAGGTTACAATTCATTCAGGGAGAGGTTAATTTGGAGCCAGTGAACGGGAAAGTAAAGGTCGCCGAGGTAGAACCCGCGGAGGTGTTTATAGACCTCAAGGATTGGGATGCCAACATTGTCGTCTAATCTCCAAATCGATGTCTGCGTCCTCGGCCACAACCGCTCTGACCTAACCCGCGTCTTTCTCCCCTACTTCGTGGAGCACACGGCGGGGGTGGACTACAAACTCTGGTTCCTCGACAACGGGAGCAACGATGAGGGAGACCAGACCAAGCGCGTAATGGGCTGGTTCAAAGCCAACACGAAGCGATGGGTGCCGTGGGCGCGCTACAAGGGGACCAGGTACAAGGGGTTCCACTCAGAGATTAACCTCGGCTTCGCGGGCGGCAACAACTTCCTCGCCCGCCAAGGCACTGCTCCCTGGATACTCTTTATGAACAACGACGCTTTCGCCGAGAATCCTTATTGGCTGGGTATATTACTACTCTCAGCCAAGCGCATGGGTTGGGACGCGATTGGGCCGGTTAGTACGGAAGTAATGGGGATACAGTGTGTGAGGTGGAACGACGACTGGCCCTCCCTCCACCCCTCAAAGAAGCTCTCGGGTTTCTGCTTCCTTGTACGCCGTTCGGTGTTCGAGGAGGTCGGGGGGTGGGACGAAGACTTTATGAATGGGGACGAGGACTGCGATATCTCTATCCGTATCAGGGAGAGAGCGTGGAAGAAAGAGGGGAAGGCCAGGCCAATAGGGGTTAATCGGGGGGTGTACGTTCACCACCTGTGTAGCGAGTCGATGGAGGGTTGGTGCGAATCCATCGGAGAGACAATCAAAGAGCATTTCCAAAAGACCCGGGTACAGCTATGCACCAAGCACGACCCGCGAAACCAGATCGACCTGTTCTACTGGGAAGACCTGAGAAACCCACCCGAGCGGTGGAGAGAGCATGGAGTGTTACCAAGTGGAAAGTACTACCAAAGACCAGGAGACCCCGTCACCGGCGCACGAACTTGTGGGCGCCTTAACGAAAGCCTTAGCGGACAACACCGCATCAATTGCGACATCGAAGGCGGAGTTCGAGAAGAAGGAACTAGAGACGCGGAAAGCCAAGTATTACAAGGCGCAGCGGGAGTGCGTAGAGCTTCGTATCGCCAAGACCGAGCAGGTCCAGCGGGCGCGGTTGGCCGAAATGGCGACGTGGGACGAGAAAACGCTCCGTCAGTGGCACAAGCGAGCGAACTATATACACCCTTACGAGGAACAGTTTGCCAAGAGCCGGGGAATAGTGGGCTCCCTGGACGCGAAGGACCACGGCGATCCGATGGTCATAAACGCCTCGATAGCGGCCCACAAGCAGGAACTGGCGCGCCTCGAAGCAATCCGTGGTATCACCTCGGGGCAACCGCAGACGCCTTCTATGTCGGAGTCGGGCGACGAGGAGGACAATGCCCTCTCAGTGAGCGAGATTGTACCTGCGGAACCTGCGAAGCGTCCAGTAGGGCGCCCGAAGGGGTCAGTTAAACAAAAGTAGAGGACAACTATGACAGTTAGCGAGATGGCGGACGCCCTGTTTGACAAGCTGGGTATCACGGCTGCCAGCGCTCCCAGCGGTACAGTGACAACAATCTTTCGCCTGTTAAACCAAGCCAAGGACCGCTTTGTCGAGCAGAATAAGTGGAGCTTTCTTGAATCCAGTGAGGACCAGTTATGGACCACCAGCCAGCGGGTCTATTCGATGCCCGCGATTGTGAGCCATATCGTTGGGCTTGAGCAGGCCGACGGCACGAAGCTGGAAGAGACCGAGCGAATGGCCTACGATGAGTTATTCCGCGCAGAGTCTGACACAGCGACGGCCCCGGCGCGCTTCACTCAGCAGGGGACAGACGGCAACTCTTTGATACAGATCCACGTCTACCCCAACCCCACCACGAACACGACCGGCTCGGTGCGCCATCTTGTTCGGGTGGCCGATATTGACAATTCCGGGAGCACGGCCTCCTATGCCCATATCCCAGAGAACCATCACTACCTGATAGTGGCGCTGGCCGAGTCTGAGTTCGCGCGATTCGAGGACTCCGACCAACTCCAGATAATCGAAGGCAACGCGGAACAGGCGTCCGGCGAGGTAGTCCAGTCGCACGTGGCGCCCGTTGCCGATGACGGGACTAGATAATGACAGGCGTTGACGCCCTTGAATACGTACAGAACGCCCTCCCTCCCGAACTCCCTGTGCGGGGGTTCATAGGGACCATCAACTACGTCCAGGAGCTTATCCGATCGGGCAAGTCGTGGACCTTCGATTTCGGGACCGGCACCATCGACACGGTGGCCGTTTTCGACACCGGGACAGTGGCCGTTACGCTGGGCAGTACGACGGCGACTGGGACAGGGACGACGTTCACGAGTGCGATGGAGGGGCGGAAGATACGCATTAACCGCATCCCCTACCTTATTGCCACCCGGAACTCCGACACCGAGATTCTCCTTAGCGCTAACTACCCAGCCGATACCGACACCGGCCTCTCATTCAGTGTATATCAGGACGAGTACGCGCTGGCGTCCGACGTTGTCCAGGTCATCCGGCTCTGGGACATCACCAACCGGCGCCGCCTCCATGCCACTCCCGTACAGACTCTCGGGGACCGGGACTTCCTGCGCGACCAGTCGGGGGATTCGTTCCGTTACGGGCTGTTTGGCGTCAACTCTTCGGGCGACCGGCTATTACGATTCACCCCGTGGCCGGATTCGGTTGACCGGTTCGAGTACTGGTACGAGAAAGACTACACCCGCGTAACAGCCATTGGCGGCACTATCGACATCCCCTCGGAACTCGATTTCGTGGTGAAACAGGGGTGCCTGGCGAGAGTGAGTGCGCAGTTGAGGGTGGACGAAAGGGGGGTAGAGATGGCGTCGTTCACTAAGCTGCTTGAGGGCGCCTATCTAAAGGACAGGGCGCTCATGGATATGAAGGTTAGGCTGATGCGGTCTGACCGTCCCCGCGCCGACATTGAGGTGTTCCCCTCAGCGCAAACGATAACAACGGACCCATAATGACCATAGACCAGTTCGGCGACAGCGGCCAGCTAGACTCCATCGGTCGCCTTCGCGTCTCCAACCCGCACACCCTGTTCGACTCCAAACAGATATTTGATAATCAGCCCTTGTTTTGGGACAACCTTCTTGAATCAGGCTCGGGTATTACTGCGCCACAAGCCGACATCACTGCTTCTAGTGTTATTACATCTACCGCAAATACAGCCGGCGTGTTTACTCGCCAGACCTTCATGCGGTTTAACTACCAGCCCGGCAAGTCGCAACAGGTTCTAATGACGGGAATCTTGGCGGTCGATACCGGAGGGACCGGAGTTATTCGCAGGATAGGCCAGTTCGATGACGATGATGGCCTTTTCTTTCAGGACAACGAGGGTGTAATCAGTGTTGTTAGAAGGTCTAATACGTCAGGATCGCCCGTAGATGATGTGGTAAACCAAGAAGACTGGAACTGTGATAGGCTCGACGGCACCCCAGGCCAAAACCCCAGCGGAATAACGATAGGCTGGTCATTGGTCCAACTATTCTACCTTGATTATGAGTGGCTTGGCGTTGGTCGCGTTAGGATGTGTATTGTCGTTGATGGTGTAATCTTATGTGCGCACCAGTTTGTTATTGGGAATGCGATCAATGCCGTGCACATGAGCACACCGAACCTACCCCTCCGGTACCAACTCATCACCACCGCGGACAGCCCCGTCTCTAGGCTCGCCGCAATTTGCGCCACCGTCATCTCTGAGGGCGGTAAGTTTGACTTGGGCGTTATCCGGTGCAAGAGCACAGCGGGCACACACGTTCCAGCAGCGGTAGAGAACACCCTATACGCTATCGTTGGGATAAGGTTAAAGTCCGACCATATAGGGGCACAAATTGAGCTTCTTGCCACGTCCATTGCGGAACATAAAGGAGGCAAACATCTTGAATGGCAGATAGTCTTTAACGGGGACATTGCTGGCAGTCCTTCGTGGGCCGACGAAACCAATAGTTCCTTGCAAACGTTCCTTGGGGATGGCACCCACATTGTAACCGGCGGAATTGTATTTGTTGGTGGCTACTTTGGGTCAGCCGTCCAGGGAGGAGGCACCGACTCCGCGGGCCTTCCTAACGCTCTGCGACTAGGGAGCGCCATTGATGGGACAGTTGATGAGATTGTGCTTGCGGTTAGAGCGGTGGGTGGTTCAATAAACGCCGATATAGAGGCGTCTCTTATGTGGAGGGAAACCCCCTAGTGTCCACACCCACCTTTACAGAAACGGATTTATCCGAGATTCTCCGGCACATGGTGGTCGATAGTATAACGCTTGACCCAGCCGAAGACATCCTACTCGCCAGCGTCCTGGCCATCAAGACCTACATCGACGACCAGGACACCAGTACGTCTGCGAGCGACGTTACCGCCGCGGCGGTTATTGCCAATGACGTCCTAGTTCGCGGCGATGGCGGCTCCAGGGGCGTGCAGGGCAGTACGGCACTGCTAGCCGACTCCGGTGTCCTAACTATTCAGGGAAATATACTTGGTGGGGGTAGCCTGTTTCTTGAGCAGAAAGCCGCCGCGGATGATGATGTCACTAACAAAGGGCAGTTTTGGGTAAAAAACACTTCACCAACAGAGTCCTGGGTCACTGACGATGTTGGGACCGACTGGGCCTCGGTGTTGGCCAAATCGGGGGTCGTTGCTGACAACAGCCTTGTGAGGGGCGATGGTGGGGTCTATGGTATACAGGACAGTGGGGTACTGATAGACAATAGCGACAATGTGTCGGCTATTAACGACCTCGACGTGGGTGGCGACCAAACCGTGGCAGGGAGCGTCGCGCTTGGTACGGCAGTCGCACCGGACGTGATGCTTCATTTAGTGGCCACCGACGGCACCGCTATTATCCGCATGGAGCGTAACGATACCACTATTGGCACTAACGATGTGTATGGAGAGATACAGTGGGAGGGGCAGGATGCCAGTACGGACGCAGCGGGGGTTAGGGCCACAATAAAGGCCGTGGCGACGGGGTCATTGGGTGGAACTGAGATTCAATTCCTCACCACTCAAAACACAAGCACTACTCTAGTTGAGGGATTGACTGTGACCTCTGCTGGCGATGTAGATGTTATCGCGGGCCTAGATGTGGGTGGGGACTTGACGGTGGATGGAGATGTGTTGGTTGGTGGGGCCACTACCAGTCACACCCTAAGTTCTAACGGGACCACTTTCACGATGGCTGGAACGAGCACAACCCAAAGCATAGTGGAAACAGGAGTAGACGACACGGTGCGGGGGATATTTCGGGCATACGGCCACGCTACGGGACAGGTGCTCGGCGGTCAGCTACAGTTACGAACTGCTGCGGACCACGACACCACAATCTCACAGTACTTATTCCGGGTATCCTCAGACGACCTTCTTATAGGCCCATCTAACGACATAGACGCCCTTAAGTACGATGGAGGGGCCGGTACTTGGAACTTCACGGGCACCAACGGCGTGGTGGTTACTAACACAATGCAGGCCGGAACGGTCACGGCGGATAATGGGGTGGCTGCGTTTGGCCCGGCAGCCGTAGCAAGCATCAAGGTCGTCAATGGAATAGTAACAGCAATATCATAGGGATAGACAATGGCACTCACAAAAGCAGAACTACTAGAGGCAGCCGCTCACGCCAAAAGCGCCGGGTCCGATTGGAAACGTATAGGGCGCATCCTTGAGAACGCCGACGAGCTTATTGATGAGATAGCCGAAGACGGGACGCCGCTCACGAGCGCCCAGATAACGGCAAGGAAGAACAGAATGGCGACACTTAGAACACGGGCCGAGGCGAGCATTGCCTCCCTCGACGCCCTGATAGCGAGCTAACTGTGACGCGCGTTGCATTACCGCCGGTTAGAGCATTTCGCGGTGAACATAGGCTCTTACCTGACGAGGTACTCCCCGACGTGCTTTCTCCAAGCGCAGAGAACTGCGACTACTCGCGGGGGACGATCCAGAAGCGCAAGGGGTTTGTGCGGATACACGACGAGGCCATGAAAGAGGGTTCGTCTGCCAACATCATTCAGTGGCACGCGACAACGGCCCACGACAACACAGGCGACTTTACGGTTGAGGTTCACTACCTGTTTGGAAATCTGCCAACCAGTGACACCACAATACTTCAAAAGGGAGCAGGCAGCACAAGCGGGTGGCGGATGCACTGGGACGCCGCGAATGGCCGTGTAGAATTTAAGATGGCCGACAGCGGGGGCACAACCAGGACGGCCCTACCAAACGCATCAACGACATGGGAAACTGGCCGTATATATCATATCGTTGCCCGGCGCAATGGGACCAGCCTCACCATGGTGGTGGATGGGGTCGGGGGCTCGGCGGTCACCTGTTCTGGGGAAACCGTCCTTGTCGCCAATATGGTAGGGAACTCCAAGGGGGCGTCGGACCTTGCGATTCTTGATGAGGTACGCATTTGGAGCGATCGCAGAACTGTCGCCGAACTAGACCCAACAACCGGGCGAGAACTAACGGACGAGGAGTTGGCGGACGCAACCCTGATCGGCTACTGGAAGATAAACGACGGTACGTGGTTTATAACCGACGACTCTAGCTCTAATAATCACCACGGTTCGTTCTTTAGCACTACCCCGTCCTATGTGAGCGGCCTTGTCCCGAACGAATCGTCCGACTCGTTCGCCATGCGTATGGACGGACTTGCCACCTCAATCGATGCCCCATACCACGCGGACTATGCGCCAATCCTTAACACTGGAGACACATGGACCATAGAGGCGTGGATTCGGTATGACTCGGACGTAGCTGATGGCAACGAGCGTATCCTGCAACTAGGGGATGCCGACAATGGTAACGGTAGTCCGTTTGACATCTACATAGACTCGTCTAGGAATCTTTTTTACAACCACTCCACGACAACCACGGACAACAACTCATCCCACGACACCACCTACAACGTGGTTGTTGGTACTGCGTTTCATCTCGCCCTGGTGCGGGACGGTACGAGCATCTTTACCTACATTGACGGCGTCCTCCAGGACACGCAAACCGGCATTGCCGCCGAAAACGGACCAACCACAGAGACAGACCACGGCATGAAGTTCGGGCACCAGGAAGCGACTGGCAACACTAATCTTGGCGCTGTCACGCTGGATGACGTTCGGCTATGGATCACCGCACGCTCCTCGTCAGAAATAAATGACTGGTACAGGAACACCTACATCGACACAAAGGACTCAAACCTTGTGGGGTACTGGCGGTTTAACTCGCAAGGGGTCAAGGTGGACGAAACCGCCCGCAGCGACTTATCATATAGTTTTGCTTCCGGCACAGCCCTATATTGGTCGCGTGGACTGGTTTATCCCTCCTCGCCGCGGCCCATTCTTATGTGCGCCCCCTACTCCCAACCAATCGAGGCGGACGAGGTATTCGCTGGACGCAACCCGATACGTCGGCAGCTACTGTGTGCAACCCACTCAAACTACTGGGCGCTCCAGAATGATGAAGCCAGAGAGATAAAGCGATTCGTTACGGACGATCCGGCCGACCAGCGAAGTACTGGCGACACATCCAAGTTTGACTGGGCACACTTCCGTACCAGGCTTATAGCGTGCAACGGACAGGAGCCTAACCAATTATACGGCGGGGATGAGGTTCCTCACATGCTCACTTTCCGCGCCCCCACTGCGGCGCCAGGGGGTAGCGTATCCGCAGGTTCAGGCACATTCCCGTCCACCGGCACTTACACCTACATCTACTCGTATCTCAACTCAAAGAACAGTATCGAGTCACCGGTCTCTGCCGAGTTTGACATAGTTGTCGATCCAACCACTGAGGAGGTAGGACTCACTGGCCTAGACCTGGACCCGCCACTAGGGGCCACCCACAGCAGGGTCTACAGGAAGGACGTGGGCACAACCAACTTCCGCTTCCTGACCGACGTTGCCAGGGGCACTAGCACCTTCACCGACACCGGCGTAAGCATAACAGCCAACGACGCGCAAGCGAACGTTACGAAGGTCCACCTAGAGCCCTATCGCCGAGTCGCGGTCTTCGCTAACCGGCTGTGGCTGGCCAACACCGCCGCCAACCCGTCGGGCCTGGCATTCAGTGAGGCGGGGAGCGAGTCGTTTCTGTTGGCATCTACCATCCTTGTGGATCGCGGGGACGGTGATGAGATTACGGGGCTGCTCTCAGCGTTTGGGCGATTGCTTGTCTTCAAGCAGTTCAGCATTCACGAACTCCAAGGTAACACCGCCTCGACCTTCGTGGTGAGAAAGACCGTGGCGGGGCAAGGCTGCATCTCCGGCCTCACTTTGGCCGAATCTCCCCGCGGCATCTACTACCTCTCCCACGACGGGGTGTATCTTTACAATGGGCAAGAGCCCATCTACGTGAGCGCAACCCAGCAGACCGAGTTCGCCAAGATAGACGCGGACAAACGAAGAGAGGCCGTCGCGGCCTACGACCCGGAGACCCACCAATATGTTATCTCACTCGACTTCACTGACGGACGCAGAACGATGGTATACGATGAGGAAACTGATTCTTGGGCTAAATGGACGGTGCCTTTCGACTACCTCGTCAGTGCAGAGCACTCCTCTGCTCAACGAGAACTACTGGGAGCCCGGAATGGATACATTCACCGTCTCTTCGAGGGCACTACAGATGGAAGCGCTGTCGGCAGTACCGAGTCCGCCACCCTCAGCGGTTCACTAAGCGGCAACTCCACTGCCGTAATCACTGACGGTACCGCCACCTTCCCCACCGCCGGCGATGGATTGGCCGGCGTGCCGCTGCTTACCGTCAATACGGCGGACAGCGCGGAGCAGGAACGGCTCATCATAGGCAACACCGCCACTGTGCTCAACCTAGACAGGGCATTATCCCCCGCGGTCACGGGGACGTATTACATCGCGCCCGTCAACTTCTTCTACGAGACGCGCTTTATGGATTTGGGCACCACGAACGTTAAGCGCATCTGGCGAACGCTTCTGTGGGTGAAGGAGAACTCCAGCACCGTAACTCTTAAGTGGAAGACCGAAACGCACGAGACATTTCAGAGCCAGACCTTCTCGACGGCGGACGAGTTCATACAACTTATAACGGACTCCCGTGGCCGCAGACTTAAGCTCCGGTTCGAGAACCTCACCCCCGCCGAGGCGGTAGAGATTGAATCGTTCCAGGTAGAGTACTCACCAAGAAAAAGGAATTAGAAGATGGGACAGGGATTTACTTCATTCGCGCCAATTACCCGCGCCGAGGGCGTGTTTGACCGGCTTACCGGCCAGGCCACACAGGGGCTAAACCTCGAAGCCGCCATAGACGCCCTGCTACAGCAAAGGGCTGCCCAGGCCGACCCCACACTGCCGGCGCTGATTAACATTACGCTACAGCGGCTACTCCAGAACACGCCGGGTGGCGGGGGCGGTGGATTTGACCTGGGCGCTGCCGTAGGCGGGGACTTCTCAACCGCCCAGCCCCCCAACCCCATCACGTTAGGGGCGGGAACAGGGAGTCCGTTCGACATACCGATCCAGACAGCGCAACCCCTGCGTGAGAGCACACGCCTGGACGAGGCTATTGCTTCCGGCTCCGGCCTGATTAACGACATTGGCGCGTTCCTGGAGAATCCGTTCCGGTTCCCGGGCGGAGACCTCTCGCAGTTTCTTAACCCGCCGCCAGCACCGCAGGCCGCGCCAGAACAACAGGCCCAACCCGCCGTCCAACCACCGCCCCCGCCGCCCGACTTACGCCCGCCATCCCTCGTGGGCTCATTCCGGCATGGAACCAACTTCGTTCCCCAGACGGGGCTGGCGGAGGTTCATCAGGGCGAGGCGATTATTCCGGCCAACCAGAACCCGGCAGCCGCGCCGACGCCCAGCACCGGAGACATCGACGCCCGGATAGCGCCAGGGGCATTACCGCCACCGATCCAGGCGCCACTCAACCCGCTCCAGACCTCCATCAACACGCTCCAGGGATTGACCACGAGCGGCGGACCGATAACGCCTGATATACAACAGATTCTACAGACCCAGGTGCGGGAACAACAGGACGCGCTACTCCAGAACACCCTTCGCGGTACACGAGAGGATTTCGGGGCGAGGGGGTTAGGGCTGTCGGGAGTGGAGGCGAACGCAGAACTACAGGGACGGCTGGCGAGCAACGCTAACATCCTAGGCGCGAACCAGAACATCGCACTCAACGCGGCCACCCAGAACTTTGGCAGCACGCTGGGCGCGGCGGGGCAGCTGGGCCAGACATCGCTGGGGGCCGGGCAGTTGGGGCTACAGAATGCGCAGTTCCAACAGGCCACCCAGAACTCGATACTCGACATGCTGTCGCAACTACTTAACCAGAGCTTCTCGACGCCCGAGCAGTTCGCCTCGACCCGGCCATCACAGGTCGCGTTGGTATAGGAGAGAGACATGCCATTGGACCCATTAACAATAGCGCTAATAACCAACGCGGCGGCTGGTGGCACAACCGGAGCTGGTGGGGGAGGCGGTGGCGGCCTAGGCGGAACTGGGATAGCAGCTATCCTCGCCGGTATCTTTGGGGGAGCTTCGAGCGCAGTAGGTGGCGGCAAGAAGGGCGGCGCGAGTAAACGCCAGATAGATGAGAGGTCCACAATCCAGCGCCAGAACCAGAACAATCAAGCCCTCCAGCAACTAACCGCCCTCCTGTTGCGTAGCGGCGGCGGAGGTGGCTTCTAATGCCCGTACACAGACAGGGAGACGCGCCAAGTGCGGCAGGTAAGGCACTCGGACGCAACACACACAACAGTACACGCGGCAAGAAAAAGAAAAAGACCCCAATGGAACGACTTGCAGTTATACTGCTGCAACGAGGCGAGGAACGAGGTGGCTTCTAATGGCTGATGACGTATTGGCTGGAATCCTGGGCGGGATAGGTGGCGGGCTGGAGGGCTTTGTCACGGGCCGGAAACTCCGCGACATCGAGGAGAGGGACATCCTCGAAGAGGCAGAGAGTAAGGCCCGGCTTGAGACATCGAGGGCGAGACTGAGGCAGGCGAACCTCGCCATCTCTGCGCTTGAGAGAAAGGAGGGGTTTGCGGCTGAGGACAGACAGGCGCTTATTCAGCAACGGAAGGCCACCGAAGAGTTTAATAAGGCGCGGGCAGAGGCACAGAAGTTCGATCTCAAGACCGCGCGGCAGGACGAGACCCGCCTTGCCACAGAGAGAGGGCGTGCAGACACAGCGAGAGGGCTTGGGTTTCTCTCCACAAAAGAGTTTCGTGGGGCGGCAGGGCCAGAGGCAGTTAGTGCGGGCGTCGATCTCATACAAGAGTTCCAGAGAACCGGCGCCCTTAGTCCTGAGTCTATTGAAAAACGACAGACCCTTGAAGACCTCACTGTATCCAGGAATCAAATCCTCGCCGAAGACTTCGTAGGGCCACCGCAGACATTCGACCTAGACCCTGCCGCCGCTTTTGGGCTTGACGAGCAGAGGAAAGCCATTGCCGCCGCGAAGGACCAAGACGAGAAAGACCAACTTGCCGCAATCAGAACGGCAATATCATTTTTCGACGACCCCGCCACGCAGGCACCGGAGTTGCTTGCAGAGGGGCAAAGATTGGCGCTCGCCGGGGCCGGTTTCGACACCACCGACGGGGTGATTGCGGACGATGGGACACCGGAAGAGACGGGCTTTCTACAAGACGTTGCCGACCTTGCGCTCTCTAAACCATTCCAAGCTCTCCGCGAGCAGACTATACCACCGGAGGTTCTAGAACTTGAGGAGGGGCTCCTGGACGTTTTGGAGGCCCACGAGGCAACTAACCGCCTGGGTCTGGCCGAGATTGGTGGAGGTTTGGCTGGTACTGGTGGGCGCGGCGGGTTCGGTATCAGCGACCTCTCGCGCTTGTTCGAGGGCAGTGCCGACATCGGCGAGGGGCAGATATACGATCCATTAGTGGGTGAGGTAGTGCCGGAGGCGGAGCTCTCCTTCGACCTTCCTCCCTCACTCAGCGACCGAATCATTGCCAAGATGGACGGATTCGAGCGCCAGGACTTTACGCGGCTGGACGAACAGAGCCAGCGGGTGTTCCTGCTGCGAGAGGCCATAGGTAGCCAGTCCCTCATTGCGGCAGCGGCGGCTGTTAAGGGGCAGCGGGAGGGTGCCGCAGGTGGCGCGCTTGGGTCTGATGTTACGGCCACCCAGCTAGGACTTAGTTCGCTGGGGTTAGCAGGGAAGGCATTGGGAGCATTAGGGCTGGGGGCAAAGGGCCTTAAATTGGGCGAACTAATTGGGAAAGGAAGAGAGGGGCTTGGAACCGCGCTGCGTGGGGTCCTCGGGGCACCGCCCAGGGCATCAGCTACCGCCGGCGAGAAGGCAGCCGAGAAGTTCCTACAACAGACAGTCGGGGGGGACATAGGGGCGTTCGCGCAAAAGGTTGGTGGAGCCGGTGGGCCTCCTGCGCTTCCACAAGCACAGAGACTCCTACCGGCGCCACAGTTCGTCCCGCAACGGCCAGGCACAAGTGCGGTGGCAGCCCCTCGCGGCGCACAGCCAGGAACCGCCACCAGGCCATCTGGCCCGACGATAAACTTGCCGGGGACAGCAACCCCGCGAATAAACATTCCTGCCCCCTCCCGCGCCGAGGCCCATGCCCCGCCATCAGCCGGGACGGGCGGGGTGAACTTGGGGCAGATTTCGCAGCCACTCTCACGAGAAGAGGAGTTGCGGCGGGCGGTCCTACAAGCCATTTTGCTTGGGAGGGTATAGGTGCCCGAAGAAGATAAAGGATTAAAGGTCAAGGCGCCGGAGGGGTTCTTCGACCTTCTGTTCCGCCCCAACTCCGCCATTCAGGGCGCGGCGGCGTTTGGATTCAGTGGCCGCGATCCATTTGGGGGCTTTCTTGAAGGGTTGGCCAGAGGAGAACTTAGTGGGCAGGACGCCGTAGCTGCGGTGCTCAACGTTGACCGCGAGAGCAGGACCGCCCGGAGGCTTGGGTTGGCCGCAGACATCCTCAACCCCATTGACCCTCTCAACTTTATCGGATTCGGCGGACTCACAAAAGCCGGGCGTGTCGCCAAGTTGGCATCAAGCGGCAAAGCAATACCAGGCGCAGCCCAACTGGCCAAAGGGATAGGGGCGCAGGCAAGGGCTGGTCAGCGCGGTCTTGTCACCTTCGCAGGCCAACGCGTACCGCTCCCAGGCGATGCCGCAGCACTTGAGTTCCTGGGTAAGGCGGGGAGTAAGGTGGCTGAGACGAGAGCCGGGCAGGTGGTTAAGCGGGCGTTCGGTGGGTCCAAGGGCGCATTCGAGGTCGCTACGCGCGCCGAGGGTATCTCGCCAAAGATGGCAGCGGTAGTCCTCAAAGCCGAGAACGAGGCCCACTTCCTGGCACTCAAAACAAGGGGCGAACTCAATCCCTTCCGAGAAGCATTTGGCGCGAACCTTCGCGGGCAAAAGGAGTTTGACGCAGCTCTAGAGATCCTCGACCGCGCTACCAAAGACCCGGCCACCCTGCCTAGCGACACACTGGAGTTCGTGGGGACGGGCAAAGGGGCGGAACGAAGACAGAAAGCGATGGAGGGGCTGAGGAAGTTCATGGTGGCCCGTGACGCCGCCGGCAAGGGGGCGCTGGGCGGGTTTGGCATCGGTGGATTCAGTGAGCCCAAGATTGGCTTTGTGTCCAGGCTCCCAGAGGGCTTCGATGTGCTCCGGGACCGCACTATCAAGGGAGTAGGGCCGGAAACAACGGGCTCTAATCTTCGCCACCTCAGCGGTATAGACGCCAACCCAATCAATCGGGGTAACGCCGCTGACGCCACCCTCGACGTATCCCTCGACTCTCTCACCCCACTAGGCCGACAGACATTCCTCGACCTCGACCCCCAGAAGCAACTGCCGCTCGGTAACGTCATCGAGCAGATAGATATTCCAGGTCAGATAGCCCGCTCAGAGAAGGCTTTTGACGCGCTGGCGGACGTAGAGAAAGCTGAGTTTAACCTCAAATTCCGGCTGCCCGTCCGAGACCAGGACGCGATTCTACGCGCCATGGATAGGCCGGGGTTAGTAACCAATCCAGTCAAACTCACACGAGACCTCCAGAACCAGATTGTCAACAACGTCCGCTACGACCAATTAGTCAAGTCCCTACGGGCGGCTGGTCAAGCCCATACCAAGACAGAATTACTCGACATTCTCAAGAAAGAGGGCTTGGACATCACAGGGGACGTGGCGGCGGACCTTGAGGAGGCCGAGCTACAGA